>LNFM01000686.1_pt1 | contig 105756 bp, 93 predicted proteins | sample 596031 | NCBI WGS metagenome assembly LNFM01 (sample SAMN04254537, study PRJNA301005) | activated carbon metagenome | isolation source: dual media filters at the Ann Arbor, Michigan drinking water treatment plant | place: USA: Ann Arbor
GCGAGGTCATCATCATCGACGAGTTCACCGGCCGCATGATGCAGGGCCGCCGCTATTCCGAAGGCCTGCACCAGGCGCTGGAAGCCAAGGAGCATGTCCAGGTCCAGCCGGAGAACCAGACGCTGGCCTCGATCACGTTCCAGAACTACTTCCGGATGTATGAAAAGCTCGCCGGCATGACCGGCACGGCGCTGACCGAAGCCGACGAACTGTTCGACATCTACAAGCTCGAGGTGGTGGAAATCCCGACCAATGTGGCGGTCGCTCGGCTCGACGAGGACGACGAGGTCTACCGCACCCAGACCGAGAAATACGCCGCCATCCTGGCCGAGATCGAACGCGCCAACAAGCGGCTGCAGCCGGTGCTGGTCGGCACCGCCTCGATCGAAAAGTCGGAAGTGCTGGCCGAAGTCCTGAAGAAGAACGGCTACAAGCAGATTGATTTCGGCGCCGAATCCGGCATGGAGAAGCTCTACGCCGCGGCGCGCGCGGGCAAGCCGGCAAAATTGTTCGCGGTGCTGAACGCGCGCTTCCACGAACAGGAAGCCTATATCGTCGCCGAAGCCGGCGTCCCCGGCGCGATCACGATCGCCACCAACATGGCCGGCCGCGGCACCGACATCAAGCTCGGCGGCTCGCTGGACATGCGGATCCAGCAGGAAACCGCCGGTATCACCGACGAGGCAGAGAAGGCCGCCAAGATCGAACGCATCAAGGCCGACATCGAGCGCTTCCGTGAAATCGTGCTGAGAGCCGAGGACGTGGTCGAAGTCGAGCCCGCCAAGGGCAGCAAGCCGGCGAAGACCGTCACCAAGCCGGGCGGGCTCTACATCATCGGCTCGGAGCGGCACGAGTCCCGACGCATCGACAACCAGCTGCGCGGCCGTTCCGGCCGCCAAGGCGACCCCGGCCGCTCGAAATTCTTCCTGTCGCTGGAAGATGACCTGATGCGGATCTTCGGCTCCGACCGGCTCGACTCCATGCTGCAGCGGCTTGGCCTGAAAGAGGGCGAGGCCATCATCCATCCCTGGATCAACAAGGCGCTGGAGAAGGCGCAGCAGAAAGTCGAAGCCCGCAACTTCGACATCCGCAAGAACCTGCTCAAGTTCGATAACGTGCAGAACGACCAGCGCAAGGTGATCTTTGACCAGCGCATCGACCTGATGAAGGACGAAAGCGTCGCCGAGACGGTCGCCGACATGCGCCACGCCTTTGTCGATGATCTGGTGGCCAAGCACGTGCCCGAGCACGCCTATGCCGAGCAATGGGACGTCAGTGGCCTCCGGGACGAGTTGAAGCGCGTGCTCGACGTCGATCTGCCGGTCGACGAATGGGCCAAGGAAGAAGGCATCGCCGAAGAGGAGTTGCTGGCGCGGATCGAGAAGCATGTCGATGAACGGATGGCGGCCAAGGTCGGGCAATGGGGCCCCGACGTCATGCGTTATGTCGAAAAGACGATCCTGCTGCAGACGCTGGACCATCTCTGGCGCGAGCATCTGGTCATGCTCGACCACCTCCGCCAGGTGATCGGCCTGCGCGGCTACGGCCAGCGCGACCCCCTGCAGGAATATAAGTCGGAGGCGTTCGCCCTGTTCGAGGCGATGATCGCGAATCTGCGCGAGGCCGTGACGGCGCAGCTGATGCGCGTCGAGATCGTGCCGCCGGAAGATCAGCAGCCGGCGCTGCCGCCGATGGAGGCGCACAAGCTCGATCCCAACACCGGCGAAGACGAGATGGCGTTCGCCGCCGCCTCGCTGGCGCCCCAGGCCGCGGCCGCCGACCGCGATCCACGAAACCCCTCAAGCTGGGGCAAGGTCGGCCGCAACGAGGATTGCCCCTGCGGCTCCGGCAAGAAATACAAGCACTGCCACGGCAAGTACGCTTGATCTTTTGTTACCCTCCCGTCAGGCGGGAGGGAGAGTTTGACTTGGCGGAATGTCCGGCCTGACGGCCCGCAACTGTCGCGAAGGCATCTTGCCGGCGGCAAGCCTCGCGAAGTCTGCATCCCGGTCAACAGGTTGTTAGGAAGTTGCGGGCAAGGTGGCGGCGGCGCGTTGCGCGAGCCGGTCAGGACGCACTTGGAAGGCTCTCTTCAGAGAAACCATTCGAGGACAGCGTCGTGCAAGCCGTCACCAGCATTCCTGGCCGCTATTATCTGGCGATATTTGCGCTCGCCGCGGTAACGCTCTCCTACCAGATCCTGATCACGCGATTCTTCAGCGTGATGCTGTATTATCATTTTGCGTTCGCCGCCATCTCGCTGGCCATGCTGGGGCTGACGCGCGGGGCGATGGAGGTCTATGGCAAGCCCGAACGCTACGCCCCGGAACGGGTCGGCGTGGAGTTCGCCCGCCACGCGTCCTGGTTCGCGATTGGCAGCGTCGGCGCCATGCTCGTCTTTCTGTGCGTGCCGCTCGTGGTGCCGGCGGAGTACGTGCTGCTGGCCCTGGCGCTGGCAGCGCTGGCCTTCATCAGCCCCTTCACGGAAGGCGGGGTTTGCATCACGCTGTTGCTGACGCGCCTGCCCTATAGTGGTGGGTGGCTTTATGCGTCCGATCTGCTGGGGGCCGCGGTCGGATGCCTCGGCGTCATCTTCGTCCTGCTCGTGATCGATCCGGTGAGCGCCGCACTCTGGATCGGCGGCATCGCCGCCGGCGCCGGCTGGATGGTGGTGCGCGACAGTGGCGACGCGAGAGCCTTGCGTCTGAGCCGCACCGTCGCGCTGTCGCTGGCGGTCGTGGCCGCCGTGCATACCAGCCTCGCCCTGACCGGCAAGAGCCATCTCGGCGTGTTCTGGGCCAAAGGGGACAAGCAGACGGATACGTTGTTCGAACGCTGGAACACCTATTCGCGCATCAGGGTAAAGCCTTTCGGAGAAACCCAGCCGTTCGGATGGGGGCTTGCCCGTACGCCGAGCGTCAAGATCGACCAACATTATCTCGACATCGATGCGGACGCAGGGACGCCCATCACCAGGTTTGACGGCGATCTCAGCAAGCTCGCCTACCTCAAGGACGACGTGATCAACGCTGCATACCTGGTGCAACAAGTGGACGACGTTGCCGTCGTCGGGGTGGGTGGCGGCCGCGATATTCTCTCCGGCCTGTTCTTTGGCGCCAAGCGCATACGCGGAATCGAGATCAACCCCGCGATCTTCGAGGTCCTCACCGACAAATTCGCCGAGTTCTCCGGCCATCTTGATCGCCAGCCCGGCGTCTCCATGGTCAATGCCGAAGCCAGAAGCTATATCAACCATTCACCCGATCGATACGACCTCGTTCAGATCTCGCTGATCGACACCTGGGCGGCGACCGCGGCCGGCGGCCTGACGCTGACGGAAAATCGCCTTTACACGGTGGAGGCGTGGGATGATTTCTATCGGGCGCTCAAGCCGGGCGGAATGCTCTCGGTTTCGCGCTGGTACGATCCGAAGATTCATCGCGGCGAGTTCTATCGCCTTGTGGCGATCGCAGCGAGCGCGCTTCAGCGCAGAGGGGTGCCCGCAGCGGAACTGTCGCAGCACGTCATTGCCCTGAACGTCGACAACATTGTGACGGTCATTACCCGTCCGGATGCATTCACCGTCGGGCAGTGGCAAGCCGCGCGCGACAAGATCCAGGCGCAGGGCTTCAAGATCATGCTCGGGCCCGGTCTCAGCTTTGACGCGGTTACCTCGGTGCTACTATCCGGCAAGGCGGACGCGGCCTACTTCGATTCGCTGCCGGAGAACATCGCTCCCTCGACGGACGACAATCCGTTCTTTTTCTTCACATCGCGCCTCGGCGATCTCGCGAGCATCGAGTCAAAGGCCGCGCTGCGCAACAATGCGGCGATCACGGTGACGGGCGTGCTCATCATCATAGCGCTCTGCGCCTGCGGCTACTACATCGTCTTGCCGTTCTTTCGTCTGGCAAGGCAGCTGCCGCTGCCAACGCTGACGCCGCCGGTTGGTTATTTCAGTGCCATCGGGATGGGCTTCATGCTCATCGAGATATCGCAGATGCAGCGTCTCATGGTGTTCCTCGGACATCCCGCCTATGGGCTGAGCGTCGTGCTTTTCACGATTCTGCTGTTTGGCGGCATCGGCAGCGCCACGGTTGGCGCCGGGGATCCCCGGCCGCGCGCTCTATTCGTGAGGGTTGCGGCGCTCCTGACGACGTTGGTGGCGGCGGGGCTGCTTACTCCCTTTGTCACCACATGGGCGCGGTCGGAGGCGACCGACATGCGCATTCTGGTTTCGGTCCTGCTGCTGGCGCCCCCGGCGTTCTGCATGGGAATGATGTTTCCCCTCGGGCTATCGGTCTGGCGCCGCCATGCGAATCTCCTGCCGTTCTTCTGGAGCACCAACGGGATCACGTCGATGCTTGCCTCGGTCCTCGGCATGGCGCTCTCGATCCAGTTCGGGATCGCCAAGACCTATGCGCTCGGAGTGTGCTTCTATGTCGTGTGCGCCATCATTGTTCTCGCAAGCCGCCAGGCGAAGCCGTTGGTCATGCCCACGGCGAAGCCGGTGGTGGGACCGGGGCTCGGCACCTCGGGATAGAGCGGCCCCAGGCTCTCAAGCAGTTGAATGCCGGCACGGCGGAATGCGCCCGCGCTTTCGCGAGGCGCGCCTGTGCGGACGGCGGACGTCGGCTGTTCAGCAATCGTGAAGGCGGCGTCGCGTCCGCTACCTGATCGCCCCGAAGCGACTCTCGAACGAATTCGACGGCACGATCGGCGCCGACCCCGCGACCTGATTGTCCTTGGCGGCGGGCGGGGCAACCGGGGTCTCGGTCAATGACGGCTTCAGGGGTGGCCGGCCGGTGGCTTGCTGGGCGTCTGGCTTCGGAGTTGTCGCCTTGGGCGCGGTCGCTTCCGGACGCGGCGGCTCGCTGCGCCTGGTCTCGATCACCTTTGGCTTGGCGGGCGGCGTGCTGGCGGTGGCTTCGGCGGCGCTACCGCCGAGGCCGACCTTGCGGGCGAGGCTGGAAAAGAAGCCGTCATTCTGGGCGGTCGGCGCCGCGGTGGCGACCCGCGTCGGCGGTGCGGCAGGGGCGGCAGCCGGCGCTGCGACCAGCCTCGGCTGCTCCGGCGGGCCCATCAGCAGATTCTCGGAAGGCGCTTTGTCTGAGGGCGGCTTGGGCGGATTGACGTGGGAGGGAACGGTGCCGGGCGCGCGCGCCAACAGCGACAAGGTCGAGCCATCGCCGGCTTCCGAAAGGCCGGTATGGCCCTCGGGCACGCGCGCGGCGAACACCCGGTGCATGCCGCCGTCGATGCCGGTGTTGATCCGGGCGACCGGCGTTCCCTTCGCGATCAGCCTGGCGGTCTCGGCCACGTCGGTCGCCTGCTTCTCGCGAACCGCCTCGGCGACCTCGTCGGGGATCGCGTAAGCCGGGCACTTGGCAGAGGCCTCAAACACCGGATCGCGCGTGGCGTTCGGCGGCTTGATCGCATCGAACACGTATTTCTTTTCGCAGAAATCGACTTTCGGCTCCTGCTTCGTCACCTCGAAATGATCGTTGCCTTGCTTGATCATTTTCCAGAACGGCATGTTCGGGTTGTTGCGATGCTTCGCCATGTTTACCGGCGTCATCTTGAACGGATAGGCCTGCAGCTGAAACGATTTCTGGCCGCCGAAAAACGACTCGCGGCCGAGCGAATAGATTTCCGCGATCTGCTCGTCGGTCATCGCGTAGCAGCCGCGCGAGGAGCAATCGCCATGCACCATCAGCTGCGAGCCGGTACGGCCATGCGCCTTGTCGAACGCGTTCGGATAGCCGGTGTTGAAAGAGAGATAGTAGGCCGATTGCGGATTCATCTGCGCCGGCGAAATCGAGTAGAAGCCTTCCGGCGCCTGGCGGTCGCCCTCGCGGATCTTCGGTCCGAGATCGCCCGACCAGCGGCAGATCGGATAGGTCTTCAGCAGCGCGAAACGGCCGGAGCGATCCTGCTTCCAGATCTCAAGCTCGGCCTCCTGCTTGAACAGCCGCACCAAAATCGGCGATTGCAGGTCCATGTCCTTTGCCGCCATGTCGGCGATCAATTTTGGCGGAACGGGCTGGTTGGCCTTGGCGTTGTTGGCCAGCGAGATCTGGTCGCTGTTGCAGCCGGCCAGCACCACACCGGCTGCGAGGGCAGCCGAAGCGGTCAGCGCGCGAACCAGCGAGCGGTTAATCAAAGGCTAAGCTCCACACCCACCGGGCATTTTCGCACCCCAACTCATAGCGTCATGCCCTGAAGCCGTTAGTTAAAACTGTACCCTTTGGGCCCCCGACCCGCAACCGGAACGCGATCGGCCGGCGGCGCCCTTGGCGGGCATGGTCAACAGAGCATAAAGAACGCTGTTAGGGCCCAATTGGGGCCGAATTCGACGGCTTTTTCGAAAAAAGACCCCGTGGATGGGCATCGCGTCCGGGGCGGTCTCGCCACGGCGGAAGGACACGGGCGATCACCCGAGCTTGCGGCCGATATCGAGGAATTTCTGCCGCCGCTGCCGGCGGACGCCGTCCGCATCCAGGTTGCGCAGGTCGTTGAAGGCCTGGGCGATGGCCTCGCCGGTGGCCGATATCATGGCGGCGGGATCGCGGTGGGCGCCGCCGGAGGGCTCCTTGAGGATCTGGTCGATGACGCCGAACCGCAGCATGTCCTGCGCCGTGATCTTCATGCTGGTGGCGGCTTCCTGGGCCTTGGTGCCGTCGCGCCACAGGATCGAGGACGCCGCCTCCGGCGAGATCACGCTGTAGATGGCATGCTCGAACATCAGGACGCGGTTGGCAGTGGTGATCGCAATCGCGCCGCCCGACATGCCTTCGCCGGTGATGATCGCGACATTGGGCACGCCCAGCGAAAGGCAGGCGTCGGTGGATCGCGCGATCGCTTCCGCCTGGCCGCGCTCCTCGGCGCCGATGCCGGGATAGGCGCCGGCCGAATCGACGATCGACAGCACGGGAATGCCGAACCGGTCGGCCATTTCCATCAGCCGGACCGCCTTGCGGTAACCTTCGGGGCGCGCCATCCCGAAATTATGTTTGATGCGGCCTTCGGTCGAGGCGCCCTTTTCCTGGCCGATGACGCAGATGCTCTCGCCGCCGAAACGGCCGAAGCCGCCGACCAGCGCTTCATCCTCGCCGAACTTGCGATCGCCCGCCATCGGCGTGAACTCAGGTATCAGCGCGTTGACGAAATCGGTGAAGTGCGGCCGCTGCGGATGGCGCGCCACCAGCGTCTTCTGCCACGGCGTCAGGTTGGCGTAGAGGTCGGTCAGCGCCTGCGCGGCCTTGTCCTCGATTCGCGCGATCTCATCGCCGATGTCGCTGCCGGACGCCGCCAGCGCGCGCAGTTCATCGACCTTGGCTTCCAGTTCGGCGACGGGTTTTTCGAAGTCGAGATAGCTGCGCATCTGATCCGGCATCAAGACAATATAAGGAATAACGCGCCCAGGAACGAAGCGGTTTCGATTCAGTCCAGGAAAGCACGCATCTTCAAAGATTTAGCGTGCATTTCGGTCCGGATGATCCGGGCTTGCCGAAAACGCGCCAAACCAGGCTGCGGGCGGGACACAAGGCTGTTTCAGGGGAGAAGCCGCGGAAGTCAAGGCGCGCTGTCACGTTTACGGATGCCGTAGTGGATGCCGCGCTCACTTCTCCGCCAGCGGATGCAGGTCGCGCACCAGACTCTTCAGCCGCTCCTCGACCACATGGGTATAGATTTGCGTGGTCGAGATGTCGGTATGACCAAGCAGCGTCTGCACGATGCGCAGGTCGGCGCCGTTGTGCAGCAGGTGGCTGGCGAAGGCGTGGCGCAGGACGTGCGGCGACACCAGCCGGGGCGCGAGGCCCGATGCCGCCGCCAGTTCCTTCAGGTCGCGGGCGAAGTGCTGCCGCGTCAGGTGGCCGCTTTCGCCGAACGAGGGAAACAGCCATGGCGAGCTTGCTGCGTTTTTCTGCTTTTCGGGCTTCAGCGCTTCCATCGCCGAAAGGTAATCCGCCATGGCCTGCCGCGACGCCTCGTTCAGCGGCACCAGCCGTTCCTTGTTGCCCTTGCCGCGCACCACGATCATGCGGATGTCGCGGCGCGAGGCCGACAGCGGCAGCGCCACCAATTCGGAGACGCGCAAGCCGGTGGCGTAGAGCACTTCCAGCAGGCAATGCAGCCGTAGTGCGCGCAGGCGCTGCTGCGGCGAAGCATTCGCTGCCTGCGTCAGCTCCTTGGCGCGGGTCAGCATTCTGTCGACGTCCGCGATCGACAACACCTTCGGCAGGCCACGGCCGCGCTTCGGGCCGGACAGGATCGCCGCCGGATCGTCGTTGCGGATGCGCTCGTTCAGGAGAAAGCGGAACAGGTGCCGCATCGCCGAAAGCCGCCGCGCCACGCTCGATGATTTGAAGCCGCGCGTATCGAGGTCGGCGAGGTAGTCCCGCAGCACGTCGGTGCCGGCGCGGGTCAGGCTTTGCCCGGCGCGGCCGAGAAAATCGGAGAGGTCCGTAAGGTCGTGGCGATAGGCGTCGAGCGTATTGTCGCCCGCCCCCTGTTCGGCCGCGAGCATGTCGAGGAACAGGTGGATCAGCTTTTCATCCGAGGCCGCCTTGCCGGAACGCATGCCGTCTCCATCTCCGCCGCGGAAGCAAGGCCGCCGCTTTCCCCCTACTTCACCACAACCGACCTGACGATAGCGGCTATTTCTTGAGGAACCTGTCTGCGGGGATGGTGACGGTCATCTCGCGTGGCTTCGGGGTAACGAAATTCGCCAGCGCGAAAATCGCGCCATAGATCAGCCCGGCGATGACGCCGACGACCGTCAGAAAGCGGAGCAAACTGGGCATGGGGAGGCTCAGGGCGGCGAATTAACCAATGGAATCATCCACCATGTTCGCATCCCCGTGGCAAGAGTCTCTGGCATCGGCATTGATGCGGGTAGTATAGGTGACGCCAAGCGGAAATGTCCCGTAAGCCCACAGGGTTGTTGATGTCCGAAACCGCCGCACCGGCGCAAGCGAGCCCGTCTCCGGAGGCCGATATCGCCTCGGCGCTGGGACAGCGTTCGATTGTGCTCGTGGGCATGATGGGCGCCGGCAAGTCGACCATCGGCCGTCGGCTGGGCGCGCGGCTGCAACTGCCGTTTCTCGATGCCGATAGCGAGATCGAAGCCGCGGCCTGCATGACCATCCCGGAAATCTTCGAGAGCCGCGGCGAGCCTTACTTTCGGGACGGCGAGGCGCGGGTGATCGCGCGGCTGCTCGACAGCGGTCCGGCCGTGATCGCCACCGGCGGCGGCGCCTTCATGCGCGAGGAAACCCGCAACCGCATCCGCGACAAGGCGGTGTCGATCTGGCTCAAGGCGGATGCCGAAACGATCATGAAGCGGGTTAAACGCCGTGTCGATCGTCCGCTGCTGCAAACCGAGGATCCGGCTGCCACGGTCAGTCGCCTGCTCGAACTGCGTGACCCCGTCTACCAGAGCGCCGACCTGACGATCGCCTCGCGGGACGTGCCGCACGACCGCATTGTCGAAGAATGCATCGATGCCTTGCACAGCAGACTTTGTGCCGGCGACCCGGCAACCCATGGACGGATCGCCATGACCGCGCCACTTAAGCCACCCGCCGACATGACCGTCGAGGTCGCGCTCGGCGAGCGCGCCTATGACATTGTGATCGGCCGCGGCGTGCTGCAGTCGCTGGGCGCGCGCGTGGCGGCGTTGCGACCGGGCGCCCGCGCGGCCGTCGTGACCGATCGCACCGTGGCCAGGCATTGGCTTGCGCAAACCGAGAGCTCGCTGGCGGAAGCCGGCATTGCCGCATCGCGCGTGATCGTCGACGAAGGCGAGGGGTCGAAAACCTATGCCGGCCTGGAACAGGTCAGCGAAGCCCTGATCGCGGCGAAGATTGAGCGCAACGATCTGGTGATAGCGCTTGGCGGCGGCGTGGTCGGCGATCTCGCCGGCTTTGCGGCGGCCGTCCTGCGCCGCGGCGTCGACTTCGTACAGGTGCCGACCTCGCTGCTGGCGCAGGTGGATTCCTCGGTCGGCGGCAAGACCGGCATCAATTCGCCGCAGGGCAAGAATCTGCTCGGCGCCTTCCACCAGCCGGTTCTGGTCGTCGCCGACACCTCGGTGCTGGACACGCTGTCGCCGCGCCAGTTTCGCGCCGGTTATGCCGAAGTCGCCAAGTACGGCGTCCTCGGCGACCAGGCCTTCTTCGCCTGGCTAGAAGCCAACCATGCCGACATCTTTTCCGGCGGCGCGGCGCGCGAGCATGCGATCGCGACATCCTGCCGCGCCAAGGCCGCGATTGTCTCGCGTGACGAGCGCGAAACCGGCGAGCGTGCGCTGCTCAACCTCGGCCATACTTTCGGCCATGCGCTGGAGGCCGCGACCGGGTTTTCCGACCGCCTGTTCCATGGCGAAGGCGTTGCCGTGGGCATGGTGCTGGCGGCGGAATTCTCCGCTGATCTCGGCATGATCCCCGCCGCTGACGTTGCCCGCGTTCAAACCCACCTTGCTGCTGCAGGTTTGCCGACCCGCTTGCAGGACATCGCGGGCTTCAGCCAGGAGGGGCTTTCGGACGCCGACGCGCTGATGGCGCTGATGGCCCAGGACAAGAAGGTCAAGCGCGGCAAGCTGACGCTGATTCTGCTGGAGGCGATCGGGCGCGCCGTGGTGGCAAACGACGTCGATCCGGCTTTGGTTCGCGCCTTTCTGCAACGGAAGCTGTCGGAATGAGAACGGGATTGTCAAAGCCTATCCTGGGCGACGGGCCACGCCGGGCCGGTTCCGTCGCGGAGCCCGCATGAGTTCGACCGCATCCAACCTGCTGCTGGCGCTCCTGCTGCTCGCCGCCAACGCGTTCTACGTGGCCGCCGAGTTCGCGCTGGTGAAGAGCCGCGGGTTTCGCATCAAGGTGATGGCGGAGCAAAACCGCTTCGGCGCGCGCCTGCTGCAGGAAATGATGAGCAACATCGAGGCCTATCTCGCATGCTGCCAGCTCGGGATCACCATGGCCTCGCTCGGCCTCGGCTGGGTCGGCGAGCCGACCGTTTCGGCGCTGCTCGAACCGGTGTTGCTCCCGCTCGGAATGTCGCCATCGACCCTGCACTTCGTGTCGTTCCTGACCGGGTTCCTGATCTTCGCCTCACTGCACATCGTCATCGGCGAGCAGGTGCCGAAGACGCTGGCGATCAGGCAGCCGATGCCGGTCTCGCAATGGATCGCCTATCCGCTCTATCTGTCCTATCTGGTGTTCTACCCGCTGAACTGGCTGCTCAACACCGTGTCGCGGGGGATCCTGCGCATGCTCGGCGTGCAGGAATCCTCCCAGCATGAAATCCTGACCGACTCCGAGATCGAGGGGCTGGTGGAGGAATCGGCCGTGCATGGCGGGATCGAGAGCGGCGAGGCCGAGTATATCCAGAACGTCTTCCGTTTTGGCGACCTCGCGGTGTCGGACGTTATGGTCCATCGCACCGCGATGGTGATGATCAATGCCGACTTGCCCCCGGACGAACTGGTGCGCGAGGTTCTGGCCACCGAATACACCCGCATCCCGCTGTGGCGCGACAGGCCGGAGAATATCGTCGGCGTGCTGCACGCCAAGGACCTGCTGCGCGCGATTCGCGCTTCCGAAGGCGATACCTCGCTCATCAATGCTTCGGCCATCATGCTGCCGCCGTGGTTCGTGCCGGAGATGCGGCCGCTGTCCGAGCAGCTCAAGGCGTTCCGCCGCCGCAAGACCCACTTCGCGCTGGTCGTCGACGAGTATGGCGAAGTCGAAGGCATGGTGACGCTGGAAGACATCCTGGAAGAAATCGTCGGCGACATTTCCGACGAGCACGACGTGGTGGTGGCGGGCGTCCGCGCCCAGCCCGACGGTTCCGTCGTGGTCGACGGGTCGGTGCCGATCCGCGATCTCAACCGCGCCATGAACTGGCACCTGCCGGACGAGGAGGCGACGACGGTCGCCGGCCTGGTGATTCATGAAGCGCGTTCGATCCCCGATCGCGGCCAGAGTTTTACCTTCCACGGTTTCCGCTTTCGCGTGCTCCGCCGCGAGCGCAACCGCATCACCGCGCTGAAGATCGTGCCGCTGCCGCGCAAATCCGAGGCTGAGGGCCCGAAGCCGCGACGGGCCGGCACGGCGTTCTGACGGCCTTCATAGCCGCGGCATCGTCAGGGCGTCCGCGCCCGATTCGGAGGGCGCCCGACCGTCGCGCAAGGCTGGTTCGGCTAGCGATCGCTCTCCCGCGGCGCCAGCGCCCGGATCGCCAGCGCGTGGACGGAACCCGCCAGTTCCGCCGCCAGCGTCGCATTTACCATGCGGTGGCGTTCGACCCGGCTCTTCCCTTCGAAGGCCGGCGATACGATATACACCCTGAAGTGCGTCTCGCCGCCCGGCCTGTGGCCGGCATGGCCCTCATGAAGATGGGATTCGTCGGTGACGTCGAGGCTTTCCGGCAGGAAAGCTTCACGCAACTTGTTTATGATGGTGTCCCTGGTGTTCATGAGGCCGGCAGATACGTCTGCATCCGCTTGCCGTCAATGGCGTATTCGAAGCGAGGTATTCGCAATGTCAAGACTTGAAGCCTCGGGGATTGCGTAGTCAAAGTCAGCCATGGCAATTGATTCATCCAAGTTCTTCGATTCCATTCGCATCAAGCCCAACAAGCTGAGCGCGAAGCAGCAGGCGCAGGCGCGCGAGGAAGCCGCCATGTGCGAATGGGCGGGGTGCCCGAACAAGGGACCGCACCGCGCGCCCAAGGGCCGTGAGAATTCCCGCGAGTACTTTCATTTCTGTCTCAACCACGTCCGCGAATACAACCAGTCCTACAATTTCTTCCAGGGCATGAACGCCGATGCCGTCGCGCGCTACCAGAAGGATGCGCTGACCGGCCATCGCCCGACCTGGAAGATGGGCGCCAACACCGCCGGCAAGAAGGGCAAGCAGGCTGCGGAGGACCTGGATGGGGCGGCCGATCCGTTCAGCATGATCTCCGAACTCAACGGTCGCGGCCGCTGGCGGCCGGGACCTGGCAGCGAAACGAAGGTTGAAACCCGCAAGGTCATGAATGCCGAACGCAAGGCGTTGCACGTGATGGGGCTGACCGCGGAAGCCACCCTCGTAGAGGTCAAGGCGAAGTACAAGGCGCTGGTCAAGCAGCACCACCCCGACGCCAATGGCGGCGACCGCTCCACCGAGGACCGCCTGATCGAAGTCATCAAGGCCTACAATTACCTCAAGACCGTGGTGCGCGGCGCGTAGCGACCGTCGCAAGTCAATCCGGCATCGCGCCAATATACGCCGAACTCGGCCGAATCAGCCGGCCGCCGCGCTGCTGTTCGCGGGCGTGCGCGGTCCAGCCGGCGGCGCGCGCCACCGCGAACATCGGCGTAAACGCCTGCCGCGGGATTTTCAGCCCGTCGAGCAGGATCGCGGTGAAGAACTCCACATTGGTGTCGAGCGGGCGCTCCGGATTTTTCCGCCGCAGCGCGTCGCGGATATAGGCCTCGACCTCGCCGGCGAAGGGCAGCTTGCCGCCATCGCCGACCAGCCGCTCGATCGCGCCCTTGAGCACATCGGCGCGGGGATCGCGGACGCGGTAGATGCGGTGACCGAACCCCATCAGCCGTTCGCCACGGGCAAGCGCGTTGTCGACCCACGGCTTGATGCGCTCGGCTGATCCGATCGCGTCCAGCATTTCCAGCACTGGTTCGGGGGCGCCGCCATGCAGCGGTCCGGTCAGCGCGCAATAGCCGGCCGTGACGGCCGCGAACAGATCGGCCTGGGTCGAGGCCACCACCCGCGTCGTGAATGTCGATGCGTTCATGCCGTGGTCGCACACCGTGACGAAATAGGCGTCGAGGGCCGCCACCTCGGCCGCACCCGGCTTGCCGCCGAGCATCATCGACAACGTGTCGGCGGCATGACTGATGGTGGGATCGGGCGCGACCGGATCGTGACCGCCGGCGCGCCGGACCAGGGCGCCGGCGATCACCGGAAACGCGCCGACGATCGCGGCATCGTGCATCAGGCCGGCTTCGGCGCGCAGGCCCGCGATCGCGGCCCGGAAGCCGTCGACGATGGATAGTCCGCGCGTGATGCCGAGCAGGTCCGGAAGGCGGGCGAAAGCGCGGGCGCGTCCCGCCCCGAGTGCGGCGCGCACCTCGGCCTCACTGACCGGCTGGCCGGTGCCGCCGCTCCACAACCGCGCGGTTACGCCCTCGAAGCCGGTTTTTCGGGCGAGATCGCCGACGCGCTCGCCGGCGATGATCAGTTCGCCGCGCCCGCCATCGACATGGCTCAGCACGGTCTCGGCGGCGGCAACGCCGTCGAGGCCGATCGGGGTCTTCGAAAGCTGCATGTTCATAAGCGCACTCCCTTTGGCTGCTCCCAAAGGTCGGCCCTCTCGACACATTGATCAATCTTGATTATGTAAATCAATATGAAAAAATCCACCGGGCTTTACCTCTCCGCCCGCGAGGCCGCCGCCGAGCTCGCGATCTCGCCGGCGACGCTCTACGCCTATGTCAGCCGCGGGCTGATCCGCTCCGAGCCGTCGCCGGATTCCCGAAGCCATCGCTACCGGGCCGAGGACATCAGGACGTTAAAGGCGCGGCGGACGCCGTCGCCCGAGCCGCGCGGACTGCGCAGCTTCGATGCCGATCTGCCAGTGCTGGATTCGGCCGTGGCCACCATCACCGAGGAAGGCCCGGTCTATCGCGGCGTCAAGTGCGTCGATCTCGCCGAACGCGACACGCTGGAACATGCCGCGACACTGTTATGGGACATCGCCGGCGTCGATCCGTTCGATCAGGACAACTGCCCGGTCGTGTCGGACGAAATGCGCGGCGTCGCAGAGATCACGCGGAAGGCCGGCGCGATCGACCGCACCATTGCGGTTCTGGCGCTCGCGGCCAGCGCCGATCCGCGTGCCTTTACCCGCGCGGACGAGGGGCGCGCGATGGTCGGCGGCCGCATCATGCGGCTGGTGGTTGCGACCATGCTGAATGCGGAACCATCGGCGAAACCACTGCACTTGCAGATCGCGCGTGGCTGGGCGCCCGACAACAAACACGCCCCGGACCTGGTCCGACGCGCGCTGGTGCTGCTGGCCGATCATGAATTGAACGCCTCGACCTTCACCGTGCGCTGCGCGGCATCGACCGGATTGAACCTGTACGATGCGGTCATCGCCGGTCTTGTGGCGCTGAAGGGTCCCCGGCACGGTGGCGCGGGCGTGCTGGCGGCGCAGCTCCTGAAGACGCTCGCCGAGCGCGACGTCGCTCCGGTCATTCGCGAGCGCGTCGCGCTCGGCGAGCGCTTCGCGGGCTTCGGCCACGGCGTCTACCAGCGCGGCGATCCGCGCGCCCGGGCCCTGCTGGCAGCGCTGGCGCGCGCCGGCGCCGAGCGCAAGCTCACCCACGAAATTCCAGAGCGGATCGCGGAAGCAACCGGCGAGTTCGTCAATATCGATTATGCGCTGGCGGTGCTGGTCCGCACCCTTGGCCTGGCTCCCGGCCATGAACTCGTGCTGTTTGCGATGGCGCGCACCGTGGGGTGGATCGCCCATGCCTGCGAGCAATTGCGTCACGGCGGGCTGATCCGGCCTCGCGCGCGCTATGTCGGTCCCGCGCCCGGACGTGGCGCGGTCCGGCCCTGACCGAGGCCGCGACCAGCCGCCGGGCCCGGATTTGCCGAGCCGCCGGCTGGCAAGCGCGCGAAAGTGCGGCGGGATTCGCAGGGCAGCCCTCCAAAAACCGGACAGATGGCTTATCTTGATGATAAGGCGAGGGAACTTTGATTACGGCGCGGGCTTCTGCCGGCCGCCGCTCTCTGATAGGTTGGTTTTAGCCCTCATCCGCAGCCATTCAACAGATCTGGTTTCGGGAACGCCCGGGACCTCGGAGGATTGATGACGACCGCCGCCATGAGCAAAGTTTCGGATATCACCGGTCTGCCAGACATGAAGGTGTCGGTGCGGCAGGTTTTCGGCATCGACAGCGATCTCGAAGTGCCTGCCTATTCCGAAGTCGATCCGCATGTGCCGGAAGTCGATGCGGACTACCGCTTCGATCGCGCCACGACGCTCGCGATCCTGGCCGGTTTTGCCAGGAACCGGCGTGTCATGGTCACCGGCTATCACGGCACCGGCAAATCGACCCACATCGAGCAGGTCGCGGCACGGCTGAACTGGCCTTGCGTTCGCGTCAACCTCGACAGCCACATCAGCCGTATCGACCTCGTCGGCAAGGACTCGATCGTCGTGCGGGACGGCAAGCAGGTGACGGAATTCCGCGACGGCATTCTGCCCTGGGCGCTTCAGCACAACATCGCGCTGGTGTTCGACGAGTATGACGCCGGCCGCCCCGACGTGATGTTCGTGATCCAGCGCGTGCTCGAAGTTTCCGGCCGGCTGACGCTGCTGGACCAGAACAAGGTGATCAAACCGCACCCGGCGTTCCGGCTGTTCTCGACCGCCAACACGGTCGGTCTCGGCGATACTTCCGGCCTCTATCACGGCACCCAGCAGATCAACCAGGGCCAGATGGACCGCTGGTCGATCGTCACCACGCTGAACTACCTGGCGCATGATGAGGAAGTCGAGATCGTGCTGGCCAAGGCGAAGCACTACCGCACGCAGGAGGGCCGTGACATCGTCAACAAGATGGTGCGGCTGGCCGATCTCACCCGCAACGCGTTCTCCAATGGCGACCTGTCGACGGTGATGAGCCCGCGCACGGTGATCACTTGGGCCGAGAATGCCGATATCTTCAACGATATCGGCTTTTCGTTCCGCGTCACCTTCCTCAACAAGTGCGACGAGCTGGAGCGGCCGCTGGTGGCTGAATTCTATCAGCGCTGCTTCAACCAGGAACTCGCCGAGAGCTCGGTGAACGTGGCGCTCAGCTAGCCCATGCCGAGAATTGCCATCGAGCGCACCATTGGAAAAACCAAGAAGGCGGTGCTCGGCGGGCTGATCGGCTACAACACCGAAAAGATGGGGAAGCAGAAATACAAACGCTTCGCCATCTCGCTGCGGGAAGGCGACAAGATCATCGGCGGGATTGTCGGAGAGGTCTGGACCACGGTGCTGTTTATCCAGCTGTTCTGGATGGAGCAAAAGCTTCGCGGCAAGGATTATGGAACCAGGCTGATAAGGGCGATTGAGGACGAGGCGAGAAAGTTTGGGGCCAAGCGGTCTTATCTCGACACGATGAGTTTTCAGGCGCCGGGCTTCTACCGCGCCTGCGGCTACGAGGAATTCGGTTCGATCAAAGGCTATCCCGACGGCGTCACGCGGCATTGGTTTACGAAAGCGCTATGAGCACATCCAACTCCAAATTCCGGACCGGATCGAAGGAAGCGCCGACCGAGCCGTTCAAGCGCGCGGTGACGTCGTGCCTGCGCGCCATCGCCAAGGCGCCGGAGCTGGAGGTGACGTTCGCGGCCGAACGCCCCGGCCTCGCGCCGGGCAAGGCGCGGCTGCCGGAGCCGGCCCGCAAGATGACCAAGCGGGATGCTGCAATCGTGCGCGGCCACGCCGACTCGATCGCGCTCAAGCTCGCCTGTCACGACCCCAAGGTCCACCGCAAGCTGATGCCGGGAAATCCGCAGGCGCGCGGCGTATTCGAGGCCATCGAACAGGCCCGGGTCGAGGCCATCGGCTCGCGCCGGATGGCGGGGGTGGCCAAGAACCTCACCGCCATGCTCGACGACCACTTCCATCGCGGCAAGTATGACGAGATCACCGACCGCGCCGACGCGCCGCTGTCGGATGCGCTGGCGATGCTGGTGCGCGAGCGGCTGACCGGCATGGCGCCGCCCGCGGCGGCGCGCAAGATGGTCGATCTCTGGCGTCCGGTGCTGGAGGACAAGATCGGCACGCGGCTCGACCAACTCAGCCGCGTTACCGAAGACCAGGCCAGGTTCGGCGATCTCGTGCATGACCTGTTGTCGGCGCTCGACCTTGGCGATGACCGCAACGCGGATGCCGATGACGACGAGAATCAGGACGAGAATCAGGACGGCGAAAACGACCAGTCCGGCGCCGAAGGTTCGCCCGATTCCGACGCGGCGCAGGAAATGAGCGCCGACCAGGCGCAGGCCTCCACCGACGAAATGTCGGAGAGCGCGATGGAAAGCGCGCAGGCTTCCACGTCGGACACGTTCGACGATGGCGAGCTTGGCGACGACGAAACCCCGGGCGAGGCGACGCGGCCGAATACGCGCGGCGTCAACGAGCCGCGCGGGCCGGAATATCACGCCTTTGCGCCGAAGTTCGACGAGGTGATCGCGGCCGAAGACCTCTGCGACCATGACGAGCTGGAACGACTGCGCTCTTATCTCGACAAGCAGCTGGCGCATCTGCAGGGCATCGTCGCGCGGCTGGCGAACCGGCTGCAGCGCCGCCTGATGGCGCAGCAGAACCGCGCCTGGGAGTTCGATCTTGAGGAAGGCATGCTGGATCCGGCGCGGCTGTCGCGCGTGGTCACCGATCCCTATCACCCGCTGTCCTTCATGCACGAGAAGGAGGCGACCTTCCGCGACACCGTGGTGACGCTGCTGTTGGACAATTCCGGCTCGATGCGCGGCCGCCCGATCACGGTGGCGGCGACCTGCGCCGATATCCTGGCGCGCACGCTGGAGCGCTGCGGCGTCAAGGTCGAGATTCTCGGCTTCACCACGCGCGCCTGGAAGGGCGGGCAGTCGCGCGAGGCGTGGCTTGCCGCCGGCAAACCGGCTAATCCCGGCCGGCTGAACGATCTGCGCCACATCATCTACAAATCCGCCGATGCACCCTGGCGGCGGTCGCGGAAGAATCTCGGCCTGATGATGCGCGAGGGGCTGTTGAAGGAAAATATCGACGGTGAGGCGCTGGACTGGGCCCACAAGCGGCTGCTCGGCCGATCAGAACAGCGCAAGATACTGATGATGATCTCCGACGGCGCGCCGGTCGATGATTCCACGCTGTCGGTCAATCCCGGCAACTACCTGGAGCGGCACCTGCGCCACATCATCGAGGAGATCGAGACCCGTTCGCCGGTCGAACTGATAGCGATCGGAATCGGTCACGACGTGACGCGCTATTACCGCCGCGCGGTCACCATTGTCGATGCCGAGGAACTCGGCGGCGCCATCACCGAGAAGCTTGCCGAATTGTTCAGCGAGACCCACGGCGCCGCGCCCGCAACCAGCCGCCGGCCACGCCGCTTGCATTCCTGACCGCATGCGATCACTCATCGGCCGCCGCCGCTTCCTGGCCTATGCTGCGGCCGGAGTTTCGGCAGCGTCGATGCCGGGCGTGGCGTGGCCTCAGAGCACGGCTCAGCCGCGGCCGAAGCCGGCCGGCCCTGACGAGTTCGCCGTCACCGCGCCGGTCTCAATCGAGGTCAATGCCCGGCCGATTCCCTCGTTCGACACCCGTGATCGCTCGCATGTGCGGTTCGGGTCGCTGGAGTATCGCAGCGGGTTGATCCTGACCTCGCGATTCCGCGGCTTTGGCGGCCTGTCGGGCCTGCGCCTTGACGCCAGGGGCGAGCGCTTCATCGCCATCAGCGACAAGGGAGGCTGGTTTACCGGCCGCATTGTCTATAGCGGCCGCGAGATGACGGGGCTCGCGGAGGTCGAGGCCGCGCCGATCCTGGGTCCGGACGGCAAGCCGCTCACCTCGCGCGGCTGGTACGACACCGAGGCCATCGCGCTCGATGGCTCGGTGGTCTATGTCGCTATCGAACGTGTCAACCGGGTGCTGCGGTTCGACTTCGCCAGGGGATCGACGCGCGCCCATGGCGAACTGGTCCCGCTGCCGCCGGCGGCGCGCCACCTGCCCAACAACAAGGGGATCGAGGCGCTGGTGCTGGTGCCCCGGGGTTTTGCGCTGGCGGGGACGCTGATCGCGATCTCGGAACGGGGCCTCGACGCGCAGGGCAACATCATTGGGTTCCTGATCGGCGGCAAGACATCAGGCCAGTTCGGCGTTCGCCGCAGCGACGATTTTGACGTCAGCGATGCGGCGCTGCTGCCCTCCGGCGACCTGCTGGTGCTGGAGCGGAGATTTTCCTGGCTGGGCGGGGTCGGCGTCCGCATCCGGCGCATCCCGCTTGCCTCGGTCGCGCCCGGTGCGGTCATCGATGGCCCCTCGATTTTCAACGCGGACCTTGGCTATGAGATCGACAATCTGGAAGCCATCGACGTCCACGTCACATCCGAGGGCGACACGGTTCTGACGCTGGTCTCCGATGACAATTTCTCGATGATCCAGCGCAATCTGCTGCTGCAGTTCACGCTGGTGGCGTAGCGCCGCCCCGTGACGGCCTAGACGAGCCAATCCAGAACCGATCAAGGCCGGCGAACACCAAAGAGGAGGGGGAGGGTTGCAGTCGCAACGGGTTGAGGCGGGGGGAAGGGCTCGCTAGAGAGAGTGAAGTTTCCTCTTGTCCGGAATAACCTCCCATGAGCGTTCTGTTTTCCCCGATCAAGCTGCGCGGCCTCACTCTATCCAACCGGATCATGGTGGCGCCGATGTGCCAGTATTCCGCGGTGGACGGGGAGGCCAACGACTGGCACTTCACCCATATCAACTCGCTGGCGCTGTCGGGCGCCGCGGTATTCTGCATCGAGGCCACGGCGGTGGAGGCCAATGGGCGCATCACGCCGGGTTGCCTCGGCCTTTGGAATGACGCCACCGAAGCCGCGCTGAAACCGATTCTGGCCTCGGTGCGCAAGCGCTCGAAAAGCGCGGTGATGATGCAACTGGCCCATGCCGGCCGCAAGGCCTCCAGCCACACGCCGTGGGACGGCGGCCAGTTGATCCCGGTGGCCGAGGGCGGCTGGCTTGCTGAGGGGCCGTCGGCCATCCCGCACAAGGAGGGCGAGACGCCGCCTTTGGCGTTCGACGCGGCAGGATTGAAGCGGGTGCGCGAGGCGTTTGCTGCGGCAGCGAAGCGGACCGAGCGGCTCGGCATCGACGCCATCGAGGTGCATTCCGCGCATGGCTACCTGCTGCATCAGTTCCTGTCGCCGATCGCCAACCAGCGCACCGACCAGTACGGCGGCTCGCTGGCAAACCGGATGCGCTTTCCGCTCGAAGTGTTCGATGCCGTTCGTGCCGCGTTTCCGTCCAACAAGCCGGTCGGCATCCGCGTTTCCTCGACCGACTGGGTCGAGGGCGGCTGGGATCTGGCGCAAACCATCGAATTCGCGGGTGAACTGAAGAAGCGCGGCGTCGACTGGATCGACGCCTCCTCGGGCGGGGTGTCGCCGCTGCAGAAGATACCGCTCGGTCCGGGCTACCAGGTGCCGTTCGCGCAGGCGATCAGGGAGGCCACAGGTCTCACCACCATTGCGGTCGGCCTGATCACGGAGCCGAAGCAGGCCGAAGACATCGTGGCGTCCGGCAAGGCCGACATGGTCGCGCTGGCCCGCGGCATGCTCTACGACCCGCGCTGGGGCTGGCACGCCGCGGCCGAACTCGGTGGCGAGGTCTATGCCCCGCCGCAATACTGGCGCTCGCAACCTTCGACGCAGAAATCGCTGTTCGGCGCGACGACGTTCGGGACGCGGTAGAACTGATCGGGAAAAGCGTGCGGCGGTTCTCCGAAAAGATCATGCTCAAACAAATAGCTAGAGCGGGATGACGATTCGAAAAGCGCCGTCCCGCGCTAGCGCGTCACTCCGTCGCGCGAAACTCTGCCTCAAGGATTTGTCATATCTCGGCCACACGGTCGGCGTGCTATGCTGTCGTGTACGCGCGACAGACGCGTTGTGAATGACATACAGCGGGAGAACGTCCTATGGAGATCGGATACTTCACGATGCCCTCGCATCCGCCGGAGTGCGGATTGAAGGAGGGTCACGACTGGGACCTGCAGGTGCTGCGATGGCTCGACGAGCTCGGCTATCAGGAAGCCTGGATCGGCGAGCATCACACCGCGCCCTGGGAGCCGCATCCCGCGCCCGACCTGCTGCTGGCGCAGGCGTTCCTGCAGACCAAGAACATCCGCCTCGGCCCCGGCGGCTTCCTGCTGCCCTATCACCACCCCGCCGAACTCGCCAACCGTGTCGCGATGCTGGATCATCTCTCTGACGGGCGGCTGAACTTCGGCGTCGCCGCCAGCGGCTTGCCCAGCGACTGGGCGATGTTCAACGTCGACGGCATGTCCGGCCAGAACCGCGACATGACCCGCGAGGCGCTGGAGATCATCCTGAAGATGTGGACCCAGGACGGCCCGTGGACCCACAACGGCAAGTTCTGGACGGTGACTAAGCCTGACACCATGTTCGACTTCCTCAAGCCGCACATCAAGCCGAAACAGGCGCCGCATCCGCCGATCGGCGTCGCCGGTCTCTCCAAGGGCTCGGACACGCTCAAGCTCGCCGGCGAGCGCGGCTACATTCCGATGAGCCTCAACCTCAATCCGGCCTATGTCGGCAGCCATTGGGAATCGGTCGAGATCGGCGCCGCCAAGACCGGCCGCAAGCCGAGCCGGCAGGACTGGCGGCTGGTGCGCGAGGTGTTCGTCGCCGATACCGACGCCGAAGCCTGGAAGCTTTCCACCGGCGACATGATGGGCCGGATGATGGGCGAGTATTTCCTGCCCCTGCTCGGTCATTTCGGCTTCAAGGACTACCTCAAGGCCACGCCCGACGTGCCCGACAGCGACGTCACCGTCGAGTATTGCGCCCGTCACAACTGGATCGTCGGCTCGCCTGCGACCGTCACCGAGAAGATCGAGAAGATCTATCGCGAGGTCGGCGGCTTCGGCACGCTGCTGGTGTTCGGCTTCGACTACAAGCACAAGCCCGAAGCCTGGCACAATTCGCTGCGGCTGTTGAAGCAGGAAGTGATGCCGCGGCTGAAGCACCTCAACGCCGACCTGATCCGGGCGGCGTGAGACGCTGAAGTCGAGCCTCTGATTGCCGGGTGCGATGCGATCGCGGCGAAGCAATTCTTCTTGCCTGATGGCGGGAGGGGTTGCTTCGGCCTCGGCGCGCTGGCCCGTCCTCAATTCGGCCGGGCTGGCGCCTCGGCCTGCCGCACCTGCCAGAATCGCAGCAGGCGGCGGGCGTTCTCGATCGTCAGCCTGGCGTACTGATCGCGGCTCCTGGCGAGTTCGTGCCGACCCATGGTGCCGGAGGCGAAACGGCTGTCGAGGACGGCGGCGACGGTTTCCCAGGCGAGACCGGCGACCCGGCAGGGGATCAGTACGCCGTCGTCGCGCAGGCTCTGCATCACCGGACGGATCACCTCGATGCTGGCGCCCGACAGTTCGGCAAGGGCCGCGACCGTCTCGGCATATTTTCGTGCCTTGGCAAAGCCGGCCAGCGCCGCTTCGTCGAGCTTGCCGTGTCGGGCCAGCGCCGCGACGAAGCGTTGCGCCGCGGTGAAGTCGCGCGCCCGCGCCATCTCACGGTTGGCGCCGGCCGCGGCAGCCGCAATGGCGCTGCGGATCTCCTCGAACAGATGCGGCGGGGCGCGCGCCAGCAGCCGGGTGCGGACGGCCTCGGTCGCCTCGCGCAGCAATTGCCGCCGCAGTTCGACCGGCAGATCGACGCGAACGCCGGTCTCGACCGCCAGGTCAGGGTCGGCCTCGGCCTGCGCCAGCACGATCGCGTAACCAGCCGCCGACATCCGCGCGCCGGGATTGGCGACCAGCCGCCGGCTGACGGAAGGATAACGCCGCGCCAGCAGCGCATCGGTGACGATTTCGGTCAGCCACCAGCGGCCGGAAATGGCGAGCAGATGCGCTTCGCCCTTGGTCTGTGCGAGTTCGACCAGATCCTCCGCCGTCAGCCGCGCCGATTCCGTCAGCACCGGCCGCGCCACCAGGATCTCGTCGTTCTGCGCCAGCCGCCGGATCACGGCCGGCGGCGCCTGCTTGATGGCGGCGAACTGCGCGCTCAATTCGGCGAGCGCGATCCGGGCGCTGACATCGGCCAGCGCGCGGATCTCGATGGTCTTGATCAGGCGTTCCAGCACGTCGCCGAACAGCTCGATCTGCTCGCCGGAATAGCCGTCGGCGGACAGCAGAAACAGGTCGGTCACCCGTCTGACGGTCGCAAGATGCTTTTCCGCCGAGCCGGCCTTGAGGGCCGCCTCGATCTCATCGGCGAGGGATCGTTCGAGCATCGCTCGTCCTGAGCGTTCTGAAGCCGGTTCTGGCTGCGCCGGAACTTTATCGGCAATAGCTGAAGGGTTGGTAAAACCCGCGATTGCGGCCGGGCGAGACCTGCGCTTGGATGATCGAAAACAACAACGGGAAACGCCGCCATGCTGGACCGACCGGGACTGCCACAAGAGCAGACGCTCCGTGAGACCACGGAGCGCTGGATCGCGGCCTTCGGCGCGGCGCTGTCGGCCCGCAGGCCAGGCGAATTGTCGGCGCTGTTCGTCGAAGACAGCCATTGGCGCAACCTGTTCGGCATCTCCTGGCAGTTCGCGACCTTCAGCGGCCGGCCGACGGTGGTGGCCGAATTGCTGGCGCGTGCCGGCGACGCCGGCGCCCGCGATTTCCGGATCGATGCGGCGGCGCTGGCGCCGCGCCTCAGCGTCGTCGCCGGCCGCGAGGTGATCGAGGCGATCTTTTCGTTCGCGACCGACGACGGCCCCGGCTATGGCGCGCTGCGGCTGTTGCCGGGCGCCGATGGCCGCGCGCAGGCCTGGACCCTCTCCGCCTCGCTCGACTTCGACCGCCGCTGCGACCTCGGCGCCAACGCCGCCGCGGCGCCATCCCAGCTCCGCGACTTCGCCGGCCCCGACTGGCTGGAAGCGCGGCAGGCGCGCGCCGCCTATACAGACCGCGATCCCGACGTCCTGATCGTCGGCGGCGGCCATGCCGGCATCTCGGTCGCGGTCGAGGCCAACCGGATCGGGCTCTCGGCGCTGGTGGTCGACCGCATGGCGCGGGTCGGCGACAATTGGCGGCTGCGCTACCGCGGGCTGAAGCTGCACAACAAGACGCCGGTCAACCATTTGCGCTACCTGCCGTTCCCGCCGACCTTCCCGGACTACATTCCCAAGGACAAGATCGCCAACTGGCTGGAGAGCTATGTCGACATCATGGAGGTCGATTTCTGGACCGGTTGCGAATTCGAAGGCGCCAGCTATGACGAGGTCTCGCAGCGCTGGCGCGCGCGGCTGACCCGCGACGGCGCGGCGCGCACGCTTTCCCCAAAACATATTGTGCTCGCCACCAGCGTCAGCGGCGCGCCGAACATCCCGCAGATTCCCGGCATCGAGAAATTTGGCGGCGAGGTGTTGCATTCCAGCCGCTTCAGCGCGGGCCGGCAATGGGCCGGCCGCCCCGTGGTCGTGTTCGGCACCGGCACCAGCGCCCACGACATCTGCCAGGAACTGCATGCCGCCGGCGCCGACGTCACCATGGCGCAGCGCAGCCCGACCATGGTCGTCAATGTCGAGCCGGCGCAGCTCTACGACAAGACCTATCTCGGCGACGGCCCGCCGCTTGCCATAAGGGACATCCTCAATTCCGGGGTGCCGCTGCCGGTGATGAAGGCCGCGCACAAGCTCGTCACCGCCGAGGTGAAGCGGCTGGACGCGCCGCTGCTGGCGCGGCTCGAAGCCGCCGGCTTCCGCCTCGAATTCGGCGAGGACGGCACCGGCTGGCCGCTGAAATTCCGCACCCGCGGCGGCGGCTATTACTTCAACGTCGGGGCGTCGGAGCTGATCGCCGACGGCAGCATCAAACTGATCCAGGCCGCCGACATCGCGGGCTTCGCCGCCGATGGCCTCCGGCTTGCCGACGGCACGACGCGCCGGGCCGAGCTGATCGTGCTCGCCACCGGCTACAAGGGCCCCGATCATCTGCTGCAGCAATTGTTCGGCGCCGAGGTCGCGCGCCGGGTCGGCCGGGTCTGGGGCTTTGACGAGAACACCAGCGAGCTTCGCAACATGTGGACGCGCACGCCGCAGGCGGGGCTGTGGTTTGTCGGCGGCGCGTTCTCGCAGGCCCGCATCTACAGCCGCTACATCGCCGCCCAGATCGCCGCGATCGAGGCCGGGCGGCTGGCGAAGCAGATGTGAGGCGGGAGGGACGCAGGTCATCGCGATAGCCCGCCCCCTCTCCCGCTTGCGGCGGAGGCGTAGGCGGCCTACGGCCGCCGTCCTTGGTTCAAGAACGCCGATGCGCAGCATGGGCTATGGGTGGGGGTGCTTCCGCATAACGCGCTGGTCGAGCGGAGAGGGTTTCCCCCACCCGCCGCGCGCCACGCGCGCGTCGACCTCCCCCGCAAGCGGGAGAGGTGAGGCGAAGCGGCCTCGTTCTTGAAGGCGCGGATCGGCCGAGGCGTGCCGGTCGGTTTGCGCCCCAGGAAAGACGAGGGCGCGGGGAATGCAAGCCTGCCGACCAAAATATCGAAAACAACCCCATGCAAAGCAACGCGGCGTCGCCGGCATGGGGCCCACCCTTGTCCTAACGCTTCCTCCGCCGCGTGTGCCGGCCCTGAGGCCGGGTCAAGCCCGGCCACGAGGGCTGGGCGAGTGCGGCGCTTTGCAAAACAAGAAAACGGCCGGGTCTCGACCCGGCCGTTCCAATCTCTTGCCAGTCCTTGCGCGGCGACGGAGAGCGCTTACGCCCGCAGCGCCTTCTTCACGAACACTGGCTTGCCGACCTTCTTCTCGATCGCGCGCTTCAAATCCAGCGCGCGGGGGGAGAGCATGTCGGCCTTGGCCTTCATCAGGAACTTGTCGAGGCCGCCATTGTGGTCGACGCTCTTCAGCGCGTTGGTCGAGACGCGCAGGCGCACGTTGCGGCCGAGCGCGTCCGAGATCAAAGTGACGTTGCACAGGTTCGGCAGGAAGCGCCGCTTGGTCTTGGTGTTGGAGTGGCTCACCTTGTGGCCCGTCTGGGGGCCCTTGGCCGTCAGTTCACAGCGCCGGGACATCTTGAGAAATCCTCTGTCGTCCCCGCCACAGGCCAGCGCGTCTCGCGGCCGCTCGCAGGGGTGCTAAATCGCGTCCATTTTCAGGAACCGCGGACCTATAGGGGCAGACGGCCTGACGGTCAAGGTTTTCGGCAGCCTGAATCCGTCCGTCAGCCTGAAAAGACAAGGCTTTCACAAAGCTTTCCAGCGGCTTGGGCGAACCATATAAACGGCGCAATCGCCGCCGACATCATGACCTCCTCTATCATGAGGACGTGGCCCGCCGAACGCGGGCCGGCATGCGGTCCGAAGGCGTGCATTTTCAGGACACCTCGCGTTTTTTGCGTGATTTTGCTGACCAGATGACTTTGCTGACGAGATGACCATGAGCTTGCGTCGATTCCGGGAACCGCATGACGTGACCACCAGTCCCGCCGTTTCACCCAACATCAGGCTCCTTCTCGGACTGTCCGCCACCGTGCTCGCCCTGGTCTGGCTGACGTCGCAGGCGTTGGCGCAGGGGCGGCTGGAGGCGCAGTACGAGGCGACGCTGTCGGGCATCCCGGTCGGCAAAGGCGCCTGGACCATCGACATCGGCGACGACGCGTTCTTGGCCTCGGCCCAGGGCGGCACGTCAGGACTGATGAAGGCGTTTTCCGGCGGCAGCGGTTCCGGCGCCAGCCAGGGCCGCGTTGTCAATGGCGCGCTGGTCGCCAGCGCCTACACCGCCACCACCACCACGCAGAAGAAGTCCGAAACCATCCGCATGGTGCTGGCCAACGGCGCCGTCAAGGAATTCTCGATCGATCCGGAGCCGCCGGTCGATCCGGACCGGATCGCCATCACCGACGCGCACCGCAAGGGCGTGTTCGATCCGATGACTGGATCGATGCTGCGGGTGCCCGGCAATGGCGAGGTGCTGTCGCCCGAGGCCTGCCGCACCGGAACCGGCATTTTCGACGGAAGGCTGCGCTACGACCTCAAGCTCGACTACAAGCGGATGGAAACCGTCAAGGCCGAGCGCGGCTATCACGGCCCCGCCGTGGTCTGCGCCGTCTATTTCACCCCGGTCGCGGGCTACATCCCCGACCGGCCGGTGATCAAATACCTCGCCGCCGAGCGGCGGATCGAGATCGCCTTCGTGCCGATATCGGGCACCCGCATCCTGGTTCCGTTCCGCATCTCGATCCCGACCCCGCTCGGGCCGGCGATGCTGGAAGCCACCTCCTTTGTCGCCACCGCGACGCCGCCGCGGGTGGCGAAGACGCAGTGAGCGCCAGCCGCCGCCGTTCATCACCCACCCGTCATTCCGGAATCACCCCACGTCATTCCGGGGCGCGCGAAAGCGCGAACTATGGTGCGCAATTGCGCACCTGAGAATCTCGAGATTCCGGGTTCGCTTCGCGCCCCGGAATGACCGAGACAGAGAGGCTTGACTCTTCACCGATTCTGATTCGACTCCGCGCCGGCTTTTGCTTTAAGGATTCCAGCCGATATCCTCGCCTTGTGGCGCCCCGGCAAACTTGATCTAGTGTCGCCTTGAGCACGGCAACGCTGGATGTTGCGGTGAACGGATGGTGTCTCGGGAGGAGTCAGCGATTCGGGCGCGATTTGTTCCAGACTCGTTCCAGAGCTTAAGCCGCGACCGCCTTGCGTCGCATTATGAAACACAATCGGCGGATTTGACGCCGCGCCAGCAAAAGGGCTTCGCTCTTCGTGAGGCCTGCGTCATTGCTTCGGCGCTGCGCGCCTCGCAATGACGATTTTGCCGCGGAAAAAAAGAAACACCCGCAACACATGGCTTTCTCACCTTCCTCCTTCGCCCATGACCGCGCGCCCGGCGCCGGCGTCACCGCCGTGCTGGGACCGACCAACACCGGCAAGACCCATCTGGCGATCGAGCGGATGCTGGGGCATTCCTCGGGGATCATCGGCCTGCCGCTGCGGCTGCTGGCGCGCGAGGTCTACAACAAGATCGCCGCGCGCGCCGGCGCTGAGAGCGTTGCGCTGATCACCGGCGAGGAGAAGATCAAGCCGAAGAACCCGCGCTACTGGGTCTCGACCGTGGAGGCGATGCCGCGGGATATCGACGTCAGCTTCCTCGCCGTCGATGAAATCCAGATCGCCGCCGATCTCGAACGCGGCCATGTCTTCACCGACCGCATCCTGCACCGGCGCGGCCGCGACGAGACGCTGCTGCTCGGGGCCGCCACCATGCGCCCGATCATCGAGCGGCTCTTGCCGGGCGCCTCGATCGTGACCAGGCCGCGGCTGTCGCAGCTCGAATTCGCCGGCGACCGCAAGATCACCCGCCAGCCCCGCCGCACCGCGATCGTGGCGTTTTCGGCTGATGAAGTCTACGCCATCGCCGAACTGATCCGCCGCCAGCACGGCGGCGCCGCGGTGGTGCTGGGCTCGCTGTCGCCGCGCACCCGCAACGCCCAGGTCGAGATGTTCCAGAACGGCGACGTCGATTATCTCGTCGCCACCGACGCCGTCGGCATGGGGCTCAACCTCGACGTCGACCACGTCGCCTTTGCCTCCGACCGCAAATATGACGGCTACCAGTTCCGCCGGCTCAACCCCTCGGAGTTCGCCCAGATCGCCGGCCGCGCCGGGCGCGCCACCCGCAACGGCACCTTCGGCACCACCGGGCGCTGCGCGCCGTTCGAGCCGGAACTGGTGAACGCGCTGCAGAACCACAGCTTCGACAGCGTCAAGACGCTGCAATGGCGCAATTCAAAGCTGGATTTTGCCTCGCTCGGCGCGCTGCAGGTGTCGCTGGCGCTCTCGCCCGGCCACGAGGCGCTGACCCGGGCACCGATCGCGGAGGACCTGCGCGTGCTCGACCACGCCGCGCGCGACGGCGAGGTGCGCGACATGGCGCATGGCGCGGCGGCGGTGGAGCGGCTGTGGGACGCCTGCCAGATCCCGGATTACCGGCGGCTGGCGCCCGCCGCCCATGCTGAACTCGTCACCACGCTCTATGGCTTCCTGATGAACAAGGGCGTCATTCCCGACGACTGGTTCGGCGCCCAGATCGACCAGGCCGACCGCGTCACCGGCGACATCGACACGCTGTCGGGCCGGATCGCGCAGATCCGCACCTGGACCTTCGTCGCCAACCGGCCGGACTGGCTGTCCGACCCCGAGCACTGGCAGGGCATCGCCCGCGAGGTCGAAAATAAATTATCCGATGCGCTGCATGAACGGCTTACGGAGCGTTTCGTTGACCGCCGTACCAGTGTATTGATGCGCCGCCTGCGGGAGAACTCAGTTTTGAATACGGAAATCGGCAAGACCGGCGAAGTGATCGTCGAAGGCCATGCGATCGGTCGTCTCGACGGCTTCACCTTCGCGCCCGATGCGGCGGAAGCCGGCTCCGACGCCAAGGCGTTGCAGGCAGCGGCGCAGCAGGTGCTGGCCGGCGAGATCGATGCCCGCGCCGGCAAGCTCTCAAGCGCCCCCGACGACCAGTTCGTGCTGGCCTCCGACGGCACCATCCGCTGGACCGGCGACGCCGTCGCCAGGCTGGTCGCCGCCGACGACGCGCTGCATCCGCGGCTTCGCATCATCGCCGACGAGCGGCTTTCCGGCGCCTCGCGCGAGGCGGTGCAGGCGCGGCTCGAGCTGTGGCTGAAGACGCATATCGAAAAGCTGCTGGGACCGCTGTTCGGGCTTGCCAAGGCCGAGGACATCACCGGGATCGGGCGCGGCATCGCGTTCCAGCTGGTCGAGGCGCTGGGCGTGCTGGAGCGCGCCAAGATTTCCGCCGAGATGAAGGATCTCGACCAGGCCTCGCGCGCGACCTTGCGTAAATACGGCGTGCGCTTCGGCGCCTACCACATCTATCTGCCGGCGCTGCTCAAGCCAGCCGCGCGCGCGCTCGCCTCGCTGCTGTGGGCCGAGAAACAGGAAAACGTCGACATGGCCGCGCTGTCGGGCGCGCAGCATCTGGCGGCGAGCGGGCGCACCTCGTTCCCGGCCGACAAGCAGCTCGCCCGCGACGCCTACCGCGTGCTGGGCTATCGCCAGTGCGGCGAGCGCGCGGTGCGCGTGGACATCCTGGAGCGGCTGGCCGACCTGATCCGTCCCGCGCTGGCCTGGCGCGAATCCTCGCCCGGCGCCAAGCCCGCCGGCGCGTTCGACGGCCGCGGCTTTGTGGTGACGCAGGCGATGACCTCGCTGACCGGCTCCGCCGGCGAGGACTTCGCCTCGGTGCTGCGCGCGCTCGGCTACCGCATGGAACGCCGCCCGCCATTGCCGCCGAAGCCCGCCGCCGTGGCAGCGGCCGAGACGACGCCCGCTGAGGCGGCATCCGCTGAAGCGACATCCGCTGAAGCGCCGCCGGCCGAGAACATCAGCGAGACGCCGGCCGACGCAGTCGCCGCGGAATCGCCGGTCGCCCCCGATCTGTCTCCGAGCGATGCATCTTCGAGCGATCCATCCCCGAGCGACCCGTCTGCCAGCGAACCTTCGGCATCGGCGGCGATGCTGCCCGATGTCGCGCCGATCGCAGAAATTGCTGAAGCGCCTGCCGCGGCGATCGAAACCGCATCGAAGCCTGCAGCCGACGAAACCGCGCCGGAGCAAGCGACAATCGCGCCCGAAGCCGCCGGCGAGCCGGTGGCGACTGATGCCGCAGCGGAGCAAGCGGCGGCGGAAGCCAAGCCCGACGCGCCGAGCGAGCCTGTATTGGTCGAGGTCTGGCGACCCGGCGGCCGCTCCGACGAGCGGCGGCCGCACCACGATCGCGGCCGCCCGCGCCACCACGGCGCGCGCGAGGCCGCTGCGCCGGCAGTGGCCGCTGAAGGCGGCGAGGCGGCCAAGCGCGAGCGTCCGCGGCGTGGCCGCCGCAACAGTGAATTCCGCAAACCGCGAACGGATGCGCCGGCCGACGCCGCCGTTGCCGTGGTCGCCGACGGCGCCCCGGCGAGCGAGGCGCGTCCGGATTCCATCCGGCCGCCGCGCGAGCGCGTCGAAGGCAAGGGCCGCGACGACAACCGTCGCGACAAGTTCGATCGCAACAAGGGCGGTCGCAGCGAGGGTGATCGCGGCAAGGGCGATCGCAGCCCGCGCGACAAGGGCCGCGAATTCGGCGGGCGCGACAAGGGTTCGCGCGACAAGGGCGGCCGCGACAAGCGCGACGGCGGTCCCTCGCATCGTCCATGGGCGACCAGTGCCGCGCCGCGCGAGCGCGACCGTCCGGCCGATCCCAATTCGCCGTTTGCCAAACTGGCGGCGCTGAAGGAACAGCTCGCCGGCAACAAGGACCGCTGATTGCATGAAGGCGAGTTTGTTTGGAGCGGCAGCGTCTCGATAAATGGCTGTGGCATGCGCGGGTGGTGAAGACCCGCGCCTCGGCGGCCGCTTTGGTCGAGGCCGGTCATGTCCGCATCAACGGCGTGCGCGAAAAGGCGCCGGGACACGCGGTGAAGATCGGCGACGTGCTCACGATCGGCCTCGACCGCAGCGTCCGCATTCTCAAGGTCGCGGGATTTTCGCAGCGGCGCGGCGATGCGGCGGCCGCACGCGCGCTGTATGATGATTTGCAAAACCGCGAGCAATGACTATCTGTTAAGATAGACGGGACAGCTGAAAACGGCCATTTGACGCCCGCCGCTTCTCTTGCGGCTGGGCACCTCATGCGCTACGCCAACGCCGGAAAACTGACCGTTTCGGAGCCTTGGATGACTTACGTCGTCACTGAAGCCTGCATCAAATGTAAATATACCGACTGCGTTGAGGTCTGCCCCGTGGACTGCTTCTACGAGGGCGAGAACATGCTGGTGATTCATCCCGACGAATGCATCGACTGCGGCGTATGCGAACCGGAATGTCCCGCCGATGCCATCAAGCCCGATACCGAGCCCGGGCTGGAGAAGTGGCTCGAGGTCAATACCGAGTACGCCAAGCTCTGGCCCAACATCACCCAGAAAAAGGAATCGCCGCCGGAAGCGAAAGATTTTGAGGGTATGGAAGGCAAGTTCGAGAAATATTTTTCCAAGGAACCCGGCACGGGAGACTGATTGGCCGTCCGTTCTGGAACCAGGCTGGTCCCGTTTCGGCTCTAATCTGGCCGGATCAAGGACTGCAGATTTAACCCTGTTGACCGACTTAGGCCGGAAATACCCCCGCAACCCCGGGGAACTCGGCGTAAATCATTGATTTTTGCGGAAAATGTGCTATATTGGGCACATTAATAGCCGAACGTGGCCATGCGTAGCTTTGGCCCCGGTGGTTTCCGCACAACATCGAACAGGGGCGTGGAAGTTCCGCGCGCAGGCTGTGTCACAGAAAACGCGTAAAAAGAGTGCTTCCAAGACCACGAAAAAAGCCGCCGCGGCCCGCCGCAGCGCAACCAAGGGCCGTGCCAAGGCGCCTGCAAAGGGCGCCAAGAAGGCTTCGGCCGCAAAGTCCTCAAGGAATAAAAGAAGCGCAATGCCAAACAAGACTACCAAAACTGCCGCGAAAGCGACGGGTTCGAAGGCCCCTGCTTCGAAGGTCGCTGCCAAGGTTCCTGCCAAGGCCGCTGTGAAAGCCGCTCCGCCGAAGGCTGCTGCTCCGAAGGCTGCCGTCTCCAAAGCCGTTGCTCCCAAGGCCATTGCGCCCAAGGCCGTTGTCGCACCGAAGGTCGTTGCCAAGCCGGTGGCCGCGGCGCCTCGCGTCGAGGAGCCGAAGAAGGTCGTGACCCAGCGTCAAGGCTTCAAGGCCAATGAATTCGTCGTCTATCCCGCTCACGGCGTCGGCCAGATCCTGGCCATCGAGGAGCAGGAGATCGCGGGTGCCAGGCTCGAATTGTTCGTGATCAATTTCATGAAGGACAAGATGACGCTCCGCGTGCCGACCGCCAAGGTCGCCAATGTCGGCATGCGCAAGCTGTCCGAGCCGACGCTGGTCAAGAAGGCGCTGGAAACCCTCAAGGGCCGGGCCCGCGTCAAGCGCACGATGTGGTCGCGCCGGGCGCAGGAATACGAAGCGAAGATCAATTCGGGCGACATTGTCGCGATCGCCGAAGTCGTTCGCGATCTCTTCCGTTCGGAATCGCAGCCCGAGCAGTCCTACAGCGAGCGTCAGCTCTATGAAGCCGCCCTCGATCGTCTGTCGCGCGAAATCGCCGTCGTCCAGCACTCGACGGAGACGGAAGCCGTGAAGGAGATCGAGAGCCAGCTCGCCAAGAGCCCGCGGCGCGGCGCCAAGACCGAGGCGACCGGAGCTGAAGGCGAAGCCGATGAAGCCGACGTCGAGGCCGACGGCGACGACACCGCCGTGGCGGACGAAGCCGCCTGAAAGGGTTCGACGGATTGAAATCAAGAGCCCGGCGGAAACGTCGGGCTTTTTGTCTTTTGTGCGAAACTCTCTCCACACGTCGTCCCCGCGAACGCGGGGACCCATAACCACAGGCGATGTTGTCTGGCGAAGGCGTCTGCCCGATTGCCTTACAACAACCGCCACGGCGTATGGGTCTCCGCGTTCGCGGGGACGACGAGAGAGGAGAGGGAAGTCCCAGACCTCAATCCACCACGATCTTGACGCGATCCCTTGGCTTGACCTGGGCGTTCGCTTCCAGCCCGTTGAGGATGCGGAAGCGTTCGGCGGGACGATCGACGCCCGCCATGCGGTGGGAAAGGGATTCCACGGTGTCGCCGGGCTGCACGGTAATGACCTTGATGCGCAGCGGCCGCGCCGACTGGATCTCTTCCAGCGTCAGGCGACGGAACGAGTTGACGGTTTCGCGCGCGTTGCGCTCGCTCTCGGTGGTGCGCTGCTTGGTGGCGAAGATGAAACGGTAGACGTCGCTGCCGAAGCGCAGCGCATAAACCTTGAACTGCCACTGGTCGCCGCTCGCCGACGCCGACGCCACCGGGAAGCCGTTGATGGTGAGGTCTTCGGTCGAAGCCTTGTCGACCCCGTCCATCCAGCCGGAATTGAGATAGTCCGAGAGCGACTGTTCGGCCGGCACCCGCACCACGTCGAAGCGCATCGCCTGGGTGCCGCCCTCGCGGACGCCGATCACGGCCTGCGCCGTGTTGTCCAGGGTGAACGTGTCGGGCGCGGCGAAGGAGAAGCCGAGCTTGGGGTGCAGGAAGCGCCGGCCGCGCACGAAGCCCTCGCTCGGATCCTCGCCGTAGACGATGTTGTCGATCGCGGCCAGATAGGTCTCGCGGTCGCGCTCGCTCGATTGCGGCGAAGCATATTGCCGGGCGCTCGCCTGCGCGTTCTTGACGCGCTCGGGCGTCGCCGGATGCGAGGACAGGAAATCCTGTGCGCGCGGATCCAGCGAGACCTTGCCGGCCTTGAGCGCCGCGTTGCGCTCCATCGCCAGCAGGAAGCGGGTGGCGCCATAGGGATCGAAATTGGCGCGCGCCGAAATGCCGACGCCGATGCCGTCAGCCTCGAATTCCTGCGCGCGCGAGAAGCTCGCCATCGTCAGCTTGGTCTTGGCCAGCGCCAGCGCCGTGAGGTCCGGATCGTTGCCCATCTCGGTGACGACGCGGGTGACCACGGCCGCTTGCCGCGCCTGGTCTTCCCGGATCGAGGCGTGCTTGGCCAGCACATGCGCCATTTCGTGGCTGAGAACCGAGGACAATTCCGAGGTGTCGCTGGCGAGCGCGATCAGTCCGCGCGTCACGTAGAGCTGCCCGGTCGGCAGCGCGAACGCGTTCACGGCGCCTGAATTGAGGATCGTGACCCGGTAGGCCTGGTCGGGGCGGTCGGATGCCGCGACCAGCCGGTCGACGGTCTTGCCGATCAGGGCGCTGAGCCTGGGATCGTCATAGGCGCCGCCATAGGAAGACAGGATGCGCTCATGCTCGCGCTCGCTCGCGGGCGTCTGCGCAACTGTCCGATTGGGCTTGGTCGACGCGGCCGTGGGGGCCGCGGTGTCCAGCCGTCCCACATTGCCGCAGGCCGAAAGAAGTAGCGCGACGCACAACAGCGCCGGCGCTGCCAAAAGGCGGCAGCCTGTCTTTTCCCCACGCCATCCCGCACGATGCGTCAAATCAACTACTGGGACCGGTGATCCGATCGGCTTCGATCAGACCCCGGTCTCATCCCCTTTGTTTGCCCATGATGGCTTCGAAACCGCCGCCGGGCCTCGAATCACGCGCTATTTTACGCCCAGAACCTCAACCTGCCCCACCCGCAGCAATTCGATCCGTGGTCCTCCCCGCGACCAGATATAGCCCCGGACACGAATCCGACGATTTTCGAGCGACTTGGCTCCAATTCCGGCCGACTCGAAGGCCGGCATGGTGCGCCTTGAAATAGTCGCGGCAAAGTCCTGTGTCCAGTTCCGCCCGAAATTCAGGTAGGTTGTCGCCCCCACCTGCCGAACAGACATTACCCTGCCCTCAACTACCAAAAAACGCCCCATCCCCGCCAGAATATCGCCCGCACTTTCCGCGTTTTTTATGACAGCGGGATCAGCCCATACTCCTTTTTTTGCCTGGCGCGCCACGCCTTCGGCGGCCGCCAGCGCGGCGGCGCAGTCCCTGTCGGTCACATCGACGGATGCCAGCGCCTCGCCGCGGCGAAGCATTTCGCCTTGTACCGATGTCTCCGAGCCGGTTGCGAAGACAAAGGCCGGCTGCCGGCCGTAGCGATCGGGTGCGTCGTCCTCGCCATGCAGCGTCACATCGCGCCCGCCGATGATGGCCGACAGCGCGGCTCTGCCGCGGGCCGCGTCCGTACCTGTTCGCTCGATCCCGGCAAGGCGGATTTCGCGGCCGTCATCGAGGCGAAAGCTGCGCCCGTCGATCACGGCGACGACGCGCCCTTCGCCCTGCGGCTCGAACGCGCAATCGGCGTCCGCGCGTGCGCCGGTGGACAGCAACAGCAGTGCCGCAACAATGCATCCGTGACGCCGGGCCGGATCGGTCATAACCTGGTTCTTGTCCCTGCCTGTTCCAGTAGAAGGGTGTCAGGGCTTTGCTACCAGAGATTGCCACGCGGGGGGAGGCCATGGAAGTCAACGGCATTGCACATATTTTCCTCACCGCCTCGAATTACAAGCGCTCCCGCGACTTCTACGCCAGACTGCTGCCGTTCCTCGGGATGAAGCCTGTGATCGACACCGAAACGACCTACTACTGCGTCGGCGGCCGCACCGCGATCGGCATCAACGCGCCGTCGCCCGAGCACGCCGGCGCGGCTTTCGAGCAAAAGCGCGTCGGCCTGCATCATCTCTGCTTCCGCGCCCGCGAGCGCGCCGATATCGACGAACTGCATGCCTTCCTGGTCGGCGAGGGCGCAACGGTTGTGCGCGCGCCGCGCGAGGACCGATGGGCGCCGGGATACTACTCGCTGCTGTTCGAGGATCCCGATGGCATCCGCCTTGAGGTCAATCACGTTCCGGGCAAGGGGCTGCTGGGGTAACCATTCCGTTCGGCGGAAAACGCAACAGGCCATGCTCGCAGCGCTCGCGCCTTGCCGCTGCTGACGGCATGCGGCATGATCGCGCCGACAAGAATGCTAAGCCGCAGGCAATGTGGCAGGGGAGGACTTTCAGTGAAAAAAACCATCGGCGGCATTATTATTGCCGCGGCGCTGGCGATGTCGGCGACCGCGGCGCTGGCGCAAGCCAAGCCACCGCTCAAGCTCGGCGGCATTCTCGACATGTCGGGCCTCTACGCCGATATCACCGGCGTCGGCAGCGAGACGGCCGCGAAGATGGCGGTCGAAGATTTTGGCGGCGAAGTGCTGGGACGCAAGGTCGAGATCGTCGCCGCCGATCACCTCAACAAGGCCGACCTGGCCGCCAGTATCGCGCGCGACATGCTCGACAACCAGGGCGTGGAGATGCTGTACGATGTCGCGGCGTCGGCCACCGCGCTGGCCGCCGGCGAGATCGCGAAAGCCCGCAACAAGATCGTCATGTACAGCGGCCCGGCCTCGATCCGCCTCAGCAACGAGGCCTGCGGCCCCTACACCGTGCATTATGCCTATGACACCTACGCGCAGGCGAACGTCACCGGGCTTGCCACCGTCAAGTCGGGTTTCGAGACCTGGTTCTTCCTGACCGCCGACTACGCCTTTGGCCATGACCTGGAAAAGGACACCACCAGCGTGGTGGTGAAGGCCGGCGGCAAGATCCTGGGCGGCGTCAGGCACCCGCTCAACACGTCGGACTTCTCCTCGTTCCTGCTGCAGGCGCAAAGCTCCAAGGCCAAGGTCGTCGGTCTCGCCAATGCCGGCGGCGACACCATCAACGCGATCAAGCAGGCGGCGGAATTCGGGCTGACGCGAAGCGGCGGCCAGAAGCTCTCGCCGCTGCTGGCGTTCGTCACCGACATCGACAGCGTCGGGCTGGAGACCGCGCAGGGTCTGTTGCTGGCCGAGGCCTTCTATTGGGATCTCAACGACGAGACGCGGGCGTTTTCCAAGCGCTTCGCCGAGCGCGTCAAGCGGCCGCCGACCGCGGCGCAGGCCAGCGTCTACTCCTCGGTCGGCCATTACCTGAAAGCGGTCAAGGCCGCCGGCACCACCGATGCGGCCGCGGTCATCAAGGTGATGAAGGACACGCCCATCAACGACATGTTCGCCAGGAACGGAAAGATCCGCGAGGACGGCCGCATGGTGCACGACATGTATCTGTTCGAGGTCAAGAAGCCGCAGGAATCGAAGGCGCGCTGGGACTATTACAAGCTGCTGGCGACGATCCCCGGCAGCGAGGCGTTCCAGCCGCTGGAGGCCTCGCGCTGTCCGCTGGTCAAGAAGTGATTGAGTGAAAGGTCGTCATTCCGGGATGGTGCGCTAGCACCAGACCTCAGATGCGCAATTGCGCACCGGGGAATCTCGAGATTCCGGGTTCGATGCTGCGCATCGCCCCGGAATGACGGAGCAATTAACAACAACGAAAGCATCCACCGATGAGCGCAAATGAAATGGTTCTCCAGCAGCTCGATGCCGGGCTGCTCACCATCACCATGAATCGTCCCGACCGGCGCAACGCGCTCAACCCGGACATGACGCGCGGGCTGGTGGAGGCGGCGCGGCGAGCGGCCGAGGATCATGAGGTGCGCGCGGTGCTGCTCAAGGGCGCCGGCGGCACCTTCTGCGTCGGCGGCGACGTCAAATCGATGGCGGAGGGGCGGGCGCCGCTCGGCTTCGAGGCCAAGATGGCCAATCTGCGCCGTGGCATGGAAGTCTCGCGCATCCTGCACCAGATGCCGAAACCGGTGGTGGCGCAGCTCGACGGCGCCGCCGCCGGCGCCGGGCTCTCGATCGCGCTGTCCTGCGACCTGCGCGTCGCCAGCGCCTCCTGCAAGATCACGACCGCGTTCGCCAAGGTCGGGCTTTCGGGCGATTACGGCGGCACCTATTTCCTGACCCAGATGCTCGGGGCCGCCAAGGCGCGCGAACTGTATCTGACCTCGCCGGTGCTGAGCGCGACCGAGGCCTACAATCTCGGCATCGTGACCAAGGTAGTGCCGGACGCCGACATTGACGCCGAGGCGCGCGATCTCGCGATGTCGCTGGCGCAGGGGCCCTCTGTGACGCTGGGCTACATCAAGCGCAACATCAACAACGCCGAGACGATGTCGCTGGAGGCCTGTTTCGACGCCGAGGCGATCCACCACTCGCGTTCGGGCGATACTGCCGACCACAAGGAAGCGGCGAAGGCGTTTGTGGAGAAACGCAAGCCCGCATTTCAGGGTCATTGAGATGACCGAATATCTCAGGCTGCGACAGATATGCCTGGTGGCGCCGCATCTGGAGCCGGCGATCTCGGACATCTCCGCGATCATGGGCCTTGAGGTCTGCTACCGCGACGGCAACGTCGCCAAGTACGGGCTGGAGAACGCGCTGCTGCCGGTCGACACCATACTGCTGGAGGTGGTGGCGCCGTTCCAGCCGGGCACCGCGGCCGGGCGATTTCTCGACAAGAACGGCGGCCGCGGCGGATACATGGCGATCTTCTGCTGCGACGATCCCGACGCGCGCGGCCGGCACGCCAACGGGCTCGGCGTGCGCACCGCCAACGTCATCACGCACGCGCCCTATCACGGCGTGCAACTGCACCCGCGCGATTGTCGCGCCGCCTTCATCGAGTTCAACCATACCACCGGCAGCGACGATGTGCTCGGCCCCTATCCGCCGGCAGGCCCGGACTGGCAGAAATCGATCAGGAAGGACGTCACGCGGGCGCTGACCGCGGTCGAAATGCAGAGCCCGGATCCGCAAGGCCTCGCCGCGCATTGGGGCAGGATCACCGGCATTGCCGTCAGCAACAATGCCCGCGGCGAGCCCGAGCTGAAATTGCCCAACGCCAGCTTCCGCTTCGTCAAGGGGCCGAGCGATCTGATGAGCGGGCTGACGTTCGAGGTTGCCGATATCGCCAAGGTGCGCGACGCCGCTCGCGCGAAGGGCTGCAAGGTGTCGGGCGACAGTTTCGATCTTTGCGGCGTGACGTTCAAGCTGGTGGCGTGAAGCGACACCGCGGCCCCTCTCCCCTTGTGGGAGAGGGTGGATCGACGACGCGAAGCGGCGGCGAGACGGGTGAGGGGTTCTCTCCGCAAACAAATCTCTCGCGTGGAGAGAACCCCTCATCCGGCGCTTCGCGCCACCTTCTCCCACAAGGGGAGAAGGGGAATTGCGGATGGAAACTTATCTTCCCTTGAAGTTCGCCACCCGCCGTTCGGCGGTGGCCTTGACGCCTTCCTTGAAATCTTCGGTGGCGCGCAGCCGGCTCTGCTCGGCGAGTTCGTGGTTGGTGGCCGCCAGCACCCGGTCGGCGAGGCCGGCGCGCATGGTGGCGCGGGTCGAGATCAGGCCGAGCGGCGAGCATTCGGCGATTTCCTGGGCGAGCTTCATCGCCTCGGCGCGCACCTGGTCCTGCGGAACGCAGAGATTGGCGAGACCCATCCTGGTGGCCTCCTCACCGGTGACGCGGCGGCTGGTGTAGAAGATCAGTTCCGCGTTGTTCCTGCCGACCAGTTCGGGAAGCGTCGTGGTCAGCCCAAAGCCCGGATGAAAACCGAGCTTGGTGAAGTTGGCGGCGAAGCGCGCCTCGGGGCAGGTGACGCGAAAATCCGCGGAGACCGCGAGCCCGAGACCGCCGCCGATGGCGGCGCCCTGCACGGCGGCGACGATCGGCTTCTTGTTGCGGAAGATGCGCACCGCATGCAGGTAAAGGCTGTTGATCGAACCCAGGCTGTCGGCCGGGTCGCCCTTGGACTTGGATTGGGCCTTGGCCTCTTCCGCCTCCTGCGCCTGCCGCGCCGGATCGCTGAAATTGGCGCCGGCGCAGAACGCCTTGCCTTGCGCGGCGAGAACAGAAGCGCGGATTTCGATCTCCCGGTCGAATTCCTCCAGCGCGTCCGCGATCTGGTTGATCAGCGAGATGTCGAAGAAATTCAGCGGCGGCCGCTGGATCTCGATCAGGCCGACATGGCCGTGCTTCTCGACGCCGATATCCGTGTACTTGCTCATGCGATTTCCTTTTCGAGTTGGCGAAGGCCCGGCCGCGCGTTAGCGCAAGCCAAGCCCGCGGGCGATGATGCCGCGCAGCACCTCGGTGGTGCCGCCCTGGATCGTCAGCTTGGGTGCGGTCTTGATCGCGAACGACAGTTGATGCTCCAGCGTCTCGCGGTTGGTGGCGGTTTCCTCGACAAAAGCGGCGAGGTCGCGCACCCGGTGCGGCAGCTGCTGTTCCCACACCGTGCCGATGTCCTTGACGATGGAAGCCTCGACCACCGGCTCCTTGCCGGCCTGCAGCATGCCCGCCACCGACACCGACATGCGCCGCATGGTGTGGACCTGCGCCACCAGCCGGCCGATACCCTCGGCGCTGCGGGTGTCCGGGTTTTTGCCGACCGCCCGAACCAGTTCGGTCAAGACGTAATAGGTTTCCAGAAAACGCTCCGGCCCCGAACGTTCATAGGCGAGTTCCGAGGTCGCCTGCTTCCAGGCGCCGTCGACTTCGCCAAGCACATGATCGTCGGGAAGGAAGTGGTCGGTGAACACCACCTCGTTGAACTCGAATTGCCCGGTGATCTGACCGATCGGGTTCACCTGGATGCCCGGCTGCTTCATCTTGACCAGGAATTGCGTCAGGCCGTGGCGGCGGTTTTCCTTGGTCGGCGGCGAGGTGCGGAAGATCGCGATCATGTAGTCGGCGATATGGGCCGACGAGGTCCAGATCTTGGTGCCGTTGATCAGGTAGCCGCCGTCGGTCTTGGTGGCGCGGGTTTTCGCCGCAAACAGGTCGGAGCCGGAATTCGGCTCGCTCATGCCGATCGCAAAGCACACCTCGCCGCGGCAGATGCGCGGCAGGATGTCCATCTTGATGTTCTCGGGCGCGTATTTCAGCAGCACCGGGCCGCTCTGCCGGTCGGCGACGAAGAAGCGCCGGGTCGGCGCGTTGGCCACCCGCATTTCCTCGGTCACGACATAGCGCTCGAGGAACGAGCGTTCGTGGCCGCCGTATTTCTTCGGCCAGGTCATGCCGAGCCAGCCGCGCGCGCCGACCTTGCGGGAGAATTCCGGCGCGTCGGTGTCTTCGCGATTGGGCTGGTGCGGGTCGAAGGTGCCGGCGGCGATTTCCTCGGCGAGAAAGGCGCGCACTTCCTTGCGCAACTGCTCGCATTCAGCTGGCAGGCGGATCGGATCGAAACGGAGGGCTGCGGTCATATCAGGGTCTCGACTTCCAATGCGGACAAATCGGCGTGAAACTCAGCGCGAGGCCACCAGCGGCCACAGCTCATCGGCGCCTCGGGCGGCCACCAGCCTGCCGAGTTCGACCGCCCAGTGGCTTTCGGAACCGAAATCGTCGCGCCACGCCAGCGCGCGCAGCGAATACCGGTGCAGGATGTGCTCGATGGTGAAGCCGATCGCGCCATGGACCTGATGGGCGATGCCGCTGCCCTTTTCGGCCGCCTCCGCGCAGCGAATCTTGGCCGCGGCGGCCTCGAGGAACAGCTCATCATTGAAGGCGGTGGCGTTGGCAAAGGCGTCCGCGGCCGAAGTCGCCGCCGCCAGCGCCGCCGCCGACTCGCCGGCCAACCGCGCCAGATTGTGCTGCACCGCCTGGAATTTTGAAATCTTCTTCTCGAACGCGACGCGCTCGTTGGAATAGCGCACGGAAATCTCCAGCATCGATTCCAGCGCGCCCGCGATCTGCAGCGAGCGCGCGACGCCGCCCATCAGCATCAGCTGCGTCTGGCCGAAACCAAAAGGCGCGGGCTTGATCGTGGCCGGCTGGGCCTTGTCCAGCGTCACGGTGTCGGACTGGTCGCCGCCGAGATTGAGCCCGGTCTCGATCCGGCATTTGCCGGCCTCGACCAGCGCGATGTGCTGGCTTCCCTTCGCGTCGCTGGCGAGGACCGCGATGTGCCGGGCTGATTTCGCAAACGGCACGCCGCGGGCCTTGCCCGACAGGGTCCCGTCGGCGTTGACGCTGATGCGGTCCCTCGGGCTGGCGGGCGCGACCGTCATTTCATCGTCGGGCGAGGAAATTTTCGCCTGCGCCAGCAGCCAGCCCGCCAGCATGGTTTCGGCGAGCGGCACGGCGACGGCAAAACGCCCGGCGACGCTCAACACGCTGAAACCTTCGGCCAGCGACGCGCCGGAACCGCCACACTCTTCGCCGACCCAGGACAGCGGCAGGCCGGCTTCGGTCAGCGCCTGCCACAGCGGCGCCTTCCAGGCGCCCTTGCCGTCGCGATTGATGGTCTGGGCGTCGGCGAGATCGGCGAAGATCTTCTCCGCGGTCTCGGCAACGATGTTATCACTCTCCGCCACGGCGTTCCCCGATATTGATGGGCGCGGCCCCGCCCTGGCGCGCCGCGCCAGGGCCTCGGGTGCGGCCTTTTCTTGCGCTTTATGATGGGCAAAAGCCATAGCCGTGACAAGCGCTGTCCGCAGGGCCGCCTGCGACGGTGGCATGAGGATCGGGCGCGAAGAATTAATTCCGCGCAACGGATTTTCTCGGATTTGCACGCCGTTCGTCGCGCGATATGGTAGGCGCTCTGCCTGCCGACCGGCGGCGCCAACGCCAGCTCAAGAACAACAAGAGGAAATGCGGATGTCGAAGGATGGTTTGTGCGCGATTGTCACCGGCTCCGCCTCGGGCCTCGGGGCGGCGACCGCGGCGATGCTGGCCAAGGGCGGCGCGCGTATCGTCGTCAACTATTCCAGCAGCAAGAAAGAGGCCGAGGCGACCGCCGACCTCTGTCGCAGCGCCGGCGCCGAGATCGTGGTGGTGCAGGGCGACGTTTCCCGGGACGAGGACTGCAAGAAGATCGCGGCCGCCGCGGCGTCCTGGGGCCGTCTCGACGCGCTCGTCAACAACGCCGGCGTCACCAAACACGTGCCGCATGACAATCTGGACGGGCTTTCGGCCGAGGATTTCCAGCGCATCTACGCCGTCAACACCATCGGTCCGTTCCAGATGATCCGCGCGGCGCGCGCGCAGCTCGAGGCCGGCGCCAAGGCGTCCGGCCGTCCGTCCGCGGTGGTCAACATATCTTCGGTGGCCGGCATTTCCGGCGGCGGTTCCTCGGTCGCCTATGCCGCGAGCAAGGGCGCGCTCAACACCATGACGCAATCGCTGGGGCGGGCGCTGGCGCCGTTGATCCGCGTCAACACCGTCTGCCCCGGCTTCATCGATACGCCCTGGTTCACCAAGGGCCGCGGCGAGGCCGGCGCCAAGGCGGTGCGCGACTCCGTCGTGGCCAAGGTCCCGCTCAAGGTCGCCTCGAAAGCGGAGGACATCGCGCAACTGGTGTGCTTCCTCGCATTGCCCGCCTCGGGCCACATGACCGGCGAGTTCGTGCGGATGGACGCGGGGATGCATCTGGTGTTGTAAATGTTTGAGACCGTCATTCCGGGATGGTGCGTTAGCACCAGACCCGGAATCTCGAGATCCCGGGTTCGATGCTTTGCATCGCCCCGGGATGACGGCCACACCGTCAGCGCTTACCCGGATCGGAGATCACGTGGCTCATTTCGCTTGCGAACGATCGATGGGAGAGGCGGCATGAACCGAACAGGTCCCGCGCTTTTCGCGGTCGCCGCCCTTGTCGGTTCCGCGTCACTGGTTCCGGCCTACGCCGCGCCGCCGACGGTGATACCCTCGCCGGGCTATGATCTGCGGTTGCGGGAGCAGCGGGCCGCGTCGCGGGCGGTCGTGCAGCCGCCTGCTCCGGTCATCAAGCCGGCGAAGCCGCGTCGCGCCGAGCGGGCGCCCGCGCATTGATGCCGCCGATGTTGCGACGCTCCGCATTGAAGATATTGCTCGCGCTCTGCGTAAGCGTGCCGTTCGCCGGCACGGCCGAAGCCGCCGACTATGCCGGCGCCATCAGCGCCTTTCGCCGCGCGCATGGATTGAAGCCGGTGAAGCTCGACGCCAGGCTCAACGCGGCGGCGCTCAAGCAGGCGCAGGCGATGGCCGCGAGCGGCTCGGTCAGCCACAGTGCGGCCGGCAGTTTCTCGTCGCGGATGGCGCCGTTACGCAAGTCGCAGGCGGCGGAGAATATCGGCGCCGGTTTTCTCACCTTCGCCGAGATGCTGAAGCAGTGGCAGAATTCTCCCGGCCACCGCGCCAATCTGCTGCTGCCGGGTGTGAGCCGCGTCGGCGTCGCCTTTGTCGACAACGCGAGGTCGCCCTATCGAAAGTTCTGGGCAATGGTGATCACGGACTGAAGCCGCCGGCCGGCAGCCCGTTTGAAACACGGGCGCGCAAGGGCGCAGTTCAACTTCGCTTCTGTTTGGGTTGCGACGCCTGCGACGAGCCGAACATCTTCTTCAGGCCGTCGATTCCCTGCGAGAGCCGCGGCCATTCGCAGGAGAACGAACTCCGCGCGCAATTGATGGCCCTGATCCGCGCCGCCTGCTTGACAGGGCTGGCCACCGGTATCGGCACCTTTTCGGTTTCGCTGCGAAGGGAAACCTGTTGCACCGGCTTCGGTTGCGCCTCCGGTGGCTGAAGTTGCTGGGCCATCAGCGCCGCGGCGATGCGGTTGCGGCGCTGGCGATCGAGATAGGCGGTGTACTGTTCGTCGATCTTCTTCTGCTCTTCCGGCGTGGGGTTCGGTCCCGCGATGTCGAAGGTCCGGTCCTGCATGAAATCGTAATAGGTATAGCCGCCGCCGGGCTTGCGGCGGCCGGCGTATTTGGCGTTGCAATCGGCAAGCGCCGCTGTCTTTTCTTCTCTGCTCTTGGCCTTCTCCGCCAGATCCGCGCACGATTCGAAATCGAACGGCGTACTCCGCCACCACTGCGCGCCGGAGCTTACCGGCGCCAGCACCAACAGGCTCCCGACTGCGGCAACAACAAACGCAACTGCACGTGAGGCGATCACGGAAGGTATTTCTCCAGTCGGTTCTTGGGAGCTTTGCTTGATTCGATTGTCATCATTTTGGCAGCGCTGTCACCCCAAAATTGTACCGCTTTCTCGCTTGCGCCGCAGTCTGGATCGCGGCAAGTCGATGGAACTTTTGTCGCTTGACAAGAAATTCAAGGAAATTCAACGACGAAGAGTTGGCGGGCGCCGCCACGCAGTGATCACGGATGCGTCACGTGAGGTATGGGGAAAAGCGCCAAATTGTGGCTGGAATCATCTCGACCGCGGCGGCCGTCATGATTCGCATCGTTCGCCCGGCTCCGCCACCTCAACTGCAGAATTCGTAGTCGAGCGAAAATCGGTTCTGTCCTTCGACATCGGCTGGCTGGCGGATCCTTAAGGACCGGGTGGCCCGTCCCGGTTGACGGGTATTGCGCCAGGTGGCGGAATGACCGAAGAAGGCTTTGTTTTGGCGACCGCGCCCTAAGTCGCATGTGCCAAAGCCGTGAGGGGGGAAGCCGTCTGCATGAACATCACCACCGCCATGACCCGCGTGGCGAAGGCCGCGCCTGACCTGATCGAGGCGTTCCGGGACGCGCCGACATCCGTGATCAGCGACAATTTGGCCCGGCTTCCGGGCGCGGTGGGCCTGCGGCCGTTTCACCGCGGCGGCCGGCTGGTCGGCCAGGCCTTTACGGTGCGCACCCGTCCCGGCGACAATCTGGCGATCCATCACGCGCTCGAACTGGTTGGGCCGGGCGACGTGATCGTGGTCGATGGCGGCGGCGACGAGACCCGGGCGCTGGTCGGCGAGATCATGAAGAACATCGCCGAACACCGCGGTGCGGCGGGCTACGTGATCGACGGCGCGATCCGCGACGTCGCCGCCTTCGCGGCTTCCGACTTTCCGTGTTTCGCCCGCGCGGTCATCCATCGCGGCCCCTACAAGAGCGGACCGGGCGAGATCAACGTGCCGGTCTCGATCGGCGGCTCGGTGATCAACCCCGGCGACATCGTGGTCGGCGACGAGGACGGCGTGGTGTCGTTTCCGGTCGCGATCGCGGCGACGTTGCTGGAGGCGGTCCGCGCCCAGGTCGCGCGCGAGGAGCAAACCCTGGTCGCGATCCGCGAAGGCCGCTATCAGGGCAGCTACGGCAAGTCTTGACAGGCACAGGCGCGCAACGGCGCTGACGGAGGATCCATGAGTCAGAAGAACGAGTTTCACAATCTCGACCATCCCGATGACGGCCTGTTTCGCGATCTCGCGCCGGGCCTCACCACGCGCATTTTCGCCGGCGAGCAGGCGATGCTGTCGGTGGTGACGCTGGCGCCGCATTCGCAAGGCACGCTGCACCATCATCCCGAGGAGCAATGGGGCGTGCTGCTCGAGGGCTCCGCGATCCGGGTTCAGGGCGGCGAGGAAATTCCGGTCAAGAAGGGCGACTTCTGGCGTACGCCCGGCAACGTGCCGCACACGATGCGGGCCGGGCCCGATGGCGCCCGCGTGCTTGACATCTTCAGCCCGCCACGGCCGGAGTACAAGAAGGCCGGGTCCGGCTTCGGCGCCTGACCGGTCACGTCTGCGACAAGAGCAACAGGTTCGGGGACAAACGGGGAGAGATTTTGTGAAGATTACCAGACGTGGATTGCTCGCGGCGTCAGCCGCGTTTTCGGTCGCGCCGGCGTGGGCGCAGCCGGCGAAGAACCTGACGCTGGTGGTGCCGTTTCCGCCGGGCGGATCCACCGATGCGCTGGCGCGGCTGCTGCAGTCGCATTTGCAAGTAAAGCTCGGCCGCACTGTTCTGGTGGAGAACAAGTCCGGCGCGGCCGGCTCGCTCGGCGCGGCGCAGGTCGCCAAGAGCGCGCCTGACGGCGCGACGTTTCTCGTCACCTTCGATTCGCACGCGGTGATCCCGGCCATTCTTGAGAAGCCAGGCGTCGACGTCGAGAAGGAGCTGGAGCCGGTGTTCCTGGTCGGCACCGCGCCCTATGTGGTCGCCGCCAACGCCAGCCGTCCGTACCAGACCTTCGCCGACGTCGTCGCGGCCTGCAAGGCGAGCCCCGGCGCGGTGAAATACGCTTCCGTCGGCATCGGAACGCTTGGCCATCTGGCGATGACGCTGCTCGGCAAGAAGGCCGGCGTGGAAATCACCCATGTGCCTTACCGCGGCGGCGGCCCCGCCATGAACGACGTGCTCGGCGGCCATGTCGATCTGATCGTGGGATCGGCCGCGCTGATCACGGCGCAACTGGGCGCCAGCACGCTTCGTCCCATCCTGCAGATGGGGCGCGAGCGGTTGCCGGTGCTGAAGGATACCCAGACCGCGATCGAGGCCGGCTATCCCGATTTCGAGACCCTGGCCTGGTGGGGCATATTCGCGCCAAGGGACACGCCCGCCGAACTCATCGCCGGCATGGCGAAATCGGTGCGGGAGATCCTGAGCGAGCCGGCGGTGGCGGCGCAGCTGCGCGACACCCAGCAGATGTCGCTGCTGCTCGCCGAAGGCAAGGATTTTGCGAAGTTCTTTGCGCGGCAGGTGAGCATCTGGGGCCAGGTCGTGCGCGAGAACAACATCAAGGCGTGAGGGCGTGCTGCCACTGCGCTCATCGTGGCCTCCTGTCACCAGCAGCCCAGCCCTCATACCAGCCTGAGGGCCTGCATGGAGGGCTGGCGATGCCACGCCCGCTTTGGTATGAAGCGTCCAAGTACCCGCCAATCCAGCGGGTCCGCGGTCCCGTAGCTCAGCCGGATAGAGCGACGGTTTCCTAAACCGTAGGTCGCATGTTCGAGTCATGCCGGGATCGCCAGCTTTTCAACGGCTTGTTTCCGTCGCGCGGGATTTTGGACCTATTTTGTCTCTCTCGCAAAGAAAGTCTTCGAACAAAATCGGCTGGCGTACGGCGGGGAGTTCACGGCGCAGGTCAGCTCTTGGCGATAGAGCGGACGCGGTCGGCAGAAGGGCAATCCGACGCGAATGAGCTCCGACACTGGCGGCCTGCCGCCATTTACGTCGACAGGATATTGAAGGGTGCCAAGCCCTCCGAGCTGCCGGTCCAGCAACCCACCAAGTTCGACTTCGTCATCAATCTGAGGACCGCGAAGACACTCGGCCTGACCTTTCAGCCCGGGCTGCTCGCTGCCGCGAACAGGGTTGTCGAATGAGGTGCTTGTTGCGGCGCGGCGTGCGCGCTGCGGCTTTCCGTGGGAATTTTCGCGGAAGAAGAGCTCCTCAGCTTTCCGTCGCGCATGACGAGGTAGGGTAGACCGCTCAATGTCTATTCCAGGGATTCCCGATCGGTTCTCCGGCGGCAGGTCATTGTCTATCACAGAGTTTCCTAAACCGTAGGTCGCATCTTCGAGTCATGCCGGGATCGCCGATACGCGTGCCATTGGCGAGCATGACCCAGGTCAAAGGGGGCGCGCAGGCCGTCCCTAACGTGATAATCTAGAACGCCATGGGCCGATCGGATAACGCGCTTGTCATCGCAGCCAACAGAACCACCGAAGCCAGCGGAGCCGGGCACCTCCTCGTCGCATGGGCTGTGGTCATGGCCGTTTGAGTCGGCGAAGCTGGCGCTGGAATCGTATTGGTGGTGGTTCGATTCCCGAACCGGATTGCCGGATCGAGCGGGCGAGAGTTCCTTGCCCTGGACCACCGCCAATTCCATCTCGCTTGAGCTGCCGTCGATGCGGCTGCGCGAGTTTTCCCGCAAGCGTGCCGGGTGGCCGGTGCTGGTCTGCGCGCCTTACGCCTTGCATGGCGCGTTGATTACGGATCTTGCGCCAGGCCACAGCGTTGTCGAAGCGCTGCAGCAGGGTGGCTTGAGCCGGGTCTATGTCACCGATTGGCGCTCGGCCGCACCCGAGATGCGCTACTTCTCGATCGACAGCTATCTGTCCGATCTCAACGTCGCCATCGACGAGATGGGGGCGCCGGTCGATCTGGTTGGCCTTTGCCAGGGCGGCTGGCTCGCGCTGGTCTATGCCGGCCGTTTCCCAGGCAAGGTGCGGCGGCTGGTGCTGGCGGGCACGCCCGTCGATATCACGGTTCCGTCGGATCTGTCGCGGATGGTCGCCAACCTGCCGCCGCAGATGCTTGATGCATGGATCGACCGCGCCGGCGGCACCGTCAGCGGCGGGCGAATGCTTCATCCTTGGTCGCCCTCCTACAGCCTGCACGACAAGGAAGTTATCCTGCAGCTCGACGAAGCCGGCGGCACGCCGCAAGCGTCGGATGTGCTCGAGCGGTTCAATCGCTGGAATGACGCGCCGCTGGATTTGCCCGGCGCATACTATCGCGAGGCTACCAACTGGATTTTTCGCGAGAACCGGATTGCCGAGGGGCAGTTCGTGGCGCTCGGCCGCAAGATCGATCTGGCGGAGGTCAAGGCGCCGGTTTTCCTGCTGGCCGGCGAAAACGACGAACTGGTGCCATTGCAGCAGGCGTTGGCGACCGCCCGCCTGCTTGGCACTCCCTCGTCATCGCTCGTAACAGCAAGCGAACCTTGCGGTCACCTCAGTCTTTTCATCGGCCGCAAGGCGTTGAGCGATTCCTGGCGCCGGATTGCCGAATGGCTTGCTAAGGATGATGTCGCCGGTCCATTGGATAAATCGCGGCTCCCCCAGGTTCCTGGTTCCCGGTGAAATTCGTGCGTCGGAAGAACCTGATCGGTCCCGGCGCGTTACCTGTCACTGTCTGTTTGGCGGGAGCCAGGACCACGACGCAAGTCCTGGAGGCTGCATTGTAACGGTGGACCTGGGACTTTGGTGGAGCGACGTCGTGACCAGTGAACAGCCGCGGGCGCAAGCCCGCGTCCATGGCTTCTACGAGAAGCGAACCTCCAGCATCCAGTATGTGGTGGCCGATCCGCAAACCAGGAAATGCGCGATCATCGATCCGGTGTTGGACTTCGACACCAATTCGGGCGGCACCGCGACGCGATCGGCCGATGAGATACTGGCCTTCATCGCCGAGCGCGGCTACGAGCTGGATTGGATTCTGGACACCCATCCCCATGCCGACCATTTCTCCGCGGCCGGCTATCTGACGGACCGGACGGGCGCGCCGACGGCCATCGGCGAGAAGGTCGTCGACGTCCAGAAGCTCTGGCAGAAGATCTATCATTCCGAGGACTGCTGCCCTGCCGACGGCTCGCAGTGGGACAGGCTTTTCGCCGACGGCGACCGCTTCAAGATCGGCGCCATGGATGTCGAGGTGATGCTGACGCCCGGGCACACGCTGGCATCGATCGCTTATGTCGTCGGCGATGCCGCCTTCATCCACGACACGCTGTTCATGCCGGACGGAGGCACCGCACGCGCCGATTTTCCCGGCGGCAGCGCCCGCGATCTATGGGCCAGTATCCAGCGCATCCTGACGCTTGGCGACACGACGCGCCTGTTCACTGGCCATGATTACTGCCCCGGTGGTCGCGACCCAAGGTGGGAAAGCACGGTGGCGCAGCAAAAAACCGACAACATCGACCTTCGCAAAGCCAAAACGGAGGCCGACTTCGTCGCGCTTCGCGAGGACAAGGACCAGAGACTGCCAATGCCCCGGCTCATCCTGCAATCGCTGCAGGTGAACCTGATGGGCGGACGCCTGCCCGAACCCGAGAGTAACGGCAAACGCTACTTGAAAATTCCACTAGACGCCTTCAAAAGCGTGCCGTGGAGCGATTGAGGCGGCAGCGCCTGTGACTTGCGCCGGCGAGGGTTTCAGTCATCCCTTCGTTTCCCGTTCGACCTTTACATCGCCCAATGCAGGGACGCGCACGGTGCCAGCCTTGCGGAATGCGTCGGTAACGACATCGGCGATGCGTTGATCTCGCCGGACGACGTCGTTTCCGTTGGCGAAGGTGGTAAACTTGTGCAGTCCTTCCAGAAATCCCGCGTTGACCGCGACGCGGTAGCGACGCGACGGATCGAGCGGAGAGTTCAGGACCGAAATGTCCCGAACGCGCTGACCGGCGCTTCGACGCAAGTCGGCCGACCACGCTATCCCGTCGCTCTGGATCAGACCGCCAACGCCATCCAGCGGCGCCGGCGGGGCCAGGTTTACGGCGGCCTGTTCGAGTACGTCGTGAAGCTGCGTTCCGCTCAGGGTAAGGGTCGCGATCTTCGAAGGGTGAGGCAGCAGCGTCGTCAGGGCTTCGCGCGAGATCGGGCCCGGATTCACGGAAACGCCGTAGCCGACGCCGGGCATGAACGCGATTTCCGCGCCGGTGGCTTCGCGGAGAATGCGGCAGACGAGTTTGTCGAACGGGCTCTCCGAGCGATACTGGCGACCAATTCGTTCGCCCGCATTGGCGATCACGTCACCCAGTTGCCGGCCGTGCGGCGCCCGCAGTCGGGCGATCAGCTTGCCGATCGCCGGGTCGGGCGCGAACGTGTCGCTCCACAGCTCGTGCATGGCGCCCTTGACTTGCGCCACCTTGCCGTCCTGCACCGCGAGCGTCACCTCTCCGAGCATGGCGCCGTCCGACATCGCCTGCACCAGCCATCCGCCGCCGACGCGCTCGGGCGGGGTGATAAGGTCATGCGAGTGAGCTCCGATGACGAGATCGATTCCCTCGACCTCTTCAAGCAATTTGCGATCGACCTTTGATCCCTGGTGCGAGACTACGACGATGGCTTCGGCCTTGCCGCGCATCCCGGACACCAGGCGCCGCGCAACATCGATGCCGCTGACGAATTCCAGCCCATCGACGTTGTCGAGGCTGCCGGTGAGGTGGGTGTTGTGATACCCGAGCGCAAGCAATCCGACCGTGACGCCGCCCACCTGTTTCAGAAGCGTCGCCTCCCCGATGAACGGCCGGCCGGATCCGCGTTCGATGATATTGGCGCCGCGCATGGGGAACGTCGCAATACGGGCCAGCTCCCGAGTTCGCTCGACGCCATAGTCGAAATCGTGATTGCCGAGCGCCATGAAATGGTAGCCGACCGCATTCATCAGCCGAATGACGGCTTCGCCCCGGGTGAGATTGCCGAGCAAATCATCGGCAAACGTATCGCCGCCGTCGACGAGCAGCACGTTGTCGCGTCCCAGCGCAGCCCGTCGCCGGGCAAGCGCGGTGGCCAGTTGGCCGAAACCGCCGATGCGTCCTGATCGGCTGAACTCCTGGTGCTCGCGTCCATGGTCGCCGGTCTGGGCGGTAGCGTTGCCGCCGGAAACGTCGAACGGCAAGTGACGGCCGTGGCGATCATTGGTGTGCAGAATCGTGAACGTACGCCGGCCGCTGGCCGGCTGCGCCATGGCCGGCGTGGTGCTCAAGGCCAGTCCGGCAATCAATACATCGCGACGCGTCGGCATCTCACTTGTCCAACTCAATTCGACGGTGTCGACCATCCCCATTTGCGAAACACGGCAGCGCCTTCGCTCGACGCCAGATATCGGGCGAACGCCTCGACCTGGGGGTTATCCTTGCCGCGCCGCGTGAGCACGATGCCGGTGTCGCGGTAGATTCGAAACTCGGGTTCGACCTCGACGACGTCGGCCAGCGTGGGGTTGGCGACTTGCCAGATGTTCCAGATGATCCAGGCGTCGAGCGTAGGATCATCCGTCCAGGCCTGCTTTGCTTCGGCGCTGGTTGCCGCGAAAACCTTGATGTTCGACCTCAGGGTGCGCACCATGCCGATGTCGCCCGACCGCCCAGCCATATCCTCCCACAGCCCATTCTGACCGGCGCCGTTAACAACCAGAATCCGCCGACCCGGAGCGAGGAGGTCCTTGAAGCCCTTGATGCGCTGCGGGTTGCCAGGGCGCACGAGAATGGCTGAAGGTCGCAGATACAGAGGTCGCACCTCGACCGGGTTGACGCGGTCTCCCAGCGCCGTGACGAAATCCGTCATCATGGTTTCGGAGCCGCTGTATATCAGGTCACCTCTGGATTTGGCCTCTTCGATCCACTTTGCGGTTGGACCGCCCACGACTTCGACCTGTACCCCCGCTTTGGCGCTGAACTGCGCCGCCGCCTCTTTCATCGCCGGCAACGGGCCGCCTGGGCCATAAACATGAACGACGCTGGCCTCGGTCTTTGGGCCCGACTGGGCGGGAAGGGGCGTGTGCAACGCCGATAGCAGGGTAAGCGCGGCTAGCGCGACGTTGCGGATGTGGCTTTTGGGCGTTCGGTACATCGAGACACTTCCTTCTATCGCAACGCGTGCGGAACCTCGCCTTGAAGAACCCGTTCCGTAGTGGAGAGTTCCATGACTTGCCTGAGTTGATCGACCCGCGGAAACATCGCCCGGTCCTCATTGGTGACGGCCTGCGGAGCGCGTCACGAAAGGGAATTCAGCTACGGTTCCGAGCCGATCAGAACCGTAGCTTTTGGCGTTCAACGGGCCGTTGGGTCGCACCCTACTTCTTTGCGCGCGCCGCAGCGCGGGCGTCGGCGATCGCCTGTTTGAAGCCGGCGGCGTCGAGCACGCCCGGCACGCGGAAGGTGCCGATGATGAAGGCGGGTGTGCCCTGGAAGCCGAAAGCCTCGGCCTGCTCGTTGTTGCGGGCAAGCAGCGCATCGATGGCCGGCCCGTGAGTCGTCATGTCCTTGACGGCCCGGTCAACGTCGACGCCGGCCTTTGACATCAGATCTCGCACGATCTGCTCGCTGAGCCTCGTGGTCGCTCCGATCAGGGCGGCGTGCGCCTCATGGTACTTGTCCTGGTACCTGGCTGCGAGAACCATTCGGGCGGCGTATCGTGAGGCGCCGCCGAAGATCGGCCAGTCCTTCATCACGATCCGCAGCTTGCCGTCCTCCTTCGCTATTTTCATCAGCTCCGGCGCGACCTTCTTGCAGTAGGGGCACTGATAGTCGAAATACTCGACGATCGTGATGTCGCCTTGCGGATTGCCCATGGACGGAATGTCCGGGTCGCGCAGCACGCTCTCCCTGAACGCGTCGGCTCCCTCTCCGGACGCGGTGGATGAAAGGCCGGCGAGGCCGCCGATGGCGACGCTTGAGGCGATGGCGAGAGCAGCGATGGTTTTCTTCATGATGAGACCTCTATTTGGTGCGTGCCGCTGCGTCGTTGAATGCAGCCGTCACGGACGACGTGGAAAGGATTTCGGAAAGGGCGATGCCGCGGGGAGCCGCGGGACCAAACACGATGTTGAAGGGAATCCCGTAGCGGCCGTGTTGCTGGAGAAACCGCGCGATCTCAGGGTCCGGCCTGGTCCAGTCGGCGCGCAGCGGCACGACATCCGACAAGAGTCGACCCGCCACCTGCTGCCGATTGATGACCAGAGCCTTGTTGATCTTGCAGGCGATGCACCAGTCTGCGGTGACGTCCACGAACACGGTCCGACCGTCCGCCACCAGCGACCGCAGTTCCTGCGCCGAAAACGTCCGCCAGGGAATCTCGGCCGGCGCGGACGACGGATGTTGAGGTGCGAAGGCCGCAAGCGCCGCCATGATGACAACCACCACCGCGCCGGCTCCGGCGAGCCTCGCCAAAGCGACACCCTTCACCAGGCCGAGAATAGCGAGCGACACGGCCACCGCCACGCCGATGGAAAGCGCCAGTGACACGCCCGCCACCTCGCCCAGCACCAGAAGCAGCCACCCGGCGGTTGCGAGCAGCGCGACCCCGAACACCCGTTTGACCAGGCCCAGCCAGGGGCCCGGCTTCGGGATGGCCTTGGCGACCGCCGGAAATACCGCAACGAACAGATAGGGTGCCGCCATGCCGAGGCCGAGGGAAGCGAAGATCAGCAGTATTTCTGCCGTTCCCTGCGACAACGCGAAGCCGACGGCGGTCCCGACCAGCGGCGCCGAACATGGCGTCGCGAGCAGCGTCGCGACGAACCCGCTGAGGAAGTGTGAGGTCGTGGATGTTCCTCCGGCGATCCCGCTCACTTTTGTCAGCAAAGCGGGCGGCGCGGCGAGATGGAGCAGATCGAACTGGCTGGCGGCGAATAGCGACAGGATGATCGCCATTCCCGCCAGGAACACCGGTTGCTGGAACTGGATGCCCCACCCGACGCTCGCGCCCGCGGCTTTCATCGCGGCAAGCGCGCCTGCGAGGACGAGGAACGAAACCAGGATGCCCGCGGCGGATGCCGCGAAGCCTCGCCTGACCTGGCCTCGGCCCGCGGTGCTGCCATGGACAAAGGACAGCAGCTTGAGCGAAAGCACGGGAAAGACGCAGGGCATGAAGTTCAGAATGAAACCGCCGGCGAACGCGATGCCGAGGAGCCAGAGCAAACCTGGCGGCGCGGACGCCGGCTGGCGAGCGGCAGGCTCTACCGAACTTTGGCTGCCGCCAGCCTCTATCGCCGGCAAGACAGCGAGCACGCTTTCGTCGCCGGAAACAACGGTGGCCGTCACCGTCCGCTTGCGGAGGTCGGCCGCGGTCGTGCCGGGAAGGTCGACGGAAAGCGTGGCGCGGTTGCCATCATCGAACGTCACCACGGGCTTGTCCGCGCTGAGCGGCGGCTCGCTCTCGATGAACACGTCGGGTGCGAGAAGCGGCTTGCTCGAGGAGATCGCGATCCGCAGCGACGCCGCCTCCGTCGAGGAGCGCTCGATCGAAAGGATGGAAAGCACGTCCGACCCGGGACCGGGGACCTTCGACCGCCACGCGTCAATGGCGGGCTGGGACGGCCCACCATCACCCGGCCGGAACGTCGCCTCCAGCAGGCGCTCTTCGCGGACACAGATCGTGCTGCAGGCATACACGGCAAGCTTGAGGCGGATATTCGTGTCTGCGTTGGGGTCCTGGACTCTCAGCCGCACTGGAAACAGAACTTCCTGCGTGTACCCGACCGTCTCCAGTCCGAGAATGGACAGCCGCGAGGGCGCAGGCCATTGCACCTGCGCGTCTGCCACGTTCGATGATCCCGACCAGTCGAACTCGGTCGGAAGTCCCGCCTCGCCAGGCGATTTCCAGTAGGTCTTCCATCCCGGGCCGAGATCGATGCGGACACCGAGCCACCTTTCGCCGGGCGCAGCGGCAGTGCCGTCGCCCATCATCAGTTCGGCCCTGATATCCGGCTTTGACGTCGCCGGTTTTGAGGCTTTCCCGTCCGCGGCGGCGGCCGCGAAGATGCCAAGCGCGAGAGCGGCGACTGTGCGCAGAATGGTGTTGATAAGCATTTCAGCGCACCTCCGACGCGACGGACGACATCAGCGCAGCTGCTCGCGACTCAGCCTCGGAGAGCACCACGACCCTGGATCCGACGGGGACGCGGTTGAAGAGGTCGATCACGTCGTGGTTGAGGAGGCGGATGCAACCGCTGGATACGTTCTGGCCGATGCTCTCCGGCTCGTTGGTGCCGTGGATGCGATAGAGCGTGTCCTTGCCGCCCCGGTACAGATAGAGCGCCCGCGCTCCGAGCGGATTGTCGATGCCCGCCGCCATGCCCTGCCGGTACTGCTTGAGTTCGGGCTGCCGTCCCATCATGGCGGAGGTCGGCGTCCAAGTCGGCCACTGCGCCTTGCGGCGGATGTCGGCCTGGCCGGTCCATCCGAAACCGTCGCGACCAACGCCCACGCCGTAGCGCAGCGCGAAGCCGCCTTCCTGCACGAGGTAGAGGAACTTGGCATGGGGATCGACGATGATCGTGCCAGCCGCATGCGTCGTTGGGTAACGCACGCGTTGCTTGACGTATTTCGGGTCGAGGGTTTCGGCCTCGACCGCTGGAATGCGGACGGCGCCGTCCGCAAGTGCGTCATATTGTGGCGAGGGTGGCGCGAACGAAGCCTGCTGGAGCGTCGCCTGGTTGCAGGCGGCCAGCAGTACGTTCAGTCCGGCCGCGCAGAACGCGCGCAGCAACGGATGCGCCGCCGCACGTCGTGCGGCTAACGGCGATATCATCGGGGGGTTCTCCAGGGATCTATGGACGCAATGCGGACGCCAGCAGCGAAGCTGCCGGCGTTTATGCGACGGTCCGGGGAGGCCTGAACTGGGGAGCGCCGAGCCACTGCGCTCGAAGCGCGACGTCGGCAAGCGGCGTGCGTCCGGCGCGAGACGACAACGGTTGGAGAGTGACGGAGCTGGTCGCGGCGAGGCCAACCATGGCGCCGGCGCTGCACGGCGTGCCTACCACGCCCGGAACCGTGCGCGGACAGGGCTTGCCGCTCTTTGATGCCAGGTTCTTCAGAACAAGGGTTTTCTCGACCGAGGTCGGAAACGCGGTGTCCGCCTTGGCCGGGCCCCGTAGGGCTCCCGGCAGCAGGAACGATGCACAGAGAACCGCCACGCAGAACGCGGCCAGCGCCAGACGAGACAGGATTGTCCGCCGAGGCGAGGTGGCTTTGGAACGTGAGGGATTCGCGCGCATCGAATGCTTCTCTCTAACCCGAGCAGGACTGGCAAATCACCTGTCCGTGATGCTTTGGACTCGAATTGTTAGCGGCGCGTTGATAAGGACGATCTTCCGAATGAGACGGTCCTTCCCATGACCCGCATCGTCACGATCACCCTAAACCCGGCGGTCGATCTCTCGACCTCGGTGGACATCATCCAGCCGGTGGCAAAGCTCCGTGGGAAGTCGCAGCGCCGCGATCCCGGCGGCGGCGGCGTCAATGTGGCGCGGGTGATCAAGCGGCTCGGTGGCGAGGCCTGCGCGATCTATCCGGTCGGCGGCGCGATCGGCACGCTGCTGCGGCGGCTGCTCGATCAGGAGGGCGTCGCCAGCCGTACCTTCACGATTGCGGGGGAAACGCGGGAGAATTTCTTTGTCGGCGAAATCGCCAGCGGCAAGCAATACCGGTTCATTCTCCCCGGCGCGCGGCTCAGCGAAACGGAATGGCAGGAGTGCCTCAAGCTGGTTTCGGAAATCGAGCCGTTCCCCCGTTTCCTGGTCGCAAGCGGCAGCCTGCCTGATGGCGTCCCCGATGATTTCTACGCGAGGCTGATACGGATCGCCAGGCAGCGCGGCGCCAGGGTGTTCCTGGACACGTCGGGCCCGGCGCTCGCGGCGGCGGTGGCTGATGGCGTCGACCTGATCAAGCCGAACCTGCGCGAAATGCAAGAGTTGGCCGGAAGCGAAGCATCGAATGCCGGCGAATGGGAAGCTGCGGCCCGGGCGATAGTTGCCCAAGGGAAAGTCGCGGCCGTGGCGCTGACGATGGGCCATCTCGGCGCGGCGCTGGTGACGCGCGACGAGGTGCTGCGCGCGGCGCCGATTCCGATCACGCCCCGGAGCGCGGTCGGCGCCGGCGACAGTTTTCTGGGCGCGCTGACCTGGCGGGTCGCCGATGGCGCGTCGCTCGCCGACGCCTTCCACACGGCGGTCGCTGCCGGCGCGGCGGCTCTGCTCCATCCCGGGACCGAACTTTGCCGGCCCGACGACGTCAGGCGTCTTGCCGATCAGGTGACGATCGAGCGGCTGTGAACGGACGGCAGCGCTCTGCGCCTTTTCCGTCATCGGCACGCGCTGCGGTTGGCAGTTGAGGATTGCTCCATGGAGCCTGTCGTGATCGCGCTCTTGCGGGCCCTTGAACGCCCGCTGCCGCTCAGACGGGTATCTTAACAGGGGACTAACTCTAAACCGGGAAGAAGGCCTCGCCCGTAGTTAAGCGGAGGTGCCTACTCGGAACGAACTCCACGATCTGTCGCTTATCGTTTGTGATGCTGATCGGGGATATTGCATATGTCGGACCGTAGATATTTCTCGTCGACCCACAAGTACGGCGTTGAACTCAAGGAAGCCGGGAGTCTCGACCTGGAGATGCACGCCCGGTTGGAGGCAGGCTTGCTGGATCCGGAACCCTTGAGCCGCTCTCTATTGATGGTCGTTGGGGAACCCGATAAGCCGTCGAAGTGGCAGACCCTGAGAAAGTTTTTCCACTGATTGAGGTCGGCGGCCCTATTCGCCGACGAGCCAACCGGCCAATGACGGCGAGTAATGCGGCAGGCGGCAATTTCGGCCGCATGGAACTCGTTTTGTGCACACTGGTCCTTCTACGTTTCCTTGCGTTGGGATGCTGGCAACAGGCAATCCTACGGTACACCTTGGTTCGCGACCACTATCAGCAAGCGTTGGAGGCCAGCATGGATGAGCACCAGATAAACGTGATTATCGCAACCGCGATCTGCGAATGCGAAAAGCATCAATCGGATAGGAAGGTCGATCTGGAGCAAGCCAAGCAAATGGCGAAAGCTGTAGTCGCAGCGCTAAAGGATGCCGGACTGCAGATCGATGCTGTCGAAAAACCTTGACGAGTCCTGCAGCCTGATCTGGCTGCGCGTTCGCGCACGGGGAAAGGCGCGGCGCCTGGATCAGGCCGAACTGACGTGATGAGGCGGGGGCAATGTCGCGGTCAAAGAATCCGCCTCATTCGAACCAACTCGACAACTTGTTCGGCGTTGATGATTTCAGCAATCAAGGGTGGTTGAGGAATCGTCTTGATGTCGTAGAGGTGCCGGGTTCCCTCCGGCCGGGCCATGAAATTCTTGATGCATTCCTCGAGCGTGCCTTCCAAGACGAAGTAAGGCCCGGTTCCGCCTTCACGGCGGGAGTTATTCAGCGACGGCCACTTTCGAACCTTGGCGGGTACGTCAAACCTCACCGTCTCGACGTCCGCGCTCATATTACGTTACGCCCTTGCGGCTTCGGAAACTTCACGAACTCCGGTACATCGCCCTAACCCAAAGCACTGTTGATTGTTCCACAGCCAAATCGGAAACGCTTCCCGTGCGGCCGATTCGAATGCGAAGCGGATGGGTCCCGCTCTCGGCAGAGCGAGAATTTACTGGAAGCCGGGAGTGGTCCACCGGGGGGCGCTCCTGGCGAACGCCAGCATCCAGCGAAAGTCAGCCGCGAGGGAGACCTCTCAATCGTGCGGGTCGGCAAGATAGAAGTTTATCGCATCCCCGACGCGTTCGGGGGGGGGGACGGATGATTGACCTGCAATAGAATACAATGCAGCGGTCGACCATCACCGCTGCCATCGTTGCGGGAATGGCGGAGCCCTTCTCCTTCACGCGCGCTGGTCCAGCATCACCTTGAAATCCGCCCGCGCGCGCTGGGCCTCGCGCCTGGCGGTCTCGGAGGCTTCGCCGAGGCCGAAATAGCCATGGATCAGGCCGGGGCCGTCATGATATTTGGTCGGGACGCCGGCGGCCTGCAGCGCCTGCGCATAGGCCTTGCCCTCGTCGCGCAGCGGATCGAACCAGGCGGTGGTGACGACCGCAGGCGCCAGCCCCGCGAGGTTCTTGGCGCGCAGCGGTGAGACGCGCCAGTCGGCGCCGTGGCTGGCTTCGGCGAGATAATGGCCGCAGAACCACTCCATCACGGCGCGCGACAGGAAATAACCCTCGGCATTCTCCGCGCGCGAGGGAAAGCGGGCGTTCTCGCCTGCATCGGCGAAACTGCCGAACACGTCGGTGACGGGATACACCAGCAATTGCGCCGAAAGCCGGATGCCGGCGTCGCGGCAGGCGATCGCGGTGGCGGCCGCCAGGTTGCCGCCCGCGCTGTCGCCGGCCAGGCCGACGCGCCGCTCGTCGCCGCCGAATTCGGCAATCCGTGCGATGACGTCCCGGGTGGCAGCGAAGGCATCCTCGAACGCGCCGGGAAAGCGCACCTCGGGCGGGCGGCGATAATCAACGGAGACGACGATGGCCCCGGTCTCGATCGCCAGCCAGCGCGCCTGCCGGTCGTGGGTGTCGAGGTCGCCGGCGACCCAGCCGCCGCCATGGAAAAACACCACGGTAGGCGACGTCTCGCCGGAGTTGCGATAGACCCGCGCGGCGAGAAATCCGGCAGCGCCCTTCACCTTGATGTCCTCCGCGCTCATCACCGGGGGCGGAGGAACGGCGGCGCGCGATGCCGCCAGCGCGCTGAGCGCTTCGCGCGCGCTTTGCGGCGTCATCGCCGCGGGATCGCGCAGCGGCAGCAGCGGAATGATCTCAGCGATGACGGGGTCGAGCGGCGTAATCATGCGGTGGGCCTCGCGGTTAGACGAGGCCGCAGCATAGGTAAGGCGCGCCGCTCCCGCAATTGCTGCGTTGACAGGGGGGTGGCCGGATCGGCCGCGTTGCTGGCGATCGGGGTGCCGGACGATCCCGCGGATTTTCATCAATTGAGAGCGATTCCCTCAAGCAAACAAGCGGGAATGCGTTGCTAGACTCGCACACCGCTTAACTCCTTCTTATCCGTAAGGGGCGAGCGGACGTGGTGAACAGTCCGCCGGGCTGTTCACCACTCAAGCCAAAGGAGGCGCGTGATGAAACAGTTGGTAGGCGTGGATCTGGCGCTCGACGAATTGCTGGTGCAACTCGGCGCGATGGTGCTGAGGCTGTCCAGCCCCGAGGTGACGCGGACCGCCGAAGAGCGGCACGCGCTGTCGCTCTCGGTCAAGAAATTCTCGGTATGTGCATCGCGATCGAACGACCCGCGCGTGCATCAGCTCAAGACCCAACTCGATGCGACCATCAGGCCGCAATTGCGGCTGGTTGGCAGCGCATAGGTTCTCACACTACCGGCACGCGCATCGCGGCGATCGCGGCCGGAGAGATGATTTCGATATCGAGCGGCACCCGCCAGCGTTCGGTCAGCCGTACGCGCGGAGCTTCATTACGGCCGCCAGCGCCTTCGATGACGAAGCCCTCGAAGCCGCCGCTCATCACCTCGTTGCACTTCTGGACATAGACCGGAAATCCGCCGATATAGGGCATGAATACCCGCGGCCGTCCCGGGATATTGGCGCCGACATACCAGGAGCTGCAGGTCGACCGCAGCGAGACCTTTGATACCTCGTTGACATGGTCGACCCATTGGTCCTCGTAAGCCTGGATCGGTTCGATCGTGGCCGCGCCGATGTCGCGCAGATGCGCCATGCAGTCGGCCATCCAGTCGACATGCTGCTCGATCGCCTGGATCATGCTGGCCAGCACCGACGGGCTTCCCGGCCCGGTGATCGTGAACAGATTGGGAAAGCCCACCGTCGCCACGCCGAGATAGGTGCGCGGGCCGGCGCGCCATTTTTCGGCGAGCGTCTGCCCGTTGCGGCCGGTGATCGCGATCCTGTCGAACGATCCCGTCATCGCGGCAAAGCCGGTGGCGCAGACGATGGCGTCGAGCGGATATTCGGTGCCGTTCACCTCGATGCCGCCGGCGGTAAACCGCTCGATCGGCGTCTTCGACACATCGACCAGCCTGACATGGGGCAGGTTGTAGGTCTCGAAGTACCCGGTATCGACGCACAGGCGCTTGCAGCCGAACACATTGTCCGGGCACAGGAGCTCGGCGGTGGCGGGGTCACGAACGATCGAGCGGATCTTGTCGCGCGCAAATTCGGCGATGGTGTCGTTGGCGGCCTTCTCGAACAGGAGATCGCCGAAGGCGCCGAGGAAGGGCAGGCCGCCGCGCTGCCATGCTTCCTCATATTGCCGCGTGCGTTCCTCCGGCGCTGCCTCCAGCGCAGGCTTCATGTTGAAGGGAAAATAGAACCCGGTCGGTCGCGCCCGGGCCTTGGCGCGGAGCGCCGGATAATCTGCCTTGATGGCCTGCCGGTATTCCGGCGTCAGCTTCGTGTTCCAGGCCGGGACCGAATAGGTCGCGGTGCGCTGGAATACCGTCAGCGCGGCGGCCTGCTGCGCAATCAGCGGGATCGACTGGATCGCCGACGAACCCGTGCCGATCACGCCGACGCGAAGCCCGGTGAAGTCGACCCCCTCATGCGGCCATTCGCCGGTGTGATAGAGGGCGCCGCGAAAGTCCTCGCGGCCCCTGAACGGCACGTGGTTGGCCGCCGACAGGCAGCCGACCGCCATGATGCAGAATTTGGCGGCGACCCGGTCGCCGCGATCGGTCGCGATCCGCCAGCATTGGTCGCTTTCGTCGAAGCTGGCCGCCGTCACGCGGGTATCGAACATGATATCCCGGCGCAGGTCGAACCGGTCGGCGACATGGTTGGCGTAGGCCAGAATCTCCGGCTGCGGGGCGTACTTCTCCGACCAGTCCCATTGCTGGTCCAGCTCTTCCGAGAACGAAAACGAATACTGCATGCTCTCGACGTCGCAGCGGGCGCCAGGATAGCGGTTCCAGTACCAGGTGCCGCCGACGCCGCCGCCGGCCTCGTAGACCCGCGCCGTGAAACCAAGTCCGCGCAGCCGGTGCAGCATGTAAAGGCCGGCAAAGCCCGCGCCGACGATCACGGCGTCGAACACCTGGTCCACTTCCGGCGAGCGTTCTGACTGTTCCTGCATGAAGGCAGCATCGACCGAAAACACGCCGGCGGTCAATCGCGTCGCAGCGCCGGGCGGCCATGCGATTCGGTGCTTGCGGCCCGAGCGGCCGCTGCCGGGGACGGCGGGCCGCCGGTTTCACAGGTGGGCATGCAGGAAGCCCGGTCCGGCTAGAGTGTCTTGAGGTACTCGATCAGCGCCTTGCGGTCGCCGGGCGACAGGGCCGGTCCGATGACGCCCTTGATTTTCTTGTCCTTGCTGTACTCTTTCCTGAATTCGTGCCCGGTGTTCCAGTTGCCGCGGATCGAGGTGTCGAATTCGAAGCCGTTTTCGATCTTGTCGAACCTGTAGCCAAGATTCACGGGGTCGTATTCGCGGTTGCCGAGATAGAATTTCTTCGGCCGGTCTTCCGGCGGGCCGAGCAGCGCCTCGACGGTGGGGACCGAGCCGTTGTGAAGATAGGGCGGCGTCGCCCAGACACCGTTGAGCGGGCGCACCTTGTAGGCGAGATCAGCCCGAATCTCGTTGGGCATGTTCCCGTCTATGCGCTTTCGTTTGGCGTCGCTCAAGGGCGGCTCGCGCTGTGCGTAGATGCGATTGACGGTGTTCTCGACCACGGTTTTGAGCGCGTATGCGAACCGCGGGTCGTTGAGCCCGAGGTTGGAGGGAAGCGAAACCGTGCGGTTCGCCATGTCTTCGGCCTGCGCGGGATCGGTGCCGATATGCGAGATCGGGATGTTTTCGATCTTGACGATCGCCTCGCCGGCACCGTTCTTTGTCCACGCTTTCTCGTTGTCGAAGTTGTAGAACGCCTCGCTCGCGATCGGCGGGCGGTGGCATTCCTGGCAATGGGTCTTGTAGAGCTCCGCGCCCTGGGCCGCCAGCTTCTGGTCGACCGGCGGCAGGATGTCAGCGGGCCATTTCGGCGATTTCAGGCCCGAGAACCCGTCCCTGGCGTTCGGCGGAGTCTTGCCCTTGATCAGTTGCTCCATTCTGTCGAGCGAGTCGATGTTGACGCTCGATTTGTAGAGGCCCCTGGAGGGCTCGGTCAGGTTGATCTCCGCCGATACGCCGAGCGCCTCGCCGGCATTGCGCACCATCGGCTGCATGATCGAGCCGTTGTACTGCACCCAGTCGAACCACGGCGTGTTCCATATCCTGGGGTAATGCACCGGCGCGGAGGAGCCCGCATAGTTTTCCGGCTTCTTCAGTCCGATCGCAAATACCTGGTTGCCGATCCGGTTGAGCGCGTCCAGCCGTCCATAGCCTTCGCGGACGCTCTGCGAGGCGACGCGTTCCTCCAGCTCCTTGACCTGCTTGTATTGGCCCAGGACCTGGTCGAGCTGGTATTTCAGCGCCTCGCGGTCGTCGAGCGTGGCGTCCGGCCCCAGCACGCGCTCGGCGAAGCGGTCGAAGCGGCCGGGCCAGACCTTGGTCAGCAACAGCGAGACGCCGATGCCTTGCTTCATGGTCAAGAGGCTGGTGAGCGCCGGTCCGCCGTCGATGACGATCTCGGTGTCCTTGTAGGTGAGGCGGCCGGTATGACAGGCCGCGCAGGTCAGGCCGATACCCTTCATGTCCAGCTTCGTGCGCGGATTTTTCCATGGCGCGCCCGACGGATCCAGCATCGGGCCGCCTTGCGCAAGCCCGATCGGCAGCGCCTCTTTGCCGGAGATGATTGTATCCGGAATGAAGCCGTAGCGATCGAGATAGGCGGTCTCGCTGAAGCGGCCGACGGCGGTGAACAGCAACGGCGAAATCGTCGGCTGTTCCAGCGCCATGAACCATTCATAGGGGACGCCGAAGGTCCGCGTCCCCTGATCGGCGTGATAGTACCAGCTCAGTTCCTCCTTGCTGATACCCTGATCGAGCCAGACGGTTTTCTTGGGTTGCGGATATTCCACAAGTTTGACGTGCAAGTCCTGCCACAGCTGGGCGATGTCGTCCTTGAAGGCGGCGTAAATGCCGCCCATGATCAATACCGCGACACCAAGTTTCGCTATCGTCCCGCCGCGCATGGCCAGATCCTTTCAAAAAAAACGCGCCGTTCGCGCGCAATATGATTCATCTGCAAAAAAGCCGGAACGTGATTCATCCCCGGCGTGCGCTCCAATATCATGCCAGCTTATAGTCGCGTCAAATGTCTGTCCACAAATCCGGGTGGCTGGGCCTGGCGACAACGGCAACGAGGCGCGGTGACCGGATGATGTCGAAAGGCTGACGATCAGATGAAAGCGGTCGACCCGACGCCACTCCGAATTGAGATCAAGCCTGGTGAAGCGGTTTCCGCGCTTTTGATCCGGCCGCCGCAGCCTCGCGCGTGCTACGTTTTCGCACACGGGGCGGGGGCGGGCATGTCGCACTCGTCGATGGAAACGATAGCGGCGGGTCTTGGCGAGCGCGGCATCGCGACGCTGCGCTATCAGTTTCCCTACATGGAAAGAGGCGGCAGCAGCCCGGACGCGCCGGCGGTGGCGCATGCCGCGGTCCGCGCCGCGGTGGTGGAAGCCGGGCGATGCTGCCCGACGCTGCCGCTGGTGGCGGGCGGAAAATCGTTCGGCGGGCGGATGACGTCGCAGGCGCAGGCGCTGTCGCCGCTACCCGGCGTCCGCGGGCTGGCGTTTCTCGGCTTTCCGCTGCACCCCGCCGGAAAGCCGTCGGCCGAACGCGCCGCGCATCTGGCGCAAGTGAAGGTCCCGATGCTGTTCCTGCAAGGGACGCGCGATGCGCTGGCGGAACCCGCGCTGCTCGAGCCTGTCGTCGCGGCGCTGGGATCGCGGGCGACGCTGCGCTGGTCCGACGGCGCCGATCATTCCTTTCATGTGCTGAAGCGGTCGGGGCGAAACGATCGCGAGGTCATGGGCGAGGCGCTGGACGCGTTATCGGCATGGATTGATGGGGTTGTCAGCTAACCCTCTGAAGTCGTCCCTGCAAACGCACTAGGGCATGCACACATCTCTAAAACGGACTCCAAAACAGTGACTTAGGTGATCCCTTTTTTGGACCGGTCGTGGGGTAGATTGCTCGGCGATCATTGAAAAGACTCGTACTTTTCTCCGATGCAACGAGCCGATCAAAAGATGTGTGCATGCCATAGTGCGAACGCAGGGACCCATACGCCGCGGCCGTTATGATAGGGCGTTGTGGCAATCGCATTGCCATTCAGCTAGGCTCTGTGGTTATGGGTCCCGGATCGCGCGGAGCCTGTCATCGGGCGGCGCTTCGCGCCGACCCGTTGGCTTGTCCGGGACGACGGTGAGAGAGTTGCGCTTCGTTCCATCCCGGTTACGATGCGTTCATGACAAGAATCCTGATCGTCAATCCGAACACCACATCTTCCATGACCGAGACGATCGGCGCGGCGGCGCGCGCGGTCGCGGCACCTGGCACCGAAATAGCGGCGGTGACCTCGCCGATGGGGCCGGTCTCGATCGAGGGCTATTACGACGAGGCGTTTGCCGTCCCCGGCCTGATCCAGGCGCTCATCAACGCGCCCGATGCCGATGCCGCCATCATCGCCTGCTTCGACGACACCGGGCTCGACGCCGCGCGTTCGATCGCGGGCTATCCTGTCGTTGGCCTCTGCGAGGCGGCGCTGGTGACCGCCGGCCAACTGGCCAAGCGCATCGCGGTCGTCACCACGCTGCCGCGCTCGATCGTGCCGCTCGAAGAACTGGTCCGCCGCTATGGCTTTGCGGAACGGGCCGCGGTCACCGCCTGCAACGTCGCGGTGCTCGATCTCGAAAGTCCGGGCTCGGGTGCGGAAGCCAAACTCGAGGCCGAGATCGCGCGCGCTCTCGACCGCGGCGCGGAGGCGATCGTGCTGGGCTGCGCCGGCATGGCCGACCTCACGGCCAAATTGTCGCGGAAATTCGCCGTGCCCGTCGTCGATGGCGTGGCGGCCGCGGTGAAGCAGGCCGAAGCGCTGGCCGGGCTCAAGCTCACGACATCAAGGCGCGGCGCTTACGCCTCGCCGGCGGCCAAGAACTACAGCGGGATACTGGCGCCGTTCGCGCCGACTGAAACGTCATAGCGCTGCAAGGAACAAAGGATTGCTTCGCTTCGCTCGCAATGACGGTGGTCACACCGGCGCGCCGTAGATCTTGTCGCGCAGCCGCCGCATGCCTGTCAGCCAGCGGTCGCGGCTGGAAGCCTTGCGCTGAACATATTCCGCGACCTGCGGATGCGACAGGATGAGAAAGCGTTCGGCCTCCATCGCCTCGATCACCATGCGCGCGACTTCCGGCGGCTGCAAGACGCCGTCGACCCGCGCGGCGCTCGGGCCGGGCAGCGTCATGCCGGTCTGCACCGATTGCGGGCACAGCACCGAGACGCGGATGCCGCGGTCGCCATACTGGATGGCCAGGTGCTCGGCGAGCGCGATCGCCGCGTTCTTGGTGACGCCGTAGGGCATCGAGTTCAGCGACGCCAGCAGGCCTGCCGCGGAAGCGGTGTTGAGCAGATAGCCGGATCCGCGCGCGAGCATGCCGGGCACCAGCGCGCGGGCGGCGAACACATGGCTCATGACATGCACCCGCCAGCTGACGTCCCAGTCGGCGTCGGAGGCGCTTTCCTGTCCCTTGCGCGACAGGCCGGCGTTGGAAAAGAACACGTCGACCGGGCCATATTTGGCTTCGGCGGCCGCGACCAGCGCCTTGATATCGGCTTCAAGCCCTACGTCGGCGGTCACCGCGAGGCCGTCGATATCGCCGGCGACGGCAGCCAGCCGGTCGCGCGAGCTTCTGAGGTCGGCGACGACCACGCCCGCTGCGCCTGCTGCCGCATAGGCGCGCGCCACCGCCTCGCCGATGCCGCTCGCGCCTCCGGTAACGACGCAAACCTTGCCCTTGACCTGCATGATGCCGCCTCCCGCTTGTTGAATGTTCAGCCCTTGTAGAGCCCCTTGTCGCGTGCCTGCCGGATCGCCAGCGCGGCGAGGAAGTCGAGCATCGGCGTCGCCAGTCCGGCTGCGCGCGCAAACGCGGCCGGCGCGCGAACCAGCGCGTCGATCTCCATGGCGCGGCCACGCTCATAGTCCTGCAGGATCGAGGGCTTGTGGTCCGGCGCCGGGCCGGCGCGCGTCACGCGCCTGACCGAGGGAAAACAGTACTGCGCCACGCTGCTGGCCTCGTCGAGCAGGCGCGGCACGATTTCGGCCAGCGCAGGGTCGTCGCGAACCCCGCGCGCGGTCTGCCCGGTCAGCAGGCACAGCACCGACATCGACATGTTGGTCAGGAGTTTCGACCAGACTGTCTCCCTGATTTGCGGGACGTCCGGCGATTCGATCTCGGCCTCATTCAGCGCCGCACGCAGCCGCGCGATCCGCTCGCTCGAACGGTCGTCGCATTCGCCGATCAGGAGGCGGTTGCGCTCGGGCGAAAGGTTGGCGGCCACGCCCGGCGCGATGACCTCATTGGACGAGAACACCACGCCGCCGATGATCCGTTGCCTCGGGATCGCCGCGCGCAGCCGTCCGCCGGGATCGAGAAAGGCGAGATCAGGCACCGGCGGATGTTCAGCGGAAAGCCCGATATCGTACCACCAGGGAATGCCGTTCTGCGCGAACACCACGCCGGTGTCCTCGCCGAGAAGGGGTTGCAGCCCGGCGGCGAGGCTGGCCAGCCCGGTCGCCTTCAGGGTCGCGATGACGACGTCCTGCAGGCCCAGCGCCGCCGGATCGTCCGACGCCTTCACCCTGGCCTTGAGATCGACGTCGCCGACCCGCAGCGTCAGCCCGTTTGCTTTCACCGCCTCCAGATGCGGACCCCGCATCACGCAGGAGACCTCGTGCCCCGCCAGCGCCAGCCGCACCGCGAAATGGCTGCCGACGGCGCCCGCACCGAAAACGCAGATACGCATGGGGTGGATTTCCTGCCGGAGCGAACGAACGTCTGGAGCGCCTAGTTTTCACAAGCCTCGTTCTGGCGCAACCGCTCTCGCCGGGCACGAGGGTTGCGGAACGGCGCGGACCCGCGGAAGCCGTGCCGTTCAGTCGATGTTCATCAAACTTCCCGTCCAGTTGGTGGTGTAACCAGGTGGGGCGTGCCATGTCGAAGCTTGGACTGGGAATTGCCGTCGTTGTTCTGGCGGCCGCGCTGTCGGCGGCCGGATATGCGGACGCGAAGGGTGGTCACGGCGGCGGCCGTGGCGGCGGGCACCATGGCGGCCGTCACCATGGTGGCGGTCACGGCCACAAGCATTTTGGCGCGCGGCATCATGGCGGTGGTCATGGCTACAAGCATTTCGGCAGACGGCATCATGGCGGCCAATTTCGCGGCAGGCCGGCGCATTCCCGCGCATTCTCCGCCTACCGCATGAATGATGGCGGCCGTGCGCCGAACGCGCGTGCGTTCGCCCGCAGCCACCGTCACGCCGTTGCCTTGCATAATCCCGCCGCACGGACCCGGATGATTGCAGGCGCGGCGCTCGCCGGATGGCACCACAACGGCTCCCGGGGCGGCTGGTGGCGACACGGAAATGGTGGATACGGCTGGGTCGGGCCGCTGTTCTGGCCGTTCGCCTATTTCGACATCTACGATTATGCGCTGTGGGGACGTGGTGCGACCGCCCCGTTCTGGTTCTATGGCCATGACGACATCTATGCCGGCCTGTTCGGGCCGTATGACTACGAGGGTCTTGCGGGCTACCTGCCGCCGCGTGGCGCTCCCGACGTGGCGGCGGGCCGGCTGGCGTCACTGTGCGGCGACGACAGCCGCGAAGTCGCCGGCCTGCCGATCGAGGTGATGGCGCAGGTGATCGATCCCGCCGAGGCGCAACGCGCCGCGCTCGACGAGCTCGCCAATGCGTCGGTGACATCGGCGCAAAAGATCAAGGCGGCGTGCCCGACGACGGTAGCGCTGACGGCGCCTGGCCGGCTTGCCTCGATGCAGCAGCGCATCGAGGCGATGATGTCGGGCGTCGCCACCGTGCAGCCGCCGCTGGAGAAGTTTTACGGACTGCTGGACGACGGGCAGAAAGCGCGGCTGAATGCGGTCGCCGACGATCAGGGCCGGAAAAGCGGACGGCGCGGCAACAGGTCGTTCACGCGGGCCTGCGACGTCACGGAGCCGTCTGCGCTGCGATGGCCGGCCGAGGAGATCGAGGCAAGGCTGCGTCCGACCGATGCGCAGCGCACGAGCCTTGCCGCCCTGCAAGACGCCAATGCAAAAGCCGCCGAAATGCTGAGCGTCTCGTGCCGGGCCGACGACGCGATCACGCCGCCGGCGCGGCTTGCCGCGGCCGGCAAGCGGCTCGACACCATGCTGCAGGCGGTCAGGCAGGTACGCGCGGCGCTCGACGGCTTCTATGCGACGTTGAACGACGAGCAGAAAGCCCAGTTCGAGGCGATCGGGCCGCGGCGAACCTCGCTCGCCGACAGGTCGGACATGATGCAGCGGCGCGGGCGCAGGTAGCTCGACCACCCCGTGACAGCGACTGCGATCCCGGCCTATGGTCCGGAATTGTCAACCTGCCGAACAAAGGGGCTCGCCGATGACGGCCAATCCGGTGTTGTGGGATATCGACGGGCGCGGCGTGGCGACGGTCACGTTGAACCGCCCGGAAGTGAACAACGCCTATGATGCCGGGCTGATCAACGGCGTGCTGGCGGCGATAGACGACCTCGGCAACAAGCCCAACCTTCGCATCGTCGTGCTGAAGGGCAACGGCAAGCATTTCCAGGCCGGCGCCGACCTGAAGTGGATCAATGGCGTGCGGCCGAAATCGGCCGGCGAGAACGAGGCGGTTTCGCGCGCCACCTTCGAGGCGGTGCAGCGGCTGAACACGCTGCCGATCCCGACGGTGGCGCTGGTGCAGGGCGGCTGTTTCGGCGGCGGCACCGGCGTGATCTCCGCCTGCGACGTTGTGATCGCCGCCGACAACGCGCTGTTCTCGATCACCGAGGTGCGCTGGGGGCTGACGGCCGCCATCATCATCCCGCAACTTTGCGACGCCATCGGCGTCCGCCAGGTGCGCCGCTATGCGCTGACCGGCGAGCGCTTTGGCGCCGCCGACGCGCGCCGGATCGGCCTCGTCCACGAGGTGGTGCCGCTGGCGGAACTGGAAGCCGCCGGCGCCCGCTTCGTGGAGCAGTTGCTCGCCAACGGCCCGGAGGCGCTCTCGGAAACCAAGGCGCTGGCGATGGAGAGCTCGTTCGGCGGCATGGGCGTCGATGATGACGCCTATGCGCGGCTGGTGCGGATGCATGCGAGCCGGCGGCAGACAAGCGAGGCGTCGGAGGGGCTGGCGTCGTTTGCGGAGAAGCGCGCGGCCAACTGGGGGAGGGGGAAGGGATAGATCACGCGGGCTGCGGATCGATCTGCTGGAGGCGCGGTTGCCGCCTTGGCGGTGATACGGGCGTTGCCGTCATTCCGGGATGGTCCGAAGGACCAGACCTCAGGTGCGTAATTGCGCACCGTAGTTCGATGCTTACGCATCGCCCCGGAATGACCATGCATTTTCATGCATTCCCGCGATCTTCCCGGAACAGGTCGAGCTTCTGCTGCACCGGGCGGTCGGAGAAGCTGAACAGCACCGCGTCGTCGTCGGCCTCGTGGGTGACCCATTGCCAGCTCGGCGCCACGAACAGGTCGCGCGCGCCCCACTCGAAGCTCTGCTCGCCGATCCGGGTGCGGCCCTTGCCTTCGACCACGGCGAACACGGTGGCGTCGGTGGCTCGGTAGCGGGCGGTCTTGAAGCCCTTCGGCAGCAGCTGGATGAAGGTGCCGATCGTCGGCATCGCGAAGTCGCCGGTTTCGGGGTTGGAGAATTTCAGCTTCAGCCCGTGGCAGGCGTCCCACTCCTCGCGCGCCCGGGCCCGCTCCAGCGCCTCGCGCGTGTGGCTGTAGGGATAGTTGAAGATCGGCGAAGTTCTTGATTTGCGCGTCGCGTCCACCGGCAGCAAATTGTGGCCGTAGCGCGCAAAGCTGTCGCCGGCGGGCCGGGTAATCTTCTGCTGGTCTTCGCTCGAGCCTTCGGCAAACGACGCATCGAAGAACTGCACCATCGGGATATCGAGCCCGTCGAGCCAGAACATCGGCTCCGAGGTTTCGTTGGAATGGTCGTGCCAGGTCATCGACGGCGTGATCACGAAGTCGCCGGGCTCCATCAGCGTGCGCTCGCCGTCGACCGCGGTCGCCGCGCCCTTGCCTTCGAGCACGAAGCGCAGCGCCGACTGGCTGTGGCGGTGCGCCGGCGCGATATCGCCGGGAACCACCATCTGCACCCCGGCAAACAGCGACGTCGTGATCTTCGACTGGCCGCGCAGGCCGGGATTCTCCAGCACCAGCACCCGCCGCTCGGCTTCCTTGGCCGTGATCAGCCGCCCGGCTTCCGTCATGTAGTCGCGGATCGAATCGAACTTCCACAGATGCGGACGGCAGGCGCTCTTCGGCTCCGGCGTGATCAGGTCGCCCATCACGTTCCACAGCGCGGAGAGATTTTCGCCGTCGATCTTCCGGTAGAACGCCTCGCGCTCCGGGGTCTTCTGCACGGCTTCCATGGTCGGCCTCCGTCGTTCCTGCCTCGATTGACAGTATACTTACGATATGGCTAACGTCAATCGGCGACTGTCACGGAACAGGGGACTTGACGGGAGGTTTCCGATGAAGCTGCACGGCTATTTTCGCAGCGCCGCGGCCTATCGGGTCAGGATCGCGCTCAATCTCAAGCGGCTTTCGGCCGAGCACCTGCCGCGTCATCTGCGCAAGGGCGAGCAGACCGCGCCTGACTATCTTGCGATCAACCCGCAAGGGCTGGTGCCGGCGCTGGAGGACGACGCCGGCGCGGCGCTGACCCAGTCGCTCGCCATCATCGAATGGCTGGACGAGACCCATCCCGACCCGCCGCTCCTTCCCAGCGATCCGTTGCGCCGGGCCAAAGTGCGCGCCTTTGCGCTGGCGGTCGCCTGCGACATCCATCCGGTGCAGAACCTCAGGGTGCTGGCGCGGCTGCGCCAGCTCGGCCTGCCCGAGGACAAGGTGACGGAATGGGCGGCCTGGGCCAACCGGGAAGGCCTGGCGGCCTGCGAAATCCTGGTCGCCGGCGAGCCAGGGCCGTTCTGCTTCGGCGCGGCGCCGACGCTGGCGGATCTCTGCCTGGTGCCGCAGCTGGCAAACGCGCGGCGCTTCGGCGTCGACGTCTCGGCCTATCCGCGCCTGCTCACGGCCGAGGCCGCGGCTGCAAAGATGAAGGCGTTCGCCGACGCCGCGCCGGACAGGCAGCCCGATGCCGAGTAAGCCTCCAGCCATCACGATGGACGCGGTCTATGCCGCGCCGGGCTATCTGTTCCGGCGGATGCAGCAGATCGCGGTCGCCATCTTTGTCGAGGAGTGCCGCGCGTTCGACCTGACCCCGGTGCAATATGCGGCGCTGGTGGCGATCCATACCCACCCCGGCATCGACGCGACGCGGCTGTCGGCGGTGATCGCGTTCGACCGTTCCACGCTGGGCAACGTGATCCTGCGGCTGGAAAGCAAGGCACTGATCGAGCGCAAGCCCTCAAGCGAGGACAAGCGCGTCAAGCTGCTGCATCTGACCCGCTCCGGCGCGGCGGTGCTGCGCGACATCATGCCGTCGGTCGATCGTGCGCAGGCGCGGATGCTGCAGCCGCTGAAGCCGGCCGACCGCAAGGCGCTGCTGGCGCTGCTGACGCATCTGGTCGACCTCAACAACGAGGCTTCGCGGGTGCCGCTGCGCGCCGAGGACGCGCTCGAACATCTGGGAAGGTCCGGCTGATGATCGCGCGCCCGGTCCTGATCGCAGGCGGCGGCATCGGCGGGCTCGCAGCGGCGCTCGGGCTGGCGCAAAAAGGCATCCGGTCGGTCGTGCTGGAAAAGGCCGCGGCGCTGGGCGAGATCGGCGCCGGCATCCAGCTCGGCCCCAATGCGTTCCACGCCTTCGATCATCTTGGCGTCGGCGCGGCGGCGCGCGGCATGGCGGTCTATATCGACCAGCTCCGGCTGATGGATGCGCTGACGGCCGAGGAGATCACCCATGTCGACCTCGGCGAGGCGTTTCGCGCCCGCTTCGGCAACCCCTATGCGGTGGTGCATCGCGGCGACCTGCATGGCGTCTTCCTGCGCGCCTGCCAGAACCATGAACTGATCGAGCTGCGCGTCAGCAGCGAGGTGGCCGGCTACGACCAGGACGGCTCGTCGGTGACCGCCAGGTTGGCGAACGGCGAGCGCGTCACCGGAGCGCTGCTGATCGGCGCCGACGGATTATGGTCGAACGTCCGCAAGCAGGTGGTCGCGGACGGACCGCCGCGCGTCTCCGGGCACACCACCTATCGTTCGGTGATTCCGACCGGGCAGATGCCGGAAGATCTACGCTGGAACGCGGCGACGCTGTGGGCCGGGCCGAAATGCCATATCGTGCATTATCCGCTGTCGGGCTGGAAGGTGTTCAACCTCGTCGTCACCTATCACAATGACGCGCCAGAGCCGGTCGCGGGCCAGCCGGTGTCCGACGCGGAAGTCATGCAGGGCTTTGGGCATGTGCATGAGCGGGCGCGGGAGATCATCCGCCACGGCCGGAACTGGCGGCTGTGGGTGCTGTGCGACCGCGACCCGGTCGAGCGCTGGGTCGACGGCCGCGTTGCGCTGCTCGGCGACGCCGCGCATCCGATGCTGCAGTACTTCGCACAAGGCGCCTGCCAGGCGATGGAGGACGCGGTCTGCCTGTCGCACCTGCTGGCGCAGCATGACGACCACGCCGTCGCGCTCGAAGCCTACCGCGCGCAGCGCTTCCCGCGCACCGCGCGCGTGCAGCTGCTGTCCCGCGCGATCGGCGAGCACGTCTATCATCCCGCCGGCGAACATGCCCGCCTCCGCAACGCGATCATGAGCGCGAAGACGTCGGAGCAATGGTACGGCGACCTGGCGTGGCTCTATGGCGGGACGGGCCTGGCGGGGTAGAATGCCGTCATTGCGAGGAGCCAACGGGGTCGCGCGCATGCGCGCCCGATGACAGGCTCCGCGACGAAGCAATCCATCTATCCCCGGGCGGGAAGATGGATTGCTTCGCTTCGCTCGCAATGACGAGGCCCTTACATCTTCAGCAACGCCTGCCGGTCGATCTTGCCCGTCCCGGTTTTCGGCAGCTCCCCGACGAAGGCGATCTCGCGGGGGTATTTGTAGGGCAGCAGCTTTGTCTTGACGTAGTCCTGCAGCGTCCGCGTGACGTCGGCGGCGTCGAACCCGTCCTTGTTCATCACCACCACCGCCTTCAGCGTCATCCGCCGGTCGGGCAGCTCGGCGGCGAACACGGCGCATTCCCTGATATCGGGGTGCTCGGCCAGGCACAATTCGACTTCGAGCGGGTAGACCCATTGGCCTGAAATCTTGATCAGGTCGTCGGCGCGGCCGCGAAAGAAGTGGAAGCCGTCGCTGTCGCGTAGGAAGCGGTCGCCGGTGTAGATCCAGCCGCCATCCCGGATCGTCTCCGCCGACTTGTCCGGCCGGTTCCAGTACAGCGGCGTATTGGAATCGCCGCGCACCCACAAGACGCCTTCCTCACCGTCTTGGACGTCGCGGCCGTCGGTGTCCCGGAGCCGGATTTCATAGCCGGGAACGCGCAAGCCGGCTGCGCCGGGTTTCTTGTGCCCGGGCCGGTTGGAGAGGTAGATGTGCAGGACTTCGGTGGAGCCCAGCCCTTCCACGATTTCGATTCCCGTCAGCGCCTTCCAGCCGTTGAAGACCTCCGCCGAAAGCACCTCGGCGGCCGACAGCGCCATCCGCAGCGACGAGAAGTCCGTCGCCGACGCGCCCTCGGCTTTGGTCAGCGAGGTGTAGAGTGTCGGCAAGCCGAAGAACACGGAGGGGCGGTAGGTCTCGATCGCCTCGAAGATCGCCGCCGGCTTCGGCTGGCCGGGCAGCAGCAGCGTCGCCGCGCCGACCGAAAACGGAAAGGTGACGGCGTTGCCGAAGCCGTAGGCGAAGAAAATCTTCGGCACCGAGAAGCAGATGTCGTCAGGCCCGAGCCCCAGCACGTGGCGCGCGAACGCCTGCTCGCTATAGGCCATGTCGTGCTGCAGATGCACGATGCCCTTGGGGCGCCCGGTGGAGCCCGACGAATACATCCAGAACGCCATCTCGTCGCGGCTTGTGTCGGCTTCCGGCAAATCGGTGGCGAAACCCGGCAGCCATGAGCTCGCGATCAAGCCGTTCGGTACGGCGTGGTCGCCGGCGGCGCCATTGGTCACGACAAGGGTTTGCAGCATCGTATCCGTGCAGGCCTGCGCGTCAAAGCGCGCCGCGAATTCGGCGTCGGTGACCGCCACGGCGGCGTCGGAATCGGCAAGGTAGAACTGCAGCAGGTCGGGCGGGGTCAGCGTGTTGATCAGCAGCGGCACGAAGCCCGCCCTTACCGCGCCGAAGAACGCCGCCGGGTAGGCCGGCGTGTCGTCGAGCAGCATCAGGATACGGTCGCCGCGGCGCAGGCCGAGCGACCGGAAGCCGTGGCCCCATTGCGAGGCTTCGGCGCAGAGTTGCGCGTAGCTGCGCTGGCCGCCAGGGCCGGTCAGCGCCAGCCGGTCGCCGCGCCCAAGCGCGAGATTGTCGTACAGGATGCGGCCGGCATTATAGGTCTCCGGGACCGCAAACCCGATCTCGCGCGCGCCCGCGCTGTCTCTTGGGACCCGGTCGGTGATCTCCTGCGTCATGGCCGGCTTCCGATGCTCTTTTCGGCTTCGTAGCGCGCCATGAAGGCCGGTGACATCGCCCGCAGCCGCGCATTGTCGATTCGCCCCGACCGGGTGATGTAGCTATAGGCGAAATCCATCAGGTCGCGCTTCATGTGTTCGGGGAAATGCTCGTACCAGTCGGCGCTGGTGCGCGCCGCCTTCACCAGCTTCGCCACGATCGGCTTGCGCTCGGCCTGGTAGCGGGCGAGCGCCGCGGGAATCCCGGCCTCCGCCTCCAGCGCTCTCGCCAGCGCGATCGCATCCTCGATCGCCAGCCGCGTCCCCGAGCCGATCGAGAAATGCGCCGAGTGCAGCGCGTCGCCGATCAGCACCATGTTGCCATGCGACCAGTTCTCGTTCCAGACCCAGGGGAAGCTGCGCCAAATCGAGTTGTTGGACACCAGCGGATGGCCGTCGAGGGTGGCGGCGAACACCTGCTCGCAGATCGCCTGCGACTGCTCGATCGTCTTGTCCGCAAAGCCGTAGGCCTGCCAGGTGGCGGCGTCGCATTCGACCAGGAACGTGCTCATGTCGGGCGAATAGCGATAGTGGTGCGCGTTGAACGCGCCAAGGTCGGTCTTGACGAAGGTCTGCGACAGCGTGGCGAAAGACTTGCGGGTGCCATACCAGGCGAACTTGTTGGTGGCGTGCGAAACCGTGGTGCCGAACGCGCCCTCGAAGCTGCGGCGCACCAGCGAGTTCAGCCCGTCGGCGGCGACGACGAGATCGTATCCTTCGAGTTCGCTAATCCAGCGGATGGTTGTGCCGTATCGCGGCGCGACGCCTGTGGCGCGCACGCGCTGCTGCAGGATGTTCAGCAACTCGAGCCGGCCGATCGACGAGAAGCCGACCCCGTCGATCTCGACGCTCTGCCCGCGCAAATTGAGCGTGATGTTGTTCCAGCTTTCCATCTGCGGCGTGATCGCGTCCACCGTGTCGGGGTCGTCGGCGCGCAGGAATTCCAGCGCCTGGTCGGAGAACACCACGCCGAAGCCCCAGGTCGCGCCTTCGGGGTTCTGCTCGAACAGGTCGATCTGCGCGTCCGGATGGCGTCGCTTCCAGAGATAGGCGAAGTAGAGGCCGCCGGGGCCTGCGCCAATCACGGCGATACGCACGTCTGCCTCCTGATCGACAGTATACTGATTAACCGGGATCGCAGCCTAATCCCCGTCTGAATTCCGCGCTACTGAAAAATCATACGGCGTTCGGCAAAAACCCGGCGGCGGATGTTGCGCGCAGCCTGCGTCGCGGGGGACGCAGGCGCCCGCGCGGCTACACCCTCACCATTCGTTTGCCGCGGTTTTCTCCGGCGAGCAGGCCGATCAGCGCCCGCGGGGTGTTTTCGAGGCCGTCGATCACGTCCTCCTGCACCTTCAGCTTGCCCGAGGCGACCCAGGATTGCAGGTCGGCAAGCGCGGCGGCGCTCTGGTCCATGAAGTCCATCACGATGAAGCCCTGCATGATGAGGCGCTTGACGACGATCAGGCCGGGCACGCCGCGCGGACCATGGGCCGACGGCACGCCGTCATATTGCGAGATCGCGCCGCAACAGGCGATGCGCCCGCGATTGTTCATCTGCGCCAGACAGGCTTCGAGGATGTCGCCGCCGACATTGTCGAAATAGACGTCGATGCCTTTGGGGGCTGCCGCGCGCAGCGCCTTGAACGTCGCGCCGTCCTTGTAGTCCACCGCGGCATCGAAACCGAGTTCGCTGGTCAGCCAATGGCATTTGTCCTTGCCGCCGGCGATGCCGACGACATGGCATCCCTTGATCCTGGCAATCTGGCCGACGATCGATCCGACCGAGCCGGCCGCGGCTGACACCACCACCGTTTCACCCTCTCTTGGCTTGCCGATTTGCAGCAGGCCGAAATAGGCGGTGAGGCCGGCGATCCCGTACACGCTGAGCAGATGGGTCGTCGGCTTCAGCTTTGGCATCCTGGTGAGATGCTTGCCCGCTACGGCGGCGTAGTCCTGCCAGCCGGTGTCGCCGAACACGATATCGCCCGGCGCAAATCCCGGCGCCCAGGAGGAGATGACTTCGGCGATGCCGCCACCGGCCATCACGGTGTTGGCCTCGACGGCGGCGCGATAGGTCGCGCCATGCATCCATGCCCGGTTGGCGGCGTCGAGCGAGATGTAACGGGTTCGCACCACGACCTCGCCATCCTTCGTTTCGGGCATGGTGCCGTTGACCATCCTGAAATGCTCAGGCCCGAGCTTTCCAGTTGGTTTCTCGACCAGCAGGATCTGACGATTGACGGTGTCGCCCATGGTGTTTGCTCCCCTGAAGCGGTGTCGTGTTCTGGCGCTTGCGGACGCATGCACGGCGGATGCGCGGCTTTCCCTTTAATTGTGCGCCTCGTTCAAAGAAAATCCAAATCCCGCGAATTCAGGCCGACCTGATGCAGAAATTTATTGCCGGATCGGCATCAGGATCAGCAAGTAAATTGCGCCGAATCAGCATTAACGAAGCCTTTTTCTCGTCATGCATTCGGAGTTCGTGGCTGTGCTGTAGATCATGTTGACTATGTCAGCCCCGTGCGCAAATGAAGCGTCAAATCATCCATGATTTCGCGGGTTTTCGTCCATTCGCGATCGTGAATCCCAAGACATTCGATATCAGGACGTCAGGAAACGAAACCGCATGAGCGCGTTCTATCGAGAGAAAGTTCTTTCCGTCCGGCACTGGACCGATACGCTTTTCAGCTTCACCGCCACCCGCGATTCCGGCTTCCGGTTTCAGAACGGACAGTTCGCGATGATCGGCCTCGAGGTCGAGGGCCGGCCGCTCCTGCGCGCCTACAGCATGGCAAGCGCCAATCACGAGGAAGAGCTCGAATTCTTCTCCATCAAGGTTGCCGACGGACCGCTGTCCTCGAAGCTGCAGAAAATACGCGAAGGCGACGAGATTCTGGTTGGCCGCAAGGCGACCGGCACGCTGGTCGCCGACAATCTGATTCCGGGCGATCGGCTGTTGCTGTTGTCGACCGGCACCGGCCTCGCGCCGTTCGCGAGCCTGATCAAGGACCCCGATGTCTATGAGCGGTTCGAGACCATCGTGCTGATGCATGGCTGCCGGCAGGTTTCCGAGCTCGCATATGGCGAGGAACTCGTCGCCAGGCTGCGCGATGACGAGCTGTTCGGGCCGCTGTTGTCGGAGAAGCTGATCTACTACCCGACCGTGACCCGCGAGCCGTTCCGCAACCGCGGCCGCATCACCGATCTGATCACTTCGGAGCAGCTGTTCAACGACATCCGCCAGTCGCCGCTCGACATCGCGAGCGATCGCGTCATGATGTGCGGAAGCCCGGCCATGCTGGAAGAACTGCGCGAGATGTTCGAGGCCCGCGGCTTTGTCGAGGGAAGCCACAATACGCCGGGTCATTTCGTCATCGAGAAGGCGTTCGTCGAGCGCTGAGGCGCGAGCCTGCTGCGAGGCGGGTGAGCGCCGACCAGCCAGTGACTTCAAAGAACTCCGCGGCGGTCGCGCCGCCGTGCCGGCAGCACGGGACGGTTGCACCGCACTGCAAAAAACGCCGGCGATCGAGTTCCGTGAGTATCAATCCGTATATCGCAGCGCCGCCCGCTGGACTAGGCTGGTCCCGCCGCGACAAATCGGTTTGAGGGGATTCATGGAAACGCTGCTGCTTCCGTTCTCGCCACGTTTCATCGTGCTGACGATCTGCGCCGTCATCACTGCATTGCTGGTCGGCATCGGGATCTTCGACAATAACCTGAAGGTCTGGGAGATACTGCTGCTTCCGATCGTGATCTTCGGCGCCCTGACATTGCTGGGCATCCGCGACCTCCTGCAGAAGAACCACGCGGTTTTGCGCAACTATCCGATCTCGGCGCATATCCGGTTCCTGCTCGAGGAGATCAGGCCGGAGATGCGGCAGTACTTCTTCGAGAGCGAGAAGGACGGCATGCCGTTCTCCCGCGACACCCGCGCCCTGGTCTATCAGCGCGCCAAGATGGTGCTCGACAAGCGGCCGTTCGGCACCCAGGAAGACGTCTATCGCGAGGGTTACGAATGGATGCATCATTCGGTGGCGCCGAGGGCGCGCAGCGGTGCGGAATTCCGCGTCACGATCGGCGGTCCGGATTGCGCCAAGCCGTATTCGGCGTCGGTCTTCAACATCTCGGCAATGAGTTTTGGTGCGCTCAGCCCGAGCGCCGTGCGCGCGCTCAATGCCGGGGCGAAGAAGGGCGGCTTTGCGCATGACACCGGCGAAGGCGGCGTCAGCCCCTATCATCGCGAGAATGGCGGCGACATCATCTGGGAGATCGGCTCCGGCTATTTCGGTTGCCGCAACCGGGACGGCACGTTCAACCCGGCGGAGTTCGCGCGGGTCGCGGCCGACGACCAGATCAAGATGGTCGAGCTCAAGGTCAGCCAGGGGGCCAAGCCGGGCCATGGCGGCGTGCTTCCGGCCGCGAAGGTGTCCGAGGAGATTTCCAGGATCCGCGGCGTCGCCATGGGCGAGGATTGCATTTCGCCGGCCACCCACCGCGCGTTTTCGACGCCGCTGGAAATGATGGCCTTCATCGGCGAGATGCGCCGGCTCTCCGGCGGCAAGCCCACGGGATTCAAGCTCTGCATCGGCCATCCCTGGGAGTTCCTGGCGATCTGCAAGGCGATGCTGCAGACCGGGATCTATCCTGATTTCATCGTCATCGACGGTAATGAGGGCGGCACTGGCGCCGCGCCGCTGGAATTCATGGACCATCTGGGCATGCCGATGCGCGAGGGCGTTGATTTCGTCCACAATGCCTTGATCGGCATCAATGCCCGCGACCGCATCAAGATCGGCGCCGCCGGCAAGATAGCGACCGCCTTCGACATGGCGCGAGCCATGGCGATCGGCGCCGACTGGTGCAATTCGGCGCGCGGATTCATGTTCGCGCTCGGCTGCATCCAGTCGCTGAGCTGTCATACCGATCGCTGCCCGACCGGCGTGACCACGCAGGATCCGACCCGCGCCCGCGCGCTGGTGGTGCCGCTCAAGACTGAGCGGGTCTACAATTACCATCATGCCACCCTGCACGCGCTGTCAGAGCTCCTCGCCGCCGCCGGCCTCGACCACCCGCAGCAATTGCGCACGATCCACTTCTCGAAGCGGACGTCGAGCACCGAGGTATTGTCGTTCGCGAAGCTCTATCCGTCGCTGCGTCCGGGTGAGTTGATCGAGGGCACCGGCGATCCGCGCTTCCGCGACGCCTGGGCGATGGCGCGGGCGGATTCGTTCCAGCCGGCCGCGTGAGGTCGCGCGAGCGCCTTTTCGCTGGAAGATGCTCTAGAATTCGCCGTGGAAGCGGCCGGAAAAGACGTGGACCGGGCCCCGGTCGGCGTTGTAGGCGGGGTTGGTGATCAGCTGGTAGTCCGCTGTGAGCGTCAGATGTCTGGAAAGCGCGTAGGCGTAATAGGTTTCCAGGATGCGCTCCTTGCGGTAGTTGAGCCGGCCGTCGCCGATCAAGGGGCCCAGTCCGCCCGCGGCGATGAAATCCCGATGATCGCGCGACAGGGCGTTGATCGCGCCGCCGAGCCCGACCACGTCGTCGGGGCGGCCCCACCCGGCGCCCTTGATCGAGGCGCCGAGCGACAGTGACGCGTCGATATCGGTAAACGACATGATCTCGGTCTTGCCGTTGTTCCAGCTCCAGCGGCCGAACAGGCCGATATCATCGGTCAGCGCCTGCTCGAGATTGACCACGTAGCCGTATTTGATCCGGCCCCTTCGGGTCAGGGAGATATCGAGATTGAGCGCCGGGTTGTCCAGGGTGTCGCGATAGCTTCCCGAATTGGCGTTGCTGAACCAGGCGATGGTGCGCAGCTTGCCCGGTCGGGAAAGCAGCGAATAGCGCGTCTCCAGCTCGGCCACATACTGGCCGCGGCGAAACGCCAGCGTGTCGAAATTATTCGAGTTCGATTCCGCGCCGATCAGGAAATAGCCGCCGCGCAGCGCCCATTGCTTCGCGTTGAGTTCGGCGGTCATGCCGTAGGTCAGCCCGAGCTTGTCGGCGGCGTAATCGAATGCGCCGGGCGCCCAGATCGACCAGTTGATGAAATCCTTTCGGGTATCCTTGGCATAGGCATTGCCGTCGAAGACGTCGCCGACCGAGAATTTCCCGGCCTGCAGCGTCAGCCTGTTGACGTCGACCTTGTTCGCGAGCTGTTGCTGGGCGCTGGCAAGCTGCTCCTGCTCGCCGCCAAGCCCGAAAGTCTGGCGCACGAACAGCCGCGAGGTGTTGTAATGCGGGTAGGGGAAGTTCGACTTCTGCGCCTCGCCGCTTGTGAATCCGGCGATGCCCACGGTGTCGCTCAAGCCGAACCCCTGCAGCAGTTCGGGGTTGTAGTAGATCTCACCACCTTCCCAGAGTCGGGCGTTCAGATAAAGGCTGTTGCTCCAGGTGGCCTGCGCCTGTCGCGCTGGCGTCAGGCTGTTGGGGCCGGTATAGGGCGCGCGGAACGCCGGATAGCCCTGGCCCAGATAGGTGGTCTGGCCATGAATTTCCCAGCGGTCGGATTCAGGATCGGTCAGGTCGCTCGTCGGTGTCCCGTTTTTCGATCCCGGCCAGTCGACCTTGCGATTGAGGCCGAGGCGCAGGGACTGGAAGTCGAGCGTCGAACTGAATTGCGTTCCTGATGGAAACCGGACGTCGGCTTTTCCGAACCGGGCGTGGAGATATTCGAGCCGCACGCTCCAGTGCGGCGCGAAGGCGTATTCCAGCCCGGCGCCGGCTGCCCAGCCCGTTCGTATGCCGATGTGCTTTTCCTCGACGTCGACGGCGGCGGGGGTATTCAGGAAGCGTTCGCCGGCCCAGGCGAATCCCCCGGTGGCGTAAGCAAGCCACCGCCCGCTGGCATAGCCGACCCGCCCGCGTGCGGTGCCGACATAGTCCCATCGCTCCTCGGCGGTCGAGCGCGCGGTCGCAAAACCGGAGACGACATGATTGGTCGGCAGATAGTTCGGAAAGGAAAGATCAGCTTCGACGCCGAACAGGACTCCCGAGGACAGGCGATGATTGTATCCGGCCTGCACGCCGCCGATCACGCCGCTGACGATACTGTTGGTGGTGCTGATGGCGGGGTCGGCAAGGGTCGCGCGGGACGAGCCGCGGTGGTAGCCGGCATGCCCGCCGATGTAGAAACCACTCCAGTCGAACGCCGGATGAAGCCGGGTCGCCTTGAGCGGGAGATCAACCGCCGCGGCCGGGCCGCCGGGCGCCAGGACGCCAAGCGCCACGCCTGCCAACGCATGTGCCAGAGATCGGTGGTTCATCGTGCGGAAGTTTCCAGTACGAAGCAACTTTAGCCTTATTGCGAATAATTCGCAAGTAGGTGACGTGTGCCGTGGCGCCGGAAAAAACAAAAAAAGACCCGCCCAGGGTGCGGCACGGGGTGATGCGGCGTCCCGATTCCGGTTCGAAAACCTGACGTCGGCGCAGGAATTCAAGGAATATGTATATAATGCAGCTACTTAGATGACGTCCTCGGCGCCGTTAACAGCCGCTTGACGTCGAACTTGTGGACATCAGCAAGCAGTTCGCAGAACGCGCGCGCGCCGTGATCGAGCAGTTTCTCGCCGTTTTCCGCGGACGCTTTTGTCGCGTCGCCGACAGCGCCGCTGGGATGCAGATCCTGCGCCTGCCAGGCGAACGGCGCGGGCCGATGCGCGGAGAGCCAGCGAAACTCCTTTTCCATCGCAATGCTGGCGGGACGAAAATCGGCGATCGCTTCCCTGCGCACCGTGTGCGGATAGCGCGCCAGCATGATCGAGGTTTCGACGGCGCCGCCATGGATACCGTGACGCAACTCCTCGGCGGAGAACAACCCATCCGGCACGCCAAAGCGCGACCAGCTTGCGGTCACCACGAGCAGCCCGTGATGCGCGCGCAAATCCTGTGCGACCAGCGACATCGCCGCGCTGTTGCCGCCATGGCTGGTCACCATCACGAGCTTGCGGATCCCCGATTGCGCCACGCTCTCGCCAATCGCCATCCACTCCCGAAGCGCAACGTCGGTCGGCAGCGTCAGGGTGCCGGGATAGTCGATATGCTCGGTGGAAATGCCGACCGGCTGCAGCGGCAGGAAGGTGGCGGGGATATTGGGGGGCAGCAGTTCGCGCACCTTCGCCAGATAGGCCGCGCCGATCAGGACGTCGGTTTCTAGCGGCAGATGCGGGCCATGCTGCTCGGTGGCCGCCAGCGGCAGCACCGCAATCCAGCGCGCGGGCGTGGCGCCGGTGATGTCGGCCCATTGGATATCGGTCCAGTCGCGGGGCGGAACAGGTGAGGCCATCGAGCGAAGCGTTTCTTTCGATGAATTTGCAGGGTAGTTTGTCAGCCGTTCCGGGAATCGATTCAACCCCCGGAGGCGCGGCCAGCGTCCATTACCTCCCATCATGGGCCAGAACGATTGACGGAGTCCAATATGAACCCGGCTTTCTTGCCGCGAGCGTTAGCCGCCGGTCTCTTGGCGTTGGCGGCGTTGCCCCCGGGCGCGCGGGCCCAGACGCTCGACAAGATATCGTTCGGAACCAACTGGGTCGCACAGGCCGAGCACGGCGGCTTCTTCCAGGCGGTCGCCGACGGCACCTACCGGAAATACGGCCTCGACGTCACCATCGTGCCGGGTGGGCCCAACGCCAACAACCGCATGCTGCTGATCGCCGGCAAGCTCGACTTCTTCATGAGCGCCAACACCCTGCAATCGTTCGACGCCGCCGCCAACAAGGTGCCGCTGGTCGCCGTCGCCGCCATCTTCCAGAAGGATCCGCAGGTTTTCCTGACCCATCCTGAAGCCAAGATCACCAAGCTCGAGGATCTCAAGCCGCTGACGCTGTTCGTCTCCAAGGAAGGGGTCGCGAGCTATTTCCAGTGGCTGAAATCCGAATACGGTTTCAGCGAGAGCAAGGTCAAGCCCTACACCTTCAATTCCCAGCCCTTCATCGTCAACAAGCAGAGCGCGATGCAGGGTTACGTCACTTCCGAGCCCTACGCCGTGCAGAAGGCGGCGGGTTTCAAGCCCGGCGTGATCCTGCTGGCCGATCATGGGTTCAACGCCTATTCGACGCTGATCGAAACCCGCCGGGACGTCGCGGAGAACAAGCCCGATTTTGTCCAGCGCTTCGTCGATGCCTCCGTCATCGGCTGGTACAGCTACCTCTACGGCGACAATTCGCCGGGGAACGCCATGATCAAGAAGTTCAACCCGGAAATGACCGACGAACTGCTCGCCTACTCCGTCAGCAAGATGAAGGAGTATGGCATCGTCGATTCCGGCGACACGCTGCGCGACGGCATCGGCGCGATCAGCGAGGCGCGGATGGCGAGCTTCTTCGACAAGATGGTGCGGGCCGGGGTGGTCCGCCGCGATGTCGACTATCGCCAGGCGTACACGCTTCGCTTCACCAACAAAGGCGTCGGTCTCGACCGCCGGCCGAAGAACTGATCGGGCATGGCCGGGCCTGCATCATCCAGCGGGGATCGACGCGCCGAGGCTTTGGCCGTCCAGCTGCGCGGCGCCACCAAGGTCTATGACAACGGCGTGGCCGCGCTCGGGCCGCTCGATCTCGACGTCGCCAGGGGCGAGTTCGTGTCCCTGCTCGGGCCATCCGGCTGCGGCAAATCGACCGCGCTGCGGCTGATCGCGGGGCTCGGCGCGCCGAGTTCAGGCACCGTCAACGTCTCCCGCCATGCCAGCGAAGCGGAGGGACGGCGTTCGATCGGCTTTGTGTTTCAGGAACCCACGCTGATGCCGTGGGCGAGCGTGCGCGACAATGTCCGGCTGCCGCTGAAGCTTGCAGATTTGCCCGCGGCCGAGGCGGGCCGGCAGGTCGGCGACGCGCTGGCGCAGGTCGGTCTTTCCGAATTCGCCGATGCGTTTCCGCGCGAACTGTCCGGCGGCATGAAGATGCGGGTCTCGCTGGCGCGGGCGCTGGTCACCGACCCCGATATCCTGCTGATGGACGAGCCGTTTGTGGCGCTCGACGAGATCACCCGGTTCCGCCTCAACAACGACCTGCTGGCGCTGTGGCGCACGCTGAACAAGACCGTCATCTTCGTCACCCATTCGGTGTTCGAATCGGTCTATCTGTCGCAACGGGTGATCGTGATGACGGCGCGACCGGGGCGCATCAGCCGCGAATTCCGCATCACCACGTCAGAGCCGCGTGGCGAGGCGTTTCGCACCTCCGCGGAATACGCCGCCCATTGCCGCGAGGTCTCCGCCGCGCTGACGCCGTCCTATTCCGGGCAACCCGCCGCATGAACGCCTTCCAGAATGTCGGCCGCTGGCTGCTTCCCGTCGCCGTGCTCGCGGCGGGCCTGGCGCTGTGGGAGTTCGCGGTGCGCGTCAACGACATCCCACCTTACGTGCTGCCGAGCCCGTTGGCCGTGTTGCAGACGCTCGCCAGCGACTGGCCGGTGCTGTCGGAATCCCTGGGCGTCACCCTGCTCACCACGCTGCAGGGCTTCATCGCCGCGGCCGTCGGCGGCGTCGCGCTGGCGCTGATGTTCAACCAGTCTAGATGGCTGGAATATTCGTTGTTTCCCTATGCGGTGATCCTGCAGGTCACGCCGGTGATCGCGATCGCGCCGCTGTTGCTGATCTATCTGCCGCAGCAGGTCGCGGTGATCGTCTGCGCCTGGATCGTCGCTTTCTTTCCGGTCTTGTCCAACACTACGCTCGGGCTGAATTCGGTCGATCGCAATCTTTCCGGCCTGTTCCAGCTCTATGGCGCGTCGCGGCTGCAGACGCTGCGGTACCTGAAATTGCCGGCCGCGCTGCCCTATATCCTGGGTGGACTGCGGATCGCGGGCGGCCTGGCATTGATCGGGGCGGTGGTCGCCGAAATCGCCGCGGGCGCCGCCGGGGCCGGTTCCGGGCTCGCCTTTCGCATCGCCGAGTCAGGCTATCGGCTCAACATTCCCCGCATGTTCGCGGCGCTGTTGCTGCTGTCCGTCGCCGGGATTGTCATCCATGGGCTGCTGGCGCTAGTTTCGCATCTGGTACTACGGCGCTGGCACGAAAGCGCGCTTGGAAGGGAAAATTGATGGCTGCAGCGAATGCTTCGTCCGAGAAGGTCGATCTCCTGGTCTATGGGCCGATCCGGCCGATCATCGCGAACGGTTTCTCGGACCGGTTCGTCCTGCATATGGCGGAAGGCCGCGCCGACCTCGAGCGCCTGACGCCCGACGTGCTGGCGAAAACCCGCGGCATGGCGGTGACCTATCACACGGTGCCGGCCGACAGGAAGGCGCTGGCGCACTTTCCGAAGCTCGAAATCGTCGCGAGCTTTGGCGTCGGCTACGACCATGTCGATTCCGCCTACGCGCGCGAGCACGATATCGTCGTCACCAACACGCCCGACGTGCTGACCGAAGAGGTCGCCGACGTCGCGATGGGTCTCTTGATCGCGACCTTGCGCGAATTCGTCAAGGCCGACCGCTTTCTGCGCTCAGGCCTATGGCAGGCGCAGAACTATCCCTTGAGCGCGGGCTCGCTGCGCGATCGCCAAATTGGAATCGTCGGCATGGGCCGGATCGGGCAGGCGATCGGACGCCGGCTGGAGGCCTCCCGCGTTCCCGTGTCCTATCATTCGCGCAATCCGTCGCCGGCCGTGTCCTACAAGCACTACGGCAACCTGATGGAGATGGCCGAGGCGGTGGATACGTTGATCGTGATCGTGCCGGGCGGCGCCGCCACCGCCAGGATGATCAACGCCGACGTCTTGAAGGCGCTCGGACCGCGCGGCGTCCTGATCAACGTGTCGCGCGGCTCCGTAGTCGACGAGCCGGCGCTGGTCGCGGCGCTGAAGGCCGGCACCATCCTCGCGGCCGGGCTCGACGTGTTCGCCAGCGAGCCGAACGTACCGGACGAACTGAAAGCCATGCAGAATGTCGTGCTGTTGCCACATATCGGCTCGGCTTCGGTGGTAACGCGCAATGCCATGGATCAGCTCGTCGTCGACAATCTGAAAAACTGGTTTGCCGGCAAGGCGCCCTTGACGCCGGTGCCGGAGACCCCGGTGAAGGGGCGCTGATGCCGGCTCTGCGCCTGAGCATGGCGGCGCTGGCGCTGCTCGCATCGCCGGCGCCGGCGGCGCAGGACGCCGCGACCCTGAAAAAGGAGATGGTCGGGCAGTGGGAGCTGTCGACCACCGAGCGCAGCAAGACCTGCGTCGTGACGCTGAAGCCGGACACCACCCCGCAAGGGCTCAGGCTCGAGCTCGAGCCAGGCTGCGCGGCGGCGCTGCCGTTCACAAAGGATATCACGGCCTGGAACGTCAAGGGGCTGGACATCGTGCGGCTGCAGGACGCGGCCGGGCAGCCGGTGATCGATTTCACCGAGGTCGAGAGCGGGATATTCGAGGGCCTTCGGACCGGCGAGGGCGTCTACATCCTGCAGAACCTCGCTGCCGCCCGCTCGCTCGCCAAGTCGATGGACCAGATGATCGGCGACTGGTCGATGGTTCGCGGCAATGGCCGGCCGGTCTGCGGCCTGACCCTGACCAACACCGAGGCATCCGGCGACAATTTCCAGGTGTTCCTGAAGCCGAAATGCGATCCCGCGGTCGCCGCCTTCGCGCCCACGCAATGGCGGCTGGAGCGCGGGCAGATCATCCTGAAGTCGGATGCCGGCCAGTCCTGGCAATTCGAGGCCGACGACAACGCGCAATGGCGGCGGGTGCCCGACAGCGCCGATCCCCTGATCATGGTCCGGGGGCAGTAACCCAAGACTCGCCGCAACGTGTCCACCAGCTAGATCAGCCGCATCCCTTTCAGGCTGGCGTGCCCGTTCTTGCCGACGATGATGTGGTCGTGCACGGAAATGCCGAGCGGCGCGGCGATGTCGACGATCGCTTTTGTCATCTGGATGTCGGCCTGCGAGGGCGTCGGATCGCCGGAGGGGTGGTTGTGGACCAGGATCAGCGCGGTCGCCGACAGCTCCAGCGCGCGCTTGATCACCTCGCGCGGATAGACCGGGGTGTGGTCGACCGTTCCGGTCTGCTGCACCTCGTCTGATATCAGCTGGTTGCGCTTGTCGAGGAACAGCAGGCGAAACTGCTCGCGGTCTGAAAACGCCATGCCGGTGCGGCAATAGTCGATCACGTCGTTCCAGGAGGACAACGCGATTTTCCGCTTGATCTCGCCCTTGGCGACCCGGTTGGCCGCCGCCGCGAGCAGCTTGATCTGGTTGATCGCGGCCTCGCCGATGCCATCGACTTCGCGCAAGCGCGCCACCGGCGCGTGAACGACCTCGGCGAACGAACCGAAGGTCTTGAGCAGGGCCTTGGCGAGCGGTTTGGTGTCGCGCCGGGGCAAAGCGGGGAACAGCGCCATTTCCAGCAATTCATAGTCGCTCAGCGCCTCCGGCCCGGCGCCGTGGAAGCGTTCGCGTAGCCGCGCGCGATGGCCGTGATAATGCGGCGTCTCGGCGGCCTCTTCCGGGGATTTGCTGGTCTTGCCTTGCATCGGCGGCAACCATGCCGGGCCGGCCAGGTTTTGCAACTCCGAAGTGCCGGCGCCGCCGCCGATTTAGCTAAGGAAAAAGGCGCCGTGCGTGAGCACGGCGCCTCGGTCGGGTCCGCCTGCCGTCAGGCCTTCACGGCCGCGAAGGCATAGCCGTTGCCGTCCTTGGACAGCATGCCGACATTCGGGAAGCCGAAATGATAGCCGGCGATCATGGCCTTTTCGGCGATCACGCGGTCGAACAGCGCGCGGCGGGTGGCTTCCGCCTTCGGCCCGTCGGCGTCGAACATCGAGAACCAGCCGGGATTGCGGACGAAAAGCTGGTGGATGCCGGTGACGTCGCCCTGGATGAACAGTTGCTGCCCGCCGGAGGCCACCAGGAACGAGGTGTGGCCAACCGTGTGGCCGGGCGTGGCGATAGCCTTGACGCCAGGCGCGACCTCGGCGCCGTCACTGAACTGCTTGATGTTCTTCCAGGTCGGGAAGGTCGCCTGGATCCGCTTGAGGTGCGGTCGGTTGGCTTCCGGCACCTTCTCCACCAGCGCTGGATCGGTGAAGAACTTGTACTCCACCTCGGGCATCATGATCTCGGCGTTCGGGAACACCTGGGCGTTGGTTTCCTTCACTCAGAGGCCCGAGATGTGGTCGGGGTGGAAATGCGAGATGATCACCGTGGAAACGGTGGCCGGATCGAGACCGGCCGCCTTCATGTTCTCGGCGAGCTTGCCGACGGTGCCCGGCCCGTTGCCGCCGAAGCCGGTGTCGAACAGCACGACCTTGCCGCCGGTCCGGATCGCGGTCACCGTGAAGGGATCGTTGAATTTGTCGGGGCCAATGCCGCCGTCCGTCAACGCCTTCTTGACGTCGTCAAGGGCAGCGTTCTTGACAAAGCCGGCATCCAGCACCCGCTCGATGGCGCCCTCATGCAGGCTGAACACGTCGATGTCGCCGACCTTGTATTTGAGGCTGTCGGCGGCGCGTTGCGCATGCGCCGCATCTCTCCCCAGAGGGCCCGTGCCATGTCCTACCCCGGACCACCCCGGATATTCCGAGGATAATCCGGCTCAATGACAATCATGTCTGCCCAGGACGGGGCGGCCGGGCGGAAAACAACGCGCCCGGTCTCATCATGTCGCAACGAACGGCTTTTCGCCGTGCCGCTGCGAGGGCGTGAAGATCTCGACACCGGTGGCGGTCACGCCGACCGAATGCTCGAACTGCGCCGACAGCGAGCGGTCCCGCGTCACCGCGGTCCAGCCGTCGGACAGGATCTTCACATGCGGCTTGCCGAGATTGATCATCGGCTCGATGGTGAAAAACATGCCGGGCTTCAGCGTCACGCCCTCGCCGGGCCGGCCGATATGGATGATGTTCGGCTCGTCGTGGAACATGCGCCCGAGGCCATGGCCGCAGAAATCGCGCACCACGCTCATGCCCTGCGGTTCGACGAAGCTCTGGATGGCGTGGCCGATATCGCCGGTGGTGGCGCCAGGCTTCACCGCCGCAATGCCGCGCATCATCGCCTCGTAGGTGACCTCGATCAGCCGCTCGGCCTTGCGGGCGATCAGGCCGATCACATACATGCGGCTGGAATCGCCGTACCAGCCGTCGACAATGAAGGTGACGTCGACGTTGACGACGTCGCCCTCCTTCAGCGGCCGGTCGCCAGGCATGCCGTGGCAGACCACATGGTTGATCGAGGTGCAGGTCGAATAGCGATAGCCGCGGTACATGAGCGTCGCCGGATAGGCGCCGTGGCTGAAGGCGAAGTCGCGGACGAAATCGTCGATGGCGGAGGTCGGGATGCCGGCCTTGACGAGATCGGTGAGTTCGTCGAGGCACTGCGCGACCAGCGCGCCGGCCTTGCGCATGCCGGCGAACCCGCTCGCGCCGTGCAGCTTGATCTGGCCGGTCTTGCGCAAGGAGGTGTCGGTCGCTTCGATATAGCTCATAAGGACATGCTTCGGCGGGAACGGGGATGGCTGGTCTGATGAGCTAATTTAGGGATCGGAGCGCTCAGCGGCAAGCCGAGGTTGGGGCGGGGGGCGGCTAAATTGGCCCGCATCTAGCCGGAAACCTCGACCACGGACTCCACCGGCAGTGCGCCGCCGCGCACCCGGATTTCACGCACCGGGTAGGGAACGCGAATGCCCTCGCGCTTGAAGGCGTCCCACAGCGCCAGCATCACGTCGCTCTTCACGCTGTCCATCCCGTCGGGGTCGGCGATCCAGAAGGTCAGCGAGAACTTCATTCCAGCCTCGCCGAATTCGGTCAGGATACAGCTCGGCGGCTTGTTCTTGAGCGCGCGCGGGGCCGCCGCTCCGACCGCGGCGGCCAGCTGGCAGACCAGCCGGGGATCGGCGTCATAATTGGCGCTGAACAGCACCTTCACCAGCGTGTTCTTGTCGGTGTAGGTCCAGTTCACGACCTTCTGCGTCACCAGATCCTCGTTCGGGATCAGGAACTCGCGGCCGTCGCCGGCGGCGACCGAAACATAGCGCGTCTTCATGGCGCTGATCCGGCCCGAACTGTCGCCGATGGTGACGAGGTCGCCGGGTTTCACGGATTTATCCGCCAGCAGGATGATGCCCGAGATGAAATTGGCGACGATCTTCTGCAGGCCGATACCGATGCCGACGCCGACTGCGCCGGAAAACACCGCCAGCGCCGATAGATTGATGCCGACCGCGCCGAGCGCGACGATGACGGCGACCGTCAGCAGTCCGATCCGGATCATTTTGACCAGCAGCACCTGGATCGACGGCGTCAGGTCGGTCGAGCGGTTGATCCGGCTTTCGACGAAATTGCTGGCGATGTTGGTCAGCCACAGCGCCACGATCAGCAGCGCGCCGAGCTTGATCAGCACCAGCGGCGTCAGTCGCAAGCCGCCGAGCTCGATCGAGACGGGATCGGAATTCAGAAACTGCAGCGTCGGCTCAAGCTGGCCGACGACGCTCAAGGCCGCGATCAGCCAGGCCGACACCGATACCAGGCGGACGATGAATTCGTTGCGAATGACCGAGGTCACCAGCCGGATCACCAGCCAGGCAAGCGCGAGCTTGGCGCACACCGCGAGCAGGTAGCTGCGGCTGGGCCAGGTCGCGTGGACCATCGCAAGACGCGCCGCGCTCACCAGGATCGCGAACACGACCGTGGAAGCGCTGCCGACCAGCACGTGGGCGAGGCGGCGCAGCGCCACCGGCCAGCCCATCGCGATCGCGCCGATGTCGATGCGCGCACGAATCGCCCTGTCGCTGGCCCAGGCAATCCCGGCAGCGGTGAGGATCAGGCCAAATTGCAGGTAGAACCAGGGCGAGGTGACCTCTGCGCCAAACGAGCGTGCGGCGGCATGCAGAAACGCGATGATTTCATTCAGGTCCATCGGCGCAATCTCGTTCAAGGCCGTTCGCCCCTGCGGCCAAGGTTGATTCGCAAGGCACGGGCAGAATCCCACAAGCTCGGTGCGGATGCCATCGACAGGACGGCCGGGAGTGCAAGGCAGGCCCTCGGATCGGGCGTAGTGCGTAACTCGCAGAAATGGGGCTGGCGTTCAACTGTGGCATCGATAAGGATGCAATTGCAAGTATTTGCGGTGGTTGCGGAGATCCATGGCCTCTCTCGATTCGGTCAGCATAGCCATCCTTCTGGGCGCCATGCTGGTGATGGCGGGCATCCTGTCGAGCCTGCTGGCGCTGCGTTTCGGCGCGCCGTTGCTGCTCGTGTTCCTGGTCATCGGCATGCTGGCCGGGGACGCCGGGCCGGGCCAGCTCAGCTTCAACGACTTTGGCACCACCTATCTGGTCGGGTCGGTGGCGCTGGCGCTGATCCTGTTCGACGGCGGCTTGCGGACCAAATTCCAGAGCATCCGTACCGTGCTTGCGCCATCAATGGTGCTGGCGACGGTCGGCGTGCTGGTGACCGCGCTGGTCACGGCGCCGGTGGCCAGATATGTGCTCGATCTGAACTGGACCGAGTCGCTCCTGGTGGGCGCCGTGGTGGCGTCGACCGATGCCGCTGCGGTGTTTCTGCTGGTGCATACCCAGGGGCTGCGGCTTCGACCCCGTGTTGGCGCAACCCTGGAAGTGGAGTCCGGCACCAACGATCCGTTTGCGATCTTCCTCACGTTGATGCTGGTCGAGTTCATTTCGATGGGCCCAAGCTCGCTGGCGCAGGTGGCGGGGGCGCTGGCGCGCGAAGGCCTGCTCGGCGCCGTCGTCGGCGTCGTCGGCGGCCGCCTGGTGGTGCTCGCGCTCAACCGGATGGCGCTGCCGCAGGGCCTGCACGCGCCCTTTGTCACCACAGCCGCGCTGGTGATTTTCGGCGCGGCGCAGATCGCGCACGCGTCGGGCTTTCTCGCGGTCTATCTGGCCGGCATCATCGTCGGCAACCGGCCGACCCGCGCGCACAATTCAGTGGTGACGTTTCTCGATGCCGCGACCTGGCTGGCGCAGATCGTGATGTTCGTGCTGCTGGGGCTGCTGGCGTCGCCGCAACGCCTGCTGGATAGCGTCGGTCCCGCCGTGATCGTGGCGCTGGTGCTGATGCTGGTGGCGCGGCCGCTTGCGGTGCTGCTCTGCCTGGCGCCGTTCCGCTTCAACTGGCGGGAGAAGGTGTTCATCGGCTGGACCGGCCTGCGCGGCGCGGTCGCGATCTTCCTGGCCTCGATCCCGATGCTGGTGGGCTTGCCGAAGGCCTATCTGTATTTCGATGTCGCGCTGGTGGTGGTCATCATCTCGCTGTTGCTGCAGGGCTGGACGCTGGCGTCGGCGGCGCGCTGGCTGCATGTGGCGCTGCCGCGCACGGACCGCGGACCCCGGCGGGTCGAGCTCGATCTGCCCGGGCAGCTCGAGCAGCAACTGGTCGGCTACCCGGTCCGTTCCAGGAGCCTGTTTTTCCGCCGTGGTCTCATTCCGTCCTGGTCGAAGCCGACGCTGGTGATCCGCGACCAACGGATTCTTTCGCCCGCCGAGGCCGATCCGATCGCGCCCGGCGATTACATCTACCTGCTGGCGCCGCCGGAAAAGGCCGGGGCGCTGGACCGTTTTTTCGTCGACATGCCCCCGGGTTCGACGCCCGACCCGCATCTGCTCGGCGATTTCTTGGTTTCCGGCGACCACACGCTCGGCGAACTGGCCGAGATCTACGGCGTTTCCGTCGCGGAAGAGCAGGCGGCGCTGACGCTGGCGGATTACTTCGACATCCATCTCGACCACGCGCCGAAGGCGGGCGCCGAACTGGTGCTGGATCCCATCGTCCTGGTCGCGCGCAGCATCAGCGGCGGGCGGGTCAGCGTGATCGGCCTGCGCCTGCCCGAGGAGGAGGAGGTTGTGTCGCTGACACGTCGGCAGAAGGCCAGGCGCAAGCTCGCGGATATCTGGTCACAGGTGGCGGGGGTGTAGAGTCTGACCAGATGTGGATCGATTTGCGTCCACGACGAAGCTGCGCTCCCTCTCCCGCTTGCGGGGGAGGGTCGGGGTGGGGGTGCTGCCGCGCGTCATACTGTTCGGATGGACAGCAGTGCGCGAGGTGGATTGCGCCTTCGGCTCCAATCCGCCCAACGAGCTGCGTTTTTCTGCGGGCGCACGGCCATATCCGCTGTTGAGGAATGTCCTGAGTATCATTAGCCTCAAGACAAAGGCCGCCGCCTCAAGACAACGCCGTTAACCAGCCTCGCCGCGGAAACGCAAGGAAAGGCAACCATGTCCGCTCCCCCCGACGATCAGCTCGGGTTCGCGCCCGATCACGATGCGCCGATCCCCTACATGCAGCGGACCCGCGAATATTACGCCGCGATCGGCTACACCACGCCCTATCGCTGGGCGCATTATATCGACGCGCCGTTCCAGCCGTTGAAGAAGCCGCTGGCGCGGTCGCGGGTGGCGATCGTCACCACGGCGGCTCCTTACGATCCGGCCAAGGGCGATCAGGGTCCGGGCGCTGCGTATAATGGCGGCGCCAAGTTCTACCAGGTCTATGACGGCGATACCTCCAGGCCGCACGATTTGCGGATCTCGCACATCAGCTACGATCGCAAGCACACCACCGCCACCGACAGCGGTACCTGGTTTCCGCTGCCGCAACTTCTCAAGGCCAAGGCGGCGGGGCGGATCGGCGAGGTCGCGCCGCGTTTCTTCGGCGCGCCGACCAACCGCAGCCATCGCGTCACCATCGATGTCGATGCCCCCGACATCCTCGCACGCTGCCAGGCCGACCAGGTCGATGTCGCCGTGATTGTTCCCAACTGTCCGGTCTGTCACCAGACCGCCGCGCTGGTGGCGCGCCATCTCGAAGAGAGCGGCATCGCCACCGTGGTGATGGGCTGCGCCAAGGACATTGTCGAGCATGCGGCGGTACCGCGCTTTTTGTTCTCGGATTTCCCGCTCGGCAATTCCGCCGGCAAGCCGCATGACGAGAGCTCGCAGGCGCTGACGCTCGAGCTGGCGCTGCGGCTGTTGGAGTCGGCCTGCGGCGCCCGCACCACCATGCAGTCGCCGCTGCGCTGGAGCGCGGACGCCGGCTGGAAGCTCGACTACAACAACGTCGCGCAGATGAGTCCGGAAGAACTGGCGAAACGCCGAGCCGAGTTCGACAAGCAGAAAGAGATCGCGCGCGGCAACCGCGCGGCCTGAGACGCGGGTCTCCTTACCTCTCCCGCTTGCGGGGGAGGTCGGATCGCATCGCAAGATGCGATCCGGGTGGGGGAAACTCTGTCCATACGAACAGTGTCACCTGTGGAGGCACCCCCACCCCGACCCTCCCCCGCAAGCGGGAGAGGGAGCCGGCGTCGCACGCGCGGGCATAAGGCGCTCTCAATGATTGCCTTACCTCTCCCGCTTGCGGGGGAGGTCGGATCGCATCGCAAGATGCGATCCGGGTGGGGGAAATTCTGTCCATACGAACAGTGTCACCTGTGGAGGCACCCCCACCCGGACCCTCCCCCGCAAGCGGGAGAGGGAGCGCCGTCTTGCCGCGGTCGCACCTACGCCAGCACCCTGACGCCACCGAGCGCAGTCACGCGGCCGTTCTTCAGCACCACGATCTGCGTCGCCAATTGACGCAGCTCGGCGGCGTCGTGGCTGACATAGACCATCGGAATGCCCTCATCGCGCAGCCGCATCAGATAGGGCAGGATTTCCCCCTTGCGGCCCTCGTCGAGCGACCCCAGCGGCTCGTCCAGCAGCAACAGTCGCGGCTTCGACAGCAAGGCGCGGCCAAGCGCGACGCGCTGGCGTTCGCCGCCGGAGAGCAGGCCGGGGCGTCGTTCGAGCAGATGGCCGATGTCGAGCAGGGCGGTGATGCGGGCGCGCTGGGCGGGATCCGCGGCGAGGCGGTTCATGCGCCGGCCGTAGTCGAGATTCTGCCTGACGTCGAGATGCGGGAACAGCCGCGCATCCTGGAACACGTAGCCGATCCGGCGCCGGTGCGGCGGCACATGCACGCCGGCGGATGTATCATCGAGTGTCTCGCCGTCGAGCGCGATGACGCCGCGGTCGGGCCGCAGCAGTCCGGCGATGATGTTGACCAGCGAGGTCTTGCCGGCGCCGGAGGCGCCGAACAGGCCGGTGACGCGGCCCTGGCTTTCGAACGCGGCCTGCAGCGAGAACTCGCCGAGTTGCTTGGTGACATCGACGCGCAGCATGGTCAGTTCCCGTGCAGGCGTTGGGTGGCGCGCCGCGCGAACCACTCGGATGCGATCAGGGCGGCCATCGCGATCACGATGGAAATCACGACCAGCCTTGCCGCCGCGCTGTCGCCGTCCGGGGTCTGGATCAGCGAATAGACCGCGGAGGAAATGGTCTGGGTCTCGCCGGGGATGTTGGAGACGAAGGTGATGGTGGCGCCGAATTCGCCGATCGCCTTGGCGAAGCCGAGCACCATGCCAGCCAGCACGCCCGGCAGCGCCAGCGGCAGGGTCACGGTGGCGAACACCCGCCACGGTGCTGCGCCAAGCGTGCTTGCGGCCTGCTCCAGCCGGCGGTCGACCGCCTCGATCGAGAGCCGGATCGGCCGCACCAGCAGCGGAAACGACATCAGGCCGCAGGCCAGCGCGGCCCCGGTCCAGCGGAACGCGAACACGACGCCGAAATTGTCGGCCAGCCAGCCGCCGACCAGGCCGCGGCGGCCGAAGGCCAGCAGCAGCAGATAGCCTGTCACCACAGGGGGCAACACCAGCGGCAGATGCACCAGGGCGTCGAGCACCGGCTTGCCCCAGAAGTCACGCCGCGCCAGCAGCCAGGCCAGCGCGATGCCGAACGGCGTCGCCACCAGGGTCGCGATGCTGGCGACCTTGAGCGACAGCAGGATGGCGGTCGATTCGGCGGGTGAGAGATCGAACATCAGGTGGACGGGCTGACGAGAAATTTGAAGCCGTATCGCTCGTAGATGTTTTTCGCTGCGCTCGAGCGCAGGAAGGCGAGGTAGCCTGCGGCCTCCGGTTTTGCGGTCGCCGTCGCCGCCACGGGATAGACGATCGCCGGATGTGAATCGGCGGGGAACGCGCCGACGATCCTGACGCCCGGCTCGACCCTGGCGTCGGTCGAATAGACGATCCCGAGCGCGGCTTCCCCGCGCGCCACCAAGGTCAGCGCGGCGCGGACGTTCTCGGCCATCGCGAACTTCGCTTCCGCCGCGCGCCATGAACCGAGTTTCTCAAGGGCGGCCCTGGCGTATTTGCCGGCCGGCACCGATGTGACATCGCCGGTCGCGATCCTGCCGTCGCCTGCGAGTTTGGCGAGGTCGAAACCAACACCGATGTTCACATTGTCGATCCTGGAATCCTTCGGCGCGATCAGGACGATGCTGTTGCCGAGCAGGTTGGTCCGACTCGATGTGTCGATGCTTCGCTTTGCGGCCGCGTAGTCCATCCAGTCGGTATCGGCGGAAATGAAGATGTCGGCCGGCGCGCCCTGTTCGATCTGCCTGGCGAGTGCCGAGCTCGGCCCGTAGCTGGCGACGATCCTGACGCCTGACTTCGCACTGTAGGCCGCATTGACGTCGTCGAGCGCATTCTTCATCGAGGCCGCGGCGAACACGGTCAGCGTCTTGTTCTGCGCGGCGGCGGGTGAAAGCGCCAGCCCCGCCAGAACGGCGCAGGTGAGTAGAATTCCGGCGAGACGATGCATGGGCGCTCCGGACATGGTCGCGGGCCGCAACGGTTGCGCGCGAAAATGGCCACGGTTGAATTCGAAGGGGCGACAGGCGGAAGCGCCGTTCCGGCATTCCCTGGGGACTTGCGGTCGATCGGGATATCGCCGGTCGAACAATATCAGGATGGCGGTCGAGGTAAAGGCGCTTCGATGCGGCCCAAGACGGAAGCGGGTTGGTCCTCGGTCAGTGGTGCCGATGCTTGTGGTTGCCGCTCCCGTAACCCCGTAGTGCCGCATATTTCTTCATCTGTGCCGGGGTGAGGATGCTGCCTGTCGACAGGTGATACTTCAGGTGGGTTTCACGCAAAATTCCCTGGGTGGCGGCAATCGCTGCGGTAGCCGCTTTCAGGCTCTCCGGTGTGACGGTGCGGCTTGCAAACTGCCCGTCCAGATCGGCCTCTTGGTCGATCAGCTTCGTGCCGAGCGGCATCGCGTCGGCCTTCATGGAATCGAATAGCCGTTGCATTCTGGCCCGTTGCTCGGCGGAGAGTTCGAGCTTGTCGGCGAGTTCAAGGACGTGCAGGGGCCCTGGATACCCGTTCAGTTCAGCGGCAAGCGCAAGGCTCATTCCGCGGCCGGCGCCGAGGTCGGCAATTTGCTGTTCGGAAAGCGCCTTGATCGAACGGGTCTGCATCCCGGCATAAGGTGCTTGCGCGTTCGCGCTGGTGAGAAAGGCAAGAGATGCAATCAGGCACAAAATCTTCATCGTTGATCTCCATCGGGTTGAGTGACGCTTGGCTAAGGTTTCGCGTCCGGCGCGGCCAGCACGGCCTTGCAGGCGGGGGGCAGCGCCGCCATCGTCATCGGCGGTTTCGGCTTCGGCGGCACCTTGGGCTGCTTCGGGTGCAGGACCGAGTCGCTGAACCAGTAGGCGAAATCGCCGGCGCTGCAGCCTTCGCCTTCGGTCGGATCGGGCTGGCTATCGCATTCGTTGCTGCCGGGCGGGCACTTGATGCGGATGTGGAAGTGGTAGTCATGGCCGTACATCGGCCGCACCTTGGAAAGCCATTGCCGATCGCCCTTGGCTTCCCGGCACAGCGCCTTCTTGATCGCGGCGTTCACGAAGATGCGCTGCACGGCCGGTTCCTGCGCGGCGGCGCGGATCACCGCCAGATGCGTCGGCGTCCAGGCGTTGGGGTCGATGTCGAGCCGGTCGGCGCGCACCATCATGACGGCGGACATTTCCTCGCGCTCGTTGCGCGACAATTGCCGGTTCGGCATCGGCGTCAGCCAGATGTCGGCGTCCAGTCCCACCTGGTGGCTGGCATGGCCGGTCAGCATCGGCCCGCCGCGCGGCTGCGACATGTCGCCGACCAGTATCCCCGGCCAGCCCGCGTCCTTGCGCGCCCTTGCGGCCAGCCGCCTGACCAGCGCCACCAGGTCGGGGTGCCCCCAGTAGCGATTGCGCGACAGCCGCATCACCTGCCAGGTCTCGCCGTTGATCGGCAGCCCTTCGGCGCCCGCGATGCAGCCATGGGCGTAGAACCCGAGCACCCGCGTCGGCATCGCCGCCGGCAGCACCTTGCGGCCGAACAGTTCCTTGGCGCCGATCTTGGGATCGTCGGGATTGGCGAGCGGCGGTAGCGGCTTCGGATTGACCGTGCCCTTGTCCTGCGCCAGCGCGGTTGCGGCGCTGGCGATCGCGATCAGTGTCAGGAGCGGGATCAGAATCAAGCGGGGTGTCATCGGGTCATGAGCTTAGCACGAAATCTGCCGGACCGGACAGGCTTGGCCATCGCGATTGCTTGATCGCTTCTTCGTCTTCGACGTGCATCGAGCAGGGGTCCGTTGCAGCGGCGCTGGCTTCACCGCATCGTCGGCGGCGCATCGAGATTGCCGGACAGGATCGCCTTGCCGGCGTCCTCGTAATGGGCGTCGCGGCCCTGGATCTGCTGGGCGATGGCGTGCATGTCGCGAAAACGGCGCTCGAACTTGTTGGCGTTGAACACCGCCGTCGCGCCCGCCATGTGATAGGCGGTGTCGACGATGGCGGCCGACTGGTGGATGGTCCAGGTGACGGCGATGCGTAGCGCCACCCGATGCGCTTCGGTGACGGGTTCGCCGCGCGACAGGTCGCGCCAGACCTCGGCCGCGGTCGAATAGAGATAGGCGCGCGCGGCGCGCCAGGACGCCTCGGTGCGGCCGATCAATCCCTGCACCGCGTTGTTGTCGCGCATCGCGATCTGCGCTTGCGGGGTCTTGCCGCGCGACAGTTCGATGGCGGCATCGAGCGTGGCGCGCGCGACCCCGAGCGAGGTCGCGCCAAAGCCCATGCCGAACACCATGTTGGTGGAGAGCTTGTACAGCGGACCCGGTTCGCGCAGCGCCGCGGGCTCGTCGCGCAGCGCGGCGAACTTCTCCGGGATGAACAGGTTCTCGACCGAATAGGAATCGGTGCCGGTGCCGCGCAGCCCGATCACGTCCCAGACGTCGTGCAGGGTGGCGCTGGTTGCCGGGAACAGGATGGTGCGGATCTCCGGCGAACCATCAGGCTTGCGCCGTGGCGTGCCGTCGGCCTCGACGACGCGGACATGGGCGCCGAGCCAGCTCGCCTGCCGCGAGCCGGAGGCAAAGTCCCAGCGCGCGTTGGCCATGTATCCGCCGGGAACCGCCTGCACTTCATGCTTGATCGCGCCCCAGGCCAGGATGCCGGGCGCGACGTTGAATATCTGGTTGGCGGCGTCGGGATCGAGATAGGCGGCCGTCATGGCGCAGACGCTGCACTGGCCAAGGCACCACGCGGTCGAGGCGTCGGCCCTGGCGACTTCCTCCTGCATCTGCATGAAGCTTTCCAGCGGCAGCTCGGCGCCGCCGAAGCTCCTTGGCAGCAGCGCCCGGTAAAGCCCGTTCTCGACCAGGGCCTGCGTCACCGCCGGCGTAAGGCGCCGGGTTCTCTCGGTTTCGTCGGCCTCGCGCGCGATCAGGGGAGCGAGCGCCCTGGCGCGCGCCACGAGGTCGATGCCGGGATGCTTGTTCATGTGCGTCCTCGCGTTTCCTGTTCACGCCGCGGCGCGGCCGAGATCGAGCGACGGCCGCGTCGGGCGCTTGGCCGAGGGGAAGCCCAGCGCCACCGCAACCGCGGCTAGTCCGATCGCAAACGAGCCGATATAAAGCCAGTTGTAGGTCTGGTAGGTGTCGAACACCCATCCGCCGGCGAGCGGACCCAGCGCCATGCCGAGGCTGGCGAAGGCGGAGACGGCGCCGAACACGGTGCCCATGATGCGCGCGCCGAAATACTCGCGCACCAGCACCGCGTAGAGCGGCATCACCCCGCCATAGGCAAGGCCGAAGATCACCGACAGCGCATAGAATTCGCCGAGCTGGCCGACCGCGAGATACGTCGCCACCGACAGCGCCTGCACCAGCAGGCCGCCGACCAGGACATGCTTGGCGCCGAGGCGGTCGGCCAGCGCGCCGAGCAGCAGGCGGCCGCCAAGGCCGGAGAACCCGGCGAGGCTGTAGACGGTGACGGCGGTCAAAGGCGCGATGCCGCAGACCATGGCGTAGCTCACCATGTGGAAGATCGGCCCCGAATGCGCCGCACAGCAGGCGAAATGCGCCAGCGCCAGCGTGATGAATTGCGGGGTCCTGAAAGCCTGCGCGGCCGTCCATGGTGCGTCAGGCGCGTTCGCTCCCCCTGCCGCTGCGGGCGTGGCGGCTCGGGGCGCCGGGCGCACCAGCAATGCTGCGGGAACCAGCAGCGCCAGCGCCACGATGCCGATCACCAGCATCGCGGTGCGCCAGTCGTAGGCCGTGATCAGCCAGCTTGCGAACGGCGCGACCGTCAGCGGCGCCACGCCCATGCCGGCCGACACCAGCGCGACCGCAAGGCTGCGGTGCTCCTCGATCCAGGCGCTCGCGGCCGCCATCATCGGCGCGTAGAAACTGCCGGCCGCAATCCCGATCACGACGCCGAACGCCAATTGGAACTGCCAGAGCGTGGCGGCCTGGCTCGCCGCGATCAGCCCGATTCCGAGCAGCAGCGCGCCCGCCAGCACCACGATGCGGGTGCCGAACCGGTCCGACAGCGCGCCCCAGAACAACGCCGAGAGCCCCATGCAGAGGAAATCGATCGTCGCCGCCGCCGAGACGCCGCTGCGCGACCAGCCCATGTCTTGCGAAATCGGCTGCAGGAACACCGCCAGCGACAGCATCGACCCGAAGCCGACGCAGGTCATCAGCGCGCCCACGGCGACCACGACCCAGCCGTAGGAGAAACCGGAGGGTTGGCTCATGCGTTCCTCGCGTTTTTTTGGCGGTTTTGATTGATCAGCCGGGATGGTGGCTCATCCGGCGGCGCAGGGCAAGATGGGTTGGTTTCTGCCGTCATTCCGGGGCGCGCGTCAGCGCGAACCCGGAATCTCGAGCTGCAATCTCCAGAATCCCCGATGCGCAATTGCGCATCTGAGGTCTGGTCCCTCGGACCATCCCGGAATGACGGGTTCTTCAGCTATCCATGTTCGGCGCACCGGCACGACATCGCCGCACATCAGTTCCAGCTGTCGGACAACGCGCTCATAGTACCGTCATTCCGGGGCGCGAGCAAAGCGAGTGAACCCGGAATCTTGTGCTGGCAATTGCGCATCTGAGGTCTGCGTTTCGCGCTTCCCGGAATGACGGGTCAAGGACTCAAGTTACCTTCAGCGCGCCAGCCCAGTGACCGTCATCAGCGCACTGTTGAGCCGCTCGCATGTCTCGCTATCGAGCGATCCCAGCACCCGCCGGATGCGGTCTCGCCGCAACGCGTTGATCTTGTCCGTCATGATTTGGGAGCGAAGCCGCAAGCCTTTTGCCGCCGAAGGCCGGTGCAGTGCGATTGCAACACTCATGCGTGGGGTTGGCTTGCGCCGGTTCCGACCGCTCGGCAGGGCCCCATCGGTCACACGCGCTGCGATGATGGAACGTGCCGCTGATTTGCCCGACGTGTCAAATCGTTTTGCAGGATGGTTTTGCAGGATGGGTCAGGTATCACGCCACCGTCGTCTTACTGTGCATGGGGTTGTTTTCGATATTTTGGTTGGCCGGTCCCGGAAGCCTCGGACCGGACCTCATCCCATCATGCGTTGGCTGTCGTGCATCCGCCTCAGCTATCCACCTTCAGCGCCGCAATGAACGCTTCCTGCGGGATGTCGACCTTGCCGAACTGCCGCATCTTCTTCTTGCCTTCC
>LNFM01000420.1_pt1 | contig 105703 bp, 97 predicted proteins | sample 596031 | NCBI WGS metagenome assembly LNFM01 (sample SAMN04254537, study PRJNA301005) | activated carbon metagenome | isolation source: dual media filters at the Ann Arbor, Michigan drinking water treatment plant | place: USA: Ann Arbor
TTGGCCGTGATGCTGGCTTGGATGCTACAAACATTCCGCTCCTACGGAGCTGAGAACCGTGTGCTTTTATCTGAAACTCGACCAGAACTACGGTGACGACCGAACAATTCGGTCCCAACGGACTTAAATTTGAAATCACACAACCTTTAGGAGGAACATATGCCAGATTTTTATCCAACGAACATGGGAGACAAGGCCGCTTGGCATGCTAATTTTGCGGCGAATATTGGGCCTTTGGCGGCGAATTATAATTTGACGGCGGGGCAGTTGAATTACACCTCTCCGCTAGATGTACTTCGATCTTCGCCTTTCGAAATGGATTCAAAAGAGTTATATTCGTGTTTTCTTTTACTGATCTCACTGAAGATGAACGACGACGGTAGTAGTAGACGGTTTAATGACTCGCTTTTTGCCACGAGAGTTAGCGCAAAGGTTGCGCCGCGTGCCTTCGCGGGTTCGGCGGGCGCTGTCTGAGTATCGTCTTTTTGCCTACCTGGCCGTTCTCGGCCCCGGAATAATCGCAGCAAATGCAGGTAATGACGCGAGCGGCATCGCGACGTATTCGAGTGTCGGTGCGGAGTTTGGCTATTCCCTGCTGTGGGTCTTTCTTCCGATGGTCGTTAGCCTGATGATCGTGCAGGAAATGTGCGTGCGGATGGGCGTCGTGACCGGGCAAGGGCTGGCCGACCTGATCCGCGAACAGTTCGGCGTGAGATGGACCGCACTGATCATGCTCGCTCTGCTGATCGCGAACACCGGCGTGATCATTTCGGAATTTGTCGGCATCGCACAGGCCTCGGAGCTTTTCGGGATACCGCGATATTTCACCATCCCGCTGGCCGCCGGCCTTATCTGGTGGCTGGTCGTCAAAGGCTCGCAGAAGCGCGTCGAACGCGTCTTCCTGGCGATGTCGCTGGTGTTTTTCTGCTACGTGATCTCGGCGTTTATGTCGGGCCCGGACTGGAACGATGTCGGCAGCTCGTTCGTGTCACCCTCGTTTCAGGGCGATTTTGTCTATCTGTTCATGATCATGGCCCTGATCGGCACGACGATCACGCCGTTCATGCAGGTGTATGTTCAGTCGTCGGTGGTTGAGAAACGGATGGACGTCGAAGACCTCGGCGTTGCCAGAGCTGACGTGGTCGTCGGGACCATTTTCGCATGCGCGATCGCCGCGTTTATCGTCATCTGCTCGGCCGCGACGCTGCATCTGAATGGCATTACGGAGATAGATTCTGCCGCAACGGCTGCCGAAGCCTTCGTCCCGATCGCCGGCGTCTACGCCAAATACCTTTTCGGCATCGGCCTCTTCGGTGCGGCGATGCTGGCAATGGGCGTGCTGCCGCTGGCGACGGCGTACAGCCTGAGCGAGGCGCTGGGATTTGAAAAGGGCTTGTCACGCTCTTTTCGTGAGGCCCCGATCTTTATCGGGATATTCACGGCACTGATCCTCGTCGGTGCGATCGTTGCCCTGATTCCCGGCATTCCGCAGATCCAACTCCTGATCACAACGCAGACAATAAACGGGCTTCTGCTGCCGGTGATCCTGATCGCGATCGTCCGGCTTTCAAGCAACCGTGAGATAATGGGCGAGCACGCTAATACGCCGCTATTCAACGTAATAGCGTGGATAATTTCTCTGACAGTCTCAGGTCTCTCGCTGGCGTTGATTGGGAAAACGATTGCTGATATGTTTTAGCGATCAACAATGGCACCACAAACTTCGCAGAAGAAGATCGTCTACTCGTTTATCGCCATCCTTGCTTTAACGGCGATCCTGGTCATTTTCCCCTCTGACGAGACCCTGAACCAACTTTTGGCGGAAGGGCTAGGCCTCTCGATCGAAAAGGGCGTGATCACTTCACCTACCGGCGAGAGCCTGTCGATGATGATGGAGAAATCCATCTACATCGCTCAGAGTATTGCCCACGTTCTAAAGGTCATCTTGTGGATGGCCCTCATAGTTACACTGGTTCGCCTGGTCTTTTTCCTGATCGGCAAAACCGTCTACCGCGGGTCGGCCCAGGCCCAGGTATCGTCGCTCTTGAAAACGGTCCTGTCCGTCGTGATCTATATCGTCGCGTTCTTTGTCATCTTCCAGTCGCAGTTCCCCGATATCCAACTCGCTCCCCTGTTTACCGGTTCGACGATCATCGGGATCGTCGTCGGCCTGGCACTGCAGGACACGCTAGGAAATCTTTTCGCAGGGCTCGCCCTTCAGGCGGACCAGCCGTTTCAGGTCGGCGATGTCGTCGTTATCGCAGGGCGTGGAGAAGGCGTGATCGAATTTGTCTCGTGGAGGGGGGTTCAGATCAGGACGTTCCAGAATAAACTGCTTGTGATCAGCAACTCGGTTCTCGGAAAAGAAACGATCGAGGTTTCACCGAAGAATAACGTAAACGCGAGGGTCGTTTTCTTTAACACGCTTTACTCACAATCACCGACGCGTACGATCCAGCTGGTCCGTGAGACCGTACGTCAGGTCGAGAATGTCTCGCAAAAGATGCGCCCCATCGTCCGCGTGAGGAACCTGGGCGACAACGGGATCGATTTTGAGATCAAGTATTGGATCGACGATTACCGGACCTACAACGATACCGATGCTCTGATACGCCAACGAATATGGTATCTATTCCGCCGCGAGGGCATCGAATTCGCATACCCGACGCGGACACTGCACATCGAGCAGAAAGCGGCTGAGCAGCTTCCGGACGAAGCGTTCAACAGCATTGCTGAACACCTGAACAGAGTGCCGATCTTTAACCCGCTTTCGGACGAAGAGATCGAGAGGCTTGCGAACAACTCCCTGTCGCGGATCTACGCACCGGGCGAGGCGATCGTTCGCATGGGGCAGGAAGGCAATTCGATGTTTGTCATCATTCGCGGATCGGTCAAGGTTCAAATACCGGATGGCGATTCACAGAAGGTGGTCGGAACGCTCGCCGAGGACGATTTCTTTGGCGAAATGAGTTTGCTAACCGGCGAGCCTCGCTCGGCAAACGTGGTCGCGATCGTTGAAACCGAAGTGCTCCGGATCGACAAGACTGGGCTAAAGCCGATATTGGAAGCCAACCCATCTCTAGTCGAATCGATCTCGGTGATGGTCGAGGAACGTCGGCTTTCGCTCTTGTCCGCGACCGGAGATAACTCAGCCGAGGAGAATCAGCAAAAGAAGAGTGCGCTTGGCTCTATAAGGAAGTTTTTCGGCTTGAAATAACGGCTACTGGACGTTGCCGTCGTAGATATCGTGCAGAACCTCTGAGATCGTTTGACGCTCGCCTTTTGATCGGTCCGAAGCATCTATGGCGGGCTTAGGCTCGATGTGGCGTGTGAAAGATACAGGAATAGCATCGTTAGACTCCGGATTGTCGGCGTAGTCGCGGTCATTCCAAGCCTCAGATCGATCCTCATCGACGATCGACTGCAGTTTTTTGATCTCTTCAATGTCGTGCGCTGGCTGCGCAGAAAGAGCATTGCGACTCTGCTCAAGGAATTTAATACCTCGATTGCGCCGCATTCGCTCGAGGGCTCTGATCGCCGAAGACGTAAGCGGAGCCTCAGCAGGGGCACGCTCGATCTTTCGAAGCATCCTAACGTACTCGCGAAGTTCTTTTGAAGGGTAGACTATTGCAGATTCACGAACCGACGGATCGTCGACTACCTGAGAAAGGTACTTCACCGCGGAACTGTGATCGTCGAGTTTCTGATGTAGGGCTCCTAGCGCAAATGAAAGGAGCGGCGGAGCCGCGGACATCGACCGGTATATCTCCTCTCCGCGACCTATCGCCTCCTGGATCTCGAAGCCGTACCAGCGTCTGTCATCCTCGCGAAGTATCTCGTTAGCGGTTAGGTAAAATTCGAATATGCGACGGGTCTCATTCCGGCCCTCCGATGAAAAGACCTTCCATATAAAGAAGGTCAAAACGCCGACAAAGAAAAGGAGGAAGACCGGAAACCCGGCAACCCAGAGCATTGCGCCGATTATGCCCAGAGCCGCAGCGTACTGGGCCTTCTCCTTGATCGCGGCGCTCGTTCTCTTTTCGATCGACGTATTGCTCATTGATCGCTTAAAAGGCCATTATTCTTTGGTTGCGGCCGGTTTTTTTCTTGTAGCAGTCTTCTTCGCGGTTTTCGGTTCCGCTTTTGCGCACGTAGGCTCTTCGTAGTTTGCAGCGGTCGCCTTTTTCGCCTCTGCCTCAACCTTCGATCCCAGGTCGCTAAGGGCGTCACCAAATTTTTCGATCATTTTCATCGACGAGTCGGCAACATAGCGGGCAGCTTCATTTAGTGTCGCCATCTCCATTTGCAGAAGCTTGGAAAACTTCTCATCAAGCGGCAGAGCATTAAATTCCTCTTCGAACTTCCCGCCGCCCGCTTTCTGTTTACTTTCTTCAGTCATTATCTAATTCTCCTCTGTGTCAATGCCCGACTAGTTCGGGATATAACAGATTTTTACGCCGGGCAGTTCTTAAATGTTCCAAAGCTAATTTATCGCCGTCTTGACCCTAACCCGAGGCTGAGCACCTGACGGAGCCGACTGACTTTCGGCTGTGTTTACCTGACAATCTGCACAAACGCCCCACATTCGGAGGCTGTGATGAGTCGGCCTAAAGCCAAAGTTGCTTGCCATCTCATCCTGTAGGGCTTCTATATCTGGTGAAAAGAACTCGATCACGCGGCCGCACTCAGTGCAGATCATGTGGTCATGGTGTTCGTGATTGTAATGATGCTCGTAGTAAGTCTTTCCGTCACCAAAACCAACCTCACGAGCCAAGCCAGCCTCTGTTAGAAGTTTGAGAGTGCGATAAACGGTCGTAAGTCCTACGCTCGGATCTTTCTTGTGAACTAACGAGTACAGATCCTCGCTCGTAAGATGATCTTCGGTTCCAAGGAATATCTCCAGGATCAGATCACGTTGACTGGTCCTTCTCAATCCAGCTTTCTGGATATGTTCCAACAGGATCCCTTTCTCAACCTCAAATTTTGCCTTTTTTCTAACCACAATATCAGCCGATTTTCATAGACGATACTACCATTTCAACTTAGATTTCGCTATCGATACTTTGGTTCGCATCGTTTCGATACGATCGTGGCTGACACCCTGGCGGGCGGCAAGTTCAAGGGATTTTTCTCCGAGCAAAAGATATATCTCGAGTAGATCTTCGGAAACATTTTCATTCAGCGACGTTAAATGACGTGTAAAAGTTTCGATGTCCGCCCGGGCAAAAGTCCCAGTGAGAGCAGCAGCCGAATCCTGTTCCGAGAGATTTTTAACGGTACTAATGACCAGAGGCATGAGAATGCTCTTCGCGTCAGCGGGCGTGATGCCGCATTTCGTCATTATTTCGATGGCCGATTCGAAAAGAGCGACCAGATGGCCACATGCCGTGACCGCCGCGGCATGATAGAGAGTCTTGAACCGAGTATCGATCGAAAAGGGCGATCCACCGAGGCTGGTTACTATCTCCTTACCCGTTTCAACCGCCCTCTCCGTTCCCTCGACGCAAAAATATGAGCCCTCAAACCGCTCGCGTCCGAGTTCAGCATTGCTGATGGATACTAGCGGATGGATAGAACCAGTATCGCACCCCTTACGTGCAAGAGGGTCAAGTATAGAGGACGGATACGAACCGCTAGTGTGATAGACGAGGGGAGAATACTGGATCGCAGATGCTAGATCGCGAGCAACGTCGATGATAAACGGATCCTGTGTCGTAATAAAGATGACATCGGTTGCGATTCTGCCAAGGTCGGCCGCCTTCAACACGACTGTTCCCGGGTCAAGCGATGAGATCCAAGACGGAGCAATATCATGCCGAATCACCAGACTTTCGACACGAAACTTTTCTCTAGGGAGACTTAATGCTAGGGCACCGCCTACACGGCCTGCACCGATGATCGAAACACTCAACATAGGGATAAACTATATCGCCTATGCTAAACGAAGCGAAATGCCGCACCTCTAGGCTTCGGTGTTCACGAACTCCTCGACCTTTTGCACCTCGGACTCCCAAAACTCGTCCTGATCACTAGTCCCGTCAAAATCACTAACTTCCGTCAGACTCTCAGTCGCCAGGTCTGCGATATCGAGGCTTTCAGCGGCCAATTTTAGGATCCGAATATCCTGTCCTGAAAGCACCGGCATATTATCGGTCGACATCGCCGTGATTATCTTCGAGAGCGAGCCTCGCATTGCGTCCGACTCTGCATTGTGCAAGAGAGCCTTCTCATTTTGCCTAAAAGCATCCCTAAACGCCCGGATACCATCGATAACAGTGGATTCAAGCTCCGCGGGCAATTGAAGGAGCCTCTCGGTTTCGGCTAGGCTAAAGGAGCAACCGCAGAACGGCCTCGTTTTTAAAACCGTACTTACATTAGCGGAGCAGTGAAGCTGGCGCATTTCCCGGATCAGCCTTCGGGCACGATCCAGGTAGGATCGATCAAGCCACAAAATTGCAGAAAGAGCTTCGAATGTCGACCACGCCTCAGATCGAATTATTAACTTGAGCCCCTCTCCTGAAGGATCGGCTGTCATCACTTCATCATGGCGTTCGGCGTAATACGAAGTGTAGAGTTCCTTGAAATTTGTCCAAACCTCGATAAACTGATTACCTGCAGCATTGACCGCGTTGAAATTGCCAGCCTCGATCGCGTTGATTAGGCTGAGCTTGGAATTTTCAAGCACCTCGTCACCAGTGTTTTCGCACAGCGTCAGATACGTGCGTATATCGCCCCTCATCCTGACCCCCGCCGTAAAGTCGCGCAAAACGCGAAGATCGATCTTTTTTGCCTCGAACTCAGACTCAGAATCGGAAAACAGGTCAGCTATTAGCTGTAAACATTGATCGAGCGACAGGTCATTCCTTATCAGCGAATCGATGAAATCAGCCATCGCTCCGAAGGATTTGCGGAGATTGGCTGCCGTCCTCCAGATGCTAGCATTGAGATCATCGTCAGGTAGTGCGTCAAAATCACTCAGTACCTTGCTCTGATTCCAACCTGTCAGCCATCCGCCTAGTGAATCGACGATCAACTCGCGGTCCTCGTTGCGGTCGATCGATTTTAAGGCGGCATTGCCGGTTATCAGCTTAGCCCAGATAAGCAGACGTGAGGAAGAATATTGCTCGTTCAGTGGCTTCGCCAGTCCAACAATGTCGTCCCAAATTATCTGTAGATCAAGCGAGCGATAATTTATTCGATTGCCGTTGGAGGTTACGAATTCATATAGCTTTTGAGCGACGAGCGCCCCCAAGACTACGTGTTGAGCGTCGCGTGTGAGTCCATACGGTTCCGCTGAGAGCGCCGCGGCTAAATCACTTAACGGGATCGCTCCATCCTGATTTAAGCCCGAGAACGCCGCCTTGATTAACGCGTGCTCGGCAAGCCTCTCGCCCGCGATCGGGACGATAGTATCGCCTGCCCTTTCGGCAAGTTGTAGCGGGACCGCAAATGTATCAGCAAGTCGCTGCGCTTCTGAACTTGTAGCTCCTGATCCGCTCAGAAAAGTAGCTATCAGCTCTGCGACCTGCTTGAAACCAAGAGTTTCCTTAAATTCGGGGTGCTCCGGATACGAAGAATCGAAAACTGGTGCTAGTGCCGCAGAGAGAATTTCGCTTAGTGAGTGCGCTGAGCGGCTTTCTTCGCTAAACTTGTGTGAGAAAGCCCCAACCGAAAGCACCGCGTCCCGGAAAAATACCCGCGCCCACACCTTCTCAAGAGCGATGGAACTTACATGAAGAGCCGTCGCGAGTGATTCGCCGTGATGTTCGCGAACCTCGGGATCGTGCTGCAGGATATAGTGTCGTTTGATCGCATTTGTCTCCTCGTCGGTAAGCGTCGCGATCTTCCAAACTGCTGTCGAATCCGTATCTCTTGTGGGTCGTTCCGATTCAGGTTCTATCGTGACCGTCCAGTCAGGCGTCTCCTTGCGATCACGAGTTCCGTCATCGCCCTCGGATGGTGGCCAAACTAGTTCACCTCGTCTAATACCACCGCGCCATTCGATGTTACAAAGAACCGTGCTCTCGGAGCCATCGAAATCTTTCCACTTTTCGGCACCTTGTGCGACGAGGCTTTTCCAGACCTGTTCCGACGGGACCTTGGCACTTGCCGCAGACAGAATGGCTTCGAGATCGACCGTAGAACCGATCCTAAGACAATATTTGCTACCCGAACCGTCGCGTCCAGTCCGATCAACGGCATTTGGCAGTGCCTCAAAAAATGATGCGAGTAGCGCTTCGACATTCAGTCCAGGCGTATCCACCGAGTCCGTCCCTACGATCATCATCGAAGCAGCGATCTCGTCGGCCGAAGTTCCCTGACCACTCAAGGAGAGCATCAGCAGGCCCTTAAGGATCAGCTTAGCCGGATGCCGGAATAAGACAGATGTTTTGCCGATTACCTCGCGTTCAAGGTGATCAAATGCGTAGAAGGCATCTTCGAGGTCCGGCACGGATCTTAACTTCTGCTCTACGCTGTCGAAAACCTCGTCCAGCCCGATGAGCGAATTCGCGGGACGCCCGAGGATTTTCACACCGGCCTCTGCTGCAAACCCGAGCAAAGCAAAATCGTGTATATGTAGACGAATTAACGGGGCGATTTCGACCGTCGCCGGGTGAAGCGGATAAAGTGAGGTAAATCTCTGCTCGCTCCAGCGAAAACCAGGCATCTGCTGGCGGTAATCTTCGTAGATCTCATGAAGCACGCCACGCATGTGGTTGTGCTTCGAAAATATTACGGATTCTACGATCTTATACAGGTGCTCTTGGTCGAGGTAGTCAATGGAGAAACTCCGCGATATCGATGCATTCGGACCATCGGCTCCCGAAATATCGTCATCGAGCGCGACGCCTACGAAAACGCCGATCGCTTTTGCGGCCTCGGCGATCTCACTTAGCATCGCACCATCATCCCGAGAAACGCGGGTGTCGCGGCCTAACGCAGTGTCGATCAGGATCACAAGAGGCGTGTCGCCCGACTGATCTGAGACCCTAAGTAAAAGATCGTAGAGCGAATCGTTAAGCTCGTTAGGGTTTGTCTCGAGTATCGGGGCGACCGCTCGTTTCAACTCATCGATCAGCGACGTCCCCGAACCCCGGCGGACAAATGCCACATTTCCGTGACGACGCGAGAGCCTCTCGGCCGAAGAGGCAACGTGCGAATCCGATATTTTTGAACGTAATTCCGTCCGGGCAACTATCGCGGACAGAACAGAAATGAAATGACTCTTACCTACTCCGCGAAAACCCGCCAGAGCCGACGCGTTTCCATGGCCCGAACGAACCCCCGCGATGCGATCGATCCATTTGACCATCAGATCTGCCGTAATGTCCGTGAAATGGTAACCCGACAAAGTTAGCCCAGGATCCGCCGCAAAATCGTGTAGATGCGTGAACGGACAGATCTCGACTATGTCCTTAACCTTTTCTGACAAACGTTTCATCTACTTTCGGATATACGACGAAATAAAAGAAAACTGCTTCTTCTGTCGGAGCGTCTTAATAAGTAATTAGGGTAGTACTTTCAGTGCCAACCGATGGGCACAAAATATTTTAACAAGTTTTGTCACTAATTGAAATACAATTTTTACGGTGGCCTTGCTTAATTTTACAGGTGGTCTACGCGCAACTCTTTTGAGGGTATGAGCATCATAAATGCATTGATTAGGACGGGCTTTAGGTCTACAATCGTTTGAAAAGGTTTGGAGAATTTTATGCAAAACGAATTTGGTCGTCGTGTTGGTGCCTCGATTTTTGCTTTCAGCCTACTGGTTGGAACGATTGGGGTTGTCCCTGCTGTTTCGATGGCACAAGCCTCTGGTTCTGATGACGCCAAAAAGGTCGCCAAGAACGACGGCGATATATCAAAAAAAGATAACAAGAAAAAGGATGCCAAACCGGCTCCTACGCCATCGGGCCTCGGTGAAAAAGAAAATCCTGCCCTGATCGGTAAACGAAATATTAATGGCGGTACGGACAAGGTGTTTGGATGGTTCGGCGGCTCTAAGGAAAAAGAGATGCAGATCGGCCGTCAGCTTGCCCTAGAGGTTGAGCAGCAGGCAAAGATGGTTGACGATCCAGTCATCACCGAATACGTAAACCGTGTCGGCCAAAATGTCGTACTTCATTCAGATGCAAAGATCCCGTTCACGATCAAGGTCATCGACAGTGATGAGGTCAATGCATTTGCTCTTCCTGGCGGATTTTTCTTCGTAAATAAAGGGTTGATACTCGCTGCTGAGAATGAATCGGAACTCGCCGGAGTGATGGCCCACGAGATCGCACACGTCGCTGCAAGGCATGCGATGGAAAATCAGGGAAAAGGGGCTCTCCTTCAGTATGGAATGCTGGCCGGTATCCTTTTCGGCGGCGGTATCGCCAGCGGTATTCTGCAGAACACGGCTGGAATTACGCAGGCCCTCGCGTTCTTCAAATTTAGCCGCGGTGCTGAAGAAGAAGCTGACCGCTTAGGTGTACAGTATTTGTATGCTGCGGGATACGACCCAAACGGCATGTCGACAATGTTCGAGAAGCTCGCTTCGCAGAACAAGAAAAAGCCCGGAACCCTATCAAAGCTGTTTTCTTCGCATCCCCAATCGGTCGACCGACGAGACGCGAGCATCGCTCTGGTCGCCCGTTTTCCAGAAAAAGAAGAGTACATCATTAGCACATCTGAGTTTCAGCGAGTCAAAGGTCATTTGATGAAGATCACTAACGCAAGAGCGGGGATCACAACTGACTTCGATTCGCCTGATGACAGCAAGCCGACGCTCAAGAAGCGGCAGGCCGAGGGTTCTGAGGCACCGACAATGGATGGCCAACCAGGATCTTCGACTTCGGATGGCCCACCCAAGCTGAAGAAACGCGATCAACCTGATCCGCAACCTACGCCGACCCAGTCGCCTCTTCAGTAAGAGAAGTAAATATAATAACAGGCCGTCTCGATATGCGATTCGAGACGGCCTTTTCGATTGTTATTCTAAGCTCGGTTATCGACACGAAGGTCACGGCAACGGCGTGTTTAGCTGCGATCCCTCTGCTCCAAGCTAAGGCCGTTGGGATAATCACCCACAATTAACCGAGCTTACAATCGAATACGGGCGGCCTATTTCTAAGCCACCCGAATTTGCATTTGCCTGAAGCTATTGATTACCAACCAATACGTTACTGCTTGATCGGGGGCTCCGCCTGAGGGACAACTTTAGCCGCTGCGGGCACGACCTTGATAACTGTAGTTGGTGCCTGTGGTATCTGATTAACGAGAATGTCTCCCTGATTGTCGATGATCTGGTCGATCAGTTCGAACTTTTCCCGGTCGAAGTCCTTGCCCATGAGCACGCCATTTCGGTCGATGGTCATTGGGTATATCCCGAATAACTGATTCTTGAAATTCTGGAAGAAGGATACATTCTCAGGAGGCAGAACCTTCATCCTTTCTGGATTCGGGGCCGGGATCGTTGCGCCGATAAGTTCCAGCTGTTCAGTCGACTTCTTGACGTACTCGCTGTTCGGAAAATCGCTCACGATCCTCTGAAAATACCGGGCCGCCTGGTCAGTCTCTTCTTCGATCAGGTACGTAACGGCGAGCTTATAGAGGACCTCATCTGTAAAATCAAAATCGGGGTACTTATCGATGATCTCGCGGTAACGAGACTGAGCTCCCTTTAGCCCTCCCTTTTTTTGCTCGACCGATTGCGCATAGTAATAATTTGCGATCAAAAGATTATGAAGGCCAAGATTGTCCTGTACCTCTTTTAGGCGAAGCGATGCCTCAGTAGCGATGACTGGCTCCTTGTCTTTGCACTGCTGCAGAAGAGCCTTGAGGCGTGTTTCCGCACGCTTCGCACGCGTAGCGTCGCGGTCAGGCAAACCTACCTGTCTCATCTCTGCCTCGCCGATCTTGAGTATCACGCGACATGAGAGCGGGTGGGTCGGGAAGAATGTCAGCCATTCCTGATACGCGCCAATAGCCTGAATAAGAGCGCTAGTCGAGCCTTCGAGATAAAACGAATCGCCCACGGCGAGCTTCGACATTGGCAAATATGGGGAATCCGGATAGGTCGTGATGATGGTCTGGAACAGCAGTCGACCGACATCGTAGTTCCTCTTTCTTACTTCGCGGGTGGCAACCACGAACAATTCTCTGTCGCGTCCCACCTGCACGCTGCCTAACAGTTCTTCGTATTCATCGCTTCCGCCGCCGCCGAAAATCCCAAGAAATTTCTTTTTCTTCTTCTTTTCGCGGGCCTGTCCGATGGTGGAAACCGGAGTTGCCCGAGTCGATGCGACCTCAAGTTGAGCCGTATCGGCCCGTGCTTGATATTCGTTGACCGCCTGCTCGAGCGTATCAAGATCGACCCTTTCGTACTTCTCGCCGCGATCGACTTTGCCACGGAGGCTATTGAGATCGGAACTCAGCCGTGAGCCGTCCTTCTCCAGAGAAACAAGTCGACCGAGAGGCGTATCGAGCTTTTTCTCGTCGTCCTTCTTGGCCTTGTCCTCCTTGTTCTCTTCCCTCAAAACCGATATGACACTGTTAAGTGACCGGCGCACCCGCTCGATCTTGTCACGCATGACTTCGAGGCGCTGAAGGTCCGTACCGTCACCCGGCCGATTTTGACCAAACGCGGAAGAAAACCCCGATATTAGGATGACCAGCGACAAAAGAATAATTCGATTCTGTTTAAGCGACATACTTCTATTCCAAAAAATTAGGCCCCGTTGGGAATCAAACCCAAACGGCGGCACGTTCCATCAGCTCACGCACAGCACCGGCTGCGTCTTCACGGCCATAAACGGCGGAGCCGGCAACGATTATTTCTGCACCGGCAGCGACGACCTCGGCAATGTTGTTAATACCGACACCGCCATCGATCTCGATCCTGACGTCGAGTCCACGATCGTCGATCATTCGACGAAGCCGTCGAAGCTTATCGAGCATAGTGGGCACGAATTTCTGCCCCCCGAAACCGGGATTTACCGACATTAGCAGGATAAAGTCGGCATACGGAAGAGCTTCTGTTAGTGTTTCGAGCGGCGTTGCCGGATTGATCGCCACACCGGCCTTGGCTCCGGCGTCTCGGATCGCCGTCAGCGTCCTTTGCAGATGATGGTCCACCTCGACGTGCACTGAGACCATGTCGGCACCCGCCTCAACGAACTCTACGGCATACCGCCCCGGTTCGGTGATCATCAAGTGAGTATCGATGATCATATCGGTCGATCTCCTGATCGACTTGACGACGGGCAGTCCTATCGTAATATTTGGTACAAAGTGCCCGTCCATAACATCGACGTGCAGAACCGTGGCTCCGCCAGCCTTTACGCTTTCGATAGCCTCGGCGAGCCTCGTAAAGTCCGCCGAAAGAATAGATGGTGCTATTTCGAACATGTTTGAAAACTTTTCCCCGTCCACATTACCCAGCTTCAAGGCCGAGCCGGCGGTCGATTTGCTGCGGCCGGCCTAGCCGGAGTCGACGGCTTCGGAGTCGATGCCGGAGCATTCTTGTTAGTCTTGTCCGAGCCGCTGTTGCTTCCAGATTCTTTCTTAGTCGAGTTGGTCTCCGAAGACTCCGATTCTGAATTCGCGTTGGCTCCGGTAGCTGTGTCCGCATTCACGTCTCGAGCGGTATCAGCCTTCTTACGGTTGGAGTTTGTATTCGCCTTCGGCTTTTTCGGTTTATCGGAGATCATCTCTTCGATCTTTTCCGCATCATCTTCTTCAGTCGTAGTAACACCCGGCGGCAAAGCTTCACCGCCGCCTTTGCTGGTCACCACCAATATCATCTGTCCCGACTTGACCGTTTCCCCCGCCTTCGGAAGTTGCTCTATAACTGTGTCAGGCGGCTCGACCGAAACCCGATCAGCTCTTTTTTTGATCTTCAGTCCAAGTAATGCGAGTTCCTTTTCGCTTTCCGCGAGGTTCTTGCCCGTCACCTCCGGAACCTTTATCTCGGCCCCCTGCAAGGACATATAAACCACCCCGACCAGCCCGAAAAGAAAAACTCCGAGAAGGGCCGCGAGCGATGCCAGCCTACCGATCGCTGAAAATCCTGAATTCAGAAGACTCATTACATCAAACTCCTAACAAACAAGCCGCTAGTTTAACAAACAACTGGGATTTTTAGAATCCAGGTCGGTGTCAATTAAGCCTTCGAAACCCGGCAATAAAAAATCCGTCCATTCCGTTACGGTGCGGCCAGGTGCGAGCGTATCCCTTCGCTTCTATCAGATCAGACGGCACGCGAAGGCTGATCTGTGCAAAGTGGGGATTCCGCGAAAGAAATCTCTCCGCAACAACTTCGTTCTCCTCCGGTTCAACCGAGCAGGTCGAGTAGATGAGTTCCCCGCCATCGACTAGCAGTTTTGATGCATTTTCAAGGATCGAAAGTTGTTTCGCTTGAAGCTCTAAAAAATGATCCTCGGTTAAATGGTATCGAATTTCCGGATTATGTCTTATCGTTCCCGTTCCCGAACACGGGGCGTCAACCAGCACACTGGCCAAAACGCGCTCGGCAAACGGGAGAGCAGTGACGGCGTCGTAACGGACTACGGAAACAGTTCCGGGCTGTTGAATTTCACAGGTTCGCTGCAGGAACCCGACGCGTTTCTCGTGAATATCACCAGCAACGATCAAGCGAGCAGCCCCTGAATAGTTTCTCGCGACAAGCCCCGTCTTCCCGCCCGGTGCTGCACACACATCCAGAAACCTACTGCCCTGACCAAGTTCGACGCTGTTTGCGACGATCTGCGAAGCCTCGTCCTGGAGATAGATGGATCCTCGAGTTGCCAAGGTGCGAACGCGAGCATCGCCCGCCGCCGCGATCCAGCAACCTAATGTCCGACTCGAAGCCCTCGAATCTCGCACGAGTCCTTCAACCTCAGCATCCATTTGAAGGATGCGGAAGGCGGTTTCGGGAAGAATATTGTTTGCTTCGGCAAATCTTTCCGCCTCATCGATACCCAGATCACGCACCCATTTCTCTATCAACCAACGCGGATGCGATGTGTTCACTGAGATCCGATCGACCCTGTCGACAAACTCGATCTGCGGCCTTTCACGCGAAAAGGTGCGGAGAACAGCATTGACAAAGCCCTTTGCCGAGGTTTTTTTTGCCCTGACGGTTAGATTAACACTCTCATTCACCGCCGAATGTGTTGGAACACGGTCTAGGGCAATGATCTGGTAAAGTCCGATCCTGAGAGCGATCCGAACCGCAATATCGAGTTTTTTTCCTTTAGCTATCGTGTCGATAACCCGGTCGAGATATATCTGCCGCCGCAGAACGCCTAGTGTTATCTCATGGCACAATGCCGCATCGGCCCGGGAAAGACCTTCCTCGTAAGCTGGAAGTAAGACGGATGAGTATGCTCTCTCCCCGGCGATCTTGAGCAAAATGTCGAAAGCCGAAGTGCGGGCGGGCGAGATATTCATTCGTCTATCTTATACTTTTCTTTCTTTCGGGAATTCAGACGCAGCGAAAGATCCTGTTTCGTTCCTTTTTGAAGGCTGGCGTCGACAGTCACACGTTCGTCGAAAACAAAACACTCGCCCTCCCAAAGGCTCTTCTCCCGAGGGACTGTCTCGAGGTATTTAAGGATTCCGCCTTCAAGCTGAAACACCTCGTCAAAACCGAGCTGTTTCATATAAGGAGCGAATTTTTCGCATCTGATACCGCCGGTGCAGAACATCGCCACCTTCTTGTGACGTTCGGGGTCGAGGTTTTCAGCCACATAATCAGGAAGTTCGCTAAATTTTACGGTCTTTGGATTTACCGCACCCTTGAAAGTCCCAGTTTCGTACTCGTAGTCGTTCCGCGTGTCGAGCACGAAAGTTTCGGGGTCTGAAATGATCTCATTCCACTTCTCCGGCGGCACGTGCGTTCCGGTTCCAAGTGAAATATCGACGGGTTTCTTGAGCGTAACGATCTCTGGTTTTATCTTTACATCTATCTTTCTAAATGGCGCCGCATCGTTAAATGAGGTTTTCATCGGCAGTTTCGTCAAAAGTATCCTTTCCGATTCTCGAACGAAGTGCTCAACCTCTGCCGGGCTTCCGCAGACCATGCCGTTATAACCTTCGAGGGCGATTATCACAGTCCCGCGAACACCCGACGCAAGCATCGCCGCCTTCAGATCTTCCTTGATCTGCGCGAGCTCGCCGAGCGGAGACATGTCCTTGAACTCGTAAAACGAAATTATCTGTATCTTCTCACTCATCCTAATTCCCAAACCGCTCACCCGCCACAGGCTTTAGCCCATTAAGAATATCGCGTATCGGCATCCTGCGCTTGCCTTCGCTTTGAGCTTCCTCGATCGAAAGTGCGGTGCTACCGCCAGCAGCGACAACAAGTCTCCCGCCTTCCGCAATCAAGATCTCGCCGGGCTCCATGATCTCTCCCTCAAATTGGGTAACGGTTACCTTCCAAATAGTAAAGCGCGAACCGCGGAACATAGTAAAGGAGCTCGGGAACGGCTGAAAACCGCGCACACGCCTGGATATCTCGACCGCCGTTAATGACCAATCTATCAGCCCATCCTCTTTTTTCATGATCGGAGCAAGCGACGCATTGGCGTGGTCTTGCTTTACCGGGGTTATCTGATCGATCTGCGACAGTGTCCGCGAAAGGAGATCGGCTCCGAGGCCACCGAGACGCGACATTAATTCGATGGACGTTTCCTCCTGACCGATACCTGTTGCCTCCTGCAAAAGGATATCGCCGGTATCGAGCCCTTCGTCCATTATCATCGTTGTAACGCCGGTTTCGGCATCGCCATTCACGATCGCCCAATTTACCGGAGCGGCTCCTCGATATTTGGGCAGGAGCGAAAAATGAACGTTTATCGCCCCGCGAGGAAACGCCGTTAGAAATGCTGCGGGCAATATGCGCCCGTACGCAACGACCACCGCCACGTCGGCATTTAACGACCGAAAGGAGTCGGCGGCTTCCGGCGTACGAACCTTTGTCGGCTGAAAGACATCGAGCCCGCGAGCGAGAGCCAACTCCTTGACCGGCGAAAATACTATCTTATTGCCCCGCCCCGAAGGCCGGTCGGGCTGCGTATAAACGCCGACGATCTCATGACCATCGGCGATAATTCGTTCCAGCGAGACCGCCGCCGGAGCGGGCGTCCCCATAAAGACTATCTTCATTTTCGTCCGATCCGCATGGCATCAGCCATCACGAAAAATATCCAGTTTTGTTCCATCGACCCGCGTATTAGGTGGGCGTTGACGCCGGTCGCAAATATCGCTACGTCCTCACCGGCATGAGTTTCGGATGACATCGGAATATTTGCTTCCTGTTTGTAGTTAGGGTCCGTAACACCAGCCTGCGTCAGATTCGGACGCTCGCCGGTGCGTGCACCCGGGCCATTCGCGTAGCCGAGCGTGGTGAAAGGCTTCCTGTTCCGGTCGGCAGCATAACTGTCTGCTAGGGCTCCATTCGCCCCGACCTGACGAACCAGCCCGAGAATATTATTTCCACGCACGGGATAGCCTTGAATAAAAAACGTGTGGCTGTGATCGGCGGTGACAATGATCAGGGTTTCGTCCAGATTAACGCGTCTGATGGTCGCACGCACTGCATCCGAGAGTGCAACGGTATCCCCCAATGCTCGGTATGCATTGCCGTCGTGATGGCCATGGTCCACCCGTCCGCCCTCGACCATTAGAAAATAGCCATTTTTATTCGTCGACAAGATATCGATCGCCTTGTTCGTCATTTCGGTGAGCGAAGGCTCGCCTGCAGAATCCTGCGGGCGGTCGTGCTCGTACTGCATATGCGAAGGTTCGAATAGGCCGAGAACCTGCTTATCTTTTTTCGGATCCAGAGCATCGAACTGCTTTTTGTTCCAGATATAGCTGGAATTTTTACGCCTCGCAACCCATTCCGCCGGGAGGTTGCGTCCGTCGAGACGCTCGCCTTTTCTGTCTGCGTATTCCGGATCAGGCGCCGTGTTTGGCAGAAACTTCGAGCGCCCACCACCAAACGCAACCTCGAGTCCGTCGCCGTACTTAAATTCAATAAGTTGACGAGCGATGTCCGGAAACTTAGCCTCATGAGCAGGTTTGCTTTGATTGCTGATATCTTTATCCGATTCCCAGTCCCGATCCGGCGAATGAGCATAGCAAGCCGCGGGCGTCGCGTGTGTAAGGCGGGCGGTCGAAATAACGCCGGTCGAACGGCCCGATTCCTCTGCGTATTGGATGAGCGTTTTCGTCTCATTTCCCGCGACGGTGGTGTGATCGCCATTTACAACATTCTGGTTCACCGAAATGACGCCGTCATCGGTCTTTACGCCGGTCATCATCGCACTCATCGTCGGGGCAGAATCCGATGTTTGCTGGTTAACGCTATAGGTTTTTGAAAGGGCCGTAAACGGAAATTCTTCGAAACTAAGACGATTCTCTTCGCCGCTTTCCCCTCGCATTTGCGCTTCAAAAATGCGGGCCGCGGTCATCGTCGATATCCCCATACCGTCACCCACGAAAAGGATCACATTTTTTGCTTTCCCATTCCGCATCTTCTGCTTCTTCGCCATCTCCACCGCATTCCAACCGTCAGTTAGCCACATGTCGGCGTTTTCGACACGCTTTACCGGAAATGGTGCCTGCGGCGGTGGTGCCTGCCCGATCGCACTGAGGGCAAGGCCAAGGATCATTAGAGACGCTGTTATTCTTTTTGTGATGTACATAGGATTATAGAAAAACAAAAAGGTGTTAAGTCTCTATAAACTTAACACCCTGAAAATGATATAGAAAAACCGCCGGGTTGATCGGCTTAGTAGCCGCAATGGTAATTCGAGAATTCGTAGGCCTTGCTCCATTTCGAACCGCTTCTACTATAAGCGGTAAACCCGGCCCCCTCGAATGACTGAGTGTAGGTAAACACCTCGCTGTTTCCATCACCATCAAAATCGAAGACATCGAGAAGCAGTTCGTGGTAAACGCCGTCGTCGACCGACTTGATCTCACCGCTCATAACGCTTCCCTGATCAACACTTCGATACTCGGAATAGCCAACTGAATATTTGCCGTTCGCACCCTTCGCAGCGATGAAAAACAAAAGTCCGCGCGTAAGTTTGTCGATCTCGACCCAGTATGACCCAACAAGCTCCGCCTTACCGTCATTCTCGAGATCCAGAGCAGTCAGATTGTGATATCTAAGGACTTTCGGTGTTAATTTCTGCTTCGTGAATTCGGCCCTCGCAAGGGTGTCTGCTTCGGCCTTTTCCGCGGCGGTTGGCTTACGCCGATAACTGGCAGTGTTCTTGATCGGTGCGTTTGTCGCGAGAGCCATTACAAAACCTCTTAGCGGGCTCTTCGTCGCTTTTGTTGTTGCCATACCGAGATTCTTGGCGCAATCGGAGGCGGGATTCCAACTCTTAACGGTCGAGGTGCCGCCATTCGCTCCGCCGAAAACGAGCTTGTAAGCGGTTCCTTTTCTGAAATAGCTTCGCCCAAAAGCGTTCAATGCCGGCAGGTCATCGCTTCCATTCACTGGATTTTCGAGTTTTCCTTTGTCGATCAATGCAAGCGGTTCAAGAGTCGCCCCGTTATTGAGCACCGCAAAAATGATCGGACGGCTCGCTCGAGCCTGAGCGTTGAGCGTAACCGCCGCTAGCGATAACAGAACAACAAAAGCTACTGATCTTTGAAAAAGCATATTCATCAACATAGTAAAGGCGTAAATCAGATCTTCTGTGCCGTAGATTTGCCCTGCATGAACTGCAGCAGATACTCGCGTCCACCCGCCTTCGAATCGGTACCGCTCATATTGAAGCCGCCAAACGGGTGAACACCGACCAGAGCTCCGGTGCATTTTCGATTCAGGTATAAATTGCCGACATGAAAATCACGTCGAGCACGATCGAGACGTTCCTGAGAAGCCGAATACAAAGCCCCGGTCAGTCCAAATTCCGTTCCATTGGCGATCTCAAGCGCGTGATCAAAATCCCTCGCCTTTATGACAGCCAGCACAGGAGCAAATATCTCTTCCTGCTCAACGGTCGCCCCGGGCGCGACGTTGTCAATGATCGTCGGCTCGATGAAAAAGCCCTTCGAATCGTCACCTTTACCACCCGCAACGATGGTACCGCCTTCCGCGACGCCCTTTTCAATATAGCCGAGGGTTTTGTCGAAAGATCGCTTATTGATCACGGCAGCTACATTGGTATCGCCCTCGGTCGGCTGGCCGAGGTTGAGCTTCTTTGTCAGTTCAACGACTTTGGCCATTAACTCGTCGTGAACCTTTTCGTCGACTATCAGCCGAGAACACGCCGAGCACTTCTGCCCCTGAAAACCAAATGCCGCCTGTACGATCCCGGTCGCCGCCGAATCCAGATCGGCATCATCAGCGACCACGATCGCGTCTTTTCCGCCCATTTCGGCAACCACGCGTTTGATCCATATCTGGCCTTCTCTAGCCTTAGCAGCTTCCTCGTTAATGTGTAAGCCTACGCCCTTTGAACCGGTAAACGAAATAAACCGCGTCTTCGGATGCGTGACCATCGCTTCGCCGGTCGCGGCGGAGCCGGAAATAAAGTTCACGACACCCGGCGGCAAGCCAACCTCTTCGACGACCTCCATGAATTTTGCGGCGATCGTCGGGCTGTCTGAGGACGGTTTAAGAACGACAGTGTTGCCCGTCACAACGGCCGCCAAGGTCATACCCGCCATGATCGCGAGCGGGAAATTCCACGGCGGGATCACCGCCCCGACGCCGAGCGGAATGTACTCAAAGATATTCTTCTCGCCCGGATAAGGCGTAACCGGCTGTTCCTGCGACCATCGCAGCATCTCGCGGCCGTAGAACTCGCAGAAATCGATCGCCTCAGCCGTGTCTCCGTCCGCCTCGGCCCACGTTTTCGAAACCTCGAAAACCATCCATGCCGAAAACTCGTGTTTGCGTTCGCGCATGATCGCCGCGATCTTGAAAAGATACTCCGCTCGCTCGGCGGCCGGCACGTTTCGCCAAGATTTAAAGGCTTCCGTCGCCGCATCAATCGCCTTTTCGACAAGGTCGGTATCCGTATCGCCCTCGGAAAATACACCAACAACCTGCGACCGATCCGATGGGCTGATGCTTTCGAACTTGTCCTCAAGCGTAATCTTTTCTCCATTGATAACGATCGGATACTCACGCCCAAGCTCGCTCTTGACTTTCGCCAGAGCATCCCGCATCGCCTGCGCGTTTTCCGGCTTTGAGAAATCGATAAATGGTTCGTTTCTGAATTCGTCTAAAGTTCTTTGTGTTTGCATACTACTTTCATTCTACCCGCCTCAAGACTGGGTGCTAAGGTCACGGAATATCGATCAAAACGTTATCCCGTAATACGCCGCCAGAGCATTATTCCCTCGTCCAGAGTTGCCGAAGCTATAACCGGTCGTCAAATACTGTCTATTCGTCACCGCAAAATTAAATCCGGCCGAAGCATAGCCAATTCGGTTGTTGCCTGAGAACCAGTCGGCTACGAAGCTAACTCGTTTGGCGATCGGCTGATTAACGCCGACGATCGCTCCGGTTTTGTCCTCACCAAAAAAATCGCGGCCGCCAAATACGTGATACGCCCCGCCGGTAACGGTCATGCCATTAAGCGGTTCGACTGTTTTGCTGGCGACGCCGTAAACCATAACGGCTGTGCGTTCGCCGTTTCTTGGCCGAAGCGGGACGAAAACTACAGTGCCGCCGGAGACGGAAACTCCAAGTTTTTCATTTCGATAAATATTCTGCTTGACACTGAACTCGGCCTGGGCCGTCGACCTCGTACCGTCGTAGGTCTGGTAGTAGTTCGCGCCAAACTCGGTGCGGTTCGTCACACCGTAGGCGACGCGGAAACCGTATGTCTGATACCCGCCGTCGCGATAGCTGGTCGGCTTCGCGATAAAATCCCCTTCCAGTCCCCAGGACCCTTTCTGGATCGTATCGGCAGTCGGGATGTTATAAAGCGTTGTTTGAGCTAGCGCCTGATCAGAAAGGCTAAACAAAAGGACCGCAACAATTACCAGTGCCACTGTTCTAAACATATCTTCCCTCCATCGGCACTCTTTGGATTTGGACTGCTCTCGACCGGGGCGTCGATCAAGAACTGTCGCTCGAATTTTTGAATTCCCTTTATTCTAAAACACTTTCTCCGCAAATCAAGAACCGTTCACCGGTTCCGTTGACGCATGATCTCCCGCTGTTCCCATTCGTCGAGAATTTCAGGAAAAATAGGCGGCCCAGCCTCGTGCCAGCCAACCACGAAGCGCGGTTTCTGAGTATCGCTCGCGTGCTTTACGTAACTAAGAAGCAGCACCCAGCCTTCGCTTAAATATTTGTTCAGTTCACCGCACGATCCGAGTTCAGCGGTCAGTTTTGTGTCTTGGATGTTCAACCTAGTTCCACTTCCCTGTTTTTTGTAGTGTCTTGATCTTGCGCTTGGCGAACTGCCGCTTCAGCGGCGTCATCCGGTCGAGAAACACAATTCCGTCGCAATGATCTGTTTCATGAAGTATACACCTAGCAGCAAGGTCTTGAACATCAATTTCTACCTGTTCGCCCTTAATATTCTGCGCGCGGGCAATGACCCGCATTTCGCGGCGTACGGTTTGGTAAAGACCTGGAAACGACAGACAGCCTTCGTCACCGTTTTGCTCGCCTTCGACGTGGATGATCTCAGGGTTGATCAGTACGTGGCGTTCACGGGCCCGTTCGTCCGTTTCAGGCGTGTCCATTACGAATAACCTCTTAGACAACCCGACTTGCGGAGCCGCCAGCCCGACGCCATGCGCGTCAGCCATGGTCGCAAACATATCCTCGACATAACGGGTCAGTTCTTCGCCAAATTCGTCTTCCCCGACGGGTTTCCCGACGGTTAAAAGTACGGGTTCCGGATAATGTACAATCGGCAAAATAGCCATCTCTCAATTCTACGAAATGTTCGATAAAGACACCAATTAAACTGAGTCGCCCATGCAGCGACAAACGATTGGGCGTACCCCTGCGGAGTGAGCAGACGAGCCGGCAACACGATAAGCAACTATATTCGCTTGCTCGTCCGTGACTGTCAGGGTGATGTAAAGCTGGAAACCGCAGCTGTCGAGTTTGTGCCGCTTCAAAAGGCCCCGATTGCATCATGTTGATCAATGGAGCTTTAGGAAGCTAGAAAGATCCGTGAATTCCGAAGTTTACTTGTTAAGAAAACTCCGGAACCTACGGAATATGTTAGTCAAACTATTTTTTGCTTGTCGGAAAGCCGCGTTTGATCATCAGAGCATCTACGATCGGATCCCGGCCGCGAAAATTTCGATATGCCTCGGCCGGGTCGACGGTGTTGCCGACCGAGAATATCTCCTTCTTGAGTTTCGCACCGATCTTCTTGTCATACGGGCCGCCTGCTTCGGTGAAGGCTCCGTAGGCGTCAGCCGTCAGCACATCTGACCACAGATAGCTGTAGTAGCCGGCCGAATAGCCGTCGCTTGCGAAAACGTGGCCGAACTGCGGCGTGCGGTGACGCATGACGAGTTCCTTAGGCATCCCGAGAGCGTTGAGGGTTTCGCGTTCGAATTTGTCAGGATCTATCGTGACATCGCCCGCAAGGTGCATTTTCATATCTACGAGAGCACTCGCGAGGTATTCGGTCGTAGCAAAGCCCTGATTGAACGTATCAGCCTTCACGATCTTGGCTACGAGGTCAGCCGGGATCGGCTTACCGGTCTGATAATGAAGGGCAAATTTGTTCAGCACTTCCGGGGTCGACATCCAGTGTTCGAGGATCTGCGAGGGGAATTCGACGTAGTCACGAGCAACGTTTGGGCCCGAAAGCGACGGATATGTCACGTTGGACGAAAGACCGTGAATAGCGTGGCCAAACTCGTGGAACATGGTCTCAGCATCATCCCATGAGATCAATACGGGCTCGCCGGGTTTGCCCTTGACGAAATTCGAGTTGTTCGACACGATAACCGTTACGTCGCCGTCGACACGGCTCTGTTGGCGATATTCGTTCATCCAGGCACCCGAACGCTTGCCGTCTCGGGCATATGGGTCGAAGTACCAAAGGCCTACGTGCTTTCCGGTCGTCTTGTCTTTGACCTCGTAAACGCTGACGTCAGGATGAAAGACAGGTATCCCGCTCGTTGGTGAGAACGAGAAATTGAATATCTCACCGGCCATCCAGAACATAGCCTCACGGATCTTGTCGAGCTGCAGATATTTCGATACCTCGTTCTGGTCGAGATCGTAGCGATCCTTGCGGACCTTTTCCATGTAGAACCGATAATCCCACGGCTCGATCTTGATCTTCGCCCCTTCTTTGTCAGCGAGGGCCTGCATGTCAGCAACTTCCTCCTTGACGCGGGCGATCGCTGCGGGCCAGACACCTTCCATCAGCTTCATGGCGTTTTCAGGCGTTTTGGCCATTGCGTTTTCAAGGCGCCAGTGAGCGTGGGTTTCGTAGCCCAGCAGCTTTGCTCTCTCAATACGAAGTTTCAGTATCTCTGGGATTATCTTGTTGGTATCGCGAGCATCGCCGTTATCACCGCGGTTGACAAACATTTTCCAGACCTTCTCCCGCAGATCGCGGCGGGTCGAGTTGGTTAGGAACGGATCGACAGACGAGCGGGTATTGCGGATGATCCATTTGCCGGAAAGGTTCTTCGAGGCGGCTGCCGCTGCGGCGGCGTCTTTGTAAGCCTGCGACATTCCGGCCAGGTCGGCTTCGGAATCGAGCGTTAGCCAGACCTGGGTTTCGTCGCCGAGCAGGTTTTGGCTGAACTTGGTGAAATGGCCCGCGAGTGACTGATTTATCTCAGATAGTCGGGATTTCTTCGCCGCGTCAAGCTTCGCCCCGGCGCGGACGAAATTTTTGTGATAGAGCCACGCGAGACGATACCGCTCGCCGCGGACCATTCGGTTCTTCGATTCAGCGTTGTAGACTGCTTCGATACGCTTAAACAGCTTTTCATTCTGAGTGATCTTGTCGGCATGCCCGGCGAGTCTTGGATCCATTTCTGCCTCGACTTTGCCGTATTCGTCGCTGCTCATGTTGGCAGCCCACAAGTAATAGATGGTCGACACCCGGGCGAGCGTTTGGCCCGATTTTTCCAAGGCTACGATAGTGTTCTCGAACGTAGGAGCAGCAGCCTGATTTGCGATCTCTTCGACCTCACGAAGATTTTCCGCCATCGCCGCTTCAAGCGCAGGTTTAAAGTCGGAAACCTTTACCTTATCGAAGGGCGGGATGCCGCCGTGAGGCCCGGTCCATTTGTCTAGAAGCGGGTTGGCCGCGATGGTTGCGGCGGTTGTGCTCGTGGTCTGATTGCTCATAAATGCTACGGCGACGCCAAGCGCCGCAAAAACAAGGATAAAGTATCGAATATGTCTGATCATCGTGGAACTCCCCTGAAGTTTTCTACTTCGAATATACCGCCGAACCGCGATGCGTTTCAACGCCGGTGGTTTGACGAAGGGCGGCGATATGAGGTTGGCGAGAAAGCGGTCGACGCGATAAAGAAAAAGCTTTCATCTGCGAAGTCCGGTGAGTATAATGAAGTTGCGATCGCGGCGTTCCTGCCCCCCCCCCGCAAAACCCCCAGATGAAAAAAATACTGCTATCGATTCTGCCGCTCTTCGCCGCGCTTCTTTTCACAGGCGATCTGTATTCTCAATCCACACGGTCGTCGAGCCAGGATTCGTCGTCGCTCGCTTCTTCGCTGGCCCGGGGAACGGGCAAGGCTGCGATCATCGTTGTTGGATCCGCAGCCGAGGCCACCTGGGTGACGACAAAGTTTACAGCCAAACACATGGTGAAACCGGTTGCCAAGACCATTTTCTTGAAGGCGATACCGAAAGCAACCCTATTTGCGATAAAGCGGTCACCGGCAGTTACGAAAAAGATAGCTCCGACCCTGCTAAAGATCGCACTGCTTTAGCCGTTATTTCAGCGTCAGGATCGCACCCGTCTTCTCGAAGTCGTAAATATAAAGCTCGAGCGATTTGCCGTCCTTTTGAAACTCGACCTTTGCTGCGCCGTCTTCTTGTTTCCCACCGACCGGTTTCCAGCCGGCGGCGATCAGCGCCATCTGATAGGCCGATAGGACAGTCGGTTTGTCGTCCGGGTGGACAACCTTTAGCTCCGTCGGCGTGCTTCCCCAAACGCGTGCTCGCTCCTTGATGGGCAGATTCATCGAATCCCATGGCGCGGTAACCGCAACCGCGGCAGGGCCGCTGGAACCGCAAGCCGCTGCAAATGCGAGCGAAAAAAGAACGATCGAGACAAGGATGATATGGTTTTTCATAAGCACATTAGATTGTCCGAAGACATTAAGAAATGGACGTCAGGACCTCATAGTCGCGTTGGGCCGCGCGGATGACCTCGTACGCTTCGGCCCGCCCGTACGAGTAGGCGATCTCGCAGATGTTCGGTTCATCGGGCAAGCTTTTATATGTCAGAAAATAATGCTCGAAGCGTTCAAGGATCCCCTTTGGCAGCTGAGAGATTTCCCTGTACTGCTCAAAGACCTTATCGCCCTTTAGTACCGCAATGATCTTATCATCGGCCTCGCCGCCATCTATGAGGCAGAAACCGCCGATCGGCGTCGCCTTTAGAATGATGTCGCCACGCGGAATATGGTGCTCGCTCAAAACAAGAATGTCGAGCGGGTCGCCGTCGCCTTTTTCGATGGATCTACCGGATTTTGTTCGGGCCATCGCGGCGATATTCTCGGCACAGTAAGTTTGCGGAATGAATCCGTAGTTTGCCGGTACGACGTTTGAGTATTGCTGCGGCCGGTCTATCTTAAGATAGCCAGTCTGTTTATCGACCTCGTACTTTACCGTGTCGCGCGGAACGATCTCGATAAAAACCGTTACCGTTTCTGGAGCGTCGTCACCGACCGTGATGCCGTGCCACGGGTGAGCCTTGTTTTTACTGAATCTGGAATTGATCATCTGCTCCGAGCCAAGGAATCGGTTCGTAACTGATATTATTTAGGTCTGTGGCAATAAAGTCTAACGAACTGGAGACAATTGAAGCTCAAGACGCTCTGATCATACGTTTTACGCGGCAAGAGATACGGAGTCCGTTGTCAGTGACGGTGCTGGACCAGTTGAAAGTGCTTCTCGGCAGTTCGGCTGCTGAAAGGTTTTCATGCATTGTATTTACGGGCACAGGAAATAGCTTTGCGTCCGGAGCAGATCTGCGGGAGATAGCTGATCTGTCCGGCGAACGCGTAAGACAGTTTGCCGGAAAAGGTCAAGACCTGATGAAGCAGGTAACGGCGATGCCGCAGCGGACATTTGCCGCGATCAACGGGTACTGTTTCGGCGGGGCGTTAGATCTGGCTTTAGCTTGTGATCATCGAATAGCTTCACCTGCCGCGAAGTTTGCCCATCCCGGCACCGGGCTCGGTATTATCACCGGTTGGGGCGGTACGCAGCGGTTGCCGCGACTGATCGGGCAGGCTAACGCGCTTGAGATGTTTTTTACGGCTTCGCCGATCGACGCTCAGCGGGGATTCGACATCGGGCTTGTCGATCTGGTTGCGGATGATATATTTAGAAATGAGCTTCTCGATATCGGCCAGGAGGTTTTATGAAGAAATTTGTCGTAGCACTTTTCGGTCTCAAGATCTGGCTCCTGCTCGTCTTCGCAACGCTTTTCTTTCCAGCCTATACAGCTGAAGCCGAGCGTATCGAGGCCGCACCGACACCCACACCCGCGGCAACAGCGGCAGACAAAACAACACGAAAGACCAGCGAACCCTACACCGGTGATCTTTCGATATTTGAGGATGCCGAGCGGGCCAAGAACCTCCAGATCGACCGCGTGATGGATCTGCTCGGGATCGGCGAGAAGAAGACGGTCGCTGACATCGGGGCCGGATCGGGATGGTTTACCGTACGAGCTGCCAAACGGGTCGGAAACGAGGGACAGGTGTTCGCGGTCGAGATAAATCAGGAGTTTATCGATCACATCAATAAACGAGCAAAATCCGAAGGCTTTTCGAACATCAAGACCGTACTTAGCAAGCCCGACGATCCGATGCTGCCTGCAAATTCGGTCGATGCGGTCTTGATCCTAAAAACCTATCACGAGATCGCCGAGCCCGTGATCCTAATGAAAAAGCTAAAGGCAGCCATGAGGAAAGGCGGCCTCGTTGGCATCATTGACCGAGACGGAAATGGAGCCGATCATGGACTCGATGCCGCGACGGTGATCCGCGAGATGAAGCAGGCGGGTTTCGCTCTGAAAGGGCAATACGATTTTGTAAAGCCCGATAACATGGACTACTTCCTAATTTTTGAATAGACCGATATGCAGATCCAACTAGTTAGAATTGCCCACGCCCGCTCGGGCGATAAGGGCGACACCGCGAATGTGGGGCTGATCGCCCTCAAACCCGAATATTACTCGACCCTCGTCCGCGAGGTAACCGCCGAACGCGTTAAACAGCATTTCGGTGAAATGGTCAAAGGCGATGTCGAACGTTTTGAATTGCCAAATCTCAACGCCCTTAACTTTCTCCTTCACGGCAGCCTCGGCGGAGGCGGCACCCTCAGCCTGATGACCGATGCCCAGGGCAAGACCTTTTCGACAGCGTTGCTGCGAATGTTCATCGACGTGCCCGAAGAGGTTTTAGCCACGAATTAACACCAATGGACACTAATAAGAGGCTCCTAAAATTCGTGTAATTGCAATTCGTGGCAAAGAGTCTTATGTCTGTAGTTCTATCGACAACTGAAGATGCGATCCGCGTGCTGACGCTCAATCGGCCGGATAAACGCAATGCGCTGAACGATGAGCTGATCGCCGCGTTGAAAATGGCGTTGAGCGAAGCGGATGCGGATGAGGGCGTGAAGTGCATCGTCATTCGCGGTGCGGGAAAGGATTTCTGTTCCGGGGCAGACCTTTCGGCTTTGCAAAAGATCGCGACGGCTTCGTACGAAGAGAATCTCGAGGACGCTCGTTCGCTCGGAGAGTTGTACAAACTGATCCGTCGAGTCCGTCAGCCTGTTATCGCTGCGGTGAAGGGAAGGGCGTTGGCAGGTGGTTTTGGCTTGGCCTTGGCGTGTGACCTGATCTTTGCACACGACGAAGCCCGGTTTGGATTTCCCGAGGTCAAGATCGGCTTTGTTCCCGCCATGGTCGCTGCGGTTGTGCGGAGAAATATGTCGGAGAAGGACGCATTTGCGATTCTCACATTAGGAAACGAGATCAGCGTAGCCGAACTCCACGACCGAGGCATCGTCGAAGCGATCATTCACGGCGAAGATTTCGACTCCGAGATCATCGCGATCGCCAAACAATACGAAAAACTCAGCGCCTCTGCCGTCCAAATGACCAAACGCCTGCTCTACGACATCGACACCCTAACATTCGACGCCGCCATCGAACACGGTGCCCAGGTAAACGCCACCGCCCGCATGACCGAAGATTGTCAGAGGGGAATCGCGAGGTTTTTGAAAGAGGTAATTTGAAGCGATCTACGATAATAGTTTTCGCAGTCCTCGGAATTGTGGCTCTTGCACTGCTCTATCCCAAGAAAGAGATTCTTGTCCCCGCAATGGAAATAGCCGTAAGATCCGATTCATCTACGCCGCTTGCGGACCTTGAAGTAAGTCGTAATTGGAATCATTATCTTGGATCGGGATGGAGGTCCAGAGTCACTCGACCCGATTCCGACGGCAAGGTACGCTTCGTTGAAGTAAGCCGTCGATTGCCATTAATTGTCAAAGCTTTCTACACGGTTTGGTCGCCGATAGCAGAACATCAGTATCCCGGCGGTGCAGGAAGTATTAATGCTCGCGATACCAACAATTACAGAATATGGCAGCGAATCGACTTTGACGATCGAAATTGCTGTCCAACAGAAATCACAGTTTCATTGCATCCGCCTGGCGACGAACTAGATTCTACCTTTATATTTGGTGACATAGATCCGAACGAATAGCCTTAACTCCAGAAGCTTTATAAGAAGCCCCGAACGTTTCGACGTTAGGGGCTCTTGCTTGTTGATTAGTAGTGGAACGGACAAAGTGGTTCGTCCGTGCTAGGAAGCAGAAGCTCGCGACGGGAGCGGTTTTTCGTAGGGTTTTCGGGCCTTTAGAAAGATGGTGCGGATGATGACGCGGCCTGGTTCGGCGCCGTGTTCGAGGTCAAATTGGTACGTGTAGTGCCCGGCAGATATGCGCTTGCAGACATCGTCGGCCAGATGAAATGTGATGGCATCAGCAAATTTTCCGAGGCCTTCATCAGCGTGGCCGAGCAGTTCATTCTCATCGCCTAACAGGTAAACCGGCACATTCTCCGTTAAGAGTTCGCACTTTGGGTAAAGATCGCCTAGAACGTGTCTTCGTGATAACGATAAGGGGCTAAATGACATTTTATTGCTCCGTCCTAAAGGAAAATCTGGTTGCGTGATCGTCTATCGAGCAACCTTTCGTTTCCAAATAAAAAGCCCGCTCTCAAACCTATCCAAAACCGTTAAAGACGAAGCGTAATGGCTCAATCAAGAACCTTACGAGAGAAGGGGTGACACTGGTACAGTGACACGGATACGCCGTATTTGCAAGGTCTCGAAGCCCTGCACTCGATCACGCCTCAATAATGGCTACCTGAGTTTCGATCAGGGACTTTGGGATCAAGGCTGGAAAATAGGCCATGATCTCCTCAACCTTTGGCCGCCCTCCGGCGAAACCCGTAACCGCCGGGGGGCCGGTTAGGATCAACGGCGCGATCTCTTTGGTAAACCTTTCCACATCGGCTTTGCTCTGGCCGTGTACGCCGATTCGGAACTGTACTTCGGGGATATCAGAGAGGTCGCGTGCTGGGCCAACCACCCCGTCAGCCGAAGCGGCTGCCACCCCTCCTTCAAAAGGAGGGGAGCTGAGAGCCAAGTGACCATGCGTGGCGTTGACGCCGACGAACTCGGTTAAGATCGTGTCAAATTTTAACCCTAATCGATCCAGTCGTTCACGGAGTATTCGGTCAGCCGCCTGAGCTTTTTCGTAGGCATCGGGCCATGAGTAGACGAGCGTGCCGACGGCTTTGTAGCCACCCGTGTAAGCGATCGAAACCTTGTAGAAATCCGTCTTCGGATTGCCCTTGATGCCAAATACGCGAACCTTGTTTTCCCCGGCGGGCTCAAGATTGATCGAAGAGAAATCGGCAACGACGTCTGGCGTTATGTACACCTTCGGATCCCCCATCTCGTAGAGAAGCTGCTCGGTCACGGACTGAACGTTAACGCGCCCGCCGGTTCCGTCGTGCTTGGTGACGATGAACGTGCCATCGGGCGAGGCTTCGACGATCGGGAAGCCGATGTTTGCCATGTCGGGGATATTTTGCCAATCATATTGGCAGTTGCCGCCGCTCGATTGGGCTCCGCATTCAATGATGTGGCCCGCGATCGTCCCTGCCGAGACCTTATCCCAATCATCAAAGCTCCAGCCAAATTCGTGCATCAGCGGGGCGAGGGTCAAGCCAGTATCAGTCAGGCGTCCGCCGACGATGACGTTGGCACCTTTGCCTAATGCCTCGACTAGAGCTTCGGCTCCGAGATAGACATTAGCGGACTGAACCTTGTCACGGATCGCGGAAAGCGGTGTGCCATCGTCCATCGAGTTGATCTCGACGCCCTGTGCCAAAAACGTGTCGAGCCTGTCCAAAATGTCATCGCCGGTAATAACCCCGATCTTGACCTTGCCGGAAAAGCCAAGCTCAGCAGCTACCTCTTTGATCGCAGCAGCGCAGCCCGGTACGTTAACGCCGCCGGCGTTCGACAGCACTTTGATATCTTTCTCGACACAATCGGGCAGGATCTCGCGCATCAGCGAGACAAAATCGCGTGCATAACCGGCGTTCGGATCACGCAGTTTTTGCTTTTGCACGATCGACATCGTTACCTCGGCGAGGTAATCGAGCATTAAATAGTCGATCGGCCCTTTGCGAACCTGATCGACCGGAGCCGTGAGCAGATCGCCCCAAAATCCCTGGCCACCGGCCACTCGAACGGATGATTTCATAATGCTTTTAGTAGACCAAACAAAGAAAAAGCGGTCAACCAACGTGGCCGACCGCTTTCGAGATTAAGCAGGATCATTAAATTAAGGCCGGCGGGCTGGTTTGCCCACGATCGCATTTCTGCCTTTGCGATAGACCCATTTTGTGCCGTTTGCGGTCTTGACCGCGACCCATTTTCCGCCCTTCCACGAATTGCTGGCGACCCATTTGGTGCCGGTCCACGTACGGTTTCCGATTGTTGTTCCAACACGGCGGCCCGTTCGGTATGTTTTCTTCGAACCGCGGGCAACAGTTTTGCCGACGGTTTTCGAGGTACCGACAACTTTGTCGGCGGCCTTCTTCATCATCGAATCCTGAGCCGCGATATCTGCCGAGCCTGCAAATAATAAAAGAGCCGCGGCGACAGTCACAGAGACGATATATGCTTTAATTTTTCGCATGATAGATAGTTCCCCTTAAGCAATTTGATCTTTACTGCGCCCTAATCCTACCATTTTTGGCCAGCCATACAAAAGCGTCGATCCCGCCACCTAAGGCTTTTTAACTTCTTCCCCGACGAGGATCTCTTTGCCCTCGCGGTAAACCCACTTCACGCTATCTACCGACTTCTCAGCGATCCACTTACCGCCTTTCCATGTCTTTGACGCTACCCATTTCGTGCCATCCCAGGTTTTCTCACCAACGGTGGTTCCTACACGTCGAACTGGCCCTGCGACCTTCTTGGCGGTATCGACTGATCTCTCACCAACATCCTCCGCTGTTTCTCCTGTAGTCTTAGCCGCCTTTTTCGTGCCTTTGACTGCTTTCTTGGTCAGGTCTTTGGTCTTGTCGGCGACCGCACTCGCGGCGTCCTTTGTTTTGTCGACGACCTTCTCGCCGACGTCTTTCACCTTATCGACAACCTGCGACGATGCCGAACCGACTCCGAATAAAAGCATTGCACCGACAAAAATTACAGATATTAAATATTTCATAATAAACTCCTACAAGTACAAAGCTATCATGAAAGGGTGAGCTGGGTATGTACGGTTACGTACTTACGGGGCGGACGTTTGCGTTGATGAATTTTACGATATCTTCAGTCGAAGTACCGGGCAGGAACACCTCGGAAACGCCGTTCGCTTTCAGCGTTGCGATATCTTCCTGAGGAACGATGCCGCCAACCAGTACGAGCGTATCGTCCATACCGTTTTCGCGCATGAGCGAGATTATCCGCGGACAAAGCGTATTGTGAGCGCCGCTCAGGATCGAGATACCGACGGCGTCGACATCTTCCTGTAAAGCCGCAGCCGCGATCATCTCCGGTGTTTGCCGAAGACCCGTGTAGATCACTTCCATTCCCGCATCACGAAGAGCACGAGCAATGACTTTTGCTCCACGATCGTGTCCGTCGAGTCCGGGTTTGGCGACCAGCACGCGTATTTTTCTGTCTGACATAATCAACAGTATATTAGCGAGCCATTCGCGAGAGCAAACCGCCCGGCTTCAGGAATGGTTTTATTACGCTCCACGAGTACATAAACTGACCATCCGGCTCGAGAGCTCGGGCCACGTGCGGGAAACCATAGCTATGATGAAAAGTGATCCCCTCATCATTTACTGAAAATTCATTAAGAGACAATTTGTGGAATTCTGCTGATTCACTGAACTGGGATTCGGCGTCGAAGTCGTTATTCTCTTTGTCCGCCTTGATCTCCGCTATCGCTTTGACTATTTCCTTTTCCATATCTTGTCGAACCATCGAGAGCAACCCGGACAAATTTTGAAATGCGAGAGCCGGCGTGATCCGTGTGCCGGTGGTTGAGTCGATCACAACGCGAACCGTACGCCCGCTCGGATACGCGCCGCTGCCTTCCATAAACACTGAAACTGACAACAGGCCATTCTTGTTGTGATCGACCTGGAAACCCGCCTCCTCCAGCCATTGATACTCACCCATTTCCTCCTGGATGTTTATGTCGAGCAAATTTTGAAAGCTCAGAGCCGCTTCTATCTTTCGTGATATTGCGGGGGTGGCGGCCTTAACTTTCGGGTAAGTGATCGTAAACGCTCGCTTGTGGTCAGCTATCGGGTTTTTGCGGGTGTAGGTGACCTTTCTTTCGGTGACCGTTACCGTTTGGCTAAAAACGGCCGCTACTGACAACAGCGAGATGGCGATAGCTAGAATTACTTGTTTCATCATGCGGAATATCATCGATCCATGTTTGGCGATGCAAACATACATCGTAGCTTTTGGTAGATACCTCGTCGTTCTTTCAGTTCCGCCGCCATTTCAAACCAAGCGTGGGTGTTTGCCCATAGCGCGTTGTAACTTTTGAGCGGCTTAATGATGCCGTATCTCGGGGTTTCGGTTTCTTCGACGAAGGAGCCAAACAGCCGATCCCAGATTATCAGCACTCCGGCGTAGTTCTTATCGAGATATGGGTTGTTTACGCCGTGGTGCACGCGGTGGTGCGACGGCGTGTTGAAAATATACTCGAGCGGCCCGAGTTTATCGATCAGCTTTGTGTGTATCCAGAATTGATAGATCAGATTAAAGCCGTGCATTATCGCGAACATCCATGGAGCGAACCCGAGCAGCATGATCGGGGCATAGAACAGCCACAGCACACTCCCGCCGAACCAGCTCTGCCGCACCGCGACACTCAGATTGTATTGTTCGCTTGAATGATGGACGACATGGAAATTCCAGAAGAGCCGCGATTCGTGGCTGACGCGATGGAAGATGTAATATGCCAGATCGTCAACAAAAAAGAGAATGACCCACGACCACCAGGCGTTCGGCGGAAACTTGTAAGGAGCTAGTTCGTACGCCAAAAGATAGATCGCTCCAGTAACGAGGCCAAAAAGTGCGCCGAACACAACACTCATGAAACCCATGAAGATATTGTTCCAGGTGTCTTTGCGATCGTCGTACTGGTGTAGATCCTTGCGATATGACCAAAACGCCTCTGCGGCGATCAGGATCGCGAAGAATGGGATGGCGATGACGACCGGACGAAGCATAGAAATATAATACCAAGAATTGGCGATCTAGAACTTATCGTTTGATGCTCGATTGGAGCGACGGGCTTGCCCGTCAATGTTGTTTCGTTAGCGTTCGCGGCCAACGCCGGCGCTAAACGGGGTGATCGATCTGCTCGCTGTACTTTTTTTGTTCCAGGGCGTATTCGTAGTAAGATTCTCGCGATGAAAAAGGTTCTAAGATATGGAGTGGTCGGTCTGGCATTCGTACTGATCCTGCTGCAGTTCTTTCGGATAGACAAAACCAATCCGCCGCTCGTCGATGGCGAGACTCTCGAGGCTGCAGTGGCGGTCTCGCCCGATATTTCGCTGATCATGGGCCGTTCTTGCAACGACTGTCATACAAATAAGACCATCTATCCTTGGTATTCAAATATTCAACCCGCCGGCTGGTTCCTCAAAAGCCACATCGACGAAGGCCGCGAGGAATTGAACTTCAGCAAATTCAATATGTTCGAGAAAAAGAAGAAGATCCGTAAGCTCGAAGAGGTCTGCTCCGAGGTCGAATCCGGCCAAATGCCGCTTCCGTCGTATACATGGATCCATCGTGACGCCATTCTGACGGAGAGCGAGAAGCAGGCGATCTGTTCGTGGACGAAAACTGAGATCGCCAAGCTCGAAACAGCACAATAGTAACGATGCTCGCCCTTTTGATACTTTTTGCGGGAATGCTGCTCGGCTGGGTCATCAACAACGGAACAAAAAAGATCGCGTTCCAACACGGCGTGCGGCCCACAAGGATCCTCAGTTCGGTCCAGCCGATACAGCCCGCCTACTCCCTTACCAGATCTTTGAGCCACTTCCATCCGTCGCGGAAGATACAACAGAACTCCTGCACACGACACCAGAACAAAAAGTCCAATAACAATTCCCCTCTACTGCGCCAGCTTTGCCCGGATGACAGTTTCGGTCACACCGATCTTCCTAAAAATAGCAGTCGATTCGGTCGCTGTGGCTCGACGCGGTTTGGCATAGTCGTCAATAACGACGGGGATCATTTCGATCATATCGATTGCCGCACGCGGCCCGATCGAGCCGCCTTTCTTAACAGTTATCTTCAACATCAGGCCGGTGCGTGTGTCGGGCTTTCGCTGGTCAAAGATAAAATTGCCTAGCGAGTAAAATATCTGGCGGCCTTTGTATTCTTCGATGGTCTGAATCCAATGCGGATGGGCACCGATCACAATGTCGGCACCGGCATCGATCGCATTGTGGGCAAAAGCGATCTGGGTTTTGTCGGGTTTCGTCACGTATTCGATGCCCGCATGCATCGTCGCGATCACCAGATCACTCGTCTCACGGGCCGTTTTGATCGCCGCGCGAAGACTCTCGACATCCTCGCACCTTGCAACATAGTCGTTTTTTGCGACCCCGCCGTCATTGATCGACGCATACGATGCACCCACGAGCGCGATGCGGATTCCTTTGACCTCAATGACGGCGGGCTTCCAGGCTTCGGCAAGTGTCGCACCGGTTCCTGTGTGCTTGATGCCCAACTCGTCAAGAAAGGTTCGCGTATACAGAAGTGCGTCGAGTCCCTGGTCCATCGAATGATTATTCGCGAGATTCATCAGCGTGAATTTGTATTCAGCCAGAGGCTTCACGTGATCACGACGCGCATTGAAGATGAGGCCCTTTCCGATCTTTCTATCGTTACCCGAAACCGGTGTTTCAAGATTGCCAAAGTTAAAGTCTGCGGCCATGAATTCATCCCGCAACCCGGTAAAAGGAAAATCGGGCCGGCCGGCTCGGTCTGATGCATTCGCAACACCACGCGAAAGCATTATGTCGCCCACCGCGTTGAAGACGACGGTTCGTTCGGGTTCCTGCGTCGGAGTTGGTTTAGCTGTATTCGTAACCGCCGGCCCGCCGGAGCACGAAGACAAAACCGCCACGATCAGAGCAAGCGAACTTAGAAGTACGACACGGCCTATGCGAGTATTCGATCTCATGTAATTGAAGTGCTAAGAGAAGATACGCCAGCGGTCAATGCGTGTCAATGCGACGTGGGCTACGCCCAAATCGCACGGCGGCGAGGCTTGCCTCGCCTACCGACACTTACACCCGCGCTCGCCGGGAAGGGCTGCGGAGCAGCCCTGCCCGGCAAAAGGTTGCGTGACATCACGACAGTGAGGCGAGCCTCACCGCCTTGCAATATCGGCGAAGCCGCAACGAGTCAGCTCATCTTGCTTGGATGCCCAGATTCCGCATCCTTCGATAAAGATGACTACGATCGACACCCATTTCTTCGGCAGCTTTTGCTACATTCCCATCAAACTCGGCGAGTTTGTGGAGGATGAATTCGCGCTGATAAGCGTCAGTCGCGTCCTTAAAGCTCGGAAAGCGGAAACTGATCGCCGAAGGCTCGCCGGAAACATCCAGTTCGGGCAGATCGTCCGCTTCAATGGTATCTTTTGCCGACATGATAACGATGCGTTCTACCGTATTTTTCAGCTCACGAACGTTACCGATCCACTGATAGCCCTGCAAAGCGTCGACCGCGTCGGAGGTAAAGATCTTCGGCGTCTTTCCATAGTCCACGGAGAATTTTCGATTAAAATGCTCGACCAAGACCGGAATATCCTCACGCCGCTCACGCAGCGGCGGCACCTGAAACGGGATAACGTTAAGCCGATAAAAAAGATCGGAGCGGAAATGGCCGTTCTCTATCAGCCCGTCAAGCGGTTTGTTGGTTGCCGAGATCACACGAACGTCGACCGTTACGGGTGTGTTGCTTCCGACCGGTTCGAAGCGTTGCTCCTCGAGAACCCGGAGCATCTTCGCCTGGACCCGCGGCGACATATCGCCGATTTCGTCAAGGAAAAGCGTTGCTCCGTCGGCAACCTCAAACTTCCCTTTCTTAGCCTTCGAAGCACCGGAAAACGCACCTTTTGCATGGCCGAAAAGCTCGGATTCGACAAGTTCCTCGGGTATCGCAGCAGAGTTTATTTCGACGAACGGTGCGTTTCTTCGCTTCGATTGTGCGTGGATCGCCCGCGCAACAAGTTCCTTACCCGTTCCGCTCTCTCCAGAGATAAGAACGCGGCCGTCAGTCGGAGCGACGATCGCGATCTGTTTACGAAGCGCCCGCATAACGATCGAGTCGCCGACCATTACGTATTGCTCGGCAAGTTCGCTCTGGAGCTGTTGATTTGTAAGTTCAAGCTGTCGCTGACGGACGGCGTTTTTGACCGTGACGATCGTCCTTTCCAGACTCAGCGGCTTCTCGATAAAATCGAAGGCTCCGAGCTTGGTCGAACGCACTGCTGTTTCGATATTCCCATGGCCCGAGATCATCACAACCGCCGAATCGACACCGTCTTCTTTCAGCTTCTGAAGCGTTTCCAGGCCGTCAATACCATCGCCGAGCCATATGTCGAGCAGAATACAGGCGTAGTTCGCCGCCTTAACGCGCTCAAGACATTCCTCGCCAGAGGACGCAGTCTCAACGACAAACTGCTCGTCCTCCAGAACGCCGCGAAGCGTATCTCGAATTCCCGGTTCGTCGTCGACAATTAGGACTGAATTGATCATTTGTTCTAGCCGGTAACCGGCAATTCAATTATAAACTTTGCACCTCGAGGCTGATTAGCAGCCACATTGATACGCCCGTTATGTTCGGTAATTATGCGTTTTACTATCGCGAGCCCTAGGCCCGTACCGCGGCCCTTGGTCGAGAAATATGGCTGGAACAGCTTCTGCAGATCGGCAGAGGCGATACCTTTCCCATTATCGGCTACCTCAGTCACGATCAGATCGCGGGCGGCATCAAATCGGGTTGAAACAACTATTCGTGGCTCTTCGGCGTCTTCGTCAAAAGCCTCAACTGCGTTTTCGATCAGGTTCACGAACACTCGTTTCATCTGTTCTGAGTCAAGTAGCACCGGCGGCAGATCGTCACCCAATTCCAGATCGATGATCAGTCGCGTGAAACGCCCGACAAACACTGCCTTTGTCATAACGATCACATCGTTAAGATCGCCGAATTCGAGTTTTGTGTCTGGCAGCCGGGCAAACCTCGAGAATTCGTCGACCATCGTCTTGAGCGATGTTACTTCGCGTAGGATCGTGGCGGTGCTTTCGTGTACGACGCTGGATATCGGCCCCTTGTCGCTGATTCGATTTCCCGTACCATTTTCCTCATGCCCGCTGTCCGCAAATCGCTTTGCGATGCGTTCCGCAGAAAGCTGGATCGGCGTGAGTGGATTCTTGATCTCATGTGCCATCCGGCGAGCGACTTCCTGCCAAGCCGAGGCTCGTTGTGCGGCAATAAGCTCGGATAGATCCTCGATCACGAGGACAACGCCGTCGTCAGCAGGCAACTTGGTGGCGGTCAACGCAACAGTAAGTTCGTCGCCATTTCCGTTTATAGATCCTAGCCGCAAACCCGCTTGATCAGATGCATGGCCGACACGTCGAGCTCGCGACAAAAGCCTCTCGAATATTTCGAGATCACTGTCCTCAACCAGATCACCTAGCTTCGTAATTGTAAGCCCCTTCTTTTTAAGAATCACTATCGCCGATTCATTAATGGTTGTGATCTTGTATTCCTGATCGAACGAGATGACGCCATTGGGAAGCGTCTCGAGAACAGTTTCGATATAACGGCGGCGATTTCCTATCTCTATCGAATTGGACTCGAGCTTGGCGGACATTTCATTAAAGGTCGCAACAAGGAGGGCAAGTTCATCCTCAGCCAGGACATCCACCCGGTGACTCAGATTGCCCTGAGCTATTTCCCCGGCACCCTCCGCCAGCGCCTTGATAGGAGCGGTCAATCCGCGAGCTACGTAAAAAGCGATCCATGTCGAAGCAAAGATCAAAAGGAATGTCAGAACTCCGAGCGTCAACAGGCCAACTCGGCGGATCGTGATCTGTGTCTGTTTCAGCCGCTCAAACTCATCGACCGAGCGCTCAACAACCTGGCTCAGTGTACGTTCACCAAACGGGTCGGGCACGACCACGATCCGTCGCCCGCCAGAAAGTGTGGCAATGCTGACGTCAAATCCCTTCCCATCCCTGAGTGCGGGCTCCGCGGTGCTGCCCTCTTTCACAAAACGAAGGAGCGAATCCAGCTCAGTCTTCTCGTCAGGCGAAATAGGTCGCTCAAAAAATGCAAGGGTTCGGTTATCTGTCGTCAACAGGCTTATATAAACCAGACTGCCCGCCGCCGCGACGCTGGCAAGATCGTCGTTGTTCGGCTCGGCCTTTTCAAAGGCCTTGGCCAGCATTCTGACCGACTCGTCGAGCTTTGCTATCCGATCGAGCAACGACTGACTCTGCATCCCTTTTGTTTCGCGAAGTACATTCTCGGGGATACTGGTAAACCAACGATCGAGCGCCCGATTCATAAAGAGATATGAAAAGAACGCCATTGCTATGATGGGCAGCAAGCTAAGTGAAAAGAAGTATATCAGCAACCGGGTCTTTATCTTCGCCCCAAGCGTAAATGTCCTTCTTTCGCGGACAAGCTTTATGATGCTTCGCAGAAATATGAAGCCGAAAATAATGAGGGCGGCGAAATTGAGCCCAGACAAAGCGTAAAGCAATACCAGATCACTCGACGACTCGATAGTGAAATCTTTCCAGAGGTTTGTCGATTGAAGAAGCGCGAGCGTAACAAACGAAGCCGCCATGACCGATCCGATCAGCCACGGAATTTTTCGTCGTTTCGGCTTTGGTCCCAGCGTTTCCACGAGGCAAGTTTAACATGCGATCACTCGTTAGCTAGAATCATTTACAGACAGCCAAATGCATACATTTCTTTTCAATTCTGAAGGCATTCTTCGCAGCGGTTGGCGGGCGTTGATCTTTCTCTTCTTTTTCGTGCTGGTCGCGGCAACCTTGGGTCTATTGTCGACAGCTCTAATGTTCTCAGTCGGCGTTAGCGCGACATCGGCGCCGCGTACATATTTTCTCATCAATGGGCTCGCATCGCTGATTCCCGCAGTCATAATTGGCTGGCTCTGCGGCAGGTTTCTGGAGCAATTGCCTTTCGACGAGCTCGGCATCTCATTTAGAGGAAGGTGGGTTCTGAACCTGGCTGCCGGCTCTGTTGCGGGGATCGCAACACTATCGATGGCAGTACTTATCGCATTTGTCTTTGGCGGACTCAGATTTGAAGTGAATACCGTCCCGGTTGCAGAAATTGCCCTGGGTTTGCTCGGCTCACTCGTTGTTCTCGCTGTTGGTGCAGCCTTTGAAGAGGTGTTATTCCGAGGATATCTGCTTCAGACCTTCATGCGTTCGAACCTTGCTTGGCTTGCGATCCTGATCACCTCTCTTTTCTTCGGTCTGGTTCACTCTGGTAACCCGAATGCAACCATCTTTTCTGTTTCAAACACGATCCTTGCGGGAGTTTGGTTCTCGGTCGCATATTTACGGACAAAGGAATTGTGGTTCGTAACCGGTCTGCACTTGATGTGGAACTGGACGCAGGGTTCCGTCTTTGGTATCGAGATCAGTGGTTTAACAGAGATCACGCCTGTGTCTATTCTAAGAGAGGTCGACGCGGGCCCGACCTGGCTCACCGGTCAAACGTACGGCATCGAAGGAGGAATCGCGTGCACGATCGCCTTGCTTATCTCGATAGGAGCAATATATCTTTGGCCTCGCACTAGCGACTTAAGCGATCTGGATCTTAAATGAAATATCCACCGCCCGAGCTGAGTGTGTGATCTTCCCAACTGAGATCAGATCGACGCCCGCTTCTGCGTAAGATCTCACCCGATCAAGCGACATATTCCCCGAGGCCTCGATCATCACTGCGGGATTCATCGATCGTGCCATTTGGACAAGCTTTGCTGCCTCTTCGGGGGTTTGGTTGTCGAGCATGACGATCTCAGCTCCGGCATTGATAGCTTCGCGTAGCTGTGCCCAGTTTGATATCTCGACCTCGATCTTGTGCAGATGGCCAACGCTTTTCTTAGCCGCCTGAACGGCTTCGGTGATACCACCGGCGAGGGCGATGTGGTTGTCTTTTATCAAAACACCATCATCGAGCCCCATTCGATGGTTCTTTCCGCCGCCAACCGTAACGGCGTATTTTTCCATCATTCGCAGGCCCGGCGTGGTTTTCCTGGTATCGACGATCTGTGCATTTGTACCTTCGATCGCCTTCACGAACTGCCGCGTCAAAGTCGCTATCCCCGACAGCCGTTGCACCAGGTTTAATGCAGTACGTTCACCTACAAGCAACACATCCGAATAGCCCTTCAAGGTCGCAAAGACGGTTCCCGATGCGATCTCATCACCGTCGCTACAGTTAGTCTCGATCTCGGAACTGTCAGGATCGAGATGAAAAAACACTGCCTCAGCCACGTCGAGTCCGCACAGAACAAGGTCTTCCTTTGCAAGAAATCGTCCAAAGCCCCGCGTGTCACGCGGAACAGTTGCCGTAGTCGTAATGTCGCCGCGCCCAATGTCCTCAGCGAGAAATTCGCCGATGCTCGCCATCATTTCGCCGTTTTCGAGCCAGTTCATTAGTTATCGATCTTTCCCGGAATCACCGGTGCCGCGATCTGAATATCACCGTAAGTATAAACTGAAGTAGCTCTCATGAAGCGAGTATCGCCAACCATGTCATGTTCGACGACCTTGCGAACGATCAAGCCTGCTCGGTTGATCCAAACATTTGTGATCTCCGATCTCGTCATCCCATCCGGCGTAGAATCCGCGCTGACCTTGCGAACCTCGTACTGGGTTACTTCGTGGCCGTCAATTGTTCCACGCGCGATCAGCTTTCCATTGCCCATCGGTGTGTGCGAACCGCCTTCGTATGCCCCAAATCTCGCTACAGCTTCCGCACTTCCCGCCCGCTTGATCGGCGGAACCGCGACGGATTCCCAGTCTTCTTCATTTGTCCGGCGATACGTCGTCCCTTCAATAACGATGGTTTCAATACGCGTGCTGCCATTTTCTGTAATGTACTGATATCGCTCGGTCGGAGCGGTAGCGAATGTCTCGACCGAACGGTTTGTGACATCACCGTCACGGCGGTTGAACCATTCAGTCGTATGCACTACGCGAAATGAAGCACTATCAAGCTTTCTATCCGCAAGCCCGACAGTCGCTGCAGGGTCTCCGGCGGGTGCCTTAACCTTTTGCGCCAGTACCGGCAATGTCGAGCCGATAAGAAAAAAAGCGAAAACTACAGTTAAAAAAACCTTCTTGTTCATTAATCGTCCCCTAATTGTAAGTGTTACCGAGCAATACTAGGATATCACGCAGATATGGTTTTCGCTCAAAAATCTAAGATTGCCCGTCCTATGTCAGGGCAGTCAAATTCTCTTCTAGGGTTGCTATCTGGCCGGAAAGTTCAGTAGCCCGCTCTCTAAGTGCCTCAACCTTCTCCGCTGGAGCACGCTCAACAAAATTCGCGTTCGACAGCTGGGCGTCGAGCCTCGACCTCTCTTCCGAAAGCTTCGAAACTGAATTTCGCAAACGCTCTCGCTCTTTATCAAAATCGATCAGTCCCTCTAATGGGATCGCAATTCGAGCGTCGGAAGTTACCGCTTTGGCGGACGCCTGTGGGACATCGAGATCGTCAGCGACTGTCAAGCGTTCGGCCCGGCCGAGTTTCAGTATCTGCGCTTCATTGGTGCGAAAAACATCCTGAAAATCTGAATCGGCAGCAATATGAACATTGAATTTTATCGACGGCGAGATGCTCATCTCACTTCTAATGTTTCGAACTCTCTTAATGACTTCGATGACCGCACCCATTTCTATCTCAGCCCGCTCGTCGATAGCGTTCACATCCCCCGGCGGAAATGTTGTTAGCATAATCGTAGCGTCAGATGTCGAATAAGCCGGAGCATTCAACGCCGAGGATGTTCCGGGTAATTTTAGCCATAGTTCCTCGGTCAGATAAGGCATGAACGGATGCAGCATTCTAAGTGCGATCTCAAGGATCGTAAGAATTCTTGTCGTTGCAGCCAAGTCGCCCGCATTTATCTCGTCTTTCTTCAGCTCAATGTACCAGTCACAGAAATCATCCCAGAAGAAGTGATAGAGAAGGCTGACGGCTGTGTGAAACTCATAACGGACAAGAGCCTTGTTGAGGTCGATCGCGGTTCGATTCAGCCGAGAGATAATCCATCGATCGGCGAGCGGCAGATCCTCCGCCATCAAGCTCGAAGGGTCGACCTTTGCGGCTTCGCTGTTGAGCAGCGAAAAACGGGTGGCGTTCCAAATCTTGTTTGCGAAGTTGCGATAGGTCTCGATCAGCAGATCGTTCCATTTGATGTCGGCACCAGTTGCGATCGACGCGAGATATATTCTCGTCGCGTCGACACCAAACTTATCAAACATCTCGATCGGGTCGACACCGTTATTTCGCGACTTCGACATCGGCTTTCCGTCTTTGCCGAGCACGGTACCGGTGACCACTACGTCCTCGAAGGCCTTCTGATCCGTAAATTTCTTGGTCAGCATTATCATCCTGGAAACCCAAAGGAAAATAATGTCGCGGCCGGTTACGAGGACGTCGGTCGGTAAGAATGACCTAAGGTCGTCAGTCTCGGTCACTGTTCCATTCCACCCCAAGGTCGAAAACGCCCACAGGCCGCTCGAAAACCATGTATCAAGCACATCCTGATCCTGTCGCAGCCTCTTACCGCCGGCTTTCTCAAGGGCTTCCGCCTCGGTTCGTGCTACATAAACATTTCCCTCATCGTCATACCAGGCCGGTATCTGATGACCCCACCAGAGTTGACGCGAGATGGTCCAGTCCTTCAAGTTTTCCAGCCACGCGGTGTAGACCTTTTCGTGAGGGACCTGCGGCGAAAAATGCGGTACGCCTTCGGTACTCATAAGGTCGAGAGCCATGTCCCGCATTTCGTCCATTTTAACGAACCACTGCTCGGACAAAATAGGTTCAACGATGGTTTTGCAGCGTTCGCATACAGGCAGCGATATCTCGTAATCCTCCACCTTCTCCAGCAAGCCAAGCTCGTCAAACATTGAGACGACCTTTTCTCTGGCGGCAAAACGGTCGAGGCCTTCAAAATCCGCTCCAGCAGCTGCATTCATCGTGCCATCGTCGTTCATGATGAGCAGCTGTTCGAGATCGTGTCGTTGACCGATCTGATAGTCGTTCGGGTCGTGCGCAGGGGTAACCTTTACCGCACCGGTTCCGAACTCGGCGTCGACATATTCGTCTCCGACGATCGGGATCTCGCGGCTTGTCAGCGGCAACGCAATCGACTTACCGATCAAATCCTTATATCGTTCATCGGAAGGATTCACCGCAACCGCAGTGTCCCCAAGCATCGTTTCGGGCCGGGTGGTCGCAACGGTCAGCGTTTGCGATGATCCTACGATCGGATATTTAAGGTAGGTCAGCTTTCCGTCCTTCTTTGTCTCCTCTTTTACCTCAAGGTCAGAGAGAACGGTCTTGTCCTTCGGGCACCAGTTGACGATCCTCAGGCCGCGATAGATCCAACCTTCATCAAACAGGGTGCAAAAAACATTGCGAACCGCGAGGGACAGGCTTTCGTCCATCGTAAAACGATGCCGTGTCCAGTCAACTGACGCACCTTCACGGCGCATTTGTTCGGTAATGGTGTCGCCGTACTGCTCCTTCCAGACCCAGCATCGCCGAATAAACTCTTCACGTCCGATGTCCAACGGTGATTTGTTTTCCTCTTTTCTAAGCTGTTCGACAACCTTTCGCTGAACGGAGATCCCTGCATGATCGGTTCCGGGAAGCCATAACGTCTTATAGCCCTGCATACGCTTCCACCGCGTCAGCACGTCCATGATCGTGTGCTGAAGGGCGTGCCCCATATGCAAGCTGCCGGTCACGTTCGGTGGAGGGATGACTATAGAATAGGCCTTTGCGTCAGGATCTTGGTTAATTTCCGGACGAAAATACCCGTGCTCTTCCCAGCGTTTATAATGACTTTCTTCAGCGACCTTCGGGTCGTAAGCTTTCGCAAGTTCCATACGTTCAAAAACCTCTATTCTAAAACAAAAGCGGCCAGCTTTCTTATCTCGTGTAGAAAAAACCGGCCGCGGGCAAACTAATTATTCGGGTGATCAATCCTTCGGCTCTTGCTCAAGTGCCTCGCGAATAAGCTTTTCGGCGATCCGCGGAACTTCGACGCGGGCGATGTCTCTAACTACGACATCGGATAGCTTATGAACAACCCGCCGGACGATATCATCTATAACATCTTCCGATAGCTTATTTGTCTGCGACTCATCGATAAGCCCCGCTGGCAACTCGCCAGCTGCGTACGGCACCGTTTCATGTATAGCAGGATCGTCACCCGAAACCCGATTTCGGTCATCGAAAATATCCAGCAATTCGACCTCTTCGTCATCAGCGAGTTCCGCAGACGAAAGCAGTACCGGAACGACAGCGGGAGAGTTGCTAAAATCTATTGCGTCATAGGTTGCTGTGTCGGCATCGTCAAGTTCATGGACAGGATTTTCGGGTTCTTCGCCGCTACGGTTAACTGTCGCTGGGATATCATCTTCGAGCCAGTCTTTGGGATCGAGCTCCTTCTCTTGGAGAGACGGAAGGTGATCATCAGCCTGAACCCCATCTGCAACCACCGCGTCCGGCGACCAATCGAACTCCTTCACCGAATCATTTTGGTCGATTCCCGGCGACATCTCCGCATTTCTCGCAGAAACCTGGTTCGCCTCGATCATATCGTCGTCCATTCCAGCATCGCCAAGCAGATCGTCTAACGACTCATATTTTTCGACAGTGTCGAATTCTTGCACCTCAGCAGTTACAGCGAAGCTGCTTCGGTACAGGTCGTCAATGTCGTCATCTTCGGGCAACGATGGAGATGGCTCGACAGCGATAAATTCAGACGCCAACGGATCGTTGGCACTCTTATCTGGAGACAAAAGCGTCGTCACACGATTAACCAAGTCGCGAATGGAGTTGAACGGCTTCGTCATGAATGCGTCCGCCCCTACACGATGCGCCTCATCACCATCGAATGGTTCGAATGATCCAACTAGAAGCATCACCGGAATATGCTTTGTCGCATCATCGGCCTTTATCATTTCACATATCTGGTAGCCGCTTGTCCCATCCAGCCCGACATCGACGAGAACGATGTCCGGCTGCATCTCAACAAACCGCTGCATCGCCGTCTGAGCATCACTCGCCGTCGAAACATCGATACCTTCGTCGGCAAAGGTCAACTCGACGACCTTACGGATCGTCACGGAATCATCTGCAAGCAAAAGCTTTGGTCTTGTCACGGCTTGAAAAGTGTCTCCAGGTAAGAACTGCCTTAATTCTATCAGAATTGCTATTTTGTAGGCGAACCGAGTACTAGTTCGCCTGCCAATTTTATCGCTGCGACCATACTGGACGCGTCCGCAACACCCCGCCCTGCAATGTCGTATGCCGTTCCGTGATCAACCGATGTTCTGATCAAGGGCAGCCCAAGCGTGACATTCACGCCACTCCCGAAAGAAAGTGACTTAACCGCGATCGTCGCCTGATCGTGATAAAGAGCAATGACCACATCAAAATCACCGCGAAAACCGCGAAGAAAGATCGTGTCAGGCGAATAAGGCCCGCTAACATCGATTCCCTTTTCACGGCAGTGCTCTATGGCAGGAGAAATCTCGAGCCGTTCCTGATCGCCAAACATCCCACCCTCTGACGCGTGCGGGTTCAGGCCGGCCACGGCGATCGAAACTTCTCTACCAAGGAGCTTTCCCATTTCGCGGTTCGTAAAATCAATGAGTTTGATGAGCGCGGGCATCCGAACGAGATCTATCCCTTCGAGCAACGAAACATGCGTCGAAAGCAGGACAGTCCGAAGTTGGCCCGCAAAAAAACTCATTCGAAACTCTTCTGTTCCGGTTAACTGAGCCAGAAACTCCGTATGACCGGGAAAATCATAGCCCGCGAGCGAGATCGCTTTCTTGCTAATCGGCGCGGTGCAGATCGCGTCGATATCGGAGGATCTCCATAGATCGACAGCAGCTTCAATATTCTGAGCTGAGGCTCTACCGGTCACCTCCGCGTCGACCCCGATCTTAAAGTGTCCAGGTAGGTTATTAAGATCGACAACCTCGACGGCATTCTCTTCGTGATCGCCAAAGTTGACGAGGGTTAGATCCGTTCCAAACTCATCCGCACTTCGCCTCAGGACTGTGGCATCGCCGATAAGGACCGGTCGGCAAGCTGAACGCAGTTCCGGATCCGCTATCGCCTTTAGCGATATTTCAGGTCCGATACCGGCAGCATCTCCAATTGTTATCCCAACGCGAGGAAGTTTGTCCATAAGACTATCTTACCGCAGCAAGAAGGCCGCTCGCAGACGCGAGCGGCCTTCGACTTAGATAATTTTCTACCTTGCTAGTCAGCCTGCCGCCTCATAAATGTTGGAACATCTAAATTCTCAGACGGGATGAGATCTGGCGGAAGCAAAATCTCCGATGCGGCCCGGGCAACTGCGTGAGTTTCGCGAGCCTTCACTGGCGGTGTTTGAACTGCCGCCTGAGAATCAAAGCCGGTCGCGATGACCGTGATCTTGATCTCGTCCGCCATATCTTCCTTAATGACCGTTCCCCAGATGATGTCTGCGGAATCATCGGCTTCGGCTTCGATTATGCCGATCGCGTTTTCGACCTCTTCGAGAACCATGTCCGGTCCACCGGTAAAGTTGATCAAAGCCGCTTTAGCACCCTTGATTGAATTTTCTTCGAGAAGCTGGGAATCGAGAGCCTGTCGCATAGCGATAGAAGCTGCGTGCTCTCCTCGCCCCTCACCTATACCCATCAGAGCAACACCTTTGCCACGCATTACAGTGGTTACGTCGGCAAAATCAAGATTGATCACACCCGGGGTGATAATGAGGTCGGTAATACCCTGAACAGCCTGAAGTAAAACTTCGTCCGCCCGGCGGAACGCGTTCATGATAGTTATCCGCTCCTCGACGTTGCGGAGCTGTGAGTTCGGGATGGTGATCAGTGTGTCCACGCACCCACGAAGTTCGGCGAGGCCTTTGTCTGCCTGGGCCATGCGCTTCTTACCCTCGACATTAAAGGGCTTTGTAACGATTGCAACGGTCAATGCCCCAAGCTCGATAGCAAGCGAAGCCACGACAGGTGCCGCCCCGGTCCCTGTTCCACCGCCAAGACCGGCGGTTACAAAGACCATGTCCGAACCTTCGAGAATGTCTAGAAGCTTCTCCGTATCCTCAAGCGCGGCGGCACGCCCGATCTCGGGATTCGACCCCGCACCCAGACCGCGAGTCGACGCGGTACCGAGTTGTATCTTCATTGGAGCTTTCGACGAATTCAGGGCCTGAAGGTCCGTGTTCGCAACAATGAACTCGACACCTTTTATACCGGCCTCGATCATGCGGTTGACCGCATTACTTCCGCCGCCGCCTACACCGATAACTTTTATCCGAGCACCTGTTATTGGGGGCTCATCAATAAACATTTTTAGAGGGTTGATCGTCATCTGAGTATCGTCCATTCCAAATAGATCTCCGAAAATCGGAAATACAAAACAAACTGCTTGTGGTTAGCGGACAGAGTCGAGAAATAACAAGATATTGTGCTACCGGACTAAGAGAATACAACGATTGGTATCAAAAATCCAATCGTGAAACGGGTATTTAGCGAAATTTATCCCGAAAATTTCCAAACCACTCTGCGACCTTTCTAGCCGATGATTTTCCGCCGGCTTCACTGCGGATCTGGAATTTCATCGACCTCAATCCAAGCCCGCATGCGGTTGCCCACTGAGGACCATGAGCCTCGTCGGCAAGTCCGCCAAAAAACGCTGGGTCAAGCATGCCAACTCGGGTAGGAGCATCAAATACTTGCTCGGCTATCTCAGCCAGTCCGTAAACCAACGATCCGCCGCCCGTCAGGAATACACCGCCCGATATCTGTGCCTTTGCTTTTGAAACCGCACTTGCAACATGTTGGACTAATTCAACCGCACGGGGCTGCATTATGTCGCAAAGTATCTCTTTCGAAAGGCCCCGCGTCTCGCTCCGGCCGAACGGGACGATCTCGATCAGTTCTTGCTTTTCTTCTTCGTCGAGGAGGAATGACGCAACGCAGCCATAATGGTGCTTTATCTTATTCGCCTCAGGGATCGAAACCCGTAATCCTGTCGCGATGTCTTTCGTAAAAAGCATGCTTCCAAAAGGAAATACAGACGAATGCTGCACGGCCCCGCGCCCGAAGATCATTAAGCTGGTGATCTCGGCGCCCATATTGACCACGGCACAGCCGTATTCCTTGTCGTCGTCGGTCAATACACTTTCGGAGGCTGCAAGCGGTTCAAGAACAAGATTTTCAACGTCGAGGCCAGCTTTCGTCACCGCCTTTATAAGATTCTGTCGTGCCGCACTCGGACTCGTCACAACATGGACAAGAGCCTCCAAACGAGAGCCGTTCATTCCGATCGGTTCGGTTATGCCATCCTGCCCGTCAACAATAAACTCCTGAGGGAGCCGACTAACGATCTCCCAGCCCGGTGTCAATGGCATTGCGCTAGCCGAATCGATCGCCCGGTCAACGTCTTCGTCAGTGATCTCTTTATCAGGCCCAGCGACCGCGACCACGCCGTTTTTGTTTTCACCCTGCAGATGCTCGCCAGATAGATTTACGGTTGCACTTTCGATCTCTACGCCGCTCACGCGTTCGGCTTCGGCAACGGCCCTACGGATCGACTCCGCGACCGCCTCTGTTGAGGTCACGACGCCGCGCCGAAGCCCTTTCGATTCGCTCTCACCGAGCCCGACGATGTTCATACGCCCGTCGGGCGCAGGTTCGCCAATGACGCACCTGATGCGACTCGTTCCAATATCCAGCCCTACCGCATGTATTTCATTGCTCATTGAAACTAAAAGTCCAAATACTGAATGATCGGATGCACGCCGCCTGCATCGACCGATTTTATCTTCGCACCTTTTCCACTCAATGCGTCGATAGCCGTTTTCAAGCTCTTGCCGAGGTTGTCACGCGCAAGCGACACGGAGATAAACTTTCCAGAATCCTCGACCAGAGCGATAGGCTCGCGGGGATTTGCAAGACTAAACTCCTTAATGTGGGAAGCTACTTCAAACTGCTTCGCTTCGTCCACCATTCGTTTGTATACTTTCAGCCGGGCAATATTGTCAGGGCCGGCTTTTTCTGTTTTTGATTCGTCCCATCCCTTGAGGAGAAATGGAAACTTTTCTTCGTTCCCCTTCACCGGCACGAGCACCGTCCCTTCGCCGTCAACGAGATAATTTCCGGATGACAGTTTAACGATCGCGACCGGAACACGTTCGACAATATTCACCGTGATTCCAGCCGGCAAGGCCCTTGAAACCGACGCACTCTTAACAAAAGGAAATTTTTCAATTTTGATCTTCGCGTCAGCGAGGTCAGCGTTCCAAACCCCTGATTTTTCGACCGTGGAGTTAATGACCCGAACAATGTCTTCCTTCGGCGTACGCTCGATTCCGCGAACATCGACTCCTCTCAGGTTGAAAAACTGGGAGGCCGTCGCCGTCTCATATCCAGACAAACTCATGAAAACAATTCCAGCGACGAGAAGGAGCAGTATCACTGTCGGAACCGCGAACTTAAGCATGTCCGCGGGAGTTCCACTGCGAGTTCGCCTGGAACTACGGACTCGAACTGAAGCCCTCGAAGTTGTTTTCTTCTTTTTCGGCATACTTAAAAGCTCAATCCCCCGCCTTCTACTGCAGCTTTGCCAGGATCTCGTCCGAGAGCCCTGTAATGCTTCCGGCTCCGAGCGTTATTACGAGATCTCCCTGCTGAAGTGTGCTCGCAACTTGATCAGCGGCAGTCTCGATCGCGCCGATAAAGTGAGCGTTCTTGTGACCAAACTTACGAATATTGTCAGTCAAGACCTCAGCGGTTATACCCTCGATCGGAGCTTCGCTCGCCGGGTAGATATCAAGAACAAAAAGAACGTCGGCATTATTGAAAGCCCGGACAAATTCGTCCATTAGATCACGAGTACGGGAGTAACGATGCGGCTGAAAAACAACTACGGTTCGCTTCCCGCCGGAACTGTTCTTCGCCGCCGAGAGGGTGGCAATGACCTCGGTCGGGTGGTGTCCGTAATCGTCAACCACCGTCACACCGCCCGCTTCCCCTTTAAACTGAAAACGACGGTTCGCATTCTTAAAGCCCGCAAATGCCTCAACGATCTTTTCAAACGGCACCTCCAGTTCCATCGCCACAGCCGTTGCAGCTAAAGCATTGTAAACATTATGGGTGCCCGGCACTGGCAAGAAGATATCCCCGAGCGTGGCCGAAGCTTTCCTTACGGTGAAAGTCGACCCAAAGGTCTCGTTGAACCTGATATCGTGAGCCGAGATATCAGCCTGGGCAGATAGACCGTAGGTTACGCGTCGCCTTTTTATCTGCGGTATGATCAACTGCACGTTGGGATCGTCAAGACAGATGATCGCCGCTCCGTAAAACGGCACCTTGTTCACAAAATCGGTGAAGCACTGAACTACATCATCCATCCCTTTATAGGATTCCATGTGTTCTTTGTCGATGTTAGTCACCACGGCGATGGTCGGGTAAAGCATCAAAAATGATCGATCGCTCTCATCTGCTTCCGTGACAAACCAATCGGACTGACCGAGCCTCGCATTCGAGCCCAAAGTATCGACAACCCCGCCAACCACGGTTGTCGGATCAACACCGGCATGGCCCAGGACCGTCGCTATCATCGACGTCGTCGAGGTCTTTCCGTGGGTACCCGACACCGCGACCGCATAAGGCTTTAGTGTCATCAACTCCGCCAGCATCTCAGCTCGAGGAATGACGGGAATGCTCCTCGATTTCGCTTCAACGACCTCCGGATTATCTTCCTTGACCGCAGAGGAATAAACTACAACCTGAGCAGATCCGACGTTCTCGGCTCGATGCCCTTCGGCGATTCCTACATTAAAGAGTGTCTCCAGCCTATCGGTGTTCTTAGATTTCTTAACATCGGAACCCGTCACCACAAATCCAAGATTGCAAAGCACTTCAGCGATGCCGCTCATGCCGATGCCGCCGATGCCGATGAAATGAATTCTTTTTACGTGACGAAACATTATTTTTGACTCTTGAACTCGACTATTAAACGCTGTGCTTCAGCTCCTCTATGATATCGACCGCAGCAGCCGCTGCATTCGGGCGGCTAAGCTTTCTTGCTTCCGCCTCCATTCGTGTGATCGATTCAGGGTCCTGCGAATATGCGATTATCTGACTCGCAAGGATCTCTGGCGTCAGATCTTTTTGTAAGATCATCTTCGCGGCATGCGCGTTTTGCAACGCCTCAGCATTTTTCTGCTGATGATTGTCGGCGGCACCCGGAAACGGCACCATTATCGACGCCTTTCCGGCAGCTGAAAGTTCGGCGCAAGTCGTGGCACCGGCACGGCAAATTATCAGATCGGCCTTGCCAAACTCCACAAAAATATCCGATATGAACGGCCTGATATCCGCCGAAAACTTAGACGAAGCGTAAGCATCCCGAATTCTTTCGAAATCCGCCTCGCCCGTCTGATGTGTTATGGCAAGTTTCTCAGCATGCGGTTCCAGCAGAGGCAAAGCGTCGGCCATTGCATTGTTTATCGCCCTGGCACCCTGCGAACCGCCAAAAATTAATATCTGAAGAACCTCGCCACGTTTTTTTTCAGGGATCTCAAAAAACTCCTTTCGCACCGGATTTCCCGTTACTACAGCTTTCTTTCCAAAGAAAGGTACAGCCTCTTCGAATGTCAACGCGGCACGATCAACAAATCTGGCTAGCTGACGGTTCGTAAAGCCAGGCAGAGCGTTTGAATCCATAACGAGCGTTGGCACACCCATTATTGCCGCCATAAGCAAGACGGGCCCCGATACATATCCTCCAGCGCCCACAACGACATGCGGGCGAAACTGTCGTATTATCTTGCGGGCCTCAAGAAAACTCTTTGGCAGTACCGAAAGTCCCTTGATCTTGCCGACCACACCAACATTCTTTAGCCCGGCACTGTTTATTAGCGAAAGCTGATAGCCGTTGTCCGGGACGATCTTTTTCTCAAGCCCGCGGGCGGTGCCAACGAACAAGACTTCCGACTCCGCGTCGCGGCTCATTACCTCGTTCGCCACAGCTATCCCTGGATATATATGTCCGCCGGTCCCACCGGCCGCGATCAATACTTTCACTAATCCATCCTCCGGCGAGCACGAGAAACTCGCTTTCGTTGGGGAGGTTCGCGATAATCCGTTGTCGAAAACTTTGAAATATTGAGCAAGATACCAATGCCGATCATCGTTACGATCACCGACGAACCTCCATAGGAGATGAACGGCAGCGGAATTCCCTTCGCAGGTAGGATCGAAATAACGACGCTGATATTGAAGAGTGCCTGGACGATGATCCCGGTTATAATTCCTATGGCGAGAAGGTTACCAAATCGGTCCGGCGCCATCACCGCCGCCCTCGCCCCTCGCCATAGCAGGAAGCTGAATGCGACGACAACCGCCAAAGTTCCAACGAGGCCTAGTTCCTCACCTACCACGGAGAAAATAAAGTCTGAGTAAGGATACGGCAAATAGAAAAGCTTTTGGTGCCCCTGTGCAAAACCCTCGCCGAAGATACCGCCCGAACCTATAGCGTAGAGCGACTGTACCACCTGATATCCTTCGTCATCGGCATATTGAAACGGGTCAAGAAACGCCATCATTCGAGCAACGCGCCATGGGGCGAAATATATCGCCCCGGCACCGATCAGAACCAACGCTCCGCCAAGAGCTCCAATATGAAACAACCTCGCTCCTGCCGAGAAATATACGACCGAGAAGACGGCACACAGAACAATGGTCGTACCGAGATCTTTCTCCAAAAACACAAGTCCGGCCATCAAGCCGAGTGCTATAACACTGGGAGCGACGGTTTCTTTAACGTCGCCGACAACGTCCTCTTTCTTGGTTAAAAAATATGCAAGAAAGATCGGCAGGGCGATCTTTGCGAGTTCGGACGGCTGGAACGAAAACCCCGAGATCCGAATCCACCGCTGAGCACCATTGATCGCTGGAAAACCAAAAACAGCTAAAAGTAAGACGATCGTGATGGCAAAAATCGAATAAACGACAACTGGTTTCTGGAAAATGTGGTAATCGATCTTGCTGACCAGAAACATCGCCGCAAGGCCGCCAACGGTAAACGCGACCTGCTTGTAAAAATAGGTGAACTGGCTCGAACTTTCAGTCTCTTTGAGGGCAAACATCGCCGAGGCGCTATACACCATCATCGCGCCAAAAACCGCTAGTGCAGCTGCGATACCAAACATTAACCAATCTGTACGATTCTCGTCCCTCATCAACTTTTCGCCTTCGGCCATCCAATCCCTGCCCGAGAGCACCCATTGGACTAATAAGCGGTTCCGCTACGCCGTAACCACTCTTTGCATGCCTTTAACAGCTTCCTTGAATACCCGGCCTCGTTCCTCGTAACTCCTGAACATATCGAAACTCGCACACGCCGGTGCGAGTAAAACAGCGTCGCCGTGAGTGGCGACCTCAAAACTCTTCATGACAGCATCTTCCATCGATTCCGCCCTGATCAACGGTGCGACGCCTGACAACTGTGACTCGATATTGTCAGCATCCTCGCCTATAAGGACGATGGTTCTGACCGAGTTTCTGATCAGATCGATCAAAGGAGCGTAGGGCGCATTCTTGCCTCGTCCACCAAGGATCAAGATCGTCTTCCCTTCCCCACCGCTCAAGGCATCGATAGCCTTCGAGGTAGCGTCCACCGAAGTCGCCTTCGAATCGTTGTAGAACTTCACGCCATCGATCTCGGCAACAAACTCGATCCGATGCTCTACACCCTTGAATTCGGAGACCGTCTGCCGCATCGATTCAGGCGACGCTCCGCACGCGAGTCCGGCTGCAAAAGCGGCAAGAACGTTTTCGACGTTATGGAGCCCTCGAAGAAATATCTCGCTACGCGTCGTCAGAACTTTCTCCTTACCGTTAGAACGGCAGATGAGCTCATCCGCCCGCAAAAACAAGCCCTCGTCGAGTTCGCTCTTGACGCTGAACATGACAACGTTTGCTTTCAATCCGCTCGCCCAACTGGCCGTGATCTCATCGTCGGCATTGAGGATCGCCACATCTTCAGAGGTCTGGTTCATGAAGATCCGATGTTTTGCCGCGGCGTATTCCTGAAAACCCTCGTAACGGTCCAGATGGTTCGGCGTTACATTCAAACAGAGTGCAACATTAGCTCGAAAATTCACTATCGTTTCCAGTTGAAAGCTTGAAAGTTCGGCCACTGTCCAGCCATCATCACTCGATGTCTCCGTGAGACTCAAAAGCGGCGTTCCGATATTGCCGCCAACCTGAGTTGCGATGCCTGAATTCTTTAACAGATCACCGATGAGTGCCGTGGTCGTCGTCTTACCGTTAGAGCCAGTGATACCTACGACCCGGCCCTTCATAAACCTAAACGCGAGTTCTACCTCGCCGATCACTTCCCCGTCTTTGCGATCAACGTACCGAGCCGGTATCGTGTTTGTCGGAACGCCTGGCGAGATAACAACGAGATCGACCTGATCCAAAAGCCACGATGGTATCTCGCCACCGAGTAGGCCGACTCCATGGGCTTCTCTCAATGACCGAGCCTGATCGCTCCAATGTTCGACCGATTTGCTGTCATGCAAGGCAACAGTTGCTCCACGCTGCGAAAGAAAGCGCGCGGCCTCGATGCCGGATCTACCCGCACCGAGGACCAAAGCTTTTCTTCCTTCTATCTGCATATATCTACCGAAGCTTGAGCGTCGTCAAACTAAGCAGCGTGAATAAGATCGCAACGATGACAAAGCGAAAAACGATCTTTGACTCCTTCCACCCGGTCATCTCAAAGTGATGATGAAGCGGCGTCATCTTAAATATCCTTCTCCCCGGGTGCCCGCCACGTTTTGTTAACTTAAAGACCGACACCTGCAGCATCACAGAGAGAGCCTCGATAATAAAGACGCCCCCGATGAATGGGAGAAGAAACTCCTGCTTTGTCAGGATCGCTACCGTGCCCAGTGCTCCGCCGATCGCCAGCGACCCGACATCGCCCATAAATACTTCGGCCGGCGGGGCGTTGTACCAAAGGAAACCAAGACTGGCACCAACCATCGCTCCACAAAAGACCGTTAATTCAGCCGACGCCGGGTTATGAGTGATGTCAAGGTAATTTGACCAACGTGCGTCGCTCGCGATGTATGTCAAGCCCGTCAGGGCAGACATCGCTATAAAGGTCACACTCGCAGCAAGCCCGTCTAGCCCGTCCGTCAAATTGACGGCGTTGGACGAACCGAGCAGCACAAAAACAATAAATCCACCGTATATTATTGGCCCAACCCAACTTACACTTATCGCGGGATTGGCCTCAGCGGTTGCCTTTAGGAATGGGATACTCATGTTCCACGGATACTCGCTGAATGCCCAAAGCAACCCCCAAACCAGCAAGGCCGTTATCAATTGTCCTGCGATCTTCTGTTTCCCGGTTAACCCTAGGCTTCGCTTTTTGACGATCTTTATCCAGTCGTCTGCAAAACCCACTAGAGCAAATAAGGTCGTGGCCCCGAGAGCGATCCAAAGATACAAGCTATCCAACCGAGCCCACAATATAGTTGAAACAAAGACCGATCCGATGATCAAAACACCGCCCATCGTCGGCGTTCCGCGCTTTTCCTGGTGTGAAGCCGGGCCCTCCTCGCGGATCTCCTGGCCGAACTTGAGTTCAGCAAGTTTCTTGATCACCTTGCCACCTAGAAGCAGCGAAATAAGCAAAGCCGTGATCGTGGAAAGTGCGGTCCGGAATGTTACATACTGGATAACATTAAGCCCCTTAAAGATCCACGACTCGCTGACGCGTCCGTATTCCTGGAAGATGAACTGGTATAAGAAGTAGTAGAGCATGGTTATAAACCCAGGTCTCGTAATGCTAACCCGTTACAGCTTCCGTCGATTTGGAATTTGCCTTCTCCAAATGAAACTTTTCCATCAATTTCGCGATGACATTCTCCGTCCGGACACCTCGCGACCCCTTGACCAGGACAACGTCACCACCGACGACCATTTCACAAAGAGCATCGCCCGCGACGGAAGAATCCTCAGCAAATCGAACCTCGGAAACGCCTGCGGAACGAGCACCTTCGACGAGTTCGCGTCCAAATCCCCTTACCCCAATCAAAACGTCGATCCCGAGTTCCGCCAATCGTTTGCCGGTTCTGCGATGTATCTCCGCCGCGTCCGGCCCGAGTTCAAGCATTTCGCCGGCAACGACTATCTTCCGTCTCGGACCACCGCCATCAACCAAAGTTTGGACCATCGAGATCAATGCGTCGGGGTTGGAATTATACGAATCATTAATAACCGTGAAGCCTTCAGCAAAGTGAAGGATCTCACCCCTCTGTTGCGGAGCCTCGACAGTGCTTAGTCCGGCGGCGATCTGTGCCGCGTTCATCCCAAAAGTTGACGCAACAGCCGCTGCGGCCAGACCATTTAGAATATTGTGCTTACCGTTGAGAGGAAACGAGACCTCTGCTTCTTCTCCTTTGATCGAAAGTACAAAAGTCGTTTCGCCAAAGCATTCGAACTTGATCTGCTCCGCACGAACGTCTGCCCGGCTTTCGATGCCATAACTCAGAACCGATCCGCGACTCAACTCACTCATCGCCATCACCCGCGGATCATCCGCATTGAGGACAGCGACTCCGCCAGGTTTCATTCCTTCGATCAACTCGGCCTTCGCCCTTGCAATTCCTTCGATCGACCCGAGATGCTCAAGATGAACAGGCAAAACGTTTAATTCGACCGCAACGTCAGGAGGAGTTATCCGGCACAGACGGGCGATCTCATTTAGCGGGGTCGACATTCCCATTTCGAGAACCGCGACGTCGTAGGTTGGGTCTTTCGCAAGATTGAGGACAGTTAACGGATGTCCGAGCCCATTGTTGTAGTTCTTAATGTTACGCAGAACCTTCTTTCCGCCAGCGGCGAGCACATGAGCGGTCAGCTCTTTCGCCGTGGTCTTTCCCGCACTTCCGGTGATGGCGACAACAGGTTTGTTCCACTCGCGGTAGACGCCGTGGGCGAGCCGCTGAAATGCAGCGATCACGTCATTCGCAAAAAGCAATCTCGAGCGGAATGGTTCGAGAAGTTCGCGATGCTCTTCGTAGCGCTCGGGCCTGACCACGCATGCAACCGCTCCTTGGCTTAGCGCCGAAGGCACGTAACGGGTCGAATCATCAAAATCACCGTTGAAACCATTTTCCGTATATTCCGGCTGAGATAGTGCGAAGAACAGCCCGCCTGCGATAACCTCACGTGAATCGATAGCAAAAGAACCCACCTCGCGATCTCGCAAAGCGGGGTCAAGCTGCGCCGAGTCGGCGTTCATGTATTTGATCGCGTTATCAAGTTTCAAATCTGTACCTATTTGATCTGATCTCTACAAAAGGAGCCGACCGTGCCGAGAAACGAAGTCGCTCAGCAGATACTTTTTCCTTCTCTTTTTCTTTCGGCTTCGGCCTTTTATCGATCACCGGCTTCTCTGTGACGACCGGGGGCGTTGTCCCCTTCTTTGTAGGGGACGAGGATTTCTCCTTGTCTGCAGTCAGCTCGTCAGCGACCGGAGTCTCGGGGATATCCTTCTCCACAAAAGTCTCTTGACGGATCCGAGCGTCTGTCGGAACGTGTAGCTCGTGTAAAAGTTGCTGGGCGATGTCACGAAAAACCGGAGCGGCGACCATTCCGCCATCGCGGGCTCCCGATCTTGGCTCATCCATTATCACGCCAATCACTATCTCGGGGTCGTCAGCCGGAGCCATGCCGATAAATGACGAAATGTACTTGCTTGAATCAACGCTCTTCGTCTTAGCGTTAAACTTCCATGCCGTGCCAGTTTTCCCTGCGGCTGTGTAGCCGTTCAACTGCGCCCGACGACCAGTTCCGGTCTGCACGACCTGTTTCAGCATCGTTCGCAAATGACGAGCAGTTTCAGGTGTAACTACTTGTATTTGTTCACTTTGCGAAGGCAGCTGCGGAGCCTCGCCCGGCCTCCTTGTCTCCTTTATCAGCCGCGGCCTGACCTTCACTCCATTGTTGGCTATCGTCGCAAATGCACTGGTCATTTGCAACGCAGTTACACCAATTTCATACCCGATGGATAGCGAAGCTAACGAGTCACCGTTCCACTTCGAAAGCGGACGGACGATACCGCTTGTTTCGGCAGGAAGTTCTATCCCGGTCTTCTCGCCAAAACCCATTTTCTGCACCATCGCTGCAAAATCCTCTCGCCCGGCTCCGAGAGCCGTTTTTATCGCACACACATTGCTTGAATGCGCCATCGCCTGCGAATACGATACCGTTCCCACGGCATGAGAATCCTTAAAGACATGGTCAGCGATCTCGATGGTGCCATTTCCACTACTTATCATGTCCGTCGGCGTGAACATCTTCTTCTCAAGGCCCGCTCCATAGGTAACGATCTTGAATGTCGAACCAGGTGAGTAAACGGCTTGAACTGCCTGATTTGTGATATGGGCTCGAGACTTGTCGGTGATAAGATTCGGATCGAATGTCGGATAGTTTGCAAGCGCCAGTATCTCGCCCGTTTTCGCCGACATGACGACTGCAATGCCCGATTTTGCGTCCGCGGTCTTGACACCGTTTTCGAGTGCCTGCTCGACCATGTACTGCATTGCCGAATCGATCGTGAGGACAACATCGCTTGGAGCTGACCGCTCCGCTATTTCCTCGTCATAAACCCGCCCCAAACGATCTCGCTGCTGCAGTTTCCTTACGATCGTCCCATGCAGTAGATCCTCCTGCGACTGTTCTATGCCGGCAACCCCTTCGTCGTTATCGTTACTATGGCCAACTACGTGAGCAGCCAGAGTTTGTTGGGGATAAGAACGTTTCTGTTCGTCCTTCCAGTGGAGGCCAGCATAGTTGGGAAGGTCAGCCTTGCGTGTATCACCAAGATCGAGAGCTTTATTTATGCGGGTTACCGCCTCTTCATCCAGCTTGCGTACCAGCGGGATGAAGCGCTTTTTTTGAGCTTTGCCCTCTTTTAATTGAGCGGCAAGCTGGGCGGCATCGATCTTAAGAGCCTTTGCTATGTTTCCGGCTGCTTCATCGATCTTCGTTTCCGGCATCTCTGTCGGATCAGCGTACAATGTCTTGACTCGCAGACTCATGGCCAGAGCCCTTCCGTTTCGGTCGAAAATCGACCCACGGAGCATTCGTGTCTGTTTGACATCCTGCCGCATTGAGACCGCCCGGTCCTTGAGCCATTCATGTTGCGAGACCTGTAGGTAGACCAGCCGAACGCTGATGCCGCCGATCCACAAGATCAAGAAGCCCACCACCAGCATAAATCTGGTGAAGGCTACTTGCTTCATGTTTCGCTTTCTAGGCTTGCGCACGGAGGTTTTCATCTCGTCATTCTCGATCCTTCAGCGGCACGTCGATCTAATACGGGGAAAGGGCTCAGCTTCTATCTCAATGCTACAAGCTTCCTGGTCTGATCAACTGGCTTTTTTGGTGAAGGTTCGAGGTCCTTGCGAACAGGCTGGGTCGCACTGATCTTTTGGACGAGCGGCTGACCCGCTGATGGATTTGGCCGCGCGGCCTTCATCTCGATCGGGTCCGCTGACGCCAGCATGTTGGTGCTTACAGAAGGGGCATCAAGCAGCCCCAGTTTCTTGGCCGACCGTTTTACCTCAGTTGGAGAAAGAGAAACCTCACGAGCGTGGATCAAACGCTGCTTTTCGGCTTCGAGCTGGTCGATCTGGCGCCGAAGTCGTGAATTTTTCATCCCGTAGTCCATCGACGCAAAATGCTGCTGGGCCGCAAAGAAAAACCCGCTAACCAGCAACGCGCCGCAAAGAAAAACCAAAAGATAAGATGTCATGCCGCGATTTGCCGCGTTCTTCGTACGTCCATTTTTTGCTGTCTCGTTTCTTTTGATCATCTTTTGCTCCGATTCCCCTTCTTACTATCTGATCTTTCGAAATGCACGAAGTTTCGCACTTCTCGAACGGGAGTTACTGTCAAGCTCTTCTGCGGTTGGTTGCAGAGGCTTCTTGGTCAATATTTCGACTCGCTTCGCTGCCCCGCACATACACTGTGGAATTCGCGGCGGGCACTGGCATCTCCCTGAGAGACGAGCGAAAGCCTGTTTTACGATCCTGTCTTCGATCGAATGAAATGTGATGATCACCAACACTCCGCCGGGTTCCAGAACATCGACCGCGTCCGCAATAAATCTATCCAAAACGCCTAGCTCGTCGTTGACCGCGATCCTCAACGCCTGAAATGTGCGTGTCGCCGGATGGGTCTTCTCCTTTGGCCCAACTCGAACCGCTCTCTTTACAAGATCAGCTAGTTCCGATGTCGTTGTTATCGGAGTCCCCGCCTTTCGCTTTTCAATGATCCATCGGGCGATCTTCCGCGACGCTCGCTCGTCGCCAAACTGATAAATGATATTCGCAAGTTCGTCTTGCCCCAGCCGTGCGATCAATTCGGCCGCGGTTTCGCTATCCGAAGACTGATCCATCCGCATATCAAGCGGAGCATTAAAACGAAAACTGAACCCTCTGTCTTCACTATCAAGCTGCAACGACGAAACGCCAAGATCGGCGAGTATCCCGTGCGGCCGCCCAAGTCCGGCCTTTTCAACCGCCGACGCGATGCCTGAAAAATTCGTCTGTTCCGCAACGAAGCGACTTACAAACATCTCCAGCCTCGCTTTAGCCAGATCTATGGCTTCGGCATCCTGATCGATGCCGATAACACGATTCAACTCGTTGGCTTCGAGTATTAGCTTCGTATGCCCGCCGAGCCCTAGCGTAGCATCTACAAAAAGTCCGCCGGTCGCCGCATCGAGAAGTTCAAGACATTCCCGCGGCATTACCGGCTGGTGGATGCTGGCTACGTCGTCCGTTTCCATATTCAAAGATCCAGGCGTCGAAAAATCCGCGTAAAAATCTCCTGAGCGCCCCACATTGTGAGTGCTTAACATCTTAAACAAGTATTTAGATTTTTACGTTCTTGTTGCCGATCCGCAGATTGGCGTGTTGCAAATACAGAAGCATTTTAGGCTGTTATTCGGACCGGTGTCAAGAGATATTTTCTTTTTCATCGTTAATCAACTATTTAAGGCTAGAGGGCTTGATTCAGAGATTTTGTGTTTAAGCGCGTTGGTGCGGTAGGATATCGGATTGCGTTACGTGACCTATGGACCCGCAGCTTTTACAACTACTCGTCTTCGGCCTGCTTGCAGCCGGCGGGAACATACTTGGCGGCCTCATCCTCTTCCCATCGCGACTCCATGATTTCTACAACAGATCGCTGAAATATCTCCTCGCTCTCGGCGCCGGCTTCATGCTGGCAGTGACATTTCTAGAAATACTCCCGAAAGTCATCGGACTTTGGCAGAGTACTGGCCACGATCTCACCGAAAGTCTAACAATGCCGATGCTCCTTATGCTCGGCGGTTATTTGATCACCCAGTTTTTCGAGCACACGATAGCCCCACATTTCCATCTCGGAGGCGAAATGCACTGCGACGAGCACGATCACGCGTCTATCTCGCCGCGAAGTGCCTACACAGCGATCGGCGGGCTTCTGATCCACACATTTTTCGATGGAGTGTCCATCGCTGCAGCTTCGCAGATCGATCTCAAGGTCGGAGCACTCGTTTTCCTTGCGGTTTTCCTCCACAAATTGCCCGAGGGATTCACGATCGGCTCAATGGTAATGGCTTCAGGAAAAGGGTTTCGACAGGTTATGTATGCCACAACGCTCGTCGGCCTTACGACATTTGTCGGGGTGATCGTGTTCTTTTTGATCGGCTCGAGCACATCACAGGCGGTAGCTTATGCCCTGCCAATTGCCGGCGGCGTAACTCTGTATGTCGCTGCCAGCGACCTCGTTCCCGAGGTAAATCACCACGCCGGCAAGAATCCGCTGGTCTCGATATCGGTTTTTGCGGGCGTTGCCCTATTTTTTGCGACGCAGCAGATACTCCACGCAGTCCTCGATCATTGATCTCTGTTCGAAGCACATATTTTTGAAACAAAGCGAAGTCCCGGTCGTATTACTAAGTGGAGGCACTTTAGTAACATGCGAGAACCTTTACTAGCTGGCATATTGAGTTTATTGGTCCCCGGACTCGGTCAGATTTATAACGGAAGAATTATTATCGGAATAATTTGGCTAGTCCTGACCGGCTTTTCGTGGATCGGCTCTGCCGGACTGCTCGGATGGGTTATCCATCTGTTCGCAGGCTGGTGTGCATACAGCTACGCAAAGGATTTTCCCGTAAGAAGCTAGGGTTTCTTCATACGATCCTCCTCTTCGCCCGGTGTTTGCCGACACCGGGCTTTTTCTTTTCCGTTTCGAGAAAGTTGACAGAAAGGTGTAGTATTTAGCGTTACGCTTATGGTTAAGGAAGGCATCCCGTTCGTTTTGATACCGGTCATCGCAGGCTCGGTCTTCGGTTATTTTGACCTTTGGCCGGTAGCGGTCGCGTTTGCGGGCGTTGCTTTGTTCATGCTTTATTTCTTCCGCGATCCAGCCCGCTCGATCCCGGCTGACGAAAGGATAATTGTGTCCGCGGCAGACGGAAAGGTGACGCGGATCGAAAAAAACGACGAGTTTAAGCTCGTCAGCGTTTTTCTTTCCCCACTCGACGTTCACATCAATCGTTCGCCGATCGCAGGCAAGATCAAAGAGATCGAATACACAGCCGGCAAAAAGATGCCCGCCACCCGTGACGAAGCAAGCCTTGTAAACGAGCGAAATTCCCTGGTGATCGAAGGCGATTCGATCACCCTTACATGCACTCAGATCGCCGGAATACTCGCACGCCGGATTGTCTGCTGGCCAAAAGCGGGTGATAATCTTGAACGCGGGCAAAAATTCGGCTTGATCAAATTTGGATCACGGACCGATCTACGAATGCCGCCAAACGTCGAGATCGTTGTATCGGTCGGCGACCGTGTGGTTGGCGGTGAGACCGTCATCGCAAAATACTAAATAAGAATTCAGGTGATATTCCGCTTCTGACCTTATGGCAGACGAGCAGACAAAACCGCCGCACCGCGGCCTTAAGAAAGGACTCTACGTAATTCCGACTCTATTCACTGCGGCTAACGTCGCAATGGGCTATTTGGCGGTTTTGTCCTCGATTCGGGGTTATCAGGTCGCTGCGGAAAACCCGGAACTTGCAGCAAGCTATTTCAATGGAGCCGGTCTCGCGATCGGCCTCGCTATCCTTTTTGACACCGTAGACGGACGTATTGCCCGTGCAACCAGAACTGCGACCGAGATCGGTGTTCAATTTGATTCTCTTGCCGACGTACTGACATTTGGAATAGCTCCGACGGCATTGATCTATGCCTGGGCGGTTGCTCCTGCGTTTCCAGAAGGCACCTTTGGGCACAACCTCGGCGTATTTTTACTGTTTGCGTACCTAATGTGCGGGGCATTCCGCCTGGCCCGCTTCAATTTGCAGGCGACACGCCCGGCAAAACTGGTCGAAGGTGCGACCAAAGTCGACAAGAAAGCCTTTGTTGGCCTGCCGATACCTCCGGCGGGCGGCCTTCTCGCGGCCCTCGTTCATTTCTCTCCGCTGCCGCTCAATTCGTTTGGTGAAGCGGCTCCACTCTACACCTATGCACTGCTGGGCTTGATAGCCGTCCTATCCATACTAATGGTCAGCACGATCCGCTACACCAGTATGAAAACTACGGGAAGCACCCGTCAGGGCTTTTACCTGGTGCTTGCGGTAGCGGCAATGGTGATGTTTATCTATTTTTATTCGAAATACGCCTTGCTCGCGATCGCAGCACTCTATGTAGCTCACGGGATAATTTGGTGGATAGCCAGACTCATCGGCCGCATAATCCGGCCATCTCAGACTGCCGAAGAAGCTTAAGATCGACCCGAACGCCGGATCGGCATCACACTGCCCCGCTTCCCCCGCGATTCACGTGAGTCGTATTCGTCCGTGTCGTCGTCATATTCCCTTCCGCTCGCAACCAAGATCGTCAGCAGCGTCAGGAACATTACCGAAACCGCAGTAATGTGGAGCACAAAATCAAACAGGCTGTGTACCAAAACCGCTACGCAGCCGGCGAATGCTCCCACGCCAGCTCCTCGGCGGAATTTGTTTGAAACCGCACTCGCACGCATCCCGGTGCGAATTAGCAAAAACAAAAACAACCCGCCGATCGCTAATCCGGGGATTCCGGCGTCCGCAGCGATCTGCAGATAATCGTTATGGGCCTGCTCGACGCGTTCGTAGCCGCCCGCGGTATCAAACTGCGTGTAAGCTTGCGGAAAAGCCCCTAGGCCCGCCCCGAACGGAGCATATTCCCTGATCACCTTCAGCGTGACGGTCCAGATTTGAAACCGGTTTGAACTGATGTCCTCCGATCCCGCGGTCTCGGCTACCCGGGTTAGTGAAGTATCACCGCCAACAAATAGTGCTCCGCCAACCGCCGCGATCAAGAGTGCTGCGGCGAGACCGGCTTTGAGAGCAATATTCCGAAAGCCCTTTGACTTGCTAGTGATGAACACGAGAAAGATCACTTCGGCAAACAGAGCTACCAACCCGCCCCGTGAACCGCTCAGAAGCAAGGCTGCTGCCATCAGAGCAGCAGCCACGCCGTAAAGCAGCCTTTTGTCGCTTCGGAGCGAGCCGCAGAATAGCAGCCCAAGGGGGATCGCAACGGCCATTTCGATGATAGCGGCAAAATCGTGTTTATTGACGAAAGAACCAAACGGGATCCCGGCGGACGGCTTATAGATCCCAAATATCCTTTCCGGACTCAGAACGGACTGCAGGATGGAATAAAAAGCGTAGAGAAAACCGAAGATCGTCACGAACGCCGCTAGCTTTCTCAATCGTCCGGCCGAATCGACAACCGAAAGGGCGATAAAGAAAAATATCGATAGCGCGAAGAGGTGGAGTGCAACCAATTTAGTAGCGAAGGGCTCGATCGATATCGTCCTCGCAACACCCGCGATGCCGCCGTCAGCATAAGTTCCGAACGGGATGATCTGCAATACCGCATAGATAGCCAGGAAACCCAACGGCACTTGCAGCCAGTCACGGCTTATCCTAAAATTTTCGCCAGAGACGGAACCCACCGCAAACACAAGAAAAGCTAAGCAAACCAGAAGATAAAAAAACGCGATCACCGGCTGATGGACCGTTCCGTAGGCGAGCGTGGTCACTGCGCAGATGACGCAGATCATGACGAAGGCGAGTTTGTTAAGAAATGTTGTCAACTTGGTTCAGGCCTTCGTTAAAACAAAATCGTCGTACCAAAGCAGCCCGGTTATCGGACATTCTTCGCCGCAAAACTCACGTACGGTTCGGATCGTTACGCCATTTGTCCCTTGCGGTACAGTGAACTCGATCACAACCTCTTGCCAGTCATTCGTGCCGCTTAAGAATGGCTTAGAAAGGGCGAGCGACTTGTCATCATTCGCACTCAGGATCTCGATCATCGGCATTCCGGCGCTTCGAAGGCTTTCCGTACGGACAAATGCAGAGAGCCTATATTTACCACCGGATTCAACTACAACCGTCTGCAGGATATTTGCGAAAGCAGGTTTCGAAGATCCCTTAAAGTTCAGCCTCAAACCGCGATTTCCGGATTTTCGAACCCGCGGATCGGGAGCCGCCTCAAACTTAGGATCATTTCGAATGACCGTCCACCCGAATCTCGATTCCTCATTGTCACCGATTGCCTTTTCAAATCCGCCATTCGTTACAGCTCCGGCGACCGCCTCGTTTTCTGAGCCGTATTGCCGGGCAAATTCGAGAGCTTCAGCAAAGTGTTTTTGATCAAAGAGCCCAAGCGCGATAGAACGTGCGATCGCGGTATTGCTTCCTTTCTCGCTCTCGCTCAATTGGTTCCAATTTCTTAAAGCCTCCGGAGCCCTGCCGCGAGCCGCAAAAAAATACGCGAGCCGGGCCTTCATCTCCGGCCGCTCTGCGGCGATCCTCTCGAGCGGCTCAGGATCCTTCCCTGAATAATCCCAGAGAAGCGAGAAAACCTGTTCGCGATAGATCGGGCTATTCTCCGCCGCCAGCTTCAACTCCGCGAAGGCCTTCTCCGGCTGCTCCTGCCGGACGTAAAAGTTGCCTAAATGCCAACGAGCATAGGAGTAATTCGGCGCTAACCTAACTGCCGTCAGCAACTGTTCCTCAGCCTTCCCGGTGTCGCCGTTTTGCTCATACGCTCTGCCCAGTTCCGTTCGCCAGCGAAAATCAGACGGAGCGTGGCGAACGGCATTTTCCAAAGCCACAACCGCACCGCTCGTATCGGATGCCGCGGCCGCTAGTGCAAAGGCAGCAGGGTCGCTCGGAGCCAGGCCGTTCGCGATCTTTGAGACGTCAACAAGATTTGGGTCGGATTCCTGGGTCAGCGTGGCAAGCAGATTTCCTAGCTGATTTCGGATCGAGAACCAGCCAAAAAGCAGCACGGCGATCGCCGCTAGTGCAAGAAGCACGCGAGCGCGTGGCCTTCGATGATCGATTGCGATCAGGTCATTCATCTAGTGATGCTAACGCCCATAAAACTCCGCGATCGCATCGACGACGGCAGTTTGCTGTTCCGGTTTTAGCTCCGGAAAGATCGGCAGAGCGAGGGTTTCTCGGGCGGCTTTTTCCGAAACCGGCATATCGCCCTCTTTGTACCCTAGATAGCCAAAACACTCCTGTAAATGCAGCGGAACGGGGTAATAAATATCCGTACCAATACCTTTTTCCGTAAGGAAAGCTCGCAGCTTGTCACGTCGGTTCGGCACGGAGATAACGTACTGATTATAGATGTGACGGACATTCGTTCTTTCCACCGGCAAGCCTATTTCTTCACTGAGGCCGCGGTCGATGAACATCGATCGGTAACGGTCCGAATTTGCACGACGACTCTCGGTCCAGCCTTCGAGATGCGGGAGTTTTACTCGGAGAACCGCTCCCTGAAAGCCGTCGAGACGCGAATTGAGTCCAACATATTTGTGGTAATAACGTTCCTCAGACCCGTGTACGCGAAGGGCAAGCAACTTCTTCGCCAGGGCGTCGTCATTAGTCGTTAAAAAACCACCGTCGCCCATACCGCCAAGATTCTTTGACGGGTAAAAGCTAAAACACCCGATCGCCCCGATCGCCCCGGCACGAACCCCATTTATCTCCGCCCCGATCGCCTGAGCGGCATCTTCGACCACCGCGATCCCGTGAGCATCGCTCAATGCCATCAAAGCGTCCATGTCGACACACTGGCCAAACAGATGTACCGGTTCGATCGCTTTTGTTTTCGGAGTGATCTTTTCCTCGATCTTCGCGATGTCCAGATTGTGTGTATCTGGTTCGATATCAACAAATACAGGCGTCGCACCCAGACGCGTGATCGCACTGACGGTGGCAAAAAAACTGTACGGTGTGGTGATTACCTCGTCACCAGGACCGACATCGAGCGCCATCAGTGCCAGAACGATCGCGTCAGAACCCGACGCACAGGCTATCGCGTACTTCGCTCCGCAATATCCGGCGAGTTCACATTCCAGTTCGGCAACCTCGCTGCCGAGAATAAAGCCGTTTGTGTCGAGCACGCGCCCAAGTGCGGCCTCGATCTCAGGTCGAAGCGCGGCATTCTGTTCTTTCAGGTCTAGTAAAGGGACGTTCATCTTGTTTGATACCTATCTTCTTTGCGCCTCGGCGTTTACCTGATATCTTAGCGCGTGTGATCAAGGACAAGAAAATGAGAACTCGCGAGGTGATCAAACGCCTGCGCAAAGCCTACCCCGACGCCCACTGTGCTCTCGACCATTCAAACGCCTTTGAACTGCTGATCGCGACCATCTTGTCGGCTCAATGCACCGATGCACGCGTAAATATCGTCACCGCCGATCTTTTTCGAAAATACCGCGGGCCGGCGGATTATTTGAAAGTGCCGCAGACGGAGTTGGAGAAGGACATCCACTCGACCGGCTTTTTTCGCAACAAAGCGAAGAATATTCAGATGGCATGCTCCAGAATTCTGGAGGTTTACAACGGCGAAGTTCCTACAAATATGGACGATCTGTTGACGCTAGGCGGCGTGGCAAGAAAAACTGCGAACGTCGTTCTCGGCAATGCGTTCGGTATTGCTTCCGGCGTCGTGGTTGATACGCATGTATCGCGTATCTCGCAGCTTCTCGGCCTAACCTCCGAAAAGACACCCGAAAAGATCGAACGCGACCTATCGGAACTCGTGCCGAAAAAAGACTGGATACTGTTTCCGCATTGGATGATCCACCACGGCCGGCAGGTCTGCATTGCCCGCCGCCCGCAGTGCCATATCTGCGTGCTATCCGACATTTGCCTGTCGAGCAACGCTATCTAGAAAAAAGTAAGCATTTTGCGTCGTTTTACGCATTTTGCTGCATTCCACGCGGAAAGGGGTTTCATTTTAGCCAGATTTCAGGTAGCGTCGTATACATGCATGCCTGTATCGTCAACGCACCACACCGCGACTTCCTCGAAGCACTTATTGAATTTGCCAACGAAGAGCCTCCGCGTGATCGCATACTCCCTTACATTTCCTATTTCCGCCCAAAAGCGACACCGCCGACTGATGCGAGCGGTTGTTATACGTGCGATCCCGATACGTGGCGGACAGACACGGTCCGAATGATCGCCGAAATCGAACTCGGAAACGAGATAGCCACGGCTTTGGGACGCGCAATATCGCGAGGCAGCCGTGGCGAGTCAGTACCACCTGCGGTAGCGGGTGGGGCCCTGGGACGCACGGCCAGAGACTCCTTGCACGGCATTTACGACGGTTCAACTTCTCTGCGAGGGCCTGCGCCTTTAAGAACTCCGCTCACCATTCCCGGTCCTTACTGCAGATCGACCCTCGCCCAACCACGCGGATCACCACGTTCAGCCCTCGTTTATTGAATTTCTAGTTTTGAATTTTTGGTTGACGCCGATCTTGATCTTTGAAAACTCGCAATTCCTGGGACGCTCAAAGCCAGAGCCTCCGCCATCGATCTTAGAAATAGAAGTATTCCTGGGACGCAAAATAAAAGGTAGGGGCCGTTGCGGGTTGTGCCGCCAGACCTTGGGACGCACAGCAAAAAGGCACCACCTGATGAAGCAGATGGTGCCTTGCAAATCCTGGGACGCAACTTTCGTCTATCGCGTATACGGGATCAAAACGACTTGCAGACGCCGGTTCTTAGCTTTGTTTGCGGCGGTCGTATTCGGAGCGACTGGGACGCTCGCACCGTAGCCTTTTGCGACAATACGTCCTTCTTCCACGCCCATCGTCGCAAACTTCTCGGCAACGGCATATGAGCGTTTGTCAGTAACAGCCTGGATCTGAGCCGGTGCTCCGGTGTTGTCTGTGTGGGACTCGACCGAGATGCGATAATCTGGGTAATTCGAGATTATCTCACCGAGCGACGTCAGCTTGCCATCCGCCTGCGGAGCAAACGCTGTCGAACGAGTACCGGCCCACCAGTTTTCGGCGATCGTAAGGACGATACCGCGTTCGTTCTTCTCAACCGTGCCGAATGCTTTCAGCGAATTCAGAAGTTCCGCCTCTGCGGCTCGCGATCTAGCCGCTCTTACCTCAGTTTCGGCGGCATCCTGAAGTGCTTTTTTCTCGTTTGCCGCAGCCTGTTCTACCGCAGCAAGTTTTGCATTTGCGGCTTCTGCCTCGAGTTTGGAACGGCCAAGATCCTCGCGGAGTCTTCCGTTTTCTTCCCGAAGTTCGCGAAGCTGGCTTGAATAGTTCATAGCGTCCCGCTCGGCCAGTTCACGATTTCGTGTTTCGCGAGCAAGCTCACTCTTGAGCTCATCGATCTGGTCCTGAGCGTCAAGAAACTTGGTTTCAGCCGCTCGTATCTCGGCGTCGGTACGAACCTGTTCATTGCGCTTTTCGCGGGCTTCCTTACGCTGCGTAGCCAGCCCTTCGGCCCGAACAGACGCGACAATGGCCTTACGAGCGGCGATGTCGACGGTGTCCGCGTCACGACCAGCCTGCCACGCGTTTTCGGCGTTCTGGAGCAGAGTCGTCGCCTCGGCTAGCTCGGTAGACGCATCTCGTTCGGCTCCCGCGTATTTTGCAAGTGCCACTGCCTGCTTTGCTTGCAGGATCGCCGGCGGGGTCTTCGCGTAATCGGTCTCAGCTATCTCAGGAGTGCGCGGATCGCGGAAATAGTCGCTTGAGTTGCCAAAATAGGTGATCGCGGGAGTTGTACCGATCCTCTGTCCATTGGACGCGACCGGATAGAGATTCTCAAGCATTATGGTCTGGCTCGGCCGCGTCACCATAAAGTGCGGCTCTGCAGTAATGATCATCGAAAACGTCTGAAGCGGGGATGTCACGCGGACCTTGGAGTCGATGAAGAACAGGCCACTTCGCTTGATCTCACCAAGATTATCGGCCTGACCTGTCGGAGAGATCGCCCACAGCACGTAGGTAGCGTAGCCCGCTCCGAGTTCGAACGGACGAGGCATTTTGTCTACAGAAAGTTCGATGGTCGTGCCGCTTCGGCTGGTTCGCTTGACCTTCGCCTCGCCCTTCATTCGAGGGAATCGCGTGGTTCCTCGAAACTGAACAGTAACCGTCTCGTCGAGCGGATATGTTATGGCAGTGGTTTTCCGGGCGACATCAACTTGCCCAAAAACGACCACGCTAAGCAGGATCGAAAGGGCGCAAATGCTCGCAAGCCGTACGAGTGCTGTTTTTTTCATAAAGTTCTCCCAAGATTAGAGCTCACCTAAAAAAGATGCCACACGGCGCCGAAAAGTTGCAAGAATGTGATCTTGGACAGTTAACCCGGAAGTAAAGTATATTCAGACATTTACGATGGACGATCTCAAGCGGCTATTAAAGTACGTTCAGCCTTACTGGCCGGCGTTTTTGCTTGCCTTCATAGCGATGATCGTCGGAGCCGTATTCGAGACTGCTACAAGAGCTTTGCTTGTACCCGTTTTCGACCGGTTATCACCCGGCCAAACGCCGGGCCAGACACTTTTTGACCTCGACAGCCTAATACCGCGCGATGACTGGTATCAGGCATGGCTGATGATCGCCGTTCTTCTGGTGTCCTTTACGATCCTAAAGGGTGTCGCCGAGTATGTCTCGTCCTACCTAATGGCAAAGATCGGCCAGTCGTCGGTCCTTTATTTGCGTACGGAGTTATACGATCACCTGCTGAAGCAGCCTGCTGCGTTCTTCGAAAAACATCGAACCAATTACCTTGTTTCGAGGCTTGTCGTGAGCTGCTCGGCGATAGAATATGCAGTTTCAACCAACTTGCGAGACGTTATCAGAGAAACGGTAGCTTTGATCTCCTTTATCGGAGCTGCGTTCTATTACAACTGGAGGTTGACGCTAGGCGCCCTAATAATTGCACCGGTCATCGCTCTGCTGACAAACGAGTTCGGAAAGCGCCTTCGGCGCCTCGCCGAGATGTCGCTCGAAGGCAACAAAGATCTGAATGACAAATCGCAGGAAACGCTGTCAAACCACATCATCGTCAAGGCATACGGCGCCGAAGAACGTGAAAGCACGCGATTCGTAACCGCTGCAAAGAACATTGCCCGTGCCAATCTGCGTTCCGCAAGCATCTCTGCGACATCCCCGCCGACGATCGAGCTGATCGGTGTGATCGCCATTGTAGGGATGCTCTTTTTCGGGCTTCGCGAGATAGACTCCGGTCGCATGGTCGCTTCCGAGTTTTTCGCGTTCCTGGTCTTTCTCCTCCAGAGCTATGACCCTTTGCGCAAAATATCTCGGCAGCACAACGAGATAACAAAAGCCTTTGCTGCGGCCCGGGATGTTTGGAGCATTCTGGACGAAAACGAATCGCTGCCCGTAAAGCCGAATGCAGTAGATCTTGCCCCGCTCGCTAACGAAATAAGGATCGAAAACCTGACCTTCAATTATCGGAACAGCAAAAAGAAGATCCTTTCGAATATAGATCTGGAAATTAAGAAGGGCGAGATGGTCGCTCTCGTCGGCGAGAGCGGTGGCGGGAAATCGAGCCTGACACGGCTGATCCAGCGGCTTTATGATCCGACGGAAGGCGCGATCCTGTGGGATGGCGTCGACCTGCGGGATGCGGGACTGGCGAGTTTGCGGCGGCAGATCGCTCTTGTCACGCAGGAGACCGTTCTGTTCAACGATACGATCCGCGAAAACATTGCCTATGGACGGCCTGACGCGTCGCAGGCGGACGTGGAGGAGGCAGCACGTATCGCATTTGCCGATGATTTCATCGGCCAGCTTCCGCAGGGATATGACACGCTCGTAGGCGAACGGGGCGTCCTGCTTTCGGGTGGCCAGCGCCAAAGGATCGCTATCGCCCGGGCCGTTTTGTTGAACGCTCCGGTATTGATACTCGATGAAGCGACATCGGCTCTCGACACAGAAAGCGAGGCTCTGGTGCAGAAAGCGCTCGGAAATCTGATGCAGGATCGCACGTCTATCGTCATCGCACATCGCCTTTCGACGATCCGCCGAGCCGACAAAATTGTCGTAATGGAGAAAGGCTGCATAATCGAGCGCGGTACGCATGAAGAATTGCTTGCAAAAGGCGGAAAATACAAGAAACTATACGAACTCCAGTTTGCTGAAATGGAGGAACAAAAAATAGAAATATGAAATCAATGACAGGCTTCGGCCGAGCGTCCGTCGAACAGGGCGATTTTTCAATATCGGTCGAACTGAAGACGGTCAATAATCGCTTTCTGGACGTAAACATGCGGCTGCCGTCCGAGCTGCAATCGCTCGAGTCCACGATCAAAAAACTAATCGGCAATCGTCTGACTCGTGGACGTGTCGAGGTAAACCTGCAATACGATCGAAATGACCCCGTCGAACTCGAACTCAACCGCCCACTGATCGCCGGTTTCCTAGCTGCAATGAAGCAGATGCGTGAGGAATATTCGCTTGCTGGCGAACCGGACATCAACGTTATCGCCCGTTTGCCGAATGTTGTTAACACCAAGAAACAGGAGCCAAATGCCGATTTCCTTGCCGCCTTAGAGCAGATATTCGGCCAGGCGATCGACGATCTCGAAACCATGAGGACCAAAGAGGGTGAGATGCTGGCTGCTGAGCTGCTCGCCCGGATCGATGAGATCGAGGCACGTGTGCCCGCGATCGAGGCCGAAGCTGCAAAAGTAGCGGACGAATTTTCCGCCCGGCTTACAAAACGGATATCGGAAATGCTAGCTAAGTCGGATTCTCAGCTCGATATAGATCAGGCCCGAATTGCCCAGGAGGTTGCCTTCCTCGCCGACCGTGCCGACATAGCCGAAGAGATCACCAGGCTGAAAAGCCATATCGAACATTTTCGCTCAATAGCAGGAGACGAGCGCGACGTAGGCAAACGCTTAGATTTCCTCACACAGGAATTTAACCGCGAGGCAAATACTATCGCCTCGAAAACAAACAATATGATCGTCAAGGAGAACGCCCTGGCCATCAAGAGCGAGATTGAGAAAATCCGCGAGCAAGTGCAGAATGTTGAATAGTTAGGAAGTCCGGGAAGTTTGGGAAGTCCAGGAAGTCTCGGAAGAGCGGCCCGCTCAAGACTTACTGGACCTCCCGGACTTCCCAGACTTCCAAAACTGACGTAGATGCAAGGAAAACTAATAATCATAAGTTCCCCATCCGGCGGCGGGAAAGGCACGCTCATCCGTGAGGTTCGAGCATGCCTGCCTGACCTTGGTTTCTCCGTGTCACACACTACGCGAGGCCAGCGCTTCGGCGAGGAAGATGGCCGCGAGTATTTTTTTACTGACAAGGATGAATTTGAAAGAATGATCGCCGCAGGTGAGTTTCTTGAGTATGCCGAGGTTCACGGAAATCTCTACGGTACATCACTCGAAGAAAGTCGAAAGGTCGCGAAAAGCGGCAAAGATCTGATCGTTGAGATCGACGTTCAGGGGGCTCTTCAGATACTCGAAAAGCTGCCTGGCGATTGCGTAAGTATATTTATTCTGCCTCCGTCATTCGACGTCCTCGAAGCCCGGCTGACCGCTCGCGGAACTGAAGGCGACGCCGAACTCCGTACGCGGCTCAAGAACGCCTTTAATGAGGTTCTTCAATACTCGAAGTTTCAGTACGTCGTTATCAACGAAGATCTGCCGGCCGCCACGCGGCAGATCGTTTCAATAATTTGCGCCGAAAGGCAATGCCGCGATAGACAAGAGGCCGCCATTAAAGGTATCCTTGATAGCTTCGACGCATCGAAGCATCGATTCAACGGAGACTAACGCATATATGGCCGACGAAAACGCAGAAATCGAAGAAACCGAGGTTGAAGAGATTATCGATCCGCCCGCGATCGATTCAAAATACCGCATGATCATCCTGGCCGCGCAGCGAAGCAAGCAGCTCCAGCGCGGAGCTCTCCCGCGAGTTGACCTCGATATGAGAAAGACCAAAGCAACTCGCATTGCAATGAGGGAATTTCAGGAGAAAAAGGTCAATTTTGAGATCCTTGAAAGTTAGTTGCGGAGTCAACTGACATTTGAGAGTTGTAAAGCTTAAGAGAAAAACCGCGGTATTCTCACTGCGGTTTTTCTTTGACCGAAACTTAACTTCGCTTCGAGTTTCTCCCCACAGCTACGTACCCTGAGTACTCACATCCCTTTATAATTAGGTCCGCCGCCACCCTCAGGCGTGACCCAGTTTATGATCTGATAAGGGTCGGCGATGTCGCACGTCTTACAATGAACACAATTCGAAAAATTGACCTTTAGTTCCTTCCGCCCGGTCGCGGCGTTATCCTCCATCTCATAGACCGCTGCCGGGCAAAATCGCTGACACGGGTTTCCGTATTCCTCGGCACATCGCGTTGCGCATATCTCGGGATCGAGAACATGAAGATGCGAGGGCTGGTCTTCGTTATGTGCTACGGCTCCGTAGAAAACGTCGGTGACCTTGTCAAAGGTCAGCTCTTTATCAAAAGGAACATCAGCGTATCGCTCGTTCTTGAGATGATCTGATGGGCCGAATCCGCCTTCCTTCGCATTGCCGTTTAGATTTTCCATCCGCTCGTGGCCTGCAACGTGATGTTCCTTCGGCATAAAGCCCCACGCGAGGCCTTTAGTGGCAAATTGCAGCCCGGTATTGACCAGTGCCGACCAGCGGCCCTTTTGAAAGGCCCCATGGAAATTGCGGACCGGGTGAAGTTCATCGTATATCCAGCTAAGATTCACCTTTTCTTCGTAATGGCGAAGGGTCTTTGATGAAAAATCATCATGCTCGAAGGCACTGATAATAGTCTCAGCGGCGAGCATACCGGATTTCATCGCCGTATGGATGCCCTTTATCCGCTGGCCATTGAGTATCGAAGCCGAATCGCCGACGAGCAGAACGCCGTCCGCGTAAAGCTTCGGCATTGTCCAGTATCCACCCGCATTGATGGTCTTGGCGCCGTACTTGACCATCTTACCGCCTGCGAGCACTTCGGCGACCTTTGGATGCGTTTTGAACTTTTGAAACTCCGCGTGTGGATCGATCATCGGATCTTCGTAGTCAAGGCCCGTTACGTAGCCGATGCTGATCATGTTGTCCTTCAGCCCGTAGATCCAACCGCCGCCGTAAGTCCTCGTATCAGATGGAAACCCAAGCGTGTGCACGACCTTTCCCTCGGCAAAATTGCCCGCCGGAACCTCCCACAGTTCCTTCACGCCCAGAGAATAGACCATCGGCTCTTTATCTTCCGCCAGCCCGAGGCGCGAAATGACCTGCTTGGCCAAAGACCCGCGTGAGCCTTCGCCAAGAACGGTGATCTTTGCGAGCAGGTCAACGCCCGGCTCGAAATTGGGTTTGCGATGACCTTCCTTGCCGATTCCCTTATCCCCGGTGCGAACGCCGATCACGGCGTCATTCTCGTCATACAGAACTTCCGCCGCAGGAAACTCGGGGAAAATATTGATCCCGGCTTCCTCGCACTTCTCTCCGAGCCATTCGCAGATCCGACTGAGGCTGACGATATACTTTCCCTTATTCTTCAAGGGCGGCGGAACGAGCGGAGCGTTAATTCCCTTCTTGTCAGTCAGATACCAAAACGCATCTTCCGTCACGACCGTATCGACAGGACAGCCCTGAGCAATAAAATCAGGCATCAACTCGCGGATCGCGATCGGGTCCATCACGGCTCCCGACAGTATGTGAGCACCAACGAACGAGCCTTTTTCTACGATGGCGATCTCGATATCGCCCACCGGTTTGCCCGTCTTGAAGCCCTTTGCGATAAGCTCGTCGTGTTCCTTGATCTTGTTTTTCAAATGCAAAGCCGCTGCCAAATTTGCCGGCCCAGCACCCACAAAAACAACGTCCATCGGTATCTGTTCGCGTTCGATCATATGCTTGTCATTACCACCTGCGGTAGCGGGTGGGCAGTTCCCTCTCCAAGAAATGAATAACCATTCAGAAGCGAATTATATCAGCAAAAGGGTGGAAACACGACCGGTAGGGAGTGTGTTGATCGCGTATTGACAGTCGACTGAAGATATCTCCTTTGCGGCACCTTTGCGTTCTTTGCGACTTTGCGTGAGGAATCCAATGAGTTTCACGCAAAGCCGCCAAGGCCGCAAAGCAGACGCAAAACGGAAAACCGCGTGGTAGACTCAATAGGTGATTCTTGGACCGCAAAACACACTCCCTACCGGTCGTGTTTCCGCCTTCATCCTTATCGCGTCGATCTGCCTCTACTCATGCTCATCGCCTCCGAATAAGATCAAAATCGAAGCCCTGACCGCGATGCCAAACAAGATCTTATGGGCATGGGAGCGCCCTGAAGACCTGCGTTTTATTGATCCAAAGGAAATCGGCGTGGCGTTTCTCGCACAAACGGTATTTCTTGAAAAAGAAAGCGTCCTGCCCAAACCACGCCGCCAACCGCTCGAGGTCGCAACCGGAACATACATGATCGCCGTGACCCGCGTTGAGACCGCAAAAGGCACTTTCGTTCGTCCAACCTTCGACACCGAAATGCGGCAGAAATTGGTCACCCAGATCAAGTCAACGCTCGAACTTCCCGAAGTCAAAGCTATCCAGATCGACTTCGACGCAACGGTCTCGGAACGAGCTTTTTATCGCTCGATGATGAAAGACCTCCGCGCACAAATGCCTGAAGGCATTACTCTTACGATGACCGCCCTAGCCTCGTGGTGTGCCAGTGACACCTGGCTTGCCGACATGCCCGTTGCCGAGGCCGTGCCCATGGTCTTCCAAATGGGAGCCGACAGCGAGAAGATCAAGAACTACTTAAAAAACGGTAACGACTGGGCCGAACCACTCTGCCGCGGCAGTCAGGGCATATCGCTCGAAGAAGGGCGATTCGAGGGAATGCGGTCAGACAGGAGGGCGTATTTTTTTAAGAACACGCCTTGGAGACCGGACGATCTACGAGCTATTCTCTCGTCGCGATAAATCGCGTCGTCATCTTACGACGCAGCCCTATTTTCCGACGCATTTCCGAACCGTTACAACCAAATTCCGAACCGTTTTTTACGAGAACCGAACCGCTTTTTCTTGAAGAACTCAAAACCCTCACACTTCTCACACTCATACCAAACTCACGCACTTAGCGCAGTTTAGACAGTTCCGTGGTTTCAATTCGACTGGTTGCTATCTCGGATGATGGGAAGTCACTTCCTGGCGGTGAAGCGGCCCACTGATTCTAGCCAGAGGTGAAACCTCTGGATCATGGCCAAATGAGTTCGTCGCCCTGAAAGGGCGAGAGATCTACGGGCACTGGCCTCTCCCGCACCTTCAGTGCGGCGGTCAAGGCTTTCCAGACGTTTCACGTCTGGCTAGAATCTCTCTGCGGCTCCGCCACAACTCTGTCGAGGACTAACAATCTGTTTTCCGATTTGACAAAGCGTTGCATCCCTGCTACGCTGTATCACATGCTAAGAAACTGGGAAGAATTCGACGATCCGGGAACGCCACGAATTGCGGATCTGCACGTGTCGATGTCGCCGTATGGAACGATGCTGGTTAGCCGCAACGCATACCAAGCCCTCGGCAAACCAACCCACGTCATTATGCTCTGGGAAGCGGAGACCTCGACCATCGGCATCAAACCGGTCCCGCCATTCACCCTAAATGCCTTCCAACTCTACGACAGCGGCCGCTCCGGAGCCCACCGCTTCCACGCCCTACGCTTCATCCAAAAACACAAAATAAACCTCGACTACACCGTCCGCTTCCCCACTGCCCGCATAGAAGACGGCGTGCTCGTCCTAGAACTAACCCACTGCGTCCGCTCCCCAAGATTCGTAAGGCCACTGCCGGAGAGGACGGGCTGGAAGGTGAAAAATCGAACTGATAAGTCAACAACGGTCGATCAACTAACGATGTAAAGTACGGAATTACCAAATAATCTGCTAAGTATTTATGCTATTATTTACGCGAAGAGGGCTATGAACCTGGAACCGTTTCTGAAAAAAGTAACAGCTGCCTGCAAGGCAAATAACGTTGCGATGTTAGGAATGTTTGGCTCAGTGGCTCGTGGCGAAGACACCCCGAATAGCGATGTCGATCTCCTAGTTCGCCTCAGCAAGCCGATAGGATTCGTCGAGTTTATCGATTTAGAAGATACATTCAAGGAAATCTTTGGACGCAACGTCGATCTTGCCACGGAATCGTCACTGCACCCGCTAATTCGCAAAAATGTTCTCGCCGACCTAAAAGTCATTTATGAAAAGTAGACACGACCGTCTATATCTCTATGACATTATCGAATGCTGTGACCGTGTCGCCGATTACATAGTCGGCGTTAGCGAAGAAGATTATCACGTAAACCTAATGCTTCAGGACGCTCTTGTACGCAACATCGAGGTCGTTGGCGAAGCAGTCAAAAACCTTTCAACTGAAATTACACACGCACATCCGGAAATCGCATGGAGCCAAATCGCCAGAATGCGTGACAAGATTGCTCACCATTATTTTCGCATTAACCTCGACGTAGTATGGAAAACCGCGACCGACGATCTGCCAACTCTTCGTCCACAGATCAAAGCGATCTACGACAGAATGTAGCCAAAGAAGCTCAAACTCGCGATCCGAAAACCAGTCAGCTAAAACCAGAGTGGACTAAGCTGCTAATTATCGATCTGTTTTAATAGTTCCACAGCTCGGTTGTCCCCATCTTCGACAATCTTCTTTAAGGTTATTTTTAACCATTGCTTCACTTTTGGATCTTTATTTCCCGAATTTTTTACATCGTTTAGTCGGTCAAACTTATTTGGATTCTGCGACTCTCCATACCCTTGGATCAAGGAGGTAAGATCCACTGCATTTGTTCCGTTGATCACATCCTTAGCTAATATGTCCGCTGATTCCAAAGGCGAGTGAGCGATGACATAATAAGCCATCCAACGATCTTTGTCCGAGCTGTTCATAAATTCTCGAGCCCATTCTACCGTTGCCGTGTCACCCATTCCAGCTAAGCTAAACGATAATTCCCAGTGCTCCTGATATCTCTTATCCACTAAACCTCTGACGATTTCTGTCGCTTCGGATTCCGGATTCTGAACAAACCAAGTAGCAATCTGAGCGGCTTCTTCTACATCGGCCGATCTCAGAGCGGCCATCATCAGATCGAGGTGGCGTTTTTCTGCCGTCTTGATCATTGCCCACATCAGAGGCCAGCGATGCGATTTGTCTAGCTCCGGATAGTTCCGGGCAAGCTTAATGAGGAGTGTCTCATTTCGGGTCTCGCTAATGTACTTGCTTATTGGGCCGACGTAGTTTAACGGAATAGGTTTTTTCAGCAAATCGATGATGAAGTCTGCCGCTTGTTTGTGCTTGCCCCACGCAAATGCCCACAACACGTCTCTTTTCTCCGTGGACGAACGGAAGAAAAGCTTTACGAGATAATCAAAAGGTTTGTCGGACGTAGGTGAGTTTAGTTCGTCATCGATATCTGAAATAAGGGATTTCGGAAATTGCTTGGCATTTCGGGAGTTCAAAGCCAGTTTCCTCAAATCCCCCAATTCTTTTTTCTCGATATCGTAGTCGTTTTTTGAGCTGATGCGGATGAAATGTCTCACGGATCTCAACATTTCTGAGGAATCCAAGTCATTGATTGGCAGATTCATTGCTTCCGTCGCAACTACCGACATCTCCCAGCCCGACCCGTCTTTGTTAGCAAATAGCAGGTATTTTGGCTGGGGAAACTTGAGACTCTGAGCTGGCAAAGGGGCTAAAAACGAGCGTCGGTCAGAGCCAAAAGATATAACTGTGCAGCTGGTATGAGTTTCGTAACCATTAAAAACCTTATCTTTGAAGTCTCCCTTAAGGACTTCGACGATCTTAAACTCAACAGCACTTCCACTTCTTGAAACGGGTTCAGCGAGAAGAACCGCCTCAGTTTCCTTCACCAAACCGTATTTTGTTTTCGGCAGATGACCGTCCGCATAAGAACAAGCCAGCGAGTAAACACTCGAACAGTTAAGGCAAACTGCTATCGCGAAGATCGCTTTTAGTAACTTGTTGATCATCCCTTTTTGATGTTTTAGTCGACCAATGAGTTGTCGTGAGAGCCATCTTAGTCGATAAATTGCTCTAGATAGCCGTCGAGGTCTTTGTGGAGGTCTCTGCTTCGGTGAATCGGATTACGTAAGTCTCAGCCGTTGTTGCTCTTCGGGAATCGCGTCCCTGTCGAAGATTCTCTTACAACGCTCCTTGGTTGGTGAAACGCGGCTCCCCTCCTTATGAAGGAGGGGAGTTTGTTGCGGCCTGCGGACGCAAACGTTGTCATTACTGCTCGAATTGCTTTTTCAGACTTTCTGTATAAGGTGCCCTCGCAACTCCCTTTTCCGTGATGATCGCGGTAACCAGGTCGTTTGGGGTTACATCGAAGGCGTAGTTGGTTATGCCGACTCCTTCGGGGGCTAGTTGGTGGTTTTTTACGTGGGTTACTTCTTGGCGGTCGCGTTCTTCGATGGGGATCTCGTCGCCGGTTGGGGTGTTCAGATCGACCGTGGACAAAGGGGCGGCTACGTAGAAGGGGATGTTGTGGCGTTTGGCGAGGACGGCGACCATGTAGGTGCCGATCTTGTTGGCGACGTCGCCGTTGGCAGCGATGCGGTCTGAGCCGACCACGACGGCGTGGACTCCGCCTTTTTTCATGATGTGGCCGGACATGTTGTCGGTGATGAGGGTGACGGGGATGTCGTCTTCCATCAGTTCCCAGGCGGTCAGGCGGGCACCTTGCAGGTACGGGCGCGTTTCGTCGGCGATGACTGAGATCGATTTGCCCTGGTCGACGGCTCCGCGAATGACTCCGAGCGCGGTTCCCCAGACGCCGCCGGTCGCGAGGGCCCCGGCGTTGCAGTGGGTCAAGACGACGTCGTTATCGGCGAGCAATTCACCGCCGAACTGGGCGATGAGACGCTGCGATTCGATGTCTTCTTCGTGGATGTCTTTGGAATCCTGGAGCAGGATCTGTTTGATCTCGCTTACCGATTTCCCATCCGCTTTTGCCTTTTGGAACGTGCGGTTCATGCGGTCGATCGCCCAGAAAAGGTTGACGGCGGTCGGACGTGTCGCGGCGAGGACTTCGCTGATGTAGGCGATCTCTTCCTCGAGATCGGCGACGGTCGTGCCGACGAAGTTCTTTGCCCCGAGAGCGATTCCATAAGCTGCCGAAACGCCGATCGCGGGAGCTCCGCGGACGACCATGTCTTTGATGCCGGCGGCGACTTCGTCGTAGGTTTTGAGCGTGAGCCAGGTTTCCTCGGTCGGCAGCAAACGCTGATCAAGCATGAGAACGCCTTCGTCGGTCCATTTTACGGGGATGATGTTGAGTTTCATAAATGTCATGACCGCCTCGCGGGTCCGGCGGCATTTTAACTATCCTAAACGACGAATGTTAAGAAAAATAAACCTGTTGCTCAAATACGTTGGAACTTATTTCACCGTTTTGTTCGTTACTGATAAAGTACAAGCCGCCCGCTGACGCAGACGGTTCTGACTCAATATGAAACTCGAACACACTCTCGATGACCTTCACGTTTCCGTGACGCGACGGTGGTGGATGCAGTTATTTGCGGCATTTACCCGTTGTTTGCTCGCGATCGGTTTTATCCCGCCGAGTATTCCGAAGATACTGCACAAGCCTTTTACAGTTTTGCCGGACTCGCATCCGGTCGGGCACTATTTCAATGCGCTCTATCAGACAGGTTTCTATTACGAGTTTCTCGGTTGGGGGCAGCTGATCGCCGCGATCTTGCTGCTGATACCGCGTACTTCGCATATCGGGGCTTTAATATTTCTCCCGATCATCGCAAATATTGCCGTTTTGACCGCATCGGTTGGATTTAAGGGTACTTGGGTGATAACGCTTTTCATGCTTCTCGCCGCAGCGTTTTTGACTGCGTGGGAATATGACCGCCTGAAACCGATCGTGTTTCAAACCCGCGCACAAGGCACGCGGCGGTTTCGATACGAATTTGTAACAATTCCAGCCTTCTTCGCGGCGGGCGGTGCGGCGATGGGAGTTCTATGGTATTTGATAGGCCTTGGCAATCTTAGCGGATATTTAGGCGTTTCGGCGATCCTGGTCGCGATCGGTGCGGTTTTCGGTTTGCTGGTTGCTGTTCATTATCGATTCATGCCTGTTGGCGGCCTGCGGCAGACCGGCGAAGAGTAACTTCGATATTTGATAGAGAGGCTTCGTTAACATACTATTTTGTTTTGAATAAACAAAAAAAGTATTAAAAAGACGGAGGCCTCGACCGATATCGCTACGCAACCTGGAGTAAGTCCGCAAAAACAAACTGAATTTCGCACCGATTTTGAAATAGACCGAGAACTGCCCGCAGATCTTAAGGCTCTCGAAACGATCTCGAGGAATTTCTACTGGTCTTGGCAGCCGGAGGGAACCGCTCTTTTTCGCGAGCTAGATCCTTCGTTATGGGATGAGTGCGAGCAGAACCCTCGAGTGTTTCTCACCAGAGTTAAGCGTTTAAGGCTCTGGCAAAAAGCGGCGGACAGCTCGTATGTTCAGCGTCTGCAAGCGTTTGAGGCGAAATTCAACGAGTATCTCGCTACCCCGATACCGCCCTCGGAACGGAAGCGGCCGACCGTGGGCAATCCGATAGCGTATTTTTGCGCTGAATATGGCGTACACAATTCCCTGCCAAATTATTCAGGCGGTCTCGGCATCCTCGCCGGCGATCATTTGAAATCGGCAAGCGATCTAAATCTACCGCTCGTCGCCATAGGCCTGCTATACCGCTACGGATATTTCCGCCAAAAGGTGGATCATGACGGGTGGCAGCAGGAGAGCTATAACGACATATTTCAGTCGCATCTTGCCGTTACGCCGGTCTTTGACGCAAATGGCGAGCGTGTCACGGTCTCTGTGCACATTCGCGGCCGCGAGGTCGCCGCTCAAGCCTGGCTCGCAAAGGTCGGACGCATCCCGCTTTACCTGCTCGACACAAACCTGCCCCAAAACGGCGATGTTGACCGCTTTATCACCGGCCATTTGTACGGCGGCGACACGGAAACTCGGATCGTTCAGGAGAAGGTGCTAGGTATCGGCGGCGTCCGGTTGTTGAGAAAGCTTGGCGTTTCGCCCTCTGTTTTCCATCTCAACGAAGGCCACGCTGCCTTTTCGACCCTCGAGCTTGCCCGCGAGCACATCGCCGCCAACGAAGGAGCCAGCTTTGCCGGAGCGGTCAATGTGGTCCGGGCCCAATGTGTTTTCACTACGCATACGCCGGTGGCGGCCGGGAACGACGTATTTCCAACCAAGATCCTTTCAGAATGCTTCAGCGACAGCTATATCGAGAGTCTGAAACTTACGGCGTCTGAATTTCTAGCTCTCGGACGGGCTGATCTTTCCGATGATTCCGAAGGTTTTGGGATGACGCCGCTGGCCATCCGTATGTGTCGCTCGGCAAATGGTGTGAGCGAAAAGCACGGCGAGGTTTCTCGTGAGCTGTGGTTAAAGATGTTTCCTGATCTGGCCGACGCAGGCGCCGTTCCGATAACATCTGTAACAAACGGCGTTCATCCGCCGACCTGGATCGCCCCTGTCTTTCAGCAGCTTTACGAACAACATCTCGGGACCAGTTGGCACGAGGTTATTCGCGACGAGGAAACCTGGGCCACTGCGGTGAATTTCCTTCCGGACGCCGACGTTTGGCGAGCACATCAGACCCTCAAGAATCTACTGATAGCATTCGTCCGTTACCGCACAAAAGCAGACGAGACCGGTGAACACGACACGATAAACGAACGCGAAAACGTAAAACGGCTTTTCTCGCCGGACGTTCTAACGATCGGGTTTGCAAGGCGAGTTGCGGCGTACAAACGCTGGGATCTCATATTTTCCGACCTGCCGCGATTGCTGAAAATGGTCGATGATTCAGAGCGGCCGGTTCAGTTCGTCTTTGCCGGAAAGGCTCATCCGCAAGACCGAACCGCGAAGAAGATCCTCCAGGAGCTGATGAGCATCAACCACGACTCTAATTGGCAAAAGCGTGCGGTATTCATCGAAGATTACGATCAGGAAGTTGCTCGTTATCTGGTTCACGGGGTTGATGTTTGGATGAACGTCCCGCGACGTCCGATGGAAGCAAGCGGCACGAGCGGAATGAAGGCGGCGATGAACGGCGGGCTTAATTTCTCGATACTAGATGGCTGGTGGATCGAGGGATACAACGGCCAAAACGGTTTTGCTATTGGCGACCTGCGGGAGGACATGCCCGAGGAAGAAATGGACGCGGCCGATGCCGAGGCGATGTACACGACGCTCGAAAATGACCTGATACCAGCCTATTATTCAAAGGACGAAGCCGGATTGCCTCGCGAGTGGATCGCCAGAATGAAGAATTCCCTCGTGACGCTCACGCCGCAGTTCTCTAGTGATAGAATGCTCACAGATTACCTGAATAGGATCTACGACGAGGTTTGACATGCAGGACATCGAGATCAGATCGGGCGTTATTCGTCCCATTGAAACAGTAAAAGAAGCTTACGAGTTGATCAAGAGCGACTACTGGCTGCTTTTTGCGATCTGGCTCGTCGGCGGAATGATTGGCGGTGTCTCGCTCATGATCGCGGCCGGTGCGATGACCGCCGGGACATTCTACGCTTACCTGCGTAAGATCGACGGGCATCCGGCAAATTTCGATGACCTGTGGAAAGGAATGCGGTGGTTTGGCTCGGGGCTCGTGATAATGGCATTTATTATTGTCCCGATCATTCTGGTCTATGCACTTATCTACATTCCATTCGTGTTGGCTGCAGTGATGGGCTCGAAACTGAGCGAAACTGAGCTGATGCAATTGCTGATCGGGGCTTTTATCGTCGATTTCTTTCTCATCATCATCATGGTCTGCGTACACACGCTGCTGATATTTTCGTTTCCGCTGATGGTTGACAAGAACATCGGGGCGTTCAAGGCAATGTCGATCAGTGCTCGGGCCGTTTTTAAGAACCTAGGCGGAGTCAGTGGAATGATCGCGATCAATTTTGTCCTCGTGCTCGCCGGATATGCCGCACTTTGTGTCGGCGTGTATTTCGTGATCCCGATCATCCTTGCCTCGTCGGTCGTTGCGTATCGAAAGATATTTCCGGCTCCGCTTCGGGCAGTGAATTTCGAACCCCCGCCGCCGGGAGCTTTTAGCGGAGGTTTTCAACAGTAGTGCCCGCAATTTTTCGCGAGATCCTCAACGCCGAGGATCTTGATACCCTTTTTAGCCGATCACATGATAATCCGGTCGCGTTGCTCAAGCACAGCAACTCGTGCGGGATCAGTGCGAACGTAGCCTACGACCTGCGCGAGATAGACGGCGAGATCAATCTGATCACCGTGCAAACTCACCGCGATCTTTCAGACCAGGTCGCCGAGCGGCTAGGCCACCGGCATCAGTCGCCTCAGGCGTTTGTTATCAAAGACGGCAAAGCGATCTACCATGCGACCCATTACGGGATAGACCCGCAGACTATCGAAAAGCTCCTCAGGAATTAGACACAATGCTAGAACCCACCCAGATAATCGAAGAATCAGACCGCGAGATCTCGATCAAATGGTCTGACGACACCGAAACTCGTTATTCCGCTAGGCAGCTTCGTCAGGAATGCCCCTGTGCCTCGTGCATAAACGAATGGACGGGCGAAAAGATCCTCGACCACAAGTCGATATCGCCCTTTCTTACCTTCAAAAACATCTCGATCGTCGGAAGGTACGCCCTAAGTTTTTCATTCTCGGACGGGCATGACACCGGGATCTTTAGCTTTAAGTACCTGAACGGCCTGTCTGAACCGCCTGCGGAGTGACACTTACCTCGCATGACCACAATTGAGGTCTGGTATAATGACGTTGGCGACCTAACTTGAAGCACAGGTATCGCCGGTGGTACAGACCGACAGGCGGACTCGCAAATATGCAAGAACGAGATATCTTCGACGAAAGACAGGAAACGAAAACGGCTAACTATTCGTGCCCTAATTGCCGTGAGCGGAACGATTACGAGGTTCGGTGGTTAAAGCGGACGAAGAAAAAAGGTAATCCGCGGTTCAATAATGAGAATGACCGCGCCCAGTATCAGAAATCGCGTGATTACATGGTCCGCGTTGACGATCAACTAATGTGTAAGAATATGCGTTGTCGCAAACGGTTTGAGATCCCGTCCTCTCAATCGATCGTTTTCATATAAAAAGAGGCCGGAACAAGACTCCCGGCCTCAAACGAATGAACCATATTTTCTTTGGTTCACTCCAAGCCCACAAACTCAATATTCGAAAGATCGCTGGCGACACTTATTATTCGCGGGGAAAAGCGATAACGCTTTGACGACAAAGTCATAGTTACTGACCCCGGCGGAACGTTCGGAAAGCTGTAGACGCCGAACGAGCTGGAAAGGACTGTTCGCCGAACGTTGAAGGAGTCGATCAGGATAACCGGTGTATTCCGAAGCAGCTGGCCCGACGGTGTCAGCACACGGCCGGATATCGTATATCCGGACTCGAATGCGCCGATATCCGAGCCGTCGCCTCCGGCGGCGTTAACCACGTTCGGGTTATCGATCGGCCTGATCTGCTGTCGCTGATCGACAGTGACCGAACCGCTCGCTCCCTTGTCAATGGCCGGGCTGCCGGGCAAGAGAGCGTGTGTGAATCTGATACCGCCGTTGTGCTGCAATGGCCCGAGGTTCGGATCCTGCCCTGTGATATTCGTAGCTGTGTTACCGGTGACCGTCGTTCCCGCGACATTTTCGATCAGGTTAAAACCGTTCGAATTCAACGTTCCTGCATAATCTGGCCCGGTCGGTGCGACGTTGTTACCCACAAGCGTGTTCCCGAGATTCATCGTTCCGTTGATGCCGCCGCCCGCTATTGTCGCGGTATTGTTGGCCACAGTCGTAGCGGTCAATGTAACTGTCAACGTACTGCTTGCGACGCGAAAGATCCCACCCCCATTTGCCGAAGAATTGCCACTAACCGTCGAATTAGTGATCGTGATGAAATTATTCGAGTCAGGTTGAAGATCTATTCCACCTCCGCGTGTTATCGCTGTATTGCCGCTGATCGTTGAGTTTGAGATGGTTGCCGTACTGTCGATGTCGAAGGCCAGGCCGCCGCCTACTACGGATGCCGAGTTTCCGCTGATGGTCGAATTCGTCATCGTAAAGGTTACCGAATCAGCCAGAATTCCCCCGCCGCTTCCCCCGGCGTTCAGAGCCCGATTGTCGCTGATGACCGAGTTTGTAAGCGTGAGTGTAGATCCGTCCTCGGAGTAAATACCTCCGCCACCGCCACTCGTCGATGTGTTACCGCTGATCGTCGAATCGGATATTTGCATCGTTCCGCTGGTGTGATTGTGAACGCCGCCAGATTGGCCTGCCGCCGTATTGTTTGTGATGGTGCATCCGATCAGCGTTAGCGAGTCGCTCGTGCTGCTGTAGACGCCGCCGCCGTCGGTGCCCGCCGAATTTCCTGTGATAACCATATTCGTCAAGGTCAAGACACCCTGATTATAGACAGCTCCACCGAATGTGTTCCCGGGACTGTTGCCGACGCCGTTGCCGCCCGTCAGCGTCATCCCGCTGATATTCACGACAGGCGTTTCCGTCACGGTAAATACTTTGCTCTGGTTGTTGCCATTGATCGTCAACAGATTCGCCCCGGGGCCGGTGATCGTTACGTTTGAATTGACGCTGTTTGTAAATACGATATTTCCATTCGTCAGCGTAATGGTCTGCGGTGTGCTAAAAACAGCCGGATCGAATGTTATCGTGTCGGCACCAGCCGCCGCATTCGAAGCCGCAACCGCCTCACGTAAACTGCAATCTGCAACAGTACAAGAACCATCATTGGTATCAGCCGTCTTATTAACGACCAGTGAACTGCCGCCCGGCGTTGGAGTCGGCGTGGCAACCGGAGTCGGTGTCGGTGTGGGAGACGGTGTCGGTGTCGGCGTTGGCGTTACACATTGACCAATGATGGAATTGATCTCTGTTGACGTGAGAGCTCGGTTATAGACTCCTAGCTCGTCTATGGTACCAAAAAAGGCATTGCGTACATCGGCGTCGCCGCGAGTTCCAATAGCAATATTGGTTGTAAAGGCGAACACCGCATTATAGGTAACTGGAGCCGTAGCTACGCCGTCGACATAAAAGATTACCTGATTTCCCGCTTTGGTAACCGCGACATGGTGGAAATTTGTGTCGGTTATCGGTAACGTCGGAGCAAAAACCGAAGAAACGCCAATCTGGGTCAAGACAAGACGGTTCGTTGGCTCGTCGATCGCAAAGCCATATCCGTTGCTGCCATAGGCCAGTAATGTTCCGCCGTTGAAGCCTGCGGCCGGATTATTCGTCACAATCGTAGAGCTTGAGCGTCTAATCCACGTCTCAATGGTAAAGTTTTGAAGCCGGAGGTTTGTTGGATTACCCAGTTGAACCCGGTCATTGACGCCGTCAAGCACAACCCCTTGACCTATCCTACCCGTGCCAAAACTTGCTCCGTTTTCAAGCGTTCCATTCTCGAATGTTGGCCCTTGTGAGTCTTCCCCATTGCCCTCGGCCCGATACAAGACCTCTCTGCCGTCGATTGCCAGCGGATTACATGTCGGAGTCGCGGTTGGCGTGGCGGTCGGTGTTGCGGTTGGCGTCGCCGTAGCGGTTGGTGTTGGTGTTGGTGTTGGTGTTGGTGTCGGAGTCGGGGTTCCTCCGGCAACAACATTGTAAACCTCGCCGACATGCGGCGACGGATTTGAGATTCCCGTACTGATGCCAGTCGAATTATCAGTCAGGTTCAGCCCGACAGTACCGGTCCCTGCTCCAAGGGTCGCGGTTATTATCCAGGAGTTGTTCCCCGCACCGTTCGGGGTGACCGACGTCACACTGCCGGTTACTGTTCCGGTTCGGATCAGCGTGAAATTAGCCGCCGTGAGCCCTGTTAGCTGTGTCGCATCGGCCGGATTGCTCGTGTTCAGCGTGAGTGACCAGCGAGCCGTAGAGCTAGGAGTTCTTGGATTGGAATCCAGCCGCGTCATCGGATTGAGCGTAACGCGCCGCCGAAGCTCCCAGCCAAAATTGTCAGCTGGCCCGCCGGCGACTGTCATCGTCGCTCCCGGCGGGTTGTTGCTGAAAAAATCGCCGGCATTGGTCGTGCGAAAGAAAAGATCGGCGCTCGAACCGAGTTCCACAGGATTAAAGAAACCGCCGCCCAGGCCGTTCAGCTGCGCCTCGGTCGCCGTGGATCCTTCTTGCCGATCGAACGTCAAACCGGCCCAGACCTTGTTGGTCGAGAAGGGTACCTGAAGTCCCGGAACCAGCTTTATGGTAAAAGGTTGGCAGGCACCTCCGGGGACGGCCTGGAACGGAGGGATATTATAGCCCGCGATGAGTGCTCCCGGTGAGCCGGCATTGTCGGCATAGAACCGGATAAGCGAACGGAAGGTGACTGACCCCGAATTCTGTGAACACGCGACCCAGGTGAACGCCCCGAGGTTGTATGGCGGCGTGCCCGCAAGCGTCAGATCATCCGCAACCAGTCGGGTCACACCGCCGACCTGGCCGCCGTTGACGAAGATCACGGTCGAGAAGGACGACGGGTCAAAATTATCATAGAACGATGCTGGATCGACGACGTCGGGCCGATAACCCACGACCGCCATGGCCGGCTCCTTCTCGCCGGAGACAAACGGAAATAGCGGAAGCCCATCGATGATGGGTATCGGCGGTAGAATTTCGACGTTCTCGACAGGAACGTCCATTATCCTGCCTTCCTGTGCGTCCGATGCGCCTACGGCGAATAGCAGCATCGCAATGGTACAAATGACCATTGCGGCCTTCGTCTTGACGGCTTTGCTTTTAAGTTTCGATATTTCCATTTCGACCTCTCGCGTGTGAATTCTTGTGTTCTCACTTATACCTGCGAGAAAGTCGCTCGTTCAGTGCCACATTTTCTGTAATTTATTTGTTTGTGCGGGTAGGCAAAAGAAAAAAGCTATCCGAGGTGACCCGGATAGCTTAATTTTTTCGCCCTGGAAAGCGATCAATAGATGGAGAATGAATACTCGATCTGCTTCGTTACGGTCTGGCCGAGGCCATTCACCTTCGCGGGTTCAAACGCGATACGGCGGGCGGCCGCGATCGCCTGTTCGGTCAAGCCATTTGGCAATCCCTTGACCGGCGATATGCTGCCGATCTGGCCGGAAGCGAGAAACGTTACGCGGAGAATAACCGTTCCCTGAATATTATTGGTACGTGCAGCATCAGTGTAACCCGGACGCGGTTTCGAGATGATCTTTAGCCCGGTCGTTACCCCAGCTGGTCTCGCCGGAGGCGGCGGACCGCCATCGCTGTCACCACCACCGATTCCGTTGCCATTTCCGCTGCCAAGGCCACCGCCGCTGCCCGAGCCGGTTCCAGAACCCGCTCCAGTGCCGCGGCCACTGCCCTGGCCCGTTCCAACGCCGGTTCCCTGTCCGCCGCCTGAGCCGGTTCCGTTAGAAAATGTAGCAAAGCGGCCATTAGGATCTCCGTAGCGGTCAAACTTTTTCTCAAACTTCTGATTACCTTCCGTCTGCGGAGGAGGCATTTTCAGTTCGAAATTGTCGCTGCGGAATACCTTAGCGTCCGGCGGTCGTGTCGGCTTTGGCGATTGATCTGCGAGATCACCCTGAGTGGTCTCTTCTTTTTCTTCACGGCCACCGCCGCCACCGCCGCCGCCTTTGTCATTGTTCTTCTTGACTTCGGGCTCCTCGATCTCGGTAGGTACGTCGTCAACAATGACTGCATTAAAAATATCGTCATTGATCGACCCAACTTCCAGATCCTTGCTAAAAATGCTGACGACCGTTCCGACCATGAGCGCCAGACACATAAACGCCAGCGACCCCAGGAGAAGAGCACGGCGAGTGCCGACATTCTTCTCTTCGATAACCGTGACTCGAAACGAGTCATCATCGGTCGAAACATTTACCCATCCGTCGCGCGAAGGCCTGACGGCATCAGCATCAACAACTGTTTTCTGAACGAAAGGCTGAACGGTCGTCGCCGCCGCAGCCTTTACTGGTTCAACCGGAACTTCGACCGGCGCAGCGATCACTGGCTCTTCAGCCACCGGTTCTTCAACGATCTCATGCACGGGAGGAGCAACAATTTCTTCGATAATTGGTTCAGCGGCGACGATCGGGGCTGCCTCAACGACCGGCGGTGCTGCAACTTCTTCTTTCGGGGCCGGAGCCTCAGGAATGACGGGATTCATCTCAAAAGCTTGGAGCGACTGTCCGCAATTCGGACAGAAGCCAAACTTCTCAGCAAACCCTTCGTCACACGAACTGCAAAATTTTACGACTTTTCCCATTTCGGCTTCTCCGTATAAACGCTCCATTTTGGAGCGGACGACATAATGATAAAGCAATTATACCGCGATTCTTTCAGAAGTTAAGTGATTTCTCACAGTAAAACGCGGCCCCCTTGTTTCAAAACCACTCAATCAGCATAGATGCCCCTTGTGTTTGACGCGATGCCCGCCTACTCTTAATATTTTCATTTATGAAACTCGGCGTGCATATTCGATAGTATCGCCAAACCGTGACAACATATACTCGATCTCAGGCAACTAAACCTTTTGATCGCCCGTTGTTATCGGTATATACGATGAAAAACAAGAAATTATTCCAGAAAATCGTCTTTATTGCTCTGATCCTCGTGATCCTGCTGTCGCTCGTGGCCCCGGCGATCTTCGCTCAGGCACCCGCCGCACCGAATCAGGAGAAGCTTTTGAACGGGCTAAAGATCCTCATGTGGCCGGATAAAACCTCGGACAAGGTCTCGATCCGTATTCGTGTCCACGCAGGCTCTGCCTTCGACCCGCAGGGAAAAGAAGGCGTGATGCAGCTGCTCGCGGACAGTATTTTTCCGAATCAGGCAGCGAAAGATTTTTTTGCAGAGGATCTAGGCGGTTCGCTCACCATCGTCGCGGACTACGACATGATCGAGGTTGACGCGAGTGCAAAGAGCGAGAATTTTCTCTCGATGCTCGAAACGCTCGCCAGCGCCGTTTCGAACCTGAACATCGACAAAGAGCAGACCAACCGTTTGAGAGACGAACTGCTCGCAAAGATCGCAAAATTGGAATCTGAGCCCGGCTACGTCGCTGACCGAGCGGCAGCCCGGCGGCTGCTGGGTACATTCCCATACGGTCGTGCCGAAGACGGAAACGCCGCGTCGCTGGCTGCGGTAGACTTCGCGGACCTGGTTGATGCTAAGAAGCGGTTCCTAACCGCGGACAACGCAACGGTCGCCATCTGGGGCAACTTTGACCGAAATCTCGCCATTCGGGCCGCCCGGCGCTATTTTGGCGGCTGGCTGAAATCGGACAGAAAGGTGCCGCCGACATTTCGCGAACCCGACGGCCCGGAAAACTCAATGCAGTTCCTTGCCTCTCCAAAGCCAGATTCGGCGGCGATCAGAATGATGACCAGAGGCTCTGCCAGAGCTGACGCCGATCTCGCCGCGTCGATGGTTTTCACGAGAATTCTCGAAGCAAGGCTGAAAGGACGTGTACCGTCAGAATTTGCCGATAAGCTCTTTGTTCGCAACGATGCCCGAACATTGCGAGGCGTCATCACCGTCGGCTTTGAGGCCGGGTCCGGAGATGTCGGGCCTGCAAATGGCAAGATCGACGCGATGCAGCTCGTTTCCAAAGCTATCAACGATCCGGTCACCGAAGGCGAGTTTCAGGCGGCTAAGAACGACTTCAAAGCCGCTTGGGCAAAACGAGACGTTCCGTCTATATGGCTCGATGCGGACACCTTTCGGATCACAAGTATTGATTCTTACGCAAAAGCCGCCGAAAAAGTAACTGTCGGTGACGTAGCTGCTTTTGCCGCAAAACTCGGAAAACAGCCCTTTGCTACGGTCGTCGTGAGCGGCAGCCAGCCAAAATAGCCGTGCAAAAAAGTCTTAACGCAAAAGAAGCCGCCCACGCTAAAGCTGTGCGCGAAATGTTCGCCGGCATCGCCGGACGATACGACCTGCTCAACCATCTGCTTTCGCTTAACATCGATAAAGGCTGGCGGCGGAAGGTATCTGCGGCACTGCGGCCAGTTCTGGACAACCCTTCGGCGGTGGTTCTGGACGTTGCCTGTGGAACGGGCGATCTTTCGCTTGAGCTAAACCGCGGTTCAAGAGCACAGATCGTTGGAACGGACTTTTGCCGGCCGATGCTGACAAACGCTAAGACGAAATCCGAAGGCGAGTCTAAACCGATCCCTTACATCGAAGGCGATGCCCTCGGGCTCCCCTTCGTCGACGACAGTTTCGACGCGGTGACTATCGCGTTCGGCCTGCGAAATCTCGCCAACGTTCCGGACGGACTAACGGAGCTTCGCCGCATACTCAAACCCGGTGGCACGCTCGCCGTACTCGAGTTTTCGGCCCCTGTTGTTCCGGGCTTTGGAAAGCTCTTCAATTTCTACTTCGCCCATGTTCTCCCGCGGATCGGTGGCGCTGTCAGCGGTTCGCGGGGTGCTTACGAATACCTGCCAGATTCCGTCTCAAAATTCCCAAATCAGAAAAAGCTCGTCGAAATGATCGAATCTACCGGCTTTGCGGACGTAAAATACGCAAATCTCACGGGCGGCATTGCCGCTCTTCACACAGGAACGAAGATCTGACTCTACGGCAGGTGTTCTGCTTGCCGCACCAGTCGTAAAATTATAAGATTTAGAGGCTCGCCGGTATTTCTGAATGAAATATAAGCTTCTAAATTTTGCTCGCCAGCTCGCGCTCATGCTGCTGGTCATCTGGACTGTCGTTTCGCTCGTGACGCTGCTGATCGAGGCGGTTCCGGGCGACCCGGCTATGGTGATCCTGGGCGAAAACGCGACACAGGAGCAGATAGAGAACTTTCGAGTCAAACATGGCCTTGATCGGCCTGCATTCTTCTTTACCTACTCGGCAGAAGGCGGCTTTGTGTGGAATGGCGTGCACAATCGTTACGCCGAATACTGGGTCGGCCTACTGCAGGGCGATCTCGGCCGGTCGTTCCAAACGGACCGCCCCGTGGCGTCGATGATCTTCGAAAGGTATCCGTCGACTATAAAACTCGCGATCGCCGCTATGCTGGTCGCGATCGGAATTGCACTGCCGCTGGGTGTTTTAGCTGGTTCGCGGAAAGGCTCGCTCATCGATAATGGAGCGTCGGTCTTTGCTCTAATGGGCATTTCTCTGCCAACCTTTGTCGTCGGCCCCTTTTTGGTTTACATTTTCGCCGTTAATCTCGGATGGTTCTCTCCGACGGGCAGCTTTTACCCGGAAGACATAATCCTGCCCGCGGTTACGCTTGGTGCTGCACTGTCTGCGATCTTGACACGAATGGTCCGCTCCAGCGTTATCGAGGAGCTGGGAGAAGACTACGTTCGCACGGCCCGGGCAAAAGGTGTGAGCGAGCGAAACGTCCTCTACAAGCATGTCCTTAAAAACGGCCTGATCCCGGTCGTCACTATTCTCGGCCTGCAGCTCGGAGTTCTGCTCGCGGGAGCGATCATCACGGAAAAGATCTTCAACTGGCAAGGTCTCGGACTTTTGCTTCTCGAGGACGGAATTGGCAAGCGCGACTATCGACTGGTTCAGGGATGCGTTCTGGTCATTAGCGTCACCTTTATTCTGGCAAACGCACTAACAGATTTTGTTTACAGAAAACTCGATCCAAGGATCAGGTTGAGTTAGCAGTTAGCTTTTTTTAATGAGTCGTCTTGGCTACATTGGATTATTCATCGCGGGCTTGTTTATTCTCGCCGCCATTTTTGCGCCGTTTATTGCGACGCACGACATCGCGGCGCAGAATCTAGAGATGCGATATTTTCCGCCGTCTGCTGAGCACTGGTTTGGAACCGACGCACTCGGGCGCGATGTTTTTTCACGCGTGATCTATGGCGCGAGGATATCGCTGGAGGTAGGCATAACGGTCGTCGTTGTCTCAGCAATATTTGGGACGGTCATCGGTGCCATCGCCGGATTCTACGGCGGCTTCGTCGACAAGTTTCTTTCAGGCTATATTTTTAACGTATTTCTCGCTTTTCCCGGACTCCTGCTGGCTATTGCACTCGTTGCTTTTCTCGGGACTGGCCAGGGCAAACTGATCGCGGCCCTCTGCATTATCGGTTGGGTGGGCTACGCTCGTGTGATGCGCGGGCAGGTTTTGAAGGTACGGGAATACGATTATGTTCTCGCTGCCCGAGCCCTTGGGGCAAGCAATATGCGAATCCTATTCACGCATATCCTGCCGAATGCGGTTCAGCCTCTTATAGTCCAGGCATCGTTGGGTATGGCCGGGGCGGTCCTTTCCGAAGCGTCTCTTTCCTTCCTTGGTCTCGGCATCCCACCGCCGGCTCCTAGTTGGGGCACAATGATCGACGAGGCCCGGCAGATGTTCAGCAGCTCGCCGCACGTACTCTTTTTTCCTGGCGTGGCGATAGCAATGACGGTTCTTGCCTTCAATTTTATTGGCGATGGCCTCCGCGAGTATCTTGATCCCAAACAACGCGCAAGATGACTTCTAACGTTCCATTTCGTATCTTCCCGCTTGGCGATTCTGCGTTGACGGTGGAATTTGGGGATACGATCTCGGCGGAGATCAACGACATCGCGATCTCGCTGGCAGAACACTTAGAAGCGGACCGATTTCCGGGATTTATCGAATCTGTACCCGCATTCGCTTCAACCACGATCTATTACAACCTTGTCGAGATCCGCAAACACTTTGGAGGGTTTCCGACAGCATTCGATGCCGTTTCGGCACTCGTTTACCGCACACTCGACGCCCTAAAGATCGGACAAGCGGATATCCGACGACGAATCGAGATACCCGTAGATTTTTCGCCGTCTGCCGCCCTCGATCTCGATGAACTTGCCGGTCAGAAGGGTCTATCCCGGGACGAGGTGATCGCGATCTTTACGTCGCGAGAATATCGCGTGTACATGCTCGGATTTCTGCCGGGCTTCTCTTATATGGGCGAGGTCGACGAGCGTATCGCCTCTCCCCGGAAAGAGTCACCACGAACCGAAGTTCCAGCAGGCAGCATCGGTATCGCCGGAACCCAAACGGGTATTTACTCGCTCAGGTCGCCCGGTGGATGGCAGATAATCGGCCGAACCCCTCTCGACATGTTTGATGTTAGACATGACCCGCCGGCTTTCCTGCGTGCCGGTGATATTGTTTCGTTCGTAGCTACGAAATGAGTTTGCTGTTCAAAAGATCGGGCATTCTGACAACGCTCCAGGACCTTGGCCGCTACGGGTATCAGCGCTTTGGTATTAATCCGACCGGAGCGATGGACACGACCGCTGCACGCATCGCAAACCTTCTAGTTTCCAATGATGAGAACGAGCCCGTCATCGAAATGCACTTCCCTGCTCCCGAGATCATCTTTCAGCGAGACGTTATCGCATCGATCGCCGGAGCCGAGATGTCAGCAACACTCAACGGCGACACGCTCGACAATTGGTCGACCTTTTTCGGCAGAGAGGGAGACACGCTTCGATTTGAAGGAAAGAAACTAGGAAACCGAGCCTATTTAGCCATTCACGGAGGTCTGCGGGTCGCTAAATGGCTCGGGAGTTCAAGTACCAACCTTGCGGCCCGGGCCGGAGGTTTTCATGGCAGGGGAATTCGCTCTGGTGACATCCTTGATACGATCGACACGGCTCTCGATAATAGACTTCTAGGGCGCCGAGCTGCCCAATCTCTCATACCGCTTTACCGTCCGTTTCCGACTGTCCGCGTCATCCGTGGGGCTGAGTTCGATCTGATGGACGAGCAGTCAAAGATCAAGTTTGAAACGCTGGATTTTGCGATCTCGAACGACTCGAACCGGATGGGATTCAGGCTTGCGGGCGATGCACTTGACCTCGTAAGAAAATGTGAGCTTCTTTCGTCCGCTGTAAGCTATGGAACGATACAATTGCTGCCGAATGGTCAGATGATCGTCCTGATGGCGGCTCACCAGACTACCGGCGGCTATCCGCGGATCGCACACGTGATCTCTCGCGATCTTCCGCTCGTCGGCCAACTCGGCCCCGGTGACAGGGTGGGTTTTCATGTTGTGGACATTGCCCACGCCGAGGATCTCGCCGTCGAATTCGAGCGGGAAATGAGTATGTTTCGCGTCGCAGCCTTCGGTGGAAAACGGTGGTAGTAGGTCAGTTTGAAAATTGCTTTTGGCATTGCCGTCAGCTTTAGCCGACGGATCGTAATCGCCCGTTACCTCTCTTCCGTCAAAAGCCGACGGCGTCGGCTTTTGACGGAGGAGCGGTGGTCGCCTTCGTCGACCGTTGCCTAAAGGCAACGGCAATAGAAATTAAATCTGACCCATCACTAAAGCGGTTAACCACTTGACATTTGTCGAAACATGTGCTATCTTTGCAACTGCATCTTACTTGTTTCACGACCTTAATCTAGTTCTTTGCGATCAAGATGTCTGTGGCTTTTGCCACACGTGTGGCAACTTTTTTTTCATTTCGGCGGAATATCAGCCAAAAATGACCGTATGTCGCTGAGGGATAACAACTTACACGTTCCGATTGTATGCGGAACGCACCCGGGATGGGATGGAACGAACCGGAATGCGGAATGGTCCCGCAACTAATGGCCGGTTGCCCTGGGCTTGTCCAAATGGCGAGTTAGATGAATAATCACGGGATGCTCTCAATAGATCTCAACTGCGACCTCGGCGAAGGGTGCGGAAATGATGAACGGTTGATGCCGCTTATTACTTCGGCGAATATAGCCTGCGGCTTTCACGCGGGCGACAACGAAACGATGAAGCGGACGGTCGATCTCGCCGTCAAGCATAGTGTAGCGATCGGAGCTCATCCGGGTTATCCCGATCGCGACAATTTCGGACGAACGAACATGCCCTTCTCCTCAGAGCAGATCGGCGCGATCGTGACGGAGCAGATCGAAAAGCTTGAGGTCATTTGCTCTGCGGCGGGTACCGCTATCAGCCACGTAAAACCCCATGGGGCTCTCTACAACCAGGCAGCGAGAGAACCGTCAGTGGCCCGGGCAATAGCTAACGCCGTCAAACAGTTTGACGACAATGTAGTGCTGTTCGGTCTCTCAGGAAGCCATTCGATAGCAGAAGCAAGGCGTGCTGGTCTGCGAACGGCAAGCGAGGTCTTCGCGGATCGGACATACACAAATGATGGCTCGCTTACACCACGCGGTGACCCGCGTGCTCTCATAGTTGACGTGAATTTGGCGGTTTCTCAGGTTTTGGACATGGTGCGAGACGGCCGAGTAAGGGCGGTCGATGGGATCATGGTCGCGATAAAAGCGGAGACGCTCTGTATTCACGGCGACGGAGCGAGAGCAGTCGAGTTTGCGTCCACTATCCGCGATGCCCTCTCCGCAAACTCAATTGAGATCAGGCGGATCAAAAATGGCTGAAGAAGAAAAACGATCATCGATTACCTCAATAGTCTTCGGGGCGGCATTTCTAATGGCGACCTCAGCCGTCGGGCCGGGCTTTCTGACGCAGACGACCGTTTTTACTAAGCAACTGCTTGCGAGTTTCGGCTTCGTCATTCTTCTCTCCGTAATTCTAGATATCTTCGCTCAGATGAACATCTGGCGCGTTTTGGGCGTCAGCGGAAAGCGCGGCCAGGACGTGGCAAATGAGACGATCCCCGGAGCCGGCTATCTGCTCGCGGGCCTCGTCGCGGCGGGAGGTTTGGTATTTAATATCGGAAACATCGGCGGCACGGGCCTTGGATTAAACGCGGCTCTCGACATTCCGGTCGCATACGGTGCGGTGATCAGTGCAGTGCTTGCGATCGGCCTTTTTCTGTTCAAGGAAGCAGGAAAAGCGATGGATCTTTTCGTCAAGATCCTCGGCGTGATCATGCTGGTGCTGATCGCCTACGTCGTATTTGCATCGCAGCCACCGCTCGCGGACGCCGCTTTTCGGACGATATGGCCCGAAACGATCGACGCACGTGCCATAGTGACCCTCGTCGGCGGAACGGTTGGCGGTTACATCACATTTGCTGGTGCCCACAGGCTGATCGACGCAGGCGTGACCGGTCGTGAGAATTTAAGCGTAATAAATCGTGGAGCGTATAGCGGGATCATCCTCACGGCGATCATTCGTTTCTTCCTGTTCCTCGCAGCCCTCGGCGTGATCACAATGGGATTCGCGATCGATGACAAGAATCCTCCGGCGTCTGTCTTTCAAAGCGCTGCGGGAACCGTCGGGCTGCGAGTTTTTGGGATCGTGATGTGGGCGGCGGCGATCACGTCGGTCGTCGGAGCTGCTTTTACTTCGGTCTCTTTTCTCAAGACCTTTCATTCATCGCTTGGCCGGAACAGTAATTGGCTTGTCATCGGCTTCATGCTCCTGTCGACGGGAATATTCCTTGCGATAGGAAATCCTGTTCGCGTTCTCGTACTTGCCGGGACAGTAAATGGATTCATCCTGCCGGTCGGGCTCGGATTGATACTGCTCGCTTCGCGAAAACAAAGTATTCTCGGAGATTACAAGCACCCACTGTGGCTCCAGATCACTGGTTGGGCGGTGGTCGCGATTATGCTCTGGTTCAGTCTTTCGACGGTGATCACGATGGTTTCATAAAGATATTTCGACCATTCGCTACTTTTCTTGCATCAAAATGGCATTTCTGTACGTCATAGCTGGTAACCTAAGGTTTGTTTGACTATGTATCGTGTTCTTGGTCTGATCGCTATCTGTTTTATTGGATTATCAAGCATTTCCGCTCAGTCGGGACGGCGTGTAACGCCGTCTCCGACACCTGAGACGAAGGTTAGAAATGCCGAAAACCCGAGTGAATATTCAGAATCGAAGCCCCGGACAAGCAGAATTTCAGTCCAGACCGACCGTTTTCCCGGCGTTAGCATCGCAACGGAGAAGAAAGCTGCCCAAGCCCCGGCCCCTTCACCTGCGATAGTACCAACTGCCGCGACAGATGACACCGAAACGCTTCGGGTCGAAACCAACCTGGTTACCATCCCCGTTTCCGTCTTTGATCGAAACGGCCTATACATTCCCGGACTGAGACAAAACGATTTCAAGATATTCGAAGATGGCGTCGAGCAGCAGATCGCTTATTTTGGGACGACTGATAAACCGATAACGGTCGCACTGGTAATTGATGTTTCCCCCTCGACAGCCTACCGGATCGAGGAGATCCAGCAGGCTGCGATAGCATTCGTCAATCTTCTAGAACCGCAGGACACCGTCATTGTCATCGAATTTGACCACGGAATAAACGTTCTCGCCCAAGCCACAAAAGATCGCGAAAAGATCTTCAAGGCCATTAGAAAAGCAGATTTTGGGGACGGAACGTCTTTGTATAATGCCGTCGATGAGGCTCTTAGGAAGCAGCTTAGTAAGATCGAAGGCAGAAAGGCGGTCGTTCTCTTTACTGACGGCGTAGACACGACCTCTCGGAAAAACAGTTACGACAGCACTTTGAACTACGCAGAAGAGGCTGATTCGCTTGTATTTCCGATCTACTACAACACTTATCTTGATAACCGCCGGAGGACGAATTCTCCTTTCCCGCCGATTTTTGGGGGCGGTAATGTCATTTACGGTGGAACAAGCGCGGAAGAATACGCCGTGGGCCGCAGATATCTCGAAGAGATCGCAGAGGTTACTGGGGGCCGGGTCTTCCGTCCAGAAGCAACTCCCGGCGGTCTGACCCGGGCGTTCGAAGGCATCGCGGAAGAATTGCGACGCCAATATAACATCGGTTTTGTCCCCGAAGATGAAGGCCGGCCCGGTCAGCGGAAAAACATTAAAATTCGCGTAAACCGTCCAAATCTAATAATCCGGGCCCGCGACTCTTACATTGTCGGCAACGCCGCCGGTGCCCCGACTATCACCAGCACGAAGAAGTGATCCAAACCGCACCTTAACTACTTACCCTGCATCTTTTTAGCGACCTTTTGGACTTCGTCCAAGACTCGCAGCAAATTGCCGCTCCAGATCTTTTCGATCTGCTTCTTCGTATAGCCGCGCCTAACGAGTTCGAGAGTAACGTTAAAGGTCTCGCTTGCATCGTCCCACCCTTCTACGCCGCCGCCGCCATCAAAATCCGAACTGATACCTACATGATCGATGCCGATCTTCTTAACAAGGTAGTCGATGTGATCGACAAAATCCGCAACATTTACATCGGGAGCTACGTCCTTCAAACGCTCGCGTAGTATCGGGTTTACTCGCTCGCGAAATTCCCTGAGCGAAGCGGTGTATTCGCCGCGCTCCTTCTCGGCTAAACGCATAACTTCGGCTCTTGGGAGAACCTTGAAGTTCTCTTTAGCACCCAACTCTTGCAGTATCTCCGCAGTCTTGGCCGTCCGCAAAGCACTCTTCTCCTTCTTTACGTACCCTCTGAATGCTACGGTTTGCACAACCCCGCCGTTCTTTCTGATGAGTTCGAGTTCCTCATCGTCGAGGTTCCGACTGTGGTCACATAACGCACGAGCGCTGGAATGTGATGCGATCACGGGAGCCTTGGAAAGCTGGATCGACTGAATATTTGCCTGTTTCGATGGATGCGACACGTCGACCATGATGCCCCATTTGTTCATCTCAGTGATCGCTTGCTTGCCGAGATCGCTCAGCCCGTTGTGAAGCCATTTCCCGTCCGCCTCGCCCGTATTCGAGTCAGCGAGCTGACTGTGTCCGTTGTGAGCGAGCGACATGTAACGAGCCCCGCGATCGGCAAACTTCTTAACATTGGAGATATCTGTACCGACGGGATAAGCATTCTCAACACCGATCATCGCTACTTTCTTGCCCGACTTTGCTATCCGACGCACGTCTTTCGAAGTAAGAGCTAACTCGATCTTGTCGGGAGCATAGGTCTTGGTCAAACGATGGATGGCGTCAAACTTATCAATGGCATTCGCATAGGCTCGCTGATATCCCGCTTCATTCAACTCACCTTGCCCGGTATAAACAATAAACCAAGCGACATCGAGCCCCCCACTAACCATTTTGGGCAGCGTGACCTGTGTAGAGAGATCCTTCGTGTAGTTGTTATTGTCAGTGAAGTTAGCGGTATTGATGTCAACATGAGTGTCGAGCGTGATCACCCCGTCATGTATCTTCCGGGCCTTAGCTATCAAAGCCGCCTCATCCGTCGCCTTCTGAGCGTTTACACCAATTCCTGACGAGACGACCAGCAAAGATACCGCTAGCAAAGTTACAAATATTCGCTTCATAATCTCCAATAAAGTCTTGATCCCAATATTTATCTCCATTGTACCCCGAACCTGCCTTGCTGGTACAAAAGGATCGAAAAGATCCTCGGTCGGATCCTGCCGGAGGGTCCGTCGGTTGGGTAGTGCGGATCTCCAGCACCCCAACAACGAAAAATGACAGCCAAGAAGCTGCCATTTTGCTACCAAGAATTTTTGGTGATCCGAGCAGGACTCGAACCTGCGACCCAGTGGTTAAAAGCCGATTATCGCTACATCGATGTTCGACATAAAATACGTTTCTAGCCCTAAATTCCTTTACTTTACTGTCACTCTCCTCTTAAACTAACAGACAAATCCGAAGTCAAATGGTTAGTAAAATGGTTAGATAACAAAATGCCTCAAGAGAAGGTAACTAAAGAGAAGAAACGCCGACGCTACGGCTCTTTTGCCTGGACCGACAAAAAGTCCGGTTTACTTTACGCACGCATCAGGTTACCCCAAGCCGATGGCAAGTTCAAATACATCTACAAGCGTGCCCAAAACATAAAACACGCAGAGCAATTAGCTGAAGAGACTAGGGCTGAATATGAGACGCGAGGTCAAGCTTTTCTTGACGGACGCGGAATGACCTTCAAGAATCTAGCGGAATGGTACAAGAAGGAATTCGTAATAGAGCCACTTTATGTGGATGGACTAAAGATTGAAGGGATGCGTACTTGGGAATCTGAAAGAGCTAAGATTGACCGCATTAGCGGGGTGCTGGGAGACCATCTCTTAGAAACAATGGATGAAACAGTCTTTCGTACCTACCGGCGTGCGCGGCTTAAAACTGTCAAGATCGCGACAGTCAATCGTGATTTCGAAACCATTCGAGCGATGTTTCGAAAAGCCAAGAGAAAGAAATGGATTAAG
>LNFM01001175.1_pt1 | contig 105181 bp, 83 predicted proteins | sample 596031 | NCBI WGS metagenome assembly LNFM01 (sample SAMN04254537, study PRJNA301005) | activated carbon metagenome | isolation source: dual media filters at the Ann Arbor, Michigan drinking water treatment plant | place: USA: Ann Arbor
TCTTCGGTGGTCGCCGTGCAACCGGAGATACACGCGTACGTGAGGGCGACTTCGCCGAGGTCGGTGCCGACGGTGCCGTTCGGGTTGCGACGGATCGCGACCTCGCCCATGTCGAGGTTGGAGGCGCCGCCCCATGAGCGAAACGTTCCGTCGCGGGTCATCTGTCGCAAGTGATCCTGACCAGAGATCACGGTGACGGCGTACGCGGCGCACACGTCGTCGAACTCGAGGTCGATGATCCCCTCGTCCGGTCGCGTGTTGGTGGGAATCGCGCCGACGAACTCTGCCGAGTTCAATCGGGCGAGCGGCGCGACTTCGCATCGGGCCGGAGAGCGCGCGCACGGACAGCTGACGCCGTAGCAACGTAGCCCCTCGCACTGAACTCCGTCGCAGCGCCCGTCGGCGACGCAGCGCCCGTCGCTGGTGCACTCCGAGCCGGGGCCGCACTGCATCTCTTCGCCGCACGCGTTGAAGCCACCGGTGACCACGCAAGAGCTCGGCTCTTTGCAGCGTCCATCGGAGTAGTCGCAGACCTCGGTGCCGGCGCACGCCGTGGCTCTTCGGAGTCGGCAGTCGGCGACGCACCGCCCCTCCGAGCACGCGAATCCCGGCGTCGCGCACCCGTCGCTGCACCCGCCGCCGTCCGGCACCATCGCGTCGCCCGTCGTCGCGTCGGCGTCCGAGACGATCGAGACATCGACGCCGTTCGACACGTCGTCCGTTCGCGCGTCGAGCGCGCCATCGAGCCGGTTGGCGTCACGCGTCGCGGCGTCTGGCGTGGACGTGCCGTCCGAACATCCGAGCATGGCGAGCGCCACACAGAGCGTGCTGGCGACGCGATGAGCTGCGTTCATGAGTCGATCGTACACCGCGGCTGTTGCCCTCGCGCGTCGATCGGCCCCCCGAGCGGGACGCTGCTCTACCTTTGGTTTCTTTCCGCGGGCGAGAACGGGCGGCAGGTCGCGGCTCGAGCCCCGATTGGCCGTCACTTCCCAGGACGCAACGATCCTGTAGCAGACGAGCAATTGCGATGGTCGCGCCTGCGAGGCGGGAGCACGATCGCCACCATCGATCCCAAACGCGACCGCCGTCGAGCCGACGCCACGTCTCGCGACGCCCTCGAGCGCGACGCGTCGATGGCAGCGTTCGTCGCGCGGCCGGAGGGGCAGTACCTCGCGTTCGAGCGATCCATCTACTGGGCGTTGCCGCGAGCGTTTGGCTTCGCGCTGTGGGACCGACCAAACCGAGGTGACATCGAGTCGCTCGCGAGCGCGTTGACCGTCGAGCTCAGACCCGAATGCGAGCCGCACGTCTCGCTCGTCGACGCGTCGCGGCTCGAAGGCGCGGATCCGCAGGCCTTCGAGGTGCTGCGCGCGTACGTCACACGAAATCATCGGGCGCTGTCGGCCAAGGTGACGCGCCTGGCGCTAGTGCGCCCTGAGGCGATGGTGGGCGCGGTCGTCGCTGGTTTTTTTCAAGTGATGGACGCGCCGTACGAGACGGGGGTCTTCACCGATGCGCGCGAATCCGAGGCTCGGGTTTCACCACGCTCAGCTGGTCGCGTGCGCTGACTGAGCGCGCGGTCGGTGATCGGATCCGTGGCGCCGCGGTACTGTGGTGTATGGCTGACGGAGAGTCGATCCGCGAGCGGATCCTTCGAGACATCGATTCTGTGACCGTGTCCGACGCGTGCGGAACGCTGCTCGTTTGCGGGCAAGACGCGGTCGTCGTCGTGGCGTGCGAGGTCGACGGGCGCCCCGAAGCGCTCGTCGCCGCCGCCCCGTGGGGCAAAGGTCGCGTGGTGGCGTTCGGGCACGAAGACATGATCGAGCTCGACGAAGACTCGGCCGATGGCAGAAAGCAGCTCGTGCTCAACGCGCTCGCGTGGGCATCGAACAAAGACACCGACGCGAGGGTCCTCGTACACGGCCAGAGCGAGCTGGCCGTGTGGCTCGAGGCGCAGGGCTGCTCGGCGTTCGACGCCGAAGGCGCGATCAGCGACGCTCGACGCGCGGCGGGAAAGCGCGACGTGATCATCACCAACGACGCGACGTTGTCCGAAGAGGACCGCGCGGCGATCGAGGCCTTCGTCACCAACGGCGGCGGGCTGCTCGTCGCGGGAACGGGCTGGGCGCACCCCCACTACGGCCCGAAGGTGCGCGGCCGCGTCGCGCCGATGGCGCAGTCTGCGTTGCTCGCTCCCTCGCTGGGAGTGATCTGGGACGAAGAAACAGCGCTGCCTGGAGACGGGTCCGAAGAGATCGACGTCGAGGTGGACAACGAGCTCGCGGATCGCGCCCATATGGGCACAGAGATCAGCGCGCTGACAGGCTGGTTGTCCGGCGACGAGGACCCGCCGGTGGACGACGCGCTCTCGATCCCCGTGCGAAGCGCGCTGCGCTGGATTCGCGCTGCCGCGCGAAACGGCGCGGATTGGAGCGCGCTCTCTGCGGCGATCGACGAGGCATTTCAAGAGATGCAAGACGAGCTCGCGCCGACGCCAGAGTCGCCGATCGACGGCGACGAGCGATGGAAGCGATCGGTTGTTTTTCTGCAGACTGCTCGTTGGAAGGAGCTTCCCCCAGACGAGGTCTCTGCGTGCGAGGCGACTCACGACTACCCTGGCGCTGTTTCCGAGGACGCTGAAGACGAGCCCTGTTCGCTGACGGTCGACGGGAGCGTCGCGCGATGGGTGAGCACCGGGCGCTACGCGCGCCCTGGAACAGTGTTCGAGGTCGAGGTCAGCGAGGAGGCGCTCGAGCGAGGACTGCGCGTGCGAGTGGGCGCGCACATCGACGAGCTCTATACGGACGATGACCGAACGAGCGGCGCGAAGGACGACGCGGACTACGCGTCGGACGAAGGCGACTGGCAGCGCTGGCCCGAGCTCTCGTTCGAGTACCCGCTCACTGACGTGGTGACTCGCGTGGCGTCCCCGTTCGGCGGGCTCGTGTACGTGGTGGTCGCGGAGGACGGCGAGGCGGGACCGTACGAGGTCGAGCTCCGCGACTGTGTCGCCGCGCCGCGGTTCGTGCTCGGAGAGACGAACGTACGCGACTGGCAGCAGAGCGGTCGACACGCGCCTGCGCCGTGGGGCGAATTCGAGTGCGATCGGTTCGTCATCACGTTTCCGTCGGACGCGCTGCGACCGATCGACGACCCCGAGGCGGTGATGCGCTTCTGGGATCGCGCGCTGCGCTGTTACGAAGAGCTCTCGGGCGTCGAGTACCGCAGAGCCGAAAGGATCGTCGCAGATCGGCAGCCGTCGCTTGGCTATCTGCACTCGGGCTACCCGATCGTCGGGCTCGTCGACGCCGAGGACCAGGCGCTGTTCTCGATCCTCGAGCCGCGCAAGGTGGTGAGCGACGGCGCGTGGGGGACGCTGCACGAGCTCGGGCACAACGTGCAGCAAGACGCGTGGACCTTCGACGGCACGGACGAAGTGACGAACAACGTGTTCGTGTTGTTCGTGACCGAAGCGCTGTGCGGCGTGCGTCCGATCGAGCACCCGATGCTCCAGGAGCCGTTGGCGAAGCTGAAGGAACACCAGCGAAAGGGGGGCAAATTCGCGCGTTGGAAGGAAGATCCGTTCCTCGCGCTGCTGATGTACGCGCAGGTGCAGGCGGCGTTTGGTTGGCGCCCGTTCATCGAGGTGTTCGCCGAGTACCGAGGGCTCTCGGACGACGAGCAGCCGAAGGACGACGACGACAAGCGCGATCAGTGGCTCACGCGGCTCTCGCGCAGGGTGGGTCGCGATCTCGGCCCCTTCTTCGAGCGATGGGGTGTTCCGACGTCGGCCGAGGCACGCAAGGCGCTGAAGGACCTCCCCGTGTGGGGCGGTCCCGAAGAAGCGGAGTGAGCCGACGCGGTCGCGACGCCGAGAGACTTCGCGCTGCCACGCAGAGCGCTCAGGTCGTTGCGGCGACGGCGTGTCCGTCGCTCTGTGCTGGGCGCGGCCGAGCCAACGCCCACACGAACAAGAAAGCGCAGACGCCGATGATCGTCCCCTGAACGGCGCCGAGCGTAATGTCCAACGGGCGGTGGACGCGCAGGACCGGCCTCGAAACGCACACGAACAACGCCCACGGAAGCAGCGGCACGAGCGCGAGCGCCCTGCGTCCGCGAAGCGTGGCGCCGCCGACACAAAGAAAGAACGTCGCGACGAGCATCGACGCCGACGAGTGTCCCGACGGAAACGAGTATCCCGTCTCTTCGAGCCAGTGTTCGCGCACCCGCGGCGACAGTCGAAGCGCTGCGCCCTGTGACTCGCTGAAGACGTTTGTCAGGTAGTGTCGCCGCTCTCCCTTGGAGCCGAGTTCGTAGAAGCGCGTCGGAGAAATGGGCAGGACGCCGCGATTGGAGAGCTCGACGATGTCCGGCCGCGGGGAAGCGAAGGCTGGCTTGACGAGGCGTTCGTTGAACCAAGCGCCCGCGCCGAGAAAGAGCACCATCGCGAGGGTCATTGCCGCCGCCTCACGAAGCCGCTGGCGACGATCGACGCCATCGCGGCTCACGATGAGGACGATGTACGCGATGACGATGTAGGGCATCGCGCCCTTCGCGGAGTCCGAGAACGCGAGCGCCAAGAGGGCGACGAGCCCCGTGAGGTCCACCGCAGGCAAGAGCGCGCTCGTCGGGAGAACGAGCCACGCGGGAACGACCCAACGAGCGACGCTCGGAAGGATGTCTCGCGGCGCGCGGTGCCAGCTCAACGGACGCTCCCGGGCAGCGCGCGCGCGACGCGACGACGGCGAAGCATACGCAGCGCGAGCAAGCTGCTCGCGGCGAACAGCGATGGAGGATCGACGGAGGTTGGACCGGAAGAACAGCGGCACGTCATCGTCATCGGAGGCGAGGTCCCGCCATCGCTCGCGCCGCCATCGGGGGTTGCCACGCCGCTGTCCGCGGGGGCGGTTGCGTCTGGCGTCGCGATCGGAGCGTCGGGAGGGGGCAGCATCGCCCCGGAGTCCGCAGGTGGCGCGGCGTCGGGCGTCGCGCTGTCGGCGGGAGGCACGCCCGCGTCTGTCGACATCATGGTGTTGGTGACGGTGACGACGAGGGACCCGACGTTCCACTGGTCGCCGCCAGCGCTGAAATTGCTGTTGGTGACGTTGCCTGCAGCGGAGATCGTCGCGGTCCCAGCGGTGGCCGGCGCGGTCCAACGAAAAGGAATCCTCCAGGTCCCCGAGGACATCGACGAGATGCGCGAGCTGTGCGTGAGCTCGCCGCTGCGAAGCTGCGTCTGCGTCGCGGCGGCCGCGGTGCCGAGGGTCCCGCTCGACGCAGCGACGTTGAAGCCTGCGGAGTCTTGCAAGAACCCCATGTTGGTGAGGACCAACGTGTAGGTGTTCATCGAGCCGCGGACGACCGACACTTCTCCCTCGATCCTCACGGTGGTCGAGAAGCTCGACGCGCCGTGGCACGACCCTCCGCCGCAGCCTGCCGCAGAGACACCGGTGATGCCGTTGGAGCGGGCGAAGGCAGTGCTCGAGCACAAGCTAGACGCGATCGTGACCCACAGCGCTGCGCGCGTCGCGCGGACGTACTTCATGGACCGCGGATGATCCCACCGAATGGAGCGAATCGGGTGGATCGTCGACGAAGCTCGCGAGGACGCCCGAGGGCGCGGAGCGCGTCGCTATCGCTCGCTGCGCGCGGTGCGGGCGATTCGTTGCCGCGTGCGGGTGCGGACCGAATCGAGCGCGGATTTGCGGGGGTCACGGTCATCGAGACCCTCGATCCACGGCACCAACGCGCGATCCGAGCGCGCGTCGCGCACGGAGAACAGCGCCTCGGCGAGGGCGAGCAGACGAGGTCCGTTGCTGGCTACGATCAACGCGTCGAAGATGGGCGCGCCGCGGCCTTCGATCTTGCGATCGCGCGCGAAGGCGACGAGCGCTTCGAAGGGTCGAGGGAGCTTTCCTTTGGGTGCCTTCACGAAGCGCGCGATCGCGGCGCACACCTGGGCGCTCGGGTCGATCTCTGGTGTGTGTTCGAGGACGCCGAGCGCGTGCTCGACGCACGAATCGAAGGAGAGGGCGCGAGAGGCGGCGTGGCCGAAGGCGCGGCGGGCGTCCGGGCTGACCGACGTCATCCCCTCGAGCGACTGGCGCTGGTACGCGGGGATCTCGCGACGGTTCGCGGTGCTTCGAAGCGCCGCGTGCGCGGAGGCCATGGCGTGCATCACGGCCGCGTCGTTCTCTGCGGCGACGAGCGCGGTGAGCTTCTTCGCAAACGCCTGATCGGCGGGGAGCGCCTCGCCGGCATCGTCTGAACGGCGAAACGGAAAGCGCTCATCGAGCGCAGCTACGAGCGCGGTGAGCGCCGCTTCGTCGGCCTTGCGCGCGGACAGAACGGTCGCGTCGTCGCCGCTGAACCCTGCCTCGTCGAGAAACGCTCTCCAGCGCTGGATCTGCTCGTCTTTGGGGGCGGTGGTGTTGCCCCGAACGAACACCCAGAGCAGAGGGGTCGGCAGGCCCTGCGAGCGCCACGCGGCGACCTTCGTACGTTGATTCGGCATCGCCTTGGCGTCTGCATACGGGGCGAAGACGGCCCCGATCACGGGCTGAGAAGGGTCTTCTGCGATCTCTGGCTCTCCCGTGTATTGCAGGATGAACTGGTACTCGCGAAGCGGCGAGCAGAAGGTTCGCTCACGGCAGTATCGATCGAGGTCGATCGCGGGACCGTTGCCCATCGAGAACGCGCTTCCCGCGAGGTACACGCGGACGCGCGGTCGGCCCGACGGGTCCTTGGCCTGCTCGACCGAGAGCGCGGAGCGATCGCGCTGGGCCGGTTCTTTCTTTGCCTCCTCGATCGCGCGCATCCGACTCGCGACGGTGGCCTCGATCTCAGCGCGGCCCACGAATTCAAGTCCGGGGTTGCCTCGAAGGTAGCGAGCGACCTCGTCGAGCGCGACGTCGACCGCGCAGCTCGCGTGGAAGAACGCGAGCGTAGGCTCTCCTGCGAAGCCCAGCTCCTCGCGCCCGGCGCGCGCCTCACCTTTCTCGATCTTGCTTCGACATCGGCGACAGATCGCTCGGCTGTTGGGGCTGGCGACGATCTCGGTGATGAACATGACAGCTCCCTCTGCGATGGCGATGGGGTTGCGACCGCTGAATCGGCGAAGCTCTGTGCGATCCTCTGCGGCGATGGCACGGCGATACTTTCACGCGCGAGAACAGCTCTACAATCGGTCATCGGGGGATGATCTTGCGCACGAAGGCTGACATGGCCGTCGGGCTGCGAACGCTGAGGGAGATCGACGCGGTGGCTCTCTCGAGTGGCCTCGCAGTTGTGCGATCATGGGCGATGCGGTGAGCGAGAGACCGGTGCCGTACGTAAACGAACAGCGTGAGAGGGACCCTCGCGACGCGCCGGGCTCTCGCGGCGCGACGGCGACCGGCGCCTCCGGAGACGGCACGAGCGCGGATGCGACGGCGGCTCCCGAGGTGCAGCGCCACCACCTGTTCGAGGCGCGGCAGCGGATCCGGGCGTACATGCCGTGGGCGCTGGCGATCGCGGCCGGCTTCATCGTGCTGGACTTTTTTCAGGCGAAGTATGTGTTGCCGGTGCGGCTCGACGTGCTGCTCGCGACGCACGCGGCGCTGGTCGTCGCCGTCGCGATCGCGCTGCGATTGCTGCAGCGAATCGAGCCCGACGAGCGCTCGTTGCAGCGGTACAGCTGGCAGGCGACGGCGCTGCTCGCGGTGCCGTACGCGGCTCTGTGCGCGGCGGGCGGAGGGATGCTCGCGATCTACCCGTTCGGGCTCGTCTTCGTGTTCACGGGGTTTGCGCTGCTGGGTCGGCCATGGCGTTCGATGGTGGCGCAGACGGTCGTGATGGTGGCGGCGGTCCCGATCGCGTTCGCGGTGGGCGCGCGCTTCTCGTCGCTGCTCGCTGCGCAGTGGACCGATCCTCGCGCGATCGTCACGATGGTGTTGACGCTGGGCGCCACGGCCGCGATGGGCGGAACGGCGCTGTACACAGGACACCTGCTGTGGGCGCTGCGCAGAGAGATCTTCGAGTCCAAGCGCGTCGGTCCTTACGTGCTCCGAAAGCGCATCGGCTGGGGCGGCTTCGGCGAGGTGTGGACCGCGTGGAACAGCAGGCTCGAGCGCGAGGTCGCGCTGAAGTTTCTTCGCGGTCGCGCCGAGAGCGCCGACGGAAAGCGGCGATTCGAGCGCGAAATCAAGGCGCTGCGCGCGCTGTCGCATCGCAACGTCGTGCAGATCTTCGACGGACGCACCACCGGCGACGGACAACGGTACTTCGCGATGGAGCTGCTCGAAGGCGAGACGCTCTCGTCGCTGGTTCACCGCGAAGGGCCCCTGCACCCGACGCGCGCCGTTGCGTTGATCGCGCAGGCGGCGCGGGGCCTCGGGGCGGCGCACGAGGCGCGGATCGTCCATCGCGACGTAAAGCCGGACAACCTCTTCGTGTGTGGCGGGGCCGACGCGACGGTGAAGGTGCTCGACTTCGGGATCGCGACGCTGCTCGCGGACGATGACGCCGAGCGGCTCACGGCGACGGGGTTTCTCGCGGGAACTCCTGCGTGGGTGTGCCCCGAGGCGATCGAGGGACGGCCCGTTTCTCCGGCGAGCGACGTGTACTCGCTGTGCGCGGTGCTGTACTTCGCGCTCACGAGGACGCCGCCCTTTCTGGTGGATGGAGAGAACGGGGTGCTCTACTCGCACCTGCACGTTCCTCCGTTGCCGCCGAGCGTGCGGCTCTCGCACCCGATCCCCGCGGCGCTCGAGGCGCTGGTCTCCCGTGGCCTCGCGAAGGATCCGGCCGAGCGATTCTCCGATGGAACCGCGCTCGCTGAGGCGCTCGAGCAGTGCGACCTGACGGGCGCGACCGACGTTTCCGCAGAGCATCCGTCGCGCCGTCGAAGCGCGGTCGTACGCGAGCAGCGCACGTCTGCGCAGCGACCGGCCGCCGTGGCAGGCCGCCGCTGAACGGCTGAGTCGCGACGTCCGTTGCCGCCCCACGAATCCCGTGTCCAAACGCGGGCGGCGCCCGTGCGATACAAATTCGCTCGACCAACCTTGACAGTCATCACTGTAACATCTACAACAGAGACCGTGATGAGTGACTCACTTCCAAGCGATCTTGTCTCGGACTCTGAGGCAGCCGTGGGTATGCTCGACGCCTCGATGACCAAGGCGCCCGACTCGCCCGACGCGAAGCCCGACGAAGCCGCTGAGCCCGAGTACACGATCGACGAGCTCGCGACGGCGACGCGCGTCCCGAGCCGGACGATCCGCTTCTATCAATCCGCGGGAGCGCTTCCGAAGCCGTTGATCCGCGGTCGGGTCGCGATCTACGGCCGGGCGCACGTCGAGCGGCTCGAGCAGATCGCGATGCTCCAAGACCGGGGTCTGCAGATCAAAGCGATCCGATCGGTGATCGAGCAGGCGGAGAAGGGCGAGTTCTCGATTCAAGAGTGGCTCGGCCTTCACGACAAGCTCAGCTCGCCGTGGGCCGGCGATCGGCCGAAGATCCTGAGCGAGCAAGAGCTGCAGTCGATGCTCAAAGAGCACCGGCCTGGGCTGGCGGCAGAGCTGCTTCGCGCGCAAGCCATCGAGCGACGCGGCGACGCGATGCTGGTCAACAGCCCCGCGCTGCTCGACCTCGCGCTGCGGCTCGAGCGCGTCGGGGTGACCGTCGATCAGTCCCGGGACGCCTCGATCCTGCTGCACAAGCACTTGTCGCGGCTCGCGCAGGAGCTGACCGCGTTCTTCATCGAGCGCACGGAGTTGGGTGGTGAGACGCTCGACCAGGCGTACGAGGAGTTTCGTCCGGTCAGCATCGAGGCGGTTCGCATCATGTTCGCCCGCGAGATGGAGCGCGCCGTGCGAAAGGCCAACGAGTCGGGCGCCGCATCGACGCTGAGCAAGCGGCGAAAGACCAAGAAGCGATAGTTCGCTGAGCCCGACGGGCTTCGATCGTTCTTCGTAGTTCTTCGACCAGAGGCGCTCGCGGGTCTGCGCGACGCTGCGCCCGAGGTCTCCGCGCGTCCGCGCCTCATCGCAGGCGCGACCGCGGACTGTCCGTTCTGCGCGCATCAGTGAGGGACGTCTCATGGACTCTCTAGAGCCGGTCATTGCCGATCCATTCGTGGTCTCTTTGCGGACAGCGCTCGGTCGAGCGCTTGGATGGCTCACCTATCCGCGCAAGCCCGAGGAGTACCTGGCCGCGCTCGCGCCGCGGCACTTCGGGCCCATTCGAGCAGAGGTCGTCGCGCTCGAGCCGCACTTCGATGGCTGCGCGACGCTCGTCCTGCGAACAGACAGGCGATTCGGAAAGCATCGCGCGGGGCAGTTCGTCTCGCTCACGATCGAAATCGACGGCGTGCGACGGACGCGGTGCTTCTCGATTTCGAGCGCTCCCGAAGGGACGCGCGGGCCGAGGGACATCGAGCTCACGATCAAGTCCACTGCGCGCGGGGCGGTGACCCCGCGGCTGGTCGACCCGTCCATCGTGGGGACGACCGTCGAGTTGTCGCCTCCCATGGGGAGCTTCGTGCTCGACGCCGAGCTGCCCCCGCGGCTCTTGTTCATCACCGGCGGCAGCGGAATCACCCCGGTGATCTCGATGCTTCGCTCGCTGGATCGAAAGGCGATCCGCGAGGGGGCGCCCGGCGCCAAGGTGACGCTGCTGCACTTCGCAAGGAGCGAGCGCGAGGCGCTGTTTCTCGAGGAGCTGCGGCAGATGCCGTGGCTCGACCTTCACCTCGTCACCGAGGAGGCGCTCGGCCGCGCACCGTCGCTCGATGAAGCGAGCCTCGCGGCGGTCGTAGCGGACTTCGAGGACACGCGAGCGTACGCGTGCGGACCGGCGCCGCTCCTGAGAGCGATCGAGCGAGCGTTTGCGTCGCGCCGAGCGTCGGACGCGCTGACGATCGAGCGCTTTCAATCCGCGTTCGACGGCCGCAGCGAGGGCACTGGCACCGTGCGCTTCGCGCGGTCGAACAAGACGGCGAACGACAGTCGCACGCTCCTCGTCGTGGCCGAAGAGCAGGGACTCGAGCCAAAGAGCGGATGCCGCATGGGCATCTGCGGGACGTGCCACTGCAAGAAGCTCTCGGGCGCGACGCGCGACCTTCGAACGGGCGAGGTCTCGACAGAGGCCAACGTCGACATCGCCCTCTGCTCGACCGTCGCGATCGGCGACGTGTCGATCGACCTGTGAATCCACTGCGAACTCCGAAAGCGAGCCCACCATGAAGAACGATTGTCAGCTCAACCCGGCGCAGCTCGAGGCCTTCGGCGACGAGATGTACGCGATTCACCAACGCGCCCGAGCGGCGCGCGGCGCTGAGGACCTCGCGTACATCCGCGGCGTGATGAGAACGCAGCTGCGCTGCGAGGTCGGTGGCAGGGCGCTGCTCTTCGCGAGCTTCATCCCCGGCGCGTGGGTCGCGGGCACCGCGCTGCTGTCGCTCTCCAAGATCCTCGAGAACATGGAGATCGGCCACAACGTGATGCACGGGCAGTACGAGTTCTCTGGAGATCCTGCGCTGTCTTCGCGCAGCTACGAGTGGGACACCACGTGCCCTTCGGAGCAGTGGCGACACTCGCACAACTACCTGCACCACACGTTTACCAACGTGAGCGGCGTCGATCACGACCTGGGATACCGAGTGCTGCGCGTGGACGACAAGCAGCCCTGGCGTTGGCATCGCGTCCCGCAGCTCGCGTACACGGCCGGGTTGGCCGCGCTGTTTCAGTGGGGGATCGCCGGGCACGACGTGGACATGCCGAAGTACGTGACGACGCCGAGCGCAGAGCGAGATCCGGAGGACGTGAGACGTGTGCGTGAAATCAAGTCGAAGGCCTGGCGCCAGGTCCGAAAGGACTACCTGCTCTTTCCCCTGCTCGCCGGGCCGAACGCGGTGGCTGTGTTCGCAGGCAACCTCGTCGCCAACCTGGCGCGCAACCTGTGGTCTGCGGCGGTGATCTACTGCGGACACTTTCCCGAGCAGGCGCAGACGTTTGCGCCCGAGACGCTCGAGGGCGAAGGGCGGGGGCACTTCTACCTTCGGCAGCTGCTCGGCTCGGCGAACTTCGAGGGCCCGCGGTGGCTCCACGTGCTGAGCGGGCACTTGAGCCACCAGATCGAGCATCATTTGTTTCCGGACGTTCCCGCGTGGAGATATCCGGCGCTCTCGAAGGAGGTCCGCGCGGTCTGCGAGAAGTACGGGCTGCCGTACAACACAGGAACCTTCTCGTCCCAGCTCTTCTCGGCGCTTCGGCGCATCGGGCGGCTCTCGCTGCCGTCTGTGTCCGAGCCTGCGCTCGCGCCGGCGCTTTGAAGGCCGCCGGATCGCGAACTCGCGAGGGCGCTCTTTTCGCCGAGGGCGCGTTTGGGACACCCTCGTGGGATGAAGAGCGGAGCAACGCGGGTCGATGTGATCGTGATCGGCGCTGGGGTCTCTGGGCTCGCGGCGGCCAGGCAGCTCGTCGACGACGAATGGAGCGTGACCGTCCTCGAGGCGCGCGACCGCATCGGCGGGCGGGTGTGGAGCAACCGCGCATGGTCCGGGCTCGCGCTGGACATGGGCGCTGGCTGGATCGAGGGCGACGAAGACAACCCGATCACCGAGATCGCCGAGCGCGAGGGCATCGAGACCGTCGTCTACGATGACGACAGCGAGTACCTGTACAAGAGCGACGGGACCGAGGTCGAAGACGACGAGTGGGACGCGCAAGCGGCGCGGTTCGAGCGCGTGATGAGAGAGGTCGACGCGCTGCGAAAGCAGCGAAAGCGCGACGGCCAGCCGGACCTCGCGCTGCAGAGCGCCATCGATCAAGTGCTCGCGCGCCACCCGATGACGCCCGAGCAGCGGCAGGCGTTCGACTACGACGTCACGCGCGAGATCGAGAGCGACTACGCCGCGGACAGCACCGAGCTGTCGACGTACTACTGGGATTTCGGCGACGGATTCGACGGCGAGGACCGGGTGTTTCCTGGCGGATACGACCAGATTCCAAAGGCGCTCGCCAAGGGCGTCGACGTTCGGCTCGGGCACGTCGTGCGCAAGGTCGAGCGCAGCGACGAGGGGGTCCGAGTGACCACCGGTCAGGGTGTCTTCGAAGCGGACTACGCCATCGTCGCGGTGCCGCTCGGGGTGCTCAAGAAGGGCGCGATCGAGTTCGTCCCGGCGCTTCCGGGGCGCAAGCGCGCGGCGATCGAGCGCCTCGGGATGGGCGTGCTCAACAGAGTCTACCTGCGATTTCCCAGGATCTTCTGGGAGCGCGACGCGCACGGATTCGCGGTGATCCCGCGGCGGCGCGACGAGTGGACCGAGTACGTCAACTTCGCGCCCTTCGTGCGCCAGCCGGTGCTGCTCTGCTTCAACTCTGGCAAGTACGCGCGAGAGGTCGAGAAGCTCACCGACGAGCAGACGGTCGCCGCGATGATGCAGACGCTGAGGGGCGTGTTCGGGCAGGATATTCCCTCGCCGACGGCGCACTTGATCACGCGGTGGTCGATGGACCCCTTTGCGTACGGCTCGTACTCGTACATGAGCGTGGGCGCGACGCCCGAGGACATCGAGGCCCTCGCCTCGCCCGTCGACGACGTTCTGTTCTTCGCGGGCGAAGCGACAGAGTCCGAGTACGCAGCGAGCGTGCACGGCGCGATCCTCGCGGGACGACGAGCCGCCGACGAAATCGACGAAGCGGACGAAGAAGACTGAGAGTGTCGACGCGGCGCGGCGTCGTATCTTCGAGCGCACGATGATCGTTGGAATCTTCGGCGCAGGCGCGATCGGCGTGTACGTAGGAGGCAGGCTCGCTGCGAGCGGCGCGCGTGTGGTGCTGGTGGGTCGCCCCTCGGTCGCCGACGAGATCGCGCGCGCGGGGGGCGCGAGGCTCACGGACTATCGAGGCTTCGAGCAGACCGTTGCGCTCGAAGTGCGCACGGACGCATCGGAGCTGGCGAAGTGCGACGTCGTGATCGTCACGGTGAAGTCCGCAGATACGGTCGCGGCGGCAGAGACCCTCGCGAAGGTCGTCGCGCCCGAGAGCACGGTTGTCAGTCTGCAAAACGGCGTGCGCAACGCGAGCGCGCTCCGCGAGAAGCTCGCGGGAGTGAAGGTTTTGCCGGCGATGGTCCCGTTCAACGTGCTGCGCCAGGAGGGGGCGCGGTTTCATCAGGGGACCGGCGGGGCGTTGGCGTTCGAGCGGTCGACGGCGACCGAGGAGCTCGCTCGGGCGTGTCGCGACGCCGGGCTCGAGGCGGACACGCACGAGGACCTCGCCCCCATCCAATGGGGAAAACTCCTGGTCAACCTCAACAACGCGATCAACGCGCTCGCTGGGGTCCCGATCCAGGCGATGCTCGCGGACCGTGGCTACCGGCGCGTGGTCGCAGCGTGCGTCGAAGAGGCAGACGCCATCGTGAGGCGCGCGGGGATGCGACCGAAGCTCCCGATCAAGGTTCCGCTGCCGGTGATGCTCGCGGCGCTGCGAGCGCCCGACTGGGTCTTCGCGATCGCGGCTCGGGCGATGCCGCCGATCGATCCCCTCGCCCGCTCGTCGATGTGGGACGACCTCGAGCGAGGACGACGCACAGAAATTCAAGCGCTCAACGGCGAGGTCGTCGCGCTGGCGCGTCGATTGGCGACGACAGCGCCGGTCAACGCGGCCATCGTCTCGCTGATCGAGCGCGCCGAGGGGTCGCGATCGCCGAAAATGTCGGCGAACGAGCTCGCGCGGGCTGTCGGGCTCGAGTGAGCGGCGCCGAGCCGCGATCGAGCGCCGCGATCACTTGTAGCGCGGAGTTCCGTCGGCGGGGTCTGCGGGTGTCGCGCCGCCTGCGTCGCTCGCGCTCGAAGGACGAGGGTCGTTGCCGCTCGAACGATCCGTTTGGGGCGGCCCGCCATAGGCCGCCGCCTCCGAGGAGCTCGATCCGCCGCCGCACGCGACGGCGCCGAGCGCTCCTGCGACCAGCAGGGCAGCACGCGAAAGTCCGCGAAAGGTCGCGGGAGTCTGGCGCGCGCTTTCGACAAACACCGGCAGCGCGCTCGCGCAGAACGGACAGGAGGCTTCGTCGCGCCGAACGTGGCGAGCGCAGGATGGACAGGGGTGCATCGCGAGGGACATTGGGGGGAGCGTACCGCAGCACGACAGGCAACCGACGACCCGTGACGCTCGAAGCGAGGGGCGTGCGCGACCATGAGCCCGGCAGGCGCGCTGTGTGGTCGCGCTACACTGGCGCGCAGTGAGCGGTCCAACACACTTTGATCGTGGTCTCGACGCGCTCGAGCGCGGCGCGCTCTTCGAGGCCAGGGACGCGCTGTCGCGCGCGGTCGCGGAAGATCGCTTCGATGTCGCCGCGCGGCACAACCTCGCCGTCGTCTATCGACTACGCGGAGAGCTGGCGGACTGCTGGACCAACGCGCACGCCGCGGCAGCGCTATGCGCGCCGGACGGGACCGAGGCGGCTGTCGTGCGGTCGCACCTTGCGTTGATCGAGCGCCTGATGGATGACCCGAAGCGCGCGGACGAAGAGCTCTCGTTGGCGCTCGAGAGCGATCCGTCTCACAGGGTCTCGCTCGCGTACCGCGCGCTCTTCGCTCGACTGGACGGCGCGATCGACACAGCGATCGAATACTGGCGACGCGCCCTCGGAAACGGGCCTCACCCTGCCCTGCCCCGGTTGGTCCGCGCCCGCATCGAAGGAATGATCGCGGACGCGGTCGCGCTCGGTCGCTCGAGCGTCGACGCTGCGCCTCGTTGCGCGTCCGCGATCGGGGCGATCACCGAGCTGCTGGGACGCGACGGACGAGCGTCGCTGGTCGACGACGCAGCGCTGACCGACGGGATCCCGCGCGAGCCGGCCGCGGCAGCGCTCGGCGACGAGTGCTCCGCGTCCGATGCGGCAGAGATCGTTCACCATGCGAGCCGCATCGTGGTGTTGACCGGCGCAGGCTGCTCGGCCGAGAGCGGACTCGCGACGCGAAAGGACCTCTGGAAGCGCTTCGACAAAGACGACGCGGTGTCGATCACGGACGGGTCGCTTGCCATGCTTTGGCGCGTCATCGAGGACTTTCTCGGCGACGAAGAAGCCCAGCCAAACCCTGCGCACGACGTGATCGCGTCGCTGCCGAGGGTGCAGGCGATCATCACGCAAAACGTCGACGATCTTCACCAGCGCGCGGCGCGAGACGACATGGATCCCGTCCCGATCATCGAGCTGCACGGGACGCTCGAACGCACGCTGTGTCACTCCTGCGGCGCGTCGCGCGACGCCCGAGCGCGCGAGCTGTTGCGTGAATCGCAGCCGCCCAAGTGCCGCTCGTGCGGGCGAGCCAGCGTGAGACCGGACGTGGTGCTCTTCGGCGAATGGGTCTCGCGCAAAGCGCTCGAAGAGAGCGTACGGCACGTGTCGCAGTGCGACCTGCTGTTGGTCGTCGGGTGCGCGATGGACGTCGCTCCTGCCTCCGAGCTGCCGCGGATCGCGCGAGAGCACGGCGCGGCGGTCATCGAGGTCAAGCGCGGCGCCTCGCGCCTCTCGAAGTCGCTCGAGACGAGACTCTTGCGCGGAACCGCAGCGATGGCGCTGCCCGCGCTGTACGGAGAGCTCGCCGAACGCGAGGACGTTCTGCCCCTCAACAGCAAGCCCGTTCGCGACCCACCACGGATCAAGCGCGGCGCAGGGCGCTACGTCGATGTCGTGCTTCCCGCGTTCTACGAGAGCGTCGTCGAAGGGACGATCGCGCGCTGGTCGCGCCTTCCGGGCGCGCAGGTCAGGGCAAACGAAGTGCTCTGCGAGGTCGACCTCGACAAGACCACCGTCGAGGTGGCGAGCCCGGCGACAGGGACGCTTCAATCGATTTTCGTTGGCGACGGTCAGGTCGCACAAGTGGCAGGAGTCATCGCCCGAATCGAGCTGCAGGGTGATGAAACAACCCCGGCGGATCCGACGGTCCCGAGCGAGCCGATTCGCTGGCCGATCGCTGCACCCATGCGAAAGGTCGACCCGTTTGCGGGTCCGTTTGGCGCGCACACGGACGCGGCGCGCTTGATGCTCAGCCAGATCGCTCGGGCGGCGGTGTTGCAGCCCGACGCGACGCTCGATCGCCGAGGCGACGATGCGACGCGCGAGCTGCAAGACGTCGCCGACGAGCTCGCGGCGGCGCTGGGCCTCGACGCGCGCTCGAGCGTCGAGGTGTTTCGCGACCCGATCGAGGCTTCGCGCACCGAGGTAGACCGTTGGCTCCAGGCGCTCGAACGCGGGCCGCTCGAGCCGATGGCGGCGCGTTGGGCAGAGTTTTCTCCAGTGGAGGCGAAGGACACACGTTCGCGCGACGCGCGGCGGGCGGCGAAGCTCGCCGCGAAGGACGCGATCGATCGAGGGACCGGTCGCCTTCGGGGATTCTCGACGATGCCGGAGCGTGAGTTCACGAAGGTCGCATGCGAAGCGGTGGTGTCGGTCGTCGCGCGGGGCCCTGCGGCGCCGTGCCGCTGGCGGCCGCTCCTGGCGCTCTGGCTTCGAGGCGCCTGGCCGTTTGCGTTGCCAGACGCGCTGGGCGTGTGGCTGCCGACGTACGACCGGGGAGAGCTCGTGGCCGAGTATCGACGCTACGACCTTCCCATGGCAGCGCGACCGGCGCTGGCGAGCGCTCAATGGCCACGGTCTCCCGCGCGGTGGTACGGCCTCGATTGAGCGCGCTTCGTCGGCCGCGATCGCGCCGCGATCGAGCGTCGTTGATTTGAATACATGGGCTGGTGAGGCTCACCGCGGTGCGGGCTGCGAAGGAGCTGCGCGACGCAGGGTCTCGCTCATTCGGACCGCGACCAAGACGCCCGACGCGAAGGTGATGGCGGCGACGACCCACAGCGACGACGCCAACCCGAGGGCGTCTGCCGTGGCGCCAGCGAGCAGCGCGCCGATCGCGTAGCCGAGGTCGCGCCAGAGGCGATAGACGCCGACCGATGACGCCCGCCACGAAGGATGTGCGACGTCGCCGATCGCGGCGAGGAGCGTCGGGTACACCATGGCGGTGCCGACGCCGAGCAGCGCAGCGCGGATGGCGAAGCCCGCGAAGCGCGTCGAGAGCGCGACGACGGCGATGCCGATCGCTTGCGTCCACATTCCCGACGCGATGAGCCACTTTCGGCCGACGCGATCGGACCATGCCCCGGTGAAGAGCTGCGCGACGCCCCACGTCGCGGGGTAGATCGCGGCGAGGGTCGCGATCTGCGAGAGCGTCATCCTCGCGGCGGCGAAGAACAGCGGAAACAGGCCCCACGCCATGCCGTCGTTCAAGTTGTTGACGAGCCCGGCCTGACTGACGCTGGACAGGTCTTTGTCGAGCAACGACGTCCGAAAGAACACCTCGCGCTGCGTGGGCATCGCTTCTGGCATCGCGCCGCTCAGCTTCGACTCTTCGGCGACGTGGTGTCGACTCTCGCGAACGAGCGCGACCGAGAGGAGCAGTCCGAGCGCGACGAACGCGACGCCGAGGTAGAAAGGCGCTGGACGCAAACCGAATCGCTCGGCCACGAGCCCTGTGGCGAGCGCGCTGCCGGCGACCGCCAAATACCCTGCAAACTCATTGAGACCCATCGCGAGACCGCGCTTCTCGGGCCCCGCGAGGTCGATCTTCATGATGACGGTCGTCGACCACGTGAGGCCCTGGCTGATCCCGAGCAGCGCGTTGGCGACGAGCACCCACGACCAGCTCGGCGCCCACATCAGCAGAAACGGCACCGGCGCGGCGACGAGCCACCCGGCGACGAGCACGCGCTTGCGCCCGACGCGATCGGAGAGTCGTCCGGCGAGATAGTTCGTCAGCGCCTTGGTGACGCCGAACACCACGATGAACGAGAGAACCGCGCTCTTGGCGGCGAGGTGAAACTCCTTCTCGGCGATCGATGGCAGGATCGTGCGCTCGAGCCCGATCATCGCGCCGACGAGGGCGTTGACGACGACGAGCAGCGAGAACTGCGCGAGATTTTCGCGGATTCCGAGGCGTACGGTCGTCACGACATCGCTCCGCCCTGTCATGGCAAAGCGCGCTAGAGGATCGAGGAGGTCGCGGGGCAGCTCAACAGGTATTCGCCGGGCGGCATCAGCCCGAGAAACTGGTTGCTGCCCTTGCTCTGCACGAACCACCGCGACCGGAGCGCAGAGAAGGCAAACGAGCCGGTCGTGCCGAGGTTCGTGAAGGTCGCGACCGGCGCGATCGTGACTCCGCCGAGGGTGAAGCGCGAGACGCGCATCGCGTTTTCGATGAAGACGATGCGCGTTGCCGGGACGGCGGTCTCGACGACGCCCCAGGCCGCCCAGCTATCGGAGTTGGCGTGCGCTGGCAGGACGATGGGGCCGAAGTCGCGGACGACTCCGGACGGCAGCTCGATGTTCGTCGCTCGGCCGTTGGTCGCGATGAGCGCCCGGCCGCTGCCAGAGAACATCATCGTCGAGGCAGGAGCCGACGTGTTGATCGCGATGGGGGCGCTCAACGTCACCGCAGCGGCGCTCGGCTCGAGGGAGATCTCGCTGAGCGGAATGATCCTGTCCACCGTCTGCAGTCCCGAGCCGCCATAGAGGGGCACCGCGCCGACGAACAGTCCCCAGATCTGCCCCGTCGCGAGATCGCTGAAGATGTGATCTGCGGGCGGTCCCGCGCGACGCACGTCCGTCGCGACGAAGGGCGACGTGCCCACGGACGCAGTCGCTGTGTCGCCGGTGAGGGCGAGACGCGCGCCTTGCACGGCCATCGCGCCGCGGTCGTCACCGATCTCCGCGGTCACGTCGATCACCGTGCACGTCGCAGGCACCGCCGAGAGCGAGGTGATTCTGAAGTCGCCAGCGGTCGTGACGAAGGTCGCCGGGCAGCTCGCGATGAACTCGTTGACCGCGCCAACCCCTCCGACCTGTGAGACGCCTTCGAACGAGAAGAACCAGCGGTTGAGCGAGGGGACGACCAAGAAGCCCGACGTGTCGCCGATGTCGGTGAACGTGGCGACGGTCTCGACCTGCGAGTCCGACACACGAATTCGAGCGATCGTGCTGTTGCTCTGGACGTACGTGAGATACAGGCGACCGGCGTCGATTTGCACGACGCCCCAGGTCGCCCACGACTCCGAAAGCGTCCGAGGAAACTGCAGCAGGGCGCCGCGGTCCACGACCATCCCGGACGGAACGAGGATCTCGAACACCCGACTGCCCGAGTGCAGCACGATGCGCCCGCTGCCGTTGTACACGCCGATCGGGCTCGTCGCGCCGGTGCTCGTGTTGACGCTGATCGGCGCGCTGAGCATGAGCGGAGCGCTGGGAATCCAGCCCATCCGAATCGGGTCGACCCGAAACAGCCGGTCGATCGCGACCAGGCCCGTGTTCGCGCGGAGCGGGCCGCTCGCGCTTCCGAGCACATACGCGGTGTTGGTCCCGAGGTCTGTCACGAGCCCGTCCATGAGGGCTGTGATCGCGACGGGGCCCGTCCCGGTCGTGCTGTTCGAGCGAACCGAGAGACCGTCGCCGACGGTCACCACCGCTGCGTTGCCCGCGGCGATCGCGCCGCGTTGATCGAGCTGTTCGGCGACCGACGCCGCGGTGCACGCGGCGGTCGTCATCGTGGTCACCTGAAAGTTCGACAGGCACGCGCCGAGCACACAGGTCTGCGTCGCCGCGCACGCCCGGCCGCACGCGCCGCAGTTGGTTCGATCGATGGTGGTGTCCACGCAGGTCATCGCCGCGCCGCACGCGGTCTGACCCATCGGGCAGAGCATCATGCAACGACCTGCGACGCAGCTCTGCGTGCCAGGGCACACCGTGCCGCACGTCCCGCAGTTGGTTCGATCTGTCTGCAAATTCGCACAGCGCCCAGCGGACGTCATCGTCGCCCCGCAGATCGTCTCGCCCATCAGACACGCAGGCACGCAAGCGCCAGCGGCGCAGGTGACGGAGCCGCCGGCCGGCGCTACGCACGCACGCCCACACATGCCGCAGTGGCTCGTGGAGGTCGTGACGTTGGTCTCGCAGCCGTTCGGGGCCATCGCGTCGCAGTCGCCGAAGCCCGCCGTGCAGCGCAGGGCGCAGGTGCCCGCGGCGCACGTCGCGGTCTGGTTCGCCGCCGCGGTGCACGCGCTCCCGCACGCTCCGCAATGCGTGAGCGACGTGCGCACGTCGGTCTCGCAGCCGTTGGTCGCCATCGCGTCGCAATTGCCGAAGCCTGCGGTGCACGCGAGACCGCACGTGCTCGCGGCGCACGCGGGGGTCGCGTTGGGGGCGGCCGAGCACGCGCGGCCGCACATCCCGCAGTTGGCGACGTTGGTCGTCGTGTCCACGCACGTCCCGCCGCACGCCATCGTCGGCAGCGTGCACGTGATCGAACACACCCCCATGTTGCACATCTGTCCCATCGGACAAGCGCGGCCGCACATGCCGCAGTTGGTGACGCTCGTCTGCAGATTCGCGCACGTTCCGCTGCAAAACGTCTGACCGGCGGAGCAGATGTTGGCGCACATGCCCGTCATGCAGCGCTGCCCGACGCCACACACGCGACCGCAGCCGCCGCAGTTGTTGTTGTCCGTGCGTGTGTCGACGCAGGTCGCGCCGCAGGCGATCTGCCCCGCGACAGGACAGTTCGATACGCACGAGCTGAACTCGCAGCGCTCGAGCGCGCCGCACGTCTGGTTGCACGCGCCGCAGTGCATCGGATCGACCGTGGTGTTGACGCACGAAGTCCCGCAGCGCATCTCGCCGGCCATCGGATCGCACCGAGGCGCGCACGCTCCGTTGATGCACTGGTCGGTTCCCATGCACGAGCGACCACACATCCCGCAGTGCGTCTCGCTCGTCTGAAGATCGACGCAATCGACGCCGCACGGCTCGAGTCCGAGCGAACACGTGACGTCCGGCCCCGCGTCGACGTCGTGCGGCGAGACGTCCGCCGCGGTGTCAGCGACGTCGTTCGGCACGTCCTGCATGAAGCCGCCGTCCGTGACGTCGCGCGCGACGTCGGCGACGGTATCGCCAGCGGCGTCCTCAGGGCGGACAGGACTCGTGCACGCGGTGAGCGCGGCGACGAGCGTGACAACCAACCAGTGCGAAGCGGATTTCATCGAAGCTCTGTATGTAAGGCTACCTTGGGTTTCGAACGCTCGCGACTCTCTGAATCGCGCACACAACGGTACCTGCGCGGCCATGTAGCCAACCGAGCAGGCGAGCACGAGGACTGAGCTGCGAATTTGCAGGCGGTCGATTTGTGGGGTCGACCGGTCCGACGAACGGTCAGCCCGCGTCGACGTTTCGCCTTCGCGCCCTGTGAGCGCAGAAAGAGAGCCGACGAGGGGTTCAGCGGATCATTGCTCCTTCGTGACGACGCCCGCGTCTCGAAGCATCGACGCCAGTTGGGCGAGCCCCTCGTTCTTCCAATCGACCCCGCTGAGCACATACGTGCGGCGCTGCGCGTCCACGATCAGGATCGTGATCGAGCGACCGTTCGCGATGACGCACTGCGTGATCTCGCTCTTCGCGATGCGCATTGCGCCCTCGGTGAGCCGCGGCAAGGTCAACGTGTCGTCCTTCCACTCTGCGACGAACGCCTCTGACTGCCGGGTCGCGAGCCACTTTCGGAGGTTGCCGATCGTGAGCACCGCGTTGAACGCGACGATGGCCGCGAAGAAGACACGCGCAGCGGAGCTCTCTGTGGTGAAGCCCCGGTAGGCGAAGTAGCCAGCCAGGCTGATCAAGAGCGCGGAGCGTACGAGCCACCCGCGGCGGTTGGGGACCAGTTGAGTGTTCAGGGAGATGCCTCGCGGGGAGTTGAACTCGGAAGAGCGCAAACGACAACTCATCGACGAAGCTCGGCTTCATGATGAGCCGTTGACGCCGTCGGCCGACGCATCGAGAACCGCGCCCGTCGCGCCGCTCGCGCGCATCAACAGCGCGTCGCTTCGCGCTGCTCAGCGCACGGTCAAGAGGGCGACGCCCAGCACTGCGATGATGGCCGCGAATACGCCACGCGGCCGCGCGCGCTCGTGCCCGACGAGGTGCGCGAGCGGAAGCGCGAAGATGGGGCTCGTCGCGAGGAGCGTCGTCGCGACGCCCGTGGACGCAGAGCGCGCGATCGCGACCTGCGCCATCCAGATCCCCGCGAACGTCCCGACGATCGACGCGGCGGCGATCTTCGCCCAGGCGTGGTCCACCGCGATTTCGCGGGACCAACGACGGACCTGACCGAAGAGCACCGCGCTCACGATGAGGACGATCGCGCCGATCCCGACGCGGCCCGCAGCGGCGGCGAGCGGATCGATTCCGTCGGACATCGCGCGGCGCGACAGGAGGCTTCCCCCGGCCTGGCAGAGCGCGGCGAGCAGACCAAACGCGACGCCGTTGCGTCGCCGAATCGCTCCGTTGGACTTCGCTGACGCGCCCTCGGTCGCGAGGTCGTCGCCAGCGTCACGGCTGGTGACGGCGAGCGCGATGCCCGCGAGAGTCACGGCGATGGCGATCGCAGTTCGGGCCGTGACGCGCTCGCCGAGCAGCAACACCCCTCCGATCGTCGCGAACACAGGCGCCGCAGAGAGCAGCAGAATCGCGCGCGACGGTCCGATCCGGACCATCGACGAGAAGTACGCGGTGTCGCCCACAGAGAGGCCGATGACCGCACTCGACGCGAGCAAGAGCGTTGAGCGCGGCGTGAGGTGAAGCGGCGCGATGGACGACGAGAGCGCCACGCGCGCGATCGACAGCAGCGTCGCGGCGGTGAGGCACTTCATCAGGTTCATCGCCGCGGGGGAGACGGCCTTTCCGATGCGAGCGAAGAGCACCGAGCCGATCGCCCAACACAAGGCGGCCGCAAGCGCGAAGCTCTCTCCGATCGGCACTGCGCGGTTATGCCACCGTTTGCAGGGCGCGATCGCAGAACTCGGCGATCGGTTCGGTCGTCTCGCGAACGATGCTGGCCGCTCAGCGCTCGGCGCGCGCGAGCTCGTCGAAGCCCTGCTCGAGCGTGACCCGAGGCTCGTAGCCGAGCTCGCGCCGCGCGCGAGCGATGGAGTAGAGCCCCGGTCGAAGCAAGAACGACACAGCGTCCTCCGTAGCGGGCGGCTCGATCCCGAGCGCACGCGATGCTCGCGCGATCAACGCGAAGGCGGGGCGCATCGCCCACGACGGAGCCGTTCGAATCGACGTGATCCCCGCGAGCGCACCGAGCCTCGAGAAGTATTGCATGCACGTCGTGCGGACGCCGTCGGTCACGTTGAACGCTCTGCCCCACGCGCCGCGCTCGACCGCGAGCAGCGTCGCGTCCACGAGGTTCTCGACATGGACGTGGTTGAGCAACGCTCGACCTCCGTCGGGCAGCACGAAGAGTCCCTTGCGCATCAGCTCGAGCGGCCTTTGGACCCAGGGAACGCTGCCAGGTCCGTACACATCGCCTGGTCGAACGACGAGGGCGCGCGCCCTGCCCGCTCGTGCCGCGTCGAGCACGATCGCGTCGCTGGCGATCTTGGTTTCGCAGTACGGGTTGCCCTCGCCTCGCAGGGGGCCGTCCTCGTCGACGCCGTCGGGAAACGTGAATCCGTACACCATCACGCTCGAGAGATGAACGAACGCGGCGCCCGCGGCGCTCGCGGCGTCGAGCATTGTTCGAGTCCCCTGCACGTTGACCCGATCGAACAGCGCGCGATCGCCTCCTTCGGTGACGACCGCCGCGGTGTGGATCACCACCGCAGCGCCGTCGAACAGTGTTTTTGCTAGCGCCGGGTCGCACACGTCTCCGACCTCGGCGTGCACGCCGACCGACCGCGCGCGGGCGACGGCAGCGGGCGAATGATCGAGGCCGCGCACGGTGACGCCGCGCGCGATCAAGCGCTTTGCGAGCGCGAGGCCGATGAAACCGCCGACGCCAGTGATCGCCGCGGTCGCCCGGTCGAGAGAGAGCTCAGTCATGAGTGGAGGCCCGAAGGATGAACGAGAGCGAGCCGCGCCGGCTCGTACGATGGGTAGAAGGAGATGATCAGAACCCGACGTCTCGCGAGTGCGCTCGCGGGCCTGGGGGATGCGAGCTCGGGTCGTTGTCCGACGTCGAGGCGGCGCGCTCTTCGCTTGCCGTGAAGCCATCGTCGTCGGTGTCGTCGAGGACCGTGAGCGACCCGAGCGAAATCGTCGTACGGCCAGCGAAAGCGCTGGCGAAGTACTCGCCGATCGCGCGCTGATAGCCGACGATCGGCTGACGGATTCAAAACGGCGCGACCGCGCGAGGAAAGCGATCGGCCTCGCCCTCCCGAGGAAACGGCGTCGCGAAGGTGCGCACTCCGTACCGCGAGGCGATGTTGGCGCCGTGGGTGGACGGAGAAAGTTGCGAGAAGGCCCCCGTCGCGCCCTCGCGGAGGTTGGCCCTCGCTGGTCCGTCGAGCACCGTGAGGCCCGCCGCAGAAACGAGCGCAGGAGCGAGCTGCGGCAGCCCCATTTCTCGCGCGAGCAGCGCGGTCGAGCGATTGGAGATGATCTCGTCCCAGAGCGAGGCGACCACCCACACGTCGTGCGGTCGACCCGACGGGGGAGCGGTGATTTCTGCGGCCAGCGAAGCCGGATCCGCGCCGTCGACGACGGCCTGCAGCACGTTGGCGAGCGGGTTGAAGCGATCCATCGGCGCGCGCGGGCTACCGAAGACCCCAGAAATCAAGTTGAGCAGCCCGTTGAGCGTCGGAGCGTCGGCGCCGACGGCGGTGAAGAACGCGCCGCCCGGGACGTTGAGCAGGACCGGGTTTACGTCGGGCTCGACGGAGCTGTAGAGCGTTCCGATGATTCCACCGAGCGAATCGCCGGCGTAACCGACGCGGGTTCGATCGAGGGTCGGAGCGACGCCGCCGTATTCGGCGGCCACCCACGAGAGATCGAGGGCGGGGTTGGTGACGAGTCGCCGAAGCTGCACCTGGTCGAGCGCTGCCTGCCGGAGGTTGTCGCGAAAGGCCACCATGCTCTCGAGGTTTCCGAAGAACTCGCCCGGCGGATAGTCGGGGCGATCGCCGATTCCGTCGGGGCCTCGATAGGTCCCGTTGAAGATCGTCGTCGTGTCCGTCGGATAGGCGCGCTGACCGAACGTGATGTGATCGATCGCGACCGTGGCGATGCCTCGTCGAGCGAGCTCGTTGGCGAGCACCAGGATGGACTTTCGGTGGTTTCCCAACCCGTGCCCCCACTGCACGACGGGAAATCCTCCAGCGGGCACCGGCCCCCTCGGCAAGACGATGGTGACGGGAATGCGTTGGTCCGCGCGGGTGGCGCGCGGCGTCCCGTCCGCTGCATACGCGATGCGCCCGTCCGCGCCGCGAAAGTCCGGCGCCTCGAACACGGCGGTCATCACCGCTCCGATCGCGTCGTGCGCGAGGCCGACGGAGGCTCCTTCGACTTCGGCCGTCGGCTCGCCGGGCAGGTGCGATCCGTCCATGGCTCGGCGCGGAGTTCCGAGCCACGCCTCGAGCGTCGCGGTCCATCCTGGGTGCGCGCTGCGTCCGAAGCGCACGACCGTGTAGGGTCGCGCCGTCATCGCGTCGGTCACGAGCGTCGGAGCAGGCCGCACGCGACCAGCGCGAATCGCGTCCGCCGCCGATCGAAGCTGCCTGTGCCGCGTCTGCGTCGTGATCACCGTGAGCGCAGCGAGCCTCGTGCGATCGAACCCTGCGCCGAGCAGCGCGAGCGCGCGGTCGATCGCGGGACCATAGACCCGCCCGGCGTTCGTCTGTCGCGCCGCAGCCCCGCCGTCGCGCAGCGCGACAAACGCAGGAGACGCGCGGAGCGCCACGGATCCAGCGCCCGAAGCGCGAACCCCCGTCGTGAGCACGAAGGCGTACGTCCTGCCGGGCTTGAGCGCGACGCCGTCTGGCATGACCGTGATCGTCCGAAAGAGCCTGTGCCAGCCAGCGACCGCTGGAACGCGAGCCATCGACGAAGGCACGCTCGGGTCGAGATCGAAGATCAACGCCGTCGCGTCGGGAGCCAGCGCGCTCACTGCATCCTGGGGAAGCGTCGCGCTGTCGACCTCGGGCAGCGGATCGCCGTCGAGCGGCGCGACGCCGTCGATCACGAACATCGCGCCTGCGTTGCGACCGAACCCGTCGAGGTCACGAAAGCCATCGGTCAGCACTTCGTTTCGCTGCGGCATGCGCAGCGCACGAAAGTTCGGCAGCGCGTCGAGCACCGTCCCATCCGCCTCGAGGTAGACGTTGGACGGAAAGGGAACCATCCCTGGCGCGGGCACGGTCGCGCCCATGACGGGCTCTGGCTCGAATCGCGCGACGAGCGTCGACTCTCGCGCGGCGGTCTCCGCCCCGTCGAGCGTCGCGTCCGTGACATCGCCCTCGCCATCGAACATCGCCGCGTCGATCGGCGCGACGTCTGGCGATGCCATCGGCTGCGAGCACGCCGAGAGGGCCGCTGTGAGGAGCGCGGTGACGAGCCGTGCGCGTCGAAGGTGCTGCATGCCCCCGACGATACGTTGTCGCGGCCGTCGGTGGCGCGTCGAGCGCGCCGGATCGCGCGTCGATAGCGCAGTCCGACGAACATGCTACGAACCTCTTCCATGTGGAGTCGGCGTGTGTTCGCGCTCTGGGCGTTGGCAGGACTGATCGCCCTCCTCGCGCCCGCGCGCGCAGCGCATGCGCAAACGCGATGCGTCACCCCGAATCCGGCGCTCGAGTCCGTGCGCTCGTTCGCGTTGGGACAGGTCACCGGTTTTCAAGTCGCGCTCGCGTCGGTCGACCTGCGCAACACGACGGGCGTGCAGAGCGCGAACTTCTCGGACGCTCCGGTGGGCTACGTGATCGCAGATCACATGCTGCGCGTGCTCGCTCCGATGGCTCTCGAGCGCGTCGGCGAGCGAGCGTTCGCGCGGAGATTGCGGCGCCTCGCGCCGGTCGACTCGCAGCGGACTGCGTTTCGCGCGCAGGACGAAGCGGAGGACATCGCCAACACGCTCGCGCGAAGGTCGGCGGGAGGGCGCGTTCGTTGGAGCACGCCTCGCGGCGCCGCGATCGAGACGGTGGTCGAAGGAGCAGCGCTCGCGGGCTACGCGGCGTCGCCCGGCCGGATCCTCCTCGTGCACTGGGCGGCGACGATCCGATCAGGAATCGGGGCGGCCTTTCGCATGCGGATCACGGGCAACACGCTGGTGGATTTCACGCGAACGATGCTCGTCGCAGCGACGGCGGTGACGAGTTGTCCGCCCCCCACGAGCAAGCAAGCGACCGTGACCCACGCGCGCTAGCGCGGAGCCGAAGGTTGGAAGAAGACACGCCACGAGCTCACTCGGGCGCGTGTCGCCAACCGAAGGCGGAGCCGCGTTCATTCGGAGCCGAAGGTTGGAAGAAGACACGCCACGAGCTCACTCGGGCGCGTGTCGCCAACCGAAGGCGGAGCCGCAATCAATCGGAGCCTCTATCGCCCGGCGCTCAAGCGTCGGTGGTGTCGGTGCGCGCGAGCTTGATCGCGGCGTTGAAGCGTCCGACGTAGTACGGCTTGAGCTTGGGCTTGCGGCCCTCGTTGGCGGCCAGGATCTTCTCGAGCAGCGGCGCAGCTGCGGCGCCGAAGGTCTCGACGAAGTTCAGCGCGCACGCTGCGCCTTCGATCGCGAGGATGCTGGCCAACGAGTCGACGAGCGCGGTGGCCTTCGCCAGATCGGTCACCGAGGCGAGCATCAGCCCGGCGTTCGAGAGGTATGGCACTCGACCGTCGGGTCCCGGAACGATGAGCCGATGCGCGTACGAGCCGTCCCTGCCCAGGACGAACGCGACGAACGAGTCTTCTTGGCCCGCGTCGCGTCGATCGTCGGGGGCGCGGTCGAAGGATGCCTTCTGCGCCCGCGCGAACGCCTGGCTCTGGGCGGCGAACGCCTCCTCGCTCAGCGCGAAGAAATACTGTCGAAGCGCGGTGCGCAGCGGGCTGTAATCGAACACCCCGAGTCTCTGGTTGGGCGAGTGTTGGCCGCGATCGGTCGCATCGAACCATCGTCCGCGGGTGCTTCCCTGAAGATAGGTGCCGATGTCGAGCACGCGAGGGTCCCGCGCGAGCTCGAAGAGAAACTCGACCCCGCCTGTGTCGATCCAAAACGCGATCAAGCCGCGCAGCCCCTCGTTGGACTCGATGTCCCAGCTCGCGGGCAGAACGGCCTTGGCTCGGAGCATCTCGGTCACGGGATCGAGCTTGTCGGGAGGGGTCTTTCCGTCGATGGAGCGCTGCAGCGGGGCCCACAGCTCCTCGGCGGTCGGCGAGTCCAGGCGCACCGGACCTTGCTCTTTCTCCTGGCGCTCGAACTCGCGAAGGAAGGCCTGAAAGCCCTCCGCCCGCGTCGTGGGCGGAGGCGGCGCGTCGAACGGGTGGGGTTTGCGCGCGCCGAGGAGCGCGGCGCGCTGGGCCTTGGTCCACGCGGGCCCCTTGGGCGGTGTGGGCTTGCTCTTCGGCTTGACCATTGGAAAATTCGAGCGCGAGCCTACTGCAACGGACTCGCCTTGACGACGATCGATGATCAGGAAACCATGATCGATCATGCGCTCTTCGTATCTCGACGGCGCGATGCACGCGCGGCCTCGAAGCGACGATGAAGCGCTGATCGTGCTTCGAGCCCCTTCGGACCACTCTCGGATTACGTCGCGAAGCCATGACTCCTGAGCACCTCGCCCATCGCGCAAGAGCCTTCGACTATTTGTTCGACGCGGTCGTCGTGACCGACATGAACGGGGTCATCACCGATTGGAACCAAGGTGCGGAGCGCCTCTACGGCTACACGCGAGACGAGATGATCGGCCGTCCCGTCAGCGTCCTGCACGACCCTGGGGACGTCGACAAGATCACCGCTGAGGTGTTCGCGAGCATCGCGGAGAAGGGCTTCTGGACCGCAGAGATCAAGCGCAGGACGAGAGACGGCGCCGTCGCGTGGATCGACTCGTTGGTGATCCCTGTGTCGTTGCCGGACGGCAGCCCGCTCGGAGCGCTCGGCATCAACCGAGACATCACCGCGAGAAAGCGCGCCGAGCTCGCCCTCGTCGACGCCAAGAACGCTGCTGAGCGCTCGAACCAGGTCAAGTCCGAGATCCTCGCCAACACCTCGCACGAGCTGAGGACGCCGCTCCACGCGTTGATCGCGCTCACAGAGCTGCTCCTCGACACCGAGCTCTCCAAAGCGCAGCGCACGATGGTGCACACCATCGCAGAGAGCGGCGATGTGCTGCTCACCCTCATCAACGACCTGCTCGACCTCTCGAGTCTCGAGGGCGGACGCGCGGCGCTGCAGCCGGCCGAGGTCGAGCTCGAGCCGCTCTTCGCGCGGGCGCTGGCCGTACTCGCGCCGCGCGCCGAGGCGACGGGCGTCGAGCTGCTGTGGACGATCGAGCCTGACGTTCCTGCGTGGGTCATCGTCGACGGTCAACGGCTGGCGCAGCTCGTGCTCAACCTCGGCGGCAACGCGCTGAAATTCACGGACCGCGGCCACGTCGCGATCCGGCTCTGCTGCGCGAGCCCGGCGAAGAGCAGAGCCCCGACGCTCGGCGAGCCCGTGCGCCTGCGGGTTCGCATCGAAGACACGGGCATCGGAATCCCACCCGAGCATCAGAGCGCGATCTTCGACGCGTTTCGACGCGTCGACACCTCGACTCGGCGTCGCGTCGGCGGCACCGGCCTCGGTCTGGCGATTTGCAGGCTTCTCGTCGAACGCATGGGAGGGTCGATCTCCGTCGAGAGCGACGGCGTCCCTGGCGGCGGCTCGACGTTTACCTTCGAAGTCGACGCGCTCGGCTCCCATCGAGCGGGCGCCGCGATCGCCCCGACGCTCGGCGGGATGCGCGTCGGTGTGCTCGCGAGCCAGCCGGCGCTGCGCGAGGCGCTCGTCACGACGCTCTCGACGCTCGCGGCGACTCCGGTCGTTCTGAGCGTCGCCGAGCCGCTTGCCGCCGACCTCGACGCGATCCTGGTCGACGAGGGCGATCGCGCCGCGCTGCCGACGCTGTCCACCGCGGTCCCGATCGTCGAGCTGCAGTCGCTTCGCCGGATCTTCGAGTCCATCAACGCGACTCGGTCCGTCGCCAAGCCCGTCGGTCCCGCGGCCCTCAGAGACGCGCTCTCGAGCATCCGCGAGCCACGTCCGACCGCAGAGCCATCATCGAGCGGGGATCGACCAGAGAAGATCGCGGCGCTGCGTATCCTCGTCGCCGAAGACAACCCCGTGAGTCGCTTCGTCATCGCCCGACAGCTCGAACAGCTCGGGTTGCGCTGCGACTTCGCGGAGGACGGATCCGAGGCGCTGCGGCTGCTCAGGCAATCGGACTACGACCTATGCCTGCTCGACGTGAACATGCCCGCGCTCGACGGCCTCGCGGTCGCTCGCGCCGTACGTCGGCAAGAGCGCGCAGACCGACACGTGGCGCTCGTGGCGATGACGGCGAGCGCTCTGCCGGGCGACCGCGAGCGATGCCTCGCCGCTGGCATGGACGAGTATCTCTGTAAGCCTGTACGCCTCGCGACGCTCGCGGCGGTCATCCGGCGCGTCACCCGCGCGCCGACCGCGGCGCTGCTCGAACCCCAGCCCACGGAGAGCGCCCTCAATCCCGAGGCGCTCGTGACGCTTCGCAACGAGCTCGGAAGCGAAGCGTCGTTCGGCGAGGTCTTGCGGATCTTTCTCGAGAGCGCGCAGCAGCTCATCGAAGCGATGGACGACGACGGGTCACCCTCTGGTCGCAGGGCCGCCCGTCGCGCGGCGCACACGCTCAAGGGCAGCTCGGCCCACTGCGGAGCGGTCGCGCTCGCCCGACTCGCGGCCGAGTGCGAGTCCCACCTGGCCCAAGACGGTCCCGCGCACGATTTGCCGCTGCGTGCGGCGCGAGCCGCGCTCGTCGACTACCGCGCGGCCCTCGCGCGATGGCGGGCGACGTCGCACCCAGCGACGAGCTCGTGACGCGACGGTCAGCAGGCGGTTAGTGAGCGCTTCGTACGCTATCGTGTGTCCCGATGGTCGGACTCGCGGCGTTGCTCTTGTTGCTGGTGGTTCCGGTGTTGGCCGCAGGCGGAGTGCTCGAGCGAAATCGACACGCGTGGCTCGCACGGTATCGCCAAGAAGAGCAGCGCGCCGTCGCGGGAGCGGGCGCATTTCGCTCGGCGGAGGTGAGCGCGAGCCGCTGGGCCGTGGTGGGTGGCCCGCTGCCGCTACCCGTGTTCTTCGCGGCGTTCAGCGGATATTTCGCGGGGCAGATGTGGGTGCCCAGCGCCCCTCTCGCGCTGTTGGGGCTCTTGACCGCGTTCGACAGTCACACCGACTCATGGTGGACGCTCGTGCTCGCGCTCTCGTGGATTCCGGGGTCGATCTCGGCGATCTACACGTTTCGGACGGCGTCGGCGCTGCTGCGCGGCGAAGCAAAGTCAGCGCTCTCGATGAGCGCGCGCAACTTGCTTATCTCCGTGATGCACAACGCCGTGCTCCTCTCGTTCGGCGCAGTCGCGTGGAATCAGCACGCCCGCGCGGATGTCAGCGTTGGCACGGTCGCGATCTACGCGACGGCCGTGCTGCTCCAAGCCGCGTTCATGGCGATCATCGTCCGGGTGTACCGCTCGCGATTCGTCGCGGACGACCCGACCGCCCTCCTGTCGTTGCCCGAAGGCAAGCCGCAGGAGTTCGCGCTCGACGCCGAACTGTCGCAAGAAGCGGCGCCGATCTCGAAGCGCTGACTGCGAAGAGAACCGCCCCTGCGCGCCGAGAAATGATCTCCCTTCTCCGCTATGCTGCCTCGCGGAGCGAGGGAGCAAATGAACGTGGTGATTCCAGAGTCACGAAGGCGAATGGGCCGTGGTTTTTTGGGGCTGGACCGAGAGCACGGCTTCGAGCCAATGGAGGTTCGCGGCACGATCCCTGACGACTTGCGAGGGACGCTTGTGCGCAACGGGCCGTCGCTCTTCGAGTCCTTTGGACACAAGTACCAGCACTGGCTCGACGGCGACGGCGCGCTCAGCCACGTGGCGTTCGACAGCGGAACCGCGCGCGGCGGAGTTCGGGTCACGGTGAGCCTTGAGCTTCGCGAAGAGAGAGAACGAAAGCGCGCGCTCTACTCGACGGGCTTCACGCTCGGCCCCTCTTGGTGGCGGCGGGTGGGAGCCCGCACAAAGAACACCGCGAACATCAACGTGCTCTCGTGGCAGGGCCGCGTGTTTGCGTTGACCGAGCTCGGGCTGCCCATCGAGGTCGATCCGAGCACGCTCGAGACGATCGGGCCCTCGGACCTCGGCGGCGTCGCGAGCGACGGGCTCAACGCGCACGTGCGAATCGACCGGACGACCGGGTGCACGTTCGCGATCGGCCTGTCGATGGGGCTGCGAACAGAGCTGATCGTGTACGCGCTGCCGACGGTCGGACCGGCGTCTGTCGTCACGCAGATCGCGCTCGATCACATGACGATCGTCCATGATTTCGCGCAGACCGAGACGCGCTGGATCTTCATGGCGCATCCGATTCACTTCGACATCGGCGGCGCGATCCTCGGGACGTCACCCGCGGCAGCGTCGAGCCGGTGGGCGCCCGAAGAAGGCACGGAGATCATCGTGGTCGAGCGCCGCGCGCCACACCGCGTTTCGCGGTTCAAGGTCCCGGCGTTCTTTCACTTTCACTACGGCAACGCCTACGACCGCGAAGATGGGACGATCGTCGTCGACCTCTGCGCCTACAAGAACCCTGACGCCTTCGACGTCATGACCGTCGAGCGCGCGCGGTCCGGCGAAGCGTGGGTGCTCGCGTCGACGGCGACGCTCGAGCGATTCGTGCTCGACGTCGGGCGGTCGAGCGCGACGCGCCAGACGATCTGTGGAGAGGCAGTGGACTTTCCCTCGACCGCTCCCAGCCTACAGGGCACGCGACATCGCTACTTGTACGCGCTGCTCACCCGAGACGACCGCGAACACATCGCGATGATCGACTGCGACAGCGGCTCGTTGGTCGTCGGCGACGCGGGGCCTGACATCTTCGTCGGCGAACCGACGTTCGTCGCCAAGCCGTCGGCGCAGGACGAGCGGGACGGCTGGATCCTGACCAACGCGTACGACGCGTCGCGCAACGTCTCGGGCGTGCAGATCTACGACGGCCGAGATCTCACTCGAGGCCCCATCGGCAGCGCGTGGTTCGCGCATTCGATCCCGTACTCGCTCCACGGGACGTGGGTCGGTCGCGAGGGTTGATCGAGCCGACGCAATCCACGCGGTTCGGGGGCGTCGGATGCGACTCGAACCATTGAATCCACGCGAAGTTCGTGATGGACTCGCGGCTTGGCGTCCAGCGTGTTGGATCGCGCTGGCTGTCGTTTAACCGCAGACCAAGGAGCTCGAATTGACTACCCGTACCCTCCGCCGATCGCTTCCGATGATCGGCCTCTTCATCGCCGCCTGTGGCGGGCCGATGCCCACTGGCGATGGCGGCGACGTCGTCATGACCGACATGACCCCGCCGCGCGATGTCCGTGACACTGGCGTGAGCACGGACACTGGCGTCAGCACAGACACCGGCGTCGATCCCGACACCGGCGTCGATCCCGATACCGGCGTCGACCCCGACGCGGCCACGCCCACGGACAGCGGCGTGGACCCTGACACGGGCATCGCGATGGACTCTGGAGTCGCCCCGGATACGGGCGTCGTCACGGATACGGGCGTCGTCATCGACACCGGCGTCGTCATCGACACCGGCGTCGTTATCGACAGCGGCGTCGTGACGGACACCGGCATCGACACCGGCGTCGTGACGGACACAGGAGTCGACGTTCGCACCGACACGGGCGTGGACGTTCGCACCGACACGGGCGTCGATGTTCGCACCGACACCGGGCTGCCGTCGGCGTGCTCGATGCCAGGCGCTGCGCTCACGCTCCCAGCACCCGGCGCACCGGCCGTCAGCAGAATGGGAACGCTCGCGGCCTCCGGCGGAACGAACACGAGCATCTCGTGCGCCACGTTCATGTTCAACACGTCCGAGCAGGTCTTCCCGCTCACCGTTGCGGCGCGTACAGGCATCATCCTGACGACCAACGGATCGACGATCGACACGACCATCTCGCTGCGCCGAACGTGCACCGACGGCTCGCTGATGTCCGAGGTTCTCTGCGACGACGACAAGGGCACCGGCACTCAGTCGTACACGCGCGGCGTGGTGCCGGCGGGCATTTACTCGGTCTTCATCGACGGGTTCAACGCTGGCAACTACACGCTCAACGCGTCGACGTTTACGCCAGCAGCCAACGCGGAGTGCTCGACGCCGACCGCGCTCTCGACGATGGCCATGACGACTGGTTCGACCGCCAACGGCGGCACCAACGGCCACGTCGCGAACAACTTCGCGGGCGCGGGGTCGTGCAACTACGACGGCACCGGCGGACAAGTGTTCTACAGCGTAAACGTCCCTGCGCGGACGCGCATCGACCTCTCGGTCGCTCGCGTCGGAACGCAGGACCTCGCCGTGCGCGTGCTGGACAACTGCACGGCCACGACGTGCCTCGGCGAGTCGCGCACGACAGGCGCGATGCCCGTCGTACGCACGCTCACGAACACCTCGGCGACAGCGCGCACGTTCATCGTGTCCGTCGCGAGCACGTCGCAGACCGCGGACGCTAACTTCACGATCAACCCGACGGCGACGATGCTCGCGCCCAACTCGGACTGCACCACGCCGACGGCGCTCTCGGTCGGAGTGGCGACTCCGACGACGTCGACCGCAGGCGGCGGGACTCCGTCGACGGCGTGTCGTCCCGGCGAAGGCGGACAGCTCTTCTACTCGATCTCGATTCCGGCCATGAGCGGCGTCGACGTCGCGCTCACCCGCCAGGGCATGGGAATGCCGCAGGACGTGTCGATGCGCGTGCTCGACTCGTGCACCGCCGCGGCGTGCGTCAGCAGCACGGCGACGACCCCGGCGCAGCCGACCTCGTCGCTCATCGTGCGCAACACGACGGCGATGGCGCGCACCGTGATCATCTCGGTCTCGAGCACGTCGGCGACCGCGCCAGGGTCGTTTACCCTGCGTTACACCGCGGCGCCGAGCGCGTCGTACATGCGATTGACGACCACGGGGCAGACGTGTGAGGCGCTCGCCGCGATGCCCACGACGCTGACGGTCAGCAACCCGGACGACGGCATCTCCCCCATCGCGATGCTGCCGTTTACGCTGCGTTATTGGGGCGTGGACGCGACGCGCTTCGCGGCGTCGACCAACGGCAACGTGCAGCTCTTCCCCGCGATGGGCGGCGCTGCGAGCACCGAACAGAACAACGTCGCGCTTCCCAACGCGGCGCAGCCCAATGGACTCATCGCGCCGTTCTGGGACGACCTCAACACCGTGCCGATGGTGTCCAACATCCAGACCTCGATCGTCGGCACCGGCACGACGCGCCGCTTCATCATTCAGTGGAACAACTGGGCGCATTTCAACCATTCCACGATGCGGGCGACCTTCCAGGTTCGCCTCCACGAGACGACCAACGTCGTCGACTTCACGTACTGCAGCATCACGCCCGGCATGGCGGGCACTGTCGCCGCCGGTAGCGAAGCGACGGTCGGCATCGAGAACATCGCTGGTGACCTGGGCAACCAGGTCTCGTTCAACACGGCGTCGGGCATGGCGTTGCGCACGATCGAGCAGGGCGTTCGCCACACGTTCACGCCGATGTGATCGCCGCGCTCGCGCATCCGCGAGCGCTCATCCGTGGGGGGTCAGGCGCCGCTGCGTCGGGTGACCCGTGACGGTCGAGGGGGCCGCGACGTCGCGGCGCCACACGACGAAGCGTCTGCAAAATGACTGGGGGATCGCGTCGTGATGCGCTGCGAGCAGCGCGCGCGACGCGGCAGCATCGGGCCCACCAGAGCGCCGTATGCACGGGAGCGCGGGTCGCCATCGGGTGAGCGGTGCTCCTCCGACGTGCGCTGTATGTTCCCACCAACGAGGCTTCGCGCGAGTGGCCAGCGATGCGTCGCCCGATGGCGCTTCCCCAACCCGCTCCAGCCTACCCGTTGGCTGCAAGGACGACACACCCCGAGCCATCTGCTGAGAGACGTTCGCGACGAAGCGAAGCCGCCGCTGCCGTCGTGGCGCGCGGAGTTTGTTTGCCCGCTGCGCGCCTGCCGTACGTCGAGAACCCATCGCGAGCCGAGTCGCGCTGGCTCCATCAGCTCCGCATCGTGTTGGACCCCCGCCTGTCGCTTCCGCTCCGGGCCCGGGGGCCTGCCTGTCGTTTGGTCAGCGCGCCCGCGGGCGCAGCGCGCGGCGGTGCATCGCCATGGCTGCAACCATCAAGAGCAGCGCGAGGCGTGCGCCGCGTCCCAACGAGCCGGGAGCCGGCGTCGTGCGGCACGAGCATCCTCCGCCCGAAGGCGGATCGCGCTCGGCGCCTGGACCGTCGATCACGACATCGCTCGCTCCATCGGGCGCGCGCGCGTCGCGTCCGTCCACCGCGACGTCGATCGGCGCGACGCCGGTGTCGGTCGCGTTCGTGTCCTCGACGCTCGTGTCCGTCGGGATCGACCCGTCGGACATCGCATCCTCGGTCGACGCACCATCCGCGCTCGCGTCGGACACCATGGCGTCGTCGGTCGCGTCCGCTCCGTCCGCAGCGTCGTCCGCGTCTGGAGTGCTCGCGTCCGCAGCGGCGTCCGAGGCGCCGGTGTCCACGCCGCTGTCGGTCTCTGCGTCCGATGCGTCTCCGGCGTCGCTGCCGCCGTCGTCGCAAACTGAGCCGGCGTCGGAGGGCGTTGTTCCCGAGAGGCACGTCCCCGAGCCGTTGCAGGTCTCTTCGCCGTTGCAGAACACGCCGTCGCTGCACGACGCGCCCATCATCGCGTTGGACACGACGCACGCGCCGCTGCTGCTGTTGCACGTGTTGAGCGTGCACGCGCTCGGCGCGGGTGGGCACAGCACAGGGCTGCCTGCGACGCACGTCCCCGAGCCGTTGCACAGCTCGTCGCCGTTGCATCGATCGCTGTCGGCGCAGGACGTTCCAACGGTCGCGAACGAGTTGGCAGGGCACGCCGTGGCGACTCCGTCGCAGCTCTCGCTGACGTCGCACGGACCCGCGCTCGACCGACACACAGTGGTGTTCGGAGCGACGCGATCGGCAGGGCACGCGCTCGATGTTCCGTCGCACGTTTCGGCGACGTCGCATACGCCGGCGCCGGCTCGGCACACCGTCGTTGTCGGAGCGACGCGATCGGCAGGACACATCGCGGTGCTGCCGTCGCACGTTTCGGCGACGTCGCATACGCCAGCGCTCGACCTACACACAGTGGTGCTCGGAGCGACGCGATCGGCGGGGCACGCGGCGGTCGATCCGTCGCACGTCTCTGTGGCGTCGCAGACTCCGGTGCTGGCTCGGCACACCGTCGTGCTCGGGCGCAGCGTGTCCGCGGGGCATGTGTCCGATGTTCCGTCGCACGTTTCGGCGACATCGCATGCGCCACCGCTCGAGCGGCAAACGGTGGCCGACATGGCCTTGGCGTCTGCTGGGCACGCGGTGGTGATTCCGTCGCACGTCTCGGCGGTGTCGCACGCGCCCGCGCTCGCGCGGCAAACGGTGATCATCGGCGCGACCTGATCCGTGGGACAAGTTGCGCTCGATCCAGTGCACGTTTCGGCGGCGTCGCACGCTCCCGTTGCGGCGCGGCAGACAGTTCCACCCGTGATAAACGAGTCCGCGGGACACGCCGCGCTCGATCCAGTGCACGTTTCGGCGACGTCGCATGAGCCTGCGCTGGCGCGGCACGATGTGGTGGACAGAGCGAAGCCGTCCGCGGGACATGCGATGGAGGTTCCGTCACACGTCTCTGCGACGTCGCAGGTTCCTGCGCTCACTCTGCATGTTGTGCCCGCAGCGCGCGCCGTACAGGTGTTGAGCGAACACGTCCCGCAGAGACCGCAGGCTGCATCGTCGGCGCAGAGCGAGGTGGTCGTCGTGAAATCCACCGAGCAGTCGTCGGTGTCCGCGAACGTGGTCGTGTTGCGAAGCGCGACGGCGTTCGCCGCTGGAGCAGTCATCGGAACGACGCCCGCGTACCCAGCGCTGCCGTACACGCCGACGTCGACGATCGTGTGCGATCGATCGATCACGAGGAGCTCGTCGCCGCCGTTCGCGAGCGCGAGCGACGAGAGCGAAGAGCTCGTCCACGTTGTGTACGCGACGAGGTCGGGGACCATCGGGTCGGTCGCGTTCCACTCTGCGTCCGGGCGCTCACCGAAGCGCGCGAGGTAGTTTGCGCCGCTCTCCGCAGCGATGAACGTCGCTCCCGCGGCGAGCGAGACCGCAGGGAGGGCTCCGATCCCCTCGCCAGCGCCGTCAGGGGTCTCTTCGTCGCCCAACCGAAAGCCCGTCAGCGGGAGCGACGCGGGCGTCACGTTGCGAACGGCGATCCACTCGCCTCCGCCCGCAGCATCGTTGGAGGCGTTGGAGATGTACCGGGTGATCAGCAACGGCGCATACACGTCGCCCGTGCTCTGATTGAAGTAGAGATCGACGTTGTAGTCGACGCGCTGATCGCCGGCTGAAGAGAACTCGGTGAACGTGTTGAGCGCCGCGCCGACGCTCGTCCGAGGCGTTCCGTAGTCCGACACGACGTCGAGCGCGTTGGGAACGGACCCGTCGCCGAGGTTCACGGTGTTGCCGCCGGGCAGCTCGCGAAAGGTCGCGAACGTGAAGCGAAGCGGCGTCGATGGAGGCCCCGAGAGCCCGAGCGAAGCCCAGGGAACGGTCATCTCCACGCCCGTCGCGGTCGCGGTCGACTGCACACCGACCGTCACGCTCGGGTTGACTACGGTGAACGCGTCGTTCCACACGCGGGCTGTCGCGCCGCTGGTGAACTGCGTTTGCACGAGGCGCTCCCACCGGGCGCTGTCTGGCACCTGCGTGTCCGCGAAGCCTGCCAGGAAGTTTTGCCCGCTGCCCGACACTCGATCGGTGTCGATCGCGACCTGGATCTGCACCGGATTGCTCACGGTGTTCGCGTTTGCCGCGTTGAGCGTGAGGTGAAACGAGAGCCCCGCGCTGCTGCTCGTGACCCGCACGTACGTCAGGTCCGCGATCGTCTCGGGCGACGACAGGTCGGTGCGAGTGTCCGCGGCCGAGTCGCGCCACACGTAGCTTCCGAAGCCTGACGCCCCGCGGGCGATGAGCCCCTGGTTGCTCTGCGCCGCTTCACGGGCGAGCCACTCGGAGGAAGATCCATCGACGGTGATCGGGTGAGCCGAAGCGCTCGTGGTCGCCAACGTTGCGACCGAGAGCGCCAGGGCAGAGGTCCAGCGCGCGAACGCTCTCATGCCTTGCGAGTCCTTCTGCAGTTGAATAGTGGTGTTGACACGCGAGATTCGCGCGCCACCGATGGGTGCCGCGGCGCGACTCTACCTTCATTCTCCGCGTCGAATCGCGACCGATCGCCTCAGCGATCTCGCGGACGCCCGTCGGTCTGCGAAGCGCAATTCGCGCTTCGCCCACGGGTGCCCGAAGCGGCTCCTCAGCGCGCGACCAGCTCGATCCGGTGCATGCCCGGTCCGTTGCACGGGACCTGAACGCGGCCAGTCTCGTTGTTGCGCGTGACCATCACGGCCGACCCGTCGCACGTCACGGCGAACGTCGCGACGAAGTCTTCTGCGGCCGGGACGAACAGCACGCTGGGCGCCGTAACCGCGGCGCTGCCCTCGTACTCGAGCTCGAATCGACGCGCTCGACGATCGAAGCGCCACGTCCGCGGCCAACCCGCGATGGCCTCGGGGTACACCCGCGCGAGCGCCCTTCGGTACGTCGGCCGCTCGGTCCATCGACGATTGGCTTCGTCGTAGTCGAACAGGCCCCATGCGCCCTGAGAGCGCTCCTTCCACAGCCAGAGCGCCGCGCTCGCGCCGTACTCGTCGTGCAGGTCCGACTGCGCGGCGACGTAGTCCTCCATGCGAACGCCGTTCGGGTCGTAGCCCCACTCGGTCACGATCATCGGAGTGCCCCACGAGCGCGCCTCGCGCGCCGCATTGGCGTGGGACCCGCGCAGCGTGTCCACCGTGAAGCTCTGCCGCTGCGCGTCGGTCCCCGAGAACACCAGCGTGTAGATGTGCGGCGCGTATACGCCGCCCGCGAGCGGAAACGGCGCCGTCGCCAGCGACGCCCGATCGAGAAAGTTACGAATCGCCGGCGGTTCGAAGACCAGCAGCTTCCGAGGATCGACGGAGCGAATGGCCGCGCCGACCTCGGCGTGCAGCGCGAGGCACTGCGCGTCGTCCGCGATCGGCTCGTTGAAGAGCTCGTAGCCGATCACGCTGGAGTCGTCTCGAAACCGCCGCGCGACCTCCGCGGCCATCTGCGCAAAGCGGGCGCGGAGCTGAGCGCCGTCCGCGGACGGTCCGAAGAAGGTCTCGAAAGCGCGAATCGTCTGTCCTGCGGTGCGGCGCCGCGCGAGCTCCGCCGCCGTGAGGGGCCCTTGTAGAAGCATCTCGGGCGCCGGTCTGATCGCCCAAAGCGGCGCGCCGTCCTCGCCGATCTCCTTGCTGTAGGCATCTTGGTGAAAATCGATGAGCACCAGCAGCCCTGCGGCGCGCGCGAGCGCGACCGCCGCCTCGACTCTGGACAGATACGCGCTGTCGTACGTTGGAGGCGTCGTGTTGGTCGGCTCGATTCCGCTCCAGTTGATGGGCAGCCGCAAGAAGTTGAACCCGAGCTGCCGCATCCGCGTCGCGTCCGACGCCTCGAACGCGGGGATGGGCTGCAACGCCGTGCGCCCATCGGAGAAGGTCACGTCGAAGACCCCTTCGACTCGTGCGTTGATGCCGCGCAGCACGACGACCCGCCCCTGTTGATCGACCAGGTGTTGACAGCGCGTCGAGAGCGGCGCGAAGGGACCCGCGCTCTGCGCGCAAGCTGGCATCGCGTAGCGGGCCGGGGGCCCGACATCCGCCGTCGCATCGAGCGCTGGCTCGTCTCGAACGTCTTCGGGCTCCGTGCGATCCACGACGACGTCCGCTCCGCTGTCCGAGGCGACGCTCGGAGGCGAGGTGCAGCAGGCAAGGGCGAGGAGCGCGCTCGTGAGCGCGACGCGGCGGGGAGTCTTCATCGTAGAGGGTCAACCTATACCGCGCCGACCATCGATCTCGAAGCGACGAGCCTGCTCAAATCGGCAGCGCGACCGCGCCGAAATCGACGCGTTCGAGCGGCTCGTAGCCGAGCTCTCGCAGCGCCCGACGCCCGTCGAGCACGCAGTTGTTGTGCAGCCGCTCTCGGTTGACGTCGTAGCGAAACGAGAGGCGCGTGACGCGTCGCCGCAGCGCGTACAACGGCGCGAGCATCGGTCCCGGCAGGGCGATCTCGTCGCGGCCTGCCCGCTCGATGAGCCTCGACAAGGGAAGCACGTCGCGCCCGCCCACGTTGAAGATCCCTTGCGCGCTCGACGCGAGCGCGAGCGCGATCGCCCTCGCCCCGTCCTCGACCGTCAAGAGCTCGAGCATCGGGTCGAAGCCGAGCGGGCGAAGGCACACCCGCGTGCGAAGGTAGTCCCAGAGCTGACTGCCCGCGTCCTCTGCGAAGAGCTCGGCCAGGCGAAGCACCGTGATTCGCAGCGGGGTCATCCCCATGCGGACGCACGCGCTGACATCGACCTCGACGCGATCGCGTCGCCACTGCGGCGCGTTCGGGCGAAAATCGAGCGGGTGCTCTTCGTCGACGACGTCCGCGCTCGAGCCGTCGGCGCGGTACACCGCGGAGGAGCTCACGAGCAAGTAGTGTCGAATCGTCTCGTGGCGCTCGCACAGGTGCAAGAGCTCGCGGGTGGCCTCCACGTTGAGCGCGCGCACGCGAGGCCCCTCGGCGTCGATCGAGCGGTGCCTCGCGCCGTCGACGATCGCGTTGATTTGTTGTGCGCGAGCCGGACCGAAGAGCATCGAGCGAAGGTCTCGCTCGCGACGAAGATCGCAGCGGGTCACGCTCACCCGCGGGTCGCTGCGAAACGCGCTGACGAAGTCTTCGCCAGGGGCCGTGGCGCAGAGCACGGCTTCGACGCGAGGCAATCGAAGCAGTCGCGACAAAAGCGAGCGGCCGAGCGGCGTGCTGGCGCCGGTCACGAGCACGCGAAGGGGCGCCTCGTCGATCGAGCTCATCGAAACACTCCCTCGCGCTGAGAGAGCGACTCGACGAGGAGCGACGCGACGGCCTCCTTCACCTGCTGCGCGGCGCGCTGAAGCACCGCAGGATCATCAGCGCTCGCGGGGCTGTACTGCTCGTGCAGCGCGATGGGCGCTCCGTAGCGAAGGTGGTACTTCACCGGCAACGGAAGCGGCGTGGCGGTGATTGGCAGGTACGGGATGCCAAACGCACGCACAGGAAGCCGCGCGATTTGTGGCCATTGCTCTTCGGCCCCGACGACAGCGACAGGAACGACCGGCGTTCGATAGCGCAGCGCCAGCTCGACGTGCCCGACGCGCCAGGTCTGCAGTTGATAGCGCTTGGAGAAGGGCTTTCCGATGCCCTCGACGCCCTCTGGAAACACGATGATCACCGCCCCCTGCTCGATCAGCCGCTTGACGTTGTTGCGTGTGCCCGTCACCGCGCCGAGCCGCGAGAAGATCGGGCCGATCACCGGCATGGAGGGCACGAAGTGATCGAGCACCGCCCGAGGCAACCTTGGCGGATCGGTCTTCGCGAGGACGTCCAGCACGATCATCATGCCGTCGAGCGGAAGCGTTCCGCCGTGGTTGGCGACGAGCAGCGCCGAGCCCTCGCGAGGAATGTTCTCGACGCCGACGCTCTCGACGCGAAAATAGTGTTTGTAGAGCGGAGCGAGGACGCGCTCGGCGCCGGCGATCCACCCAGGGCTCGCGCCGAACACGTCGAAACCGTGTCCTGCGTCGACGAAGTCCCCACCCTCGAGGCGGCTCTTCTCTGCCTCTGGGATGAGCAGCCGTCCAATCGCGCGCGCCATGGTGGTCATCAGGATTTTCGCGGAGAGCGTACCCGAGCCCCGCGCGATTCGTCGCTCGAACGCCTCCTCCAGGCGTCGGCGCTCCGTCCGCGGCGGACACACCGTGAAGGTAGATCGCGCCCCACGCGAGCGTAGAGATCATCGTGCTTCCCGGTCGTCATCGACACCTCGCGCTGATTTTCGCGCTCTCTAGCACGCACTGTGCGGGCGCGATGGACGCGCGTTCTACGCGGTCTTTCTATGGCCAGGGTCCATCGAACAGCCTCGACGCCCCTCGCTCGACGGCGCGCGTCGAGCCGATGGCAGCCAGGCGGATCTCACCGACGAGCCTCGCCCCGACGGTCCGCCCGCCAGCCCCGCCGAGCGAGCGCGATTTGCTTCTGCAAGCCGAGCAACAAGCGTCGGGCGGAGCGCGGCGAGTGCTCGCGACCGCGCGAGCGTTGATCGATGACAGCGTCGTCATCCGCGGGACGTGCTTCACCTGGCTCAACGCTGTCTACCGCCGCGCGGGCGGACGGCAGACCACGGTGTACAGCGGTGATCGTCGAGGCCGCTACGCGAGCGGCGAGCAGCTCGTGCCGGGCGACTGGGTGCACTTCATCAACCACTCGTATGGGGGTGTGACGCACAGCGCCATTTTCATCGCGTGGATCGATCGTGCGGCCTCGGTCGCGCTGACCGTCAGCTATCCGGGAGAGCGCCGCGAGGTGCCCGGCCGGTTCCGAGACTATGCGCTCACCAGCGTCTACCGAATCGACCGCATGAGGGACTGACCGCCGCGCTCGGTCCGGTCGCGGCGCTCCCACCAGCGTGCAACAGGACGATCACGGCGCTGGCGACGCGCCGACGCGAGTGCAACGTTGCTCGCAGTGATCCGAGAGCCTCTACGCGTTGTGATTTCTCCGCGCGAATTGCAGGAGATCGACCCGCGCTGGCGCGACGCGGTGCTCGCGCTGCAGTCGCTCATCGAGCGAGACCTTTGGACCTACCGCTCGTTCGACATCGAGCTGCCGCCGACGGCGTTCGACGAAGGGCGCTCGCTGCTTCCGTTGAGCGCGCTCTTTCGCGCTCCGACCGCGGACGAGCTCGAGCTCGTCGCGCGCGGCCCCGATGGAGCGCTACGAAAGCTCACCGCAGAGCAGCTCAGGGAGGTCCGCGAGGACGCGAGCTTCTCTCTCGCGAGCGCCAACTGGGCCGGTCAGAGACATCGTTGGGCGCTTCACGGGCTGCTTCAGCGCGGGCGCACTGCCATTCGGCGCTCGCTGCGGCGCGCCCTCGCGTGGTCGATCGACCAGTGGACCGAACAGAGCCGCGAGCGCCTCTTCGGCGACGAAGAGCCCAGCATCCGAGCAGGAGCGCGCCGCGCCCGCGCTGGGATTCGCGGGGTGATCGGGCTGCTCGTGGGGCTTCGCGAAATGGTGCCCGCGCTCTCGACAGACGAGCTCGTCGCGTCGTTGGCGAGAGAGCGCCGACGCTTCGTCACGAGGGATTTCGTTCGTGTCGCACAAACGCACCGTTGGCTGCGCGCCGACGGGTTTTCTCTGGACCTCGCCCTGTTCGAACCCGCGGTGCTCGAGCGGCTGCTTCCGATCATGGACGCTCTTCACGCTCGGGCGCCGCGCGCAAACGAGCAGGACCGCTACGTCGCGAGCGTGCTCGAAGACGAGCGAATCGAAGCTATTTCTCCTGCGCTAGGACGCAGGGTCATCGAGCGAATCCGTGCGCGAGAGATCATCGCTCGCGAAGAGGGTCGATCGGTCGCGCGCGTCGAGGGCGCGATCGCAGCGGCGCGAGAACAACTCGCGCGGAGGCATCCGATCCGATCGATGGTGTCGGCGTGGCTCGAGCGCGAAGCGCACCGCGCAGCGGCGCAAGAGATCTCGCTGGAGAGCAGCGAGCTCGCGGCGCGCGTGTCCCGCGCGCTCGCCGACGAAGGGCTCGCGCAAGAAGCGTTCTTGTTCGACCGTGGGCTCGAGTTCGAGCGAACGATGGCGCCTTCGCTCACGAAAGAGCTCGAGCAAGAGAAGGCGCCCGCCAGGACCTTCATCGAGCGAGCATCGATATGGCGCCGGTCGCGCTGGGTCGTTCGACGACGCGACCCGATGTTCGAAGGCGAGCCGCCGACGTATAGCCTCGAGCGTCATCGACCGCTCACCGTCACCACCGCTCGACCGGCATGGCGTCTCGAGAAGCTCGCGCTCCGATCGATCGTCGCGTGGAACAACGGTCTTCGCTGGCTGCTCGTCGAAAACCTCGCGCTCGGCCCGCTCGGCCTGCGCGCGCTCTTCGCGAAGGACCCGTTCGTCTCACGCTGGACCGTCGATCAAGAGACCGGTCAGGTCGTGGCCGGCGAAGGACGAAGGGCGCGCACCCCGACCCTGCGCGCGCGGCTCCGATCGCTGTGGAGAGGCGTACGCGAAGCGCGGCGCGCGTTCGAGGCGCGCCCGGACACCGGGTTCGTCGGAAAGTCGATCTCTCGCTGGTTCTCTCGCTTCTACAACTACTTGCTGAAGGGCGCCGCGGGCACCGCGATCGTCCTCGTCGCGCAGCCCGTACTCACGCTGCTCAACACCGCGGTGGTCCTCGCGCTCACCGCGACCTCGATCCTCTGGGCGCCCGTCGCGGGCGCGCTCGCATGGGCGTTGGATGTTCTGCTCGTGGACCGATCGAGCACCGATCGACGTCGCGCGGTGCTGCCGATCGCCAGCTATCTGCTCGGCGACGTCGCCGTGGCAGGGATCGGTCAGAGCGTCGCGTCGCTGCTCTTCGGCGCGGTCGTTCATCCGATGCTCGGCGTGCTCTCGGCGACGACCGGAGCGCTGCGAGCGACGCTCCGATCGCTCTACGACGACCTGGTTCGCGCCGTCATCGTCGCGCCGCTCGGCAGGGTCCCCGTCAACGACACGACCCTCGCTCGACGCGTCGAGGGCCCCGGACTCGCCGCCGAGCACTACTACCAGGCGCCGCCGTCCCTCGTGTGCCTCGTGATGATGGCGCGCCTCGAGCGAGAAGAGCTCTCGGCGTTCGAGCAACAAACGAGATACTTGATTTTGTCACCACAAATCGAGCTACAGCGGTTCTGCTCGCAGGTCCTCGGTCCGTTCTCCGCGGGTCACGCGGCCGAGCGCGCGAGCAAGCTCGTCGACGAGCGCACCGCGGCGCACCTCGAGGCGCTGCGACGCAAGCTCGAGCCGCGCCAGGCCGCGCTGGCCGCCGTGACGACGATCGAGGCCGCGTCGCAGATTCGACTCTCGCGCTCGGACCTCGCGCGGACCCTCGAACGCGTCGTCCCGATGGTGCGCGACGCGTTCGAGCGACGAATCCTCCCGCGCATGACCGACCGCGACCGCGAAGAGCTCTGGCGCGCTCGAGCGCTCTCCGACGGGGACTTCGAGGGGCTCGCGCGATGGCTCCTCGCTTCGGCGTTCTCCGAGGAGATCCTCACGCCGCTCGAAGACGCAGACCGCGCGCTCTGCCTGCAGGTCGAGCACCTTCGCGCGAGCGACTACCTCGCGTCGCTGCGAGAGGCCGACGCGATCCCCGACGACCTGGATCGCGTGTTTCCCGCGGACACAGCGCGATCGCCGCGGCCTCGCCCCTTGGCAGATAGCCCGCATCCGTGGGCAGCGCTCGGCGATCCCGTCGGACGTTGGTCCGAGGCGCTCAGGCTCTCCCCGAGCGACGACGCGAGCGACGCGCCGCCCGCAACCGCGCTACGCTCTGCGTAACGCTCGCCTGTGAACCAACGCGATCTCGTCGCCAACGCCGCGCCTGTTGCGCGCGCGTTCGTCGTCGTCGGAGCCAACGCCCTCGCGTCCGGGGAGTTCTCGATCGATGACATCCCCAGCACCAGCGGGCGCATCGACGTGTTGCTGCGGTGCGTGCGCGCGGCGCTCCTCCTGTCGCACGGCGTTCGACGGGACACCGCGATCTTGCTCGTGCTGCTCGGCGGAGCACGCGCGCCGAGGACGCTACGAATCGACGGAGCGACGGCGAAATTCTTGCGACCTGACGAGCGAAGCCTCGCGTCGCTGGTGAAGAAGTCGCTCTCGATCGTGCCTTCATCGGACGGCGCCGAGGTGAAGCCCGGCGTCAGCGTTCGAGACGGCGGGCTCGACGTCGCGCTCGACTGGCTCGGGCCCTGCTCGACGTTCGTCCTCGAAGAGGGAGCGCCATCGCTTCGACAGTCGCTGCTTCCAGACGGACCGTTGGCGTTCGTGCTCGGCGATCATCGGGGGTTCGGCGAGGAGACTCGCGCCCTTCTGGACGCCCGCCGCGCGACGCGCCTCGGCCTCGGTCCGCTCAGCGTGCACACCGAGGACGCGATCACCATCGTTTCGAACGAGCTCGATCAACGTGGCGTCGCAGCGTCCACGTCCACGTCATAGCGCGCTTGTTCAACCGAAGCGCCCGAGGTTCGCCATCGCCACCGCGCCCATCACCATGCTCGCGCAGGAGGCGATCGCCACCATCATCAAGTGGCCATCCCACGCGGCCGCTGAGAGTCCGATGATCCCGACCGCCGCCAACAACATCGCCGGCCACGGCGGCAACACCTTCGGTTGAAACTCGGCGTCGGTCCTCCACGAGACCAGAACGGGGCCACGAAACCGCGCGTATTGCGAGGCGTCTCTCGAATGAGCCGCGTTGCGATAGCCGCCATCGCTCGAGAGCATTTCGATCTCGCCGATCACGGTGACGCGATCTCCCAGACGAATGTACTGCTCCTGCACGTCGCTGGTCTCGTCGCTGGTCCCGAGCTCGTAATCGACGCGCGTCCCGCCGACCCGCGCGTCGACCCAGAGCGTTCCCGTCCCGTCGTCGAGCTGAAAGGGAACCGCCGTCCACTCGTGGGTCTGAAACGTCTCTGCGTAGGTGACCCGTCCGACCCGACGGTACCCGCTCACCGTGCTCACCACGCGACGGTGCAGCACGCAGGGCTGGCGCTCGTAGTAGCTCATCACGCCTTGCTCGGCCTTCGCCACGCCGACGAGCTTCACGAGCCCCGGCTTCAGCGCATCAACCCGAGTCACGGGCATCGTCGCGAGCAGATTCGCGTCTCGATACGAAATCGTCGCGAACTCTCTTCGCCAGTGCCGGACCATCACCACCAGGGCGACCAACACGAACAACGGCGAGCTCACATACCAAACCATCATCGCGGGCGATGATGGTACGTCGCGCGCGTCCCGACGACGAGTCGGGCGCACGATTCCTGCGTCGATCCCATGGATCGCCCCCGTTGCCCCGCTCAGCGCGCGCAGCGCTCGATGAACGGCCCGAACACGGGCATCACGACGGCGTCGCTTCGCTCTCCGATCGCGTCGTTGACGCCCTCGTGCGTCAGAGGATCGGCGATGTGAACCGTCGCCATCGAGCCCGCCGCGTTGATCGCGTCGACGAAGCGCTGGCTCAGCGCGCGACGCGAAGCCGCTCCCCGGGTGACGACCAGAAAGGGCGGGAGGCGGTTGGACGCGCGGAGCGTCCCGTTGAGCAGCGGCGACGCCCGCGTCCACACCATCGAATCCGAGCCAAACGCGTTGCGATAGATCATCTCGCTGCTTCCCCCTTCGGCGATCTGCGACGGGATGTCGTACGCCTCGGTGTCGAGCGACGCCACGCAGCTCAGATCCGCCAGCGTCCTCCCGTGCTCCGAGAGAAACTGCGGATCGGTCCCGACGAGCGTCGCGATCCCCGCGCCCGCCGAGTGACCGAAGAGCGTAATTCGCTCGGCGCGATAGCGATACATCCCCGCCCGCTCGCGTAGCCACGCGATCGCCCGCGCGACGTCTTGATTGTGTGTGGGATACTGCACGCCCATCGACATAGTCCTCGACGGCGAGAGGCGATAGTTCACGGACGCAAACGCCACCCCTTCGGCGGCGAAGTACGCGACCTTCGTCGCGATCTGGCTCCGCTTGTCGCCGACGGTCCACCCTCCTCCGTGGACGTACACGACGAGCGGAGGAGGCGCGCACCCTTCGGCGATCGACGGAAGATACAAGTCGAGGCTGAGCAGATTCGGATCGACCCCCGCGATCGCGTGATAGCGAAGGTCGAGCATCGATCGAGGAGCCCCTGCGCCGCGGCACGCGCTCGCGTCGATCACAGCAGAGTCCGCGGCGACGCCGCGATCGGACGCCGTCCTCGGTCCGCACGCGACGAGCCCGATCAGTCCAACCGCGACGACCCGAGGAGCAAGATTCATGGTCTGTCCGTTGAAACACGAGTCCAGCCTTCGCGTCGACTCGGAGTCGGGACTCGAGACAGGATTTGCGTGCTCGTTGGCAGGCCGAGCGAAGCCGTTCGTGGCACCCTCGCCCGTCACGATGGCAGGCGCGCATTTGTATGGGCTCGCGTATTCGCCGTGGACCGAGCGGGCGCGATGGGCGCTCGATCACCACCGCGTCGCGTATCGGTATCACGAACACGTTCCGATGCTCGGAGAGCCGCTTTTGCGGGCGAAGGCTCGTCCGCCATCGGGACAAAAAGCGTCCGTCCCGCTGTTCATCGACGACGCTGGTGAGCGGTACATGGACTCGCTCGCGATCATCGAGCGCAGCGACCGCGGCAGCGCGCGCCCGCTGATCGCGAACATCGCGTCCAGCCGCGAGCTCGCTGCGACGATCGAACCCGCCCTTCACGCGACGCGCGCCCGCGTCACCTCGCGCATCCTCGCGGATCCCGAGGCGCTCAAAGAGAGCGCCACGGCGGCGGTCCCCGCGTGGATGGCTGGCCTCGCCGCGCCTGTCTCGGCGCTCGGAGCGAAGTACCTCGCGAAGAAGCACGGAGCCTCGCTCGGCAAAGAGCGAGACGACATCGAGACGCTCCGCAAGACGCTCGTGACCCTGCGCGACGAGGTCGACCTCCAGCGCCCGCCGACACGCGAGACGCTCACGGCGACAGACATCCTCGTCGCTACCGTGCTGCAAGCGGTCGAACCCGTCGACGCGCCGCACATTCATCTCGGCCCCGCGGTCAGGCGCGCCTGGGCCGACGCGTCGCTCGCCCGCGAGTTCTCCGACCTCGTCGCATGGCGCGACGCCGCCTACCGCGCGGCCCGCTGAGGCCTCGCGCAGCGCGACAGCGCACATATTTTCAACGCTGTCGCCGCACCAGCGAGAAGCCGAATTGCGATACCATCGCAGCCAATGAGCCCTTCGACGCCTTTGCGCCAGCGCGCCGCTCGGACGCTCGCGCTCCTGTCCATCGCGTGCGCCGCGATGCTCGAGACAGAGCCCGCCGCCGCGCAGACCCGCCGCGTCGTGCTCCGCGCTCCGTCGCGCTCTCTATCGTTGGCGTGCAGCGCGATGCTCGGCGGTCAGACCTTCAGCTTCAACGAAGACCAATGGTACGCGCAGGCGCGCGCCTCGCTTCGTGATCCGATGAACTTCGGGCCGAGCGGCGTCGTTCGCATCGAGTTCGTCTTCGGTCCGCCCTTCAACGAGCTGCGCCCCGAAGTGCTCGACGGCGCGGACCTTCTCGTGCTCAACCCGTACAGTCCGATGCCGCAGGTCGAAGAGCTGCGCGCGTTCGGTGCGTACGCGCGGCAAGGCGTCGGGTTCGTCTCCTTTCAGAACGCAGCGGCGACGTTCTTCGCGGGCTCGGGGCCGTGCGTCGGGGAGAACTCGGTCACGCTCGCTCCTGCCGCGGGAAACCCTGTGCTCACCGGGCCGTTTGGCACGGTGACGCCGTATTTCACCGGGTTCAACTGCGCGTTCATATCGCCAGACCCCGCCGCGCGAGTGCTGTCTTCGAACTCTCGCGGCCCCAACGGCATGATGATCGACCTCGCGGCGACGACGCCCCTCGCCGGACGCGCCGTGTCCTTCGGCGACGAAGAGCACTTCGCCAGCTTGAGCGTCCCTGGCTGCGGCTCCGCCGGACTCACTCGCGGAAACAACAACGACGTCCTGCTCCGCAACGTCTTTGCATGGGTGGGCGCGACCGCGCACGACCCCATTCCGAGCAGCGTCGAGGGCACGGGCGACCTCGATCGCGACGGCATCACCGACGACCTCGACGGAGACACGGACAACGACGGAATCCTCGACGGATTCGAAGCCGGCGACCTCGATCCGGCGACGCCGCCGATCGACACCGACCGCGACGGAACGCCGGACTATCGCGACACCGACTCCGACAACGACGGCGTGTCGGACACCGCCGAACACGGCGGGGATATCTACAGCCCCCTCGTCGACTCGGACATGGACGGAGCGCCCGACGCGCGCGACACCGATTCGGACAACGACGGGTTGCCCGACGCGCGCGAGGGCGTCGGCGACGCGGACATGGACGGGACGCCGGACATTCGCGACCGGGATTCGGACAACGACGGCGTTCCAGACGGAATGGATGTCTGCCCGCTGCTCTCGGATCCCGAGCAGCAAGACACCGATCGCGACCGCGTCGGCAACGCCTGCGACAACTGCCCCACCGTCGCCAACGCAGACCAGGCCGACCGAGACAACAACCGCATCGGCGACGCGTGCGACCCCGGAGACGGCGGAGCGAGAGACGCGGGCGACGCCAGCGCGACGCCGGACGTAGTCGCGTCCAGCGATGTGATCTCCGACGCTCAGACCTCGACCGACGCGGCGGCGTCGGACAGCGGAGTGCTCGTCGACGCAGGACGCGCGCCGCCGATGCCAGCCGGCTGCGGCTGCAGCACTCCTGCGCGCTCGCGTGAGGCGCGGCACACCCTCGTGTGCGCGGCGATCGCGGCCCTCGCGCTCACCACGACGAAGCGCAGGCGCCGGTAACTTCGGCGGATCCGGCGGCGAGTGGTACCGTTCGCGACCGATGAGCGAACGACCTGACGGCGCCGCGAACATGGCCATCTTCTGCGACTACGAAAACGTCGCGATCGGCGCGCGCGACGCGCGCTACGACGACTTCGACATTCAGCTCTGCCTCGAGCGCCTGCTCGACAAGGGCAAGGTCGTCGTCAAGAAGGCCTACTCGGACTGGGAGCGCTACCGACAAGCCAAGCGAGCGATGCACGAAGCGGCGTTCGAGATGATCGACATCCCGCACGTGAGCTACTCCGGCAAGAACTCGGCGGACATTCGCCTCGTCGTCGACGCGCTCGATCTGTGCTGGGGCAAGAAGCACATCGACACGTTCGTGATCATCTCGGGCGACAGCGACTTTTCACCGCTCGTCAGCAAGCTCCGCGAGAACGACAAGCGCGTGATCGGGCTCGGCGTCAAGTCGAGCTCGAGCCACCTCTTCATCGATAACTGCGACGAGTTCATCTACTACGACGACCTCGTTCGCAAGAAGCGCGAGAGCGCCCGACGCAGCGTCGCTCCGCCTGCGCAAAGGCCAAAAGAGGCGCCTGCTTCCCACGCGAAGCCAGAGGGAGCCAAGAGCGAAGGCGACGCCACAGCGAGCGCCACAGCCGCGCCGCAGTCGATCGCGGATCGACAGCGCGAGGCGCTCGATCTGGTGCTCGACGTGGTCGAGGCGCTCTTTCAAGATCGCGACGGCGCGCTGCACGGCTCGCTCGTCAAAGAGACGCTCAAGCGAAAGCGCCCCGAGTTCAACGAGCGATTTCATGGGTATCGATCGTTTTCGGAGCTGCTCGAGGACGCAAAGAAGCGCGCGCTCCTCGAGGTGATCCGCGACGAAAAGTCCGGCGGTTACGTCGTGACGGCGTTCGGTCCGAAGGCGTAGTCGCCGATCGTCCCCCACAAATGCAGCGAGGGCGGGTCACCTCGCGATGCTCCGCCCTCGGGTTCGACCGGTCGCGCTCAGCGCGCGGCGCGGACGGCGCTCACTCGAGCTCGTTCTCCATGTAGATGCCGGGCGAGCCGTACATCTCGTTTTGCGCGTTGAGGGCGCCGGCACGCTCGAAGGTCGAGTTGGTGGCGTCGCCGTCGAGGTTGCCGAGCGCGCGGGCCGTGAACTGCGCAGCGCCACCGACACCGGTCGAGGTGTACTCGAAGCTGTAATAGTGCGGATCGGCGATGGCGAAGTCGAGCGCCTGCCAGGTCGGGGCGTCCCAGGTACCCGGCGGGTCGGTCACGCGAATGCCGGCGGCGACAGTGGCGGGCGTGACCGCTGAAGAGGCCGGAAACTGCGGCGCGAGAGCGGCCGCCGCGATGCCGCGGTTGACGCGCTCGCCGGTCGCGTAGGTGCTCGACGAGCGGTAGAGAAACGCGAGCTTGTCGACGGCTTCCGTGGTCTTGGCGCGGCGGAGATACTTGATCATCGCCGGGATCGCGACCGCGGCGAGAATGCCGAGAATGGCGACGACGATCATCAGCTCGATGAGGGTGAATCCGCGACGCGTGCGCTTCAGCAACGACTTCATGAAAGAGACCTCTGGGTGTGGAGGGGGTGTGGCACGAACAGTCCCGTGAATGGGAACCGCTTCTGGGAGATACACAGAGCAATGCTCGTGCCGAGCTACTCGGTCTCGCGCTCGACGTAGATGCTGCTCGTAAACGACGCCGTCTCGAAGAGCGACTGTGTCCCATCGCCGTCCAGGTCGCCGCGAGCGTGCGCGACCCACCACGCATCCTGTTGGGGAAGCGACGAGTACCCGAGGTCCGCAGGCGCCGCGCCGGGCACCGCAGGAACCGCCGGGGGCAGCCCAGCGACCGTCGCGTACTGGTAATACACGTTGCCCGTGGGCCGAACGCCAAGCTGCGTCCATCCGTCGGGCACTCCTGCGTACCAGTTCTGCGACGTCGCCGAGACCGTCGCCGGCCACATGGTGCCGAGCGCGCCGGAGACGTCGGCGAACTGCGAAAACTCGCTTCGGTACGACTCCTGTCGCATCCGAATCATGCCGAGCATGTTGTAGGCCTCCGTCGTCCGCGCCCGCCGCGTGAAGCGTCGAAACGAGACGAGGGCGATCGCCGAGAGAATCCCCAGGATCGCGACGGTGAGCATCAACTCGATCAGCGTGAATCCCGCGCGCCGAACTCGCCGTTTGGTCATTTGCATCAACGCTACCATCGCTTTCGTGCGGTCGATAACTCAGCGCCAACGCACGTGCGTTGCGAGGAGTGAAGCTGCGTCGTCACGAGCTCGAAGCAGACGCGCGCACACGCGAGCCCCGATGTGGGAGTGACAATCTTTGGCAGTCGAGCTGACGAGAATTGTCGCTCACTCGAGCTCGCGCTCCATGTAGATGCCCATCGACCCTTGGACTTCGAGGTTCGGGGTCATTTGTGCGGCGCGCTCGAAGGTCGAGAGCAACCCATCCCCGTCGAGGTCGCCGAGCGCGCGCGCAGTAAACGCAGCGCTCGAACCGCTCCCGGCGGAGTCGAACTGGTACGAGTAGTAGTGCGGTTCACCCGCTGCGAAGCCGAACGCCAGCGCGTACCAGGTCTGGCTCGTGTCCCACGTCCCAGCTGGATCTGCCACCTTGATGCCCGGCGCCACCGTCGCCGGAGTGGGGCCAGCGCTCGCGGGAAACTGCACTCCGAGCGAGGGCCCACCGACTCCGCGACCGTAGCGCTGCGACTGCGCATACACGGACGCCATTCGGTACATGTACGAGAGCTTGTCGACGGCCTCTGTGGTCTTGGCGCGGCGCAGGTAGCGAATCATGGCAGGAATCGCGACCGCCGCGAGAATGCCCAGAATCGCCACGACGATCATCAGCTCGATGAGAGTAAATGCCCGTCGCCCCACCGATCGCACGGTCGAACGCGGGCTGGGCCGCGCTTCGCCTCTAGAGCGTGCTGCTAGTCGTTTCACTGCCTGCCTCGCCCCGTATCTTTCAATACATGTGCCACCCGACCCAAATTTGCCGCGCAATCGACGCGAGACTGATCGATTGTCGGGTTGGCTGCGGCGGACGCGACTCGTGCAGTTCAGTCCCGTGGCGGTAGCGGATCGAGCTTCTCGAATGGGTTCTCGAGCAGTTCTTTCACTGTCTTGGAGAGCACCGACGCGTGAAGACCATCAATGAACCGGTGATCGAAGCTCGCGCCGATTCGCATGATCTTTCCCGGTACAACCTGGCCGTTGTCCACGACGGGCTCGTCGACGATCGCGCCAGGGGCGACGAAAATCGGCGTGTTCGTATACGGCACGAGCGGCACGTACGCGACGTCGAGCCCGAGCGACCCGACGTTGGTCACCGTCACGCCTCCGAACGCGTCCTTCGGCATCCCGAGAAACGACAGGTCGATGTTCAGCGTGTACATCAAGAACCCGAGCAGCTTCAGAAACATGTTCATGAAGAGAAACGGGATCGCGCCCACCGTGCCCTTGCCCTTCTCGAGCGCGACGTCCTTGCGCTGCCGAACCTTGTCCACCGTCGCTTGAAGCTCTTCGGCGATCTGCTTGAGGTTCTTCTCTTCGCAGTTCGCGATCTTCGCTGCGGTGAGATCGACCTTTCCGTCGCCCTGATCGGTCTGCACCACCAAGACCGAGACCGTCACGCCCTTGCGCAGGTAGATCTTGTTGAACCGCAGGATCGCGTTGGCGTCGGGGCATCGCTTGAGCGCCTCGGCGACGGCCTTCGTCACGAGGTGCGTCACCGTGAGGTGAACCCCGTGCACCTCGCGAAAGCGCTTCATGTACTCGAGCGCCTTCTCCATCCGAACCGAGAGCGTCCCGTAGACAGTAGGGTCGTACGCGGTCTGCCACGTCCCGATCGCCATCTTGCGAAACGACGAGACGTCCTTCTTCAGCTCGAGGTCGAGGTGCGCCATGCGCCGAGCGTACCTCGCCGCGCCGCCCCAATTACATGCGATCGGGCGCCGAAATGCCGAGCAGCGAGAGCCCGAGCTTCAACGTGTCCGCCGTCGCGCGCACCAGCGCGAGCCGAGAGAGCCTCGTGTCGCCTTCGGACTGGAGCACAGGACACTGGTTCCAGAAGTCGTTGAAGCGCACCGAGAGGTCGAACAGATACCCGCACAGCTTGTGCGGAGCGAGCACGGTCGTGACCTCGTCCAGCACCGACGCGAGCTTGCTGATCTGCAGCACCAGACGCTTCTCAGACGCGTGTTCGATGAGCAAACGAGCGCCCGCCTCGGGAGCCTTCAAGCCATGCTCCTTCTCGACCTTGCGCAAGATCGAGCGGCTGCGCGCGTGCGCGTAGAGGAGATACACGCCCGTGTCGCCGACGGGCTTCACCATGCGATCGAGGTCGAACACGTAGTCCTTCACCCGATCGCTCGAGAGGTCGGCGTACTTGATCGCCGCGTTGCCGACGGCCTTGGCGATCTCGCGCTGCTCGTCCTCTGGGATGTGCGTCGAGTTCTCGCGGACGATCTCGAGCGACCGGTCGTACGCCGCGTCGATCAGGTCCACGAGCCGCACGGTCTCGCCCGAGCGCGTGCGATAGATCTGCTTGTCCGTCCCGAGCACCGAGCCGAAGCCCACGTGCTCGGCGCGCGCGGGAGCCGCGAGCCAACCCGCCATCTTCGCGACCGCGAACACCATCGCGAAGTGCTGCGCTTGCGGCGCGCCGACGACGTAGAGCATGCGCGTCGCCTTCAGCGTCTGCGTGCGGTAGCGCACCGCCGCGAGGTCCGTCGCGGGATAGCCGAAGCCGTCGTCGCTCTTGCGCACGATGAGCGGCAGCGGCTTCTTCTCTTTCGAGACGAATCCCGGAGGAAACACGCACACAGCGCCGTCGCTCAGCTCGGACAGCTTCTTCTCTTCGAGCTCGTCGACGACCGACTGCAGCCACGGGTTGTAGAAGCTCTCCCCCGCGATGTGCGAGGGCTTCAGCGTCACGTCGAGCTTCTTGTAGACCGCATCGAAGTACGCGGTGGACTCGTCGACGAGGATCTTCCAGAGCCGCAGCGTCTCTTGGTCACCCGCTTGCAGCGCGACGACGCGCTTTCGAGCGCGGTCCTTGAACGCGTCGCTCTCTTCGAATTTCACCCGCGCCGCGCGGTAGAACGAGTTGAGCTCGCCCACGCCGAGCTCTTCGATCGCGCGGGTCTCACCGAGGTCGAGCAGGTGCTCGATGAGCATGCCAAACGGCGTCCCCCAGTCGCCCACATGGTTCTGGCGATGCACCGCGTGCCCTTGCCACTCGAGCAGCCGCGCGAGGCAGTCGCCGATCACGGTGCTGCGCAAGTGCCCGACGTGCATCTCCTTGGCGACGTTCGGCGAAGAGTAGTCGATCACGACGGTCTCGGGCGCCGCCGTGGGAGCGACGCCCATCCGCGCGTCCCCGAGCCGCTCAGAGAGCTGCGCCGCGAGCCACTCGGACTTGATCGTGATGTTGATGAAGCCCGGCCCGGCGATCTCGAAGCGCTCGACGATGTCGCTCGCGTCGAGCTTCGCGACGAGGCGCTCAGCGACGGCGCGAGGGTTCTTCTCGCCGATGCGCTTGGCGAGACCCAGCGAGCAGTTAGCCTGCAAATCCGCGCGATCGGACCACTGCAACAGCGGGTCGGTGTCTCGGTACTCTGCGCCGAAGGCGGCCTCGAGCGCCGCTGCAAACCGGGGCGCGAGCGCTCGCGTGGGATCGATGGGCGTGGGATCGACAGTCATGGTCCCCCGGCGATAACGCGCTCGCTCGACCGTGTGAAGGGACAAACTCGCGGGAAACGCCGTTACGCCGGCTTCGCCGCGATCGCGGCGAGACGCTCGGCGAGATACGCGCCTGCAGTGATGGCCGAGTGCGTCGGGCCCGCGTATCCAGCCTCGGGTGGCATCGGATCGAGCAGCACGTCGGGTCGCGGGTGCGTGAAGAACGGGATCGAAATGCGCCGCGCGTTGCCGGTGACGGGGTTGACCACGCGGTGGGTCGTCGAGCGGATGCGACCGTGCGTCGCGCGCTGGAGCATGTCGCCAGCGTTGATCACGAGGTGCCCGCGCAGCGAGTGAACCGCGTACCAGTCTCCGTCGCGTCCGAGCAGCTCGAGGCCGCCCGACGTCCCCTCGGCGAGCAGCGTGATGAGGTTGATGTCTTCGTGCGCCGCCGCGCGAATCGCGTCCGAAGGAGCGTCGTCGGGGACCGGCGGATAATGGATCAACCGCAGGATCGAGTCCCCGCCGTCCACCATCGATGAAAAGTGCTGGGGCGAGAGGTCGAGGTGCGTCGCGATCGCTTCGAGCAGCGATTTTGCAGTGCGTTCGAAGTCCGCATAAAGCGCCGAGAGCTCTTCGCGAAAGGCAAGGTCGTGCGTCGGCCACGCGTTGCCATGAAGCGCGAGGCCCGCGGCGGGGCGCTCCTGACCGATGTGAAAGAACTCCTTGAGGTCCGCGAGCTTCGCGCCCACCGCGCGCTCGCCGCCGAACGGGACGTACCCGCGGTTGCCGCGGGACTCGGGCACGATCAGCGCGCGCTTCTCGGCGTCGGGGCGCAAGAAAAACGCCTCGCACAGCGCGAACGCGCGCTCGATCCTCGGACGAGACACCGGGTGCTCGGCGACGACGCCGAACCCGTGCTCGCGCAAAGACCGCCCGAACGCGTCGCAGAACGACGCGCGATCCGAGGCCGCGCCGCTCGAGTACAACCGAAAGTCGACGACGGGCAGCTCGAACATCTCAGTACGAAAGGACGCTGAAGACCTCGACGCCGTCCGGAATGCGCTTGCGACCGCCGAGGAATCCCAGCTCGATCGCGAACGCCGTGCCGATCACTGAGCCGCCCTGCAGGCGCACGAGGTCGATGGCCGCGCGCACGGTCCCGCCCGTCGCGATGACGTCGTCGACGACGAGGACGCGATTGCCGGCGTGGAGCGAGTTCTTGTGCATCTCGAGCGCGTCCGTTCCGTACTCGAGCGAGTACTCGACGCGGTCTTTCGCGGCGGGGAGCTTGCCCGGCTTGCGAACGGGAACGAAGCTCGTCGCCGTCCGCGCCGCGAGGGCCGCGCCGAAGATGAACCCGCGCGACTCGATGCCGACCACCACGTCGAACGCGCGAGGGCCGGAGAAGTGCGTCGCGATTCGATCGAGCACCGTCGCGAACGCGTCGGGGTTCGCGAGCAACGGCGTGATGTCCTTGAACATGATCCCCGGCTTGGGAAAGTCGGGCACGTCTCGGATAAGCTTCTTCAACAATTCGTCGCCAGCGTCGGTCATCGTCCGTCTCCCGTCTTTGAAAAGCGCGCCCACAAGGCGGCCATCGAGTCGCTTCGTGTCTGGTCGAGCGCGAGCGGCGTGAGGCTCGCCCACCCCGCGTCGAACGCGGTCGTGTCCGCACCCTCGAGGTGCGGATGCCTCACCATCGGGCCGCCGATCCAGAGATACGGCCGTCCCCGCGGGTCCGCGCGCACCTCGACCATGTCGTCGTAGGTCCGCTCTCCCTGTCGCGTGATGCGAACGCCGTGCACAGGGGCCTTGGGGACGTTGAGGTTCCACAGCGCGGCCGAGGCGTCCGGCGCTCGCTCGGCGCGGTGCTCGAGCAGCTGCGTCGCGACTTCGAGCGCGTATTTGCACACGAGTGCGAGGTCGTTGTCGCCCGGAGCGCTGACAGCGAGCGCGTCGATCCCGCGAAGCGCAGCCTCGCGCGCGGCCGCGACGGTGCCCGAATAGAACACGTCGCTACCCATGTTGAGACCGTGGTTGATCCCGCTCACGACGATCGCGGGCTTCTTCGGGAGCAGCTCGCGGTGGTGCAGCGCGATATACACAGCGTCCACCGGAGATCCGTCTACGGCGTACCGCCGCTCTCCGACCGGCCAGCAGCGCAGCGGCCGGTTGAGCGTGATCGAGTGGCTCGTCGCGCTCTGCTCGCGGTCGGGCGCGACCGTGTACACGTCGCCGAGCGCAGAAAGCGCCTCGGCGACCGCGCGAATGCCCGCGGAGTGCACTCCGTCGTCGTTGCTCACCAGAATCACCGGCCGGTCGGCAGCGCTCATCACAGGGCGGCGAGTAGAACCGCGACTGCGCTCGTGAAGCAAGCGCGCTCGCGCGGCGCCGTCACCAGCGGACCGCGACCGGGGCGTCCTCGCTCGCGTCGCTGGTCGCGTTGTGCCCGAGCTGCCCGTTGTTGCCGCCGCCGAAGCAGCAGACGCCGCCAGCGTTCATTCTGGCGCACACAAAATCATCTCCGACCGACACTTGCACGACGCCCTCGAGCGACGCCACGCGGTGCGGCGGCCTCCCGATGACCTCGTCGCTGTCGCGGCTCTGGCGGGCGGCGAGCCCTCCCCCAACACCACAGCTGCCCGTCGCGCCGCACCGCGCATCCGCCGCGACGGCCGAGGGACACCTGGCTGACCGCGCGCAGCCCTGCGATGGGCCGAGGAACCAACAGCTCTCCCGCAGCCGCGTTTTCTCCGCCGAGCTGCCCGACGAATCCTTCGCCCCAGCACCGCGGCTCGTCATCGACGGTGTTTGCGCAGGCGAAGTTCTTCGCGATCGCCACGTCGACGACGCCGACAGGCAGCCCCTGCACCCGCGCCGGCGTCGATCCGCGCGCGAGCCATCCGGCGCACGTCACGCGGCCGTCCTCGTGCAGCCCGCACGTCCCGCCGTCGCCCGCCGAAAGCTCCGTGACGCCGCGGCCGAACCGCGCAGCGACGGGGCGCGTCCGAAGCGTCGTCGTGCCGTCTCCGAGCTCGCCGAACTCGTTTTCGCCCCAGCACGAGACAGCCCCACCCGCCCGCAGCGCACACGCGTGCGTCTCACCCACGGTGATCTGCCGCGCGTCGCGGATTCCAACGACCGACACGGGCGTCGCGCGCGTGTGGCGGTCTCCGTCGCCGAGCTGTCCGTAGTCGTTTTCGCCCCAGCAATGCACGGCGCCGCCGCTCGCTCGAGCGCAAGAGAAATCCCAGCCAGCGCGCACCTCGACGATGTCTCGCAGCCCCTGCACGACGATGGGCGCGTTGTGACCCGAGCGCGTGCCGTCGCCGAGCTGTCCGTCGTAGTTCCACCCCCAGCAGCGCACGGTTCGGTCGCGAAGAACGACGCAGCTGTGCCAGCGTCCGCTCGCGAGGTCCACGACCTCTTGCGGGTGTCGCTCGTCCTCTGCATAACACCGGGTGCGCGCCACGATCGTCCGAGCAACTCCAGCATCAGCCTGCACCCGCGACGCACGACCGCCGGTAGCAGGCGATCCGCCCGGGTCGGCGTTGCCCGCGACGCGCTGCTCTCGAAGGGCGATGTTCGCGCGGACCGCGATGATCGTCGCCTGCTGGTCGTCCGGCGAAGGGCGTGCTCCGCCGCAGTGCGCGGCGCCCATCGACAACGCAACAATGGCCCACGTTTTCAAGATCGAACCTCCGTTCACCACAGCACCGGCGTCGGGTCGTTTTGCGATCGCTCGTTGCGGTCGCCGTCGCCGAGCTGCCCAAACGCGTTGTCGCCCCAGCAAAGCACTCGACCGTCGCGAACCAACGCGCAGTTGAAGAACGCTCCCGCGACGAGCTGCGTCGCCTCGGGCAACCGCTCGACCTTCACCGGAACGTTGCGATCCACCGTCGTTCCATCGCCGATCTGCCCGCGAGCGTTGGCTCCCCAGCAGTACACCTCGCCCTGCCGCGTACGCGCGCAATAGTGCGTCTCTCCGCCGACGACCTGCACGACGTCCCTCAGCCCTTCGACCGCGACGAGCCGCTGTCGTCCCGTCGCGTAGCCGCCGGGGTGTCCGCCGCACTCGACGCGCCCGCGCGTGGTCCACGCGCACACCTCGCGGCCCGAGCGCCGAATGGCGAAGCCCGCAGGGCGCGTGGCGACGAAGCGCGCGTGCTCGGTTCCGCCTCGCGTCAACTCGAGGTTGATGTCGTTGCAGCGAAGCGAGTCGCCGCCGTCCCAACCGCACACTTGATAAGTGCCCTCGAAGACCTCGCGCAGGTTGCGAAAGCCCCGCAGCGTCTCGGGCTCAAGCGATCCCGCGCTGAAGCAACGGACGTCCCCCATGTCCGACACAACGCAACCGCCGCGATCGCCGAGGTGAACGCTGCGCGGGTTGGCGAGGCCGACCACCGGCCGCACGGCGCGCATCTCGTCGAACGCTCCTCGACCAAAGCCGCGACCCGCGCCGTGATAGCCCCAGCAACGCAGCGATCCGTCCGTCGCTACCGCGCACGAGACGCTCTCTCCCAACGCGATCGATCGCGCCGTCGCCATCGCGTCGACGCGCGCCGGACGCCACGTTCGGTGCTGATCGCCCTCGTAGCTGGTGCACGTCGCGTCGCGACCCGAGCAGTACACGCGCGGACGATCGATCTGTCCGCACTGCCCACGATCGTTGCGGCCCCAGCAATACACGCCGCCGTCGTCGAGCAGCGCGCACATGTGCGAGTCCCCGGCGGCGATCGCGGTCACCGCCCGAGGCGGCGTCGGAGTCCGCGGCGTCTCGAGCTGTAACACCCGCGGCGGCTCTGGTTGGCGCTCGGCTCGCAAGACAGGACGCTCGACACGCGCGGGCCGCAACGGGCGCTCGCCGCACGACTGCCCGGGCGGACACCGCACGCTCACGGCCACCGAGACCGTGGCGCTCGTGTGAACGGCCGCAGGACCCGAGGACGCACAGCCAGCGAGCCCGATCGCGACGAAGAGCGCCGAGCGTCGAACACGACGAATACGCATTGCGCGAACGATACGTCGCCCGTGGGTCATGCGCATTCGGACCCGCTCAGCGCCCCTCGAATTTGGCCGGGCGCTTTTCGATAAACGACGCCAGCGCCTCTCGGAGGTCTTCGCTGGGAAGAAACGCGGCGTTGTACAGAGCGACGTAGCGAAGGCTCTCGCGCGCCTCGCGTTCGCTGCGGTCGTTGAGCACTTGCTTGACGCCCTGCACGGTCAACGGAGGGTTCTTCGCGATCCGCGCCGCCATGGCTCGGGCTTTGTCGAAGAGCTCGTCGGCCGTAGCGAACCGGTCGTTGACGAAGCCCGCGCTCTTCGCCCGCGCCGCGTCGATGTCGTCTCCCGTGAGCGACCACTCGCGCGCGATGCCCTGACCGACGATCGAGGGCAAACGCGCGAGGGTGCCGACGTCCGCGACCATCGCGAGACGGACTTCACGGACCGAGAAGATCGCGTCGTCCGAGCACAGCCGAACGTCGCACGCGGTCGCGAGGTCCACGCCGCCGCCGAGGCAGTGGCCGTGGATCGCAGCGATGACCGGCTTCTTGCACTGCGCGACGGCGTTGATCGCTCCCTGCATGCGCTCGATGAGTTCGATGAGCTTCGTACGCTCGGTGACAAACGAGGGCTGGCCGACCAGGGGCGCGACCTCTGCGCCCATCGCGACGAGGTCGAGGCCCGTCGAGAAGTGCTGCCCTTCGCCGCGCAAGAGGACGACGCGGACTGATTCGTCGGCGTCGATCGCGCGAAAGACCTGGGAAAACTCGTTCCAAAACGAAGGACCCATGCGCGGAGCCTTGCCCGTCGCGCGCATCGTCACCTCGGCGATGTGGTCGCTGACCGCGACCCGTACACACTCGAAGTTGTATTCGGACATAGATTTCGACCGCTCTCCTCGCCCGCCATCATGCGCGCACGTGGCGCCCCTCGGCTACCCTCCTCGGCGCCGAGCGTCGGCGCGAAGTTCTGTCACCCTCGACGAGATCGTCGCGATCGCGGCGCGGCTCTATCGACGACGATACAGTGATCGTTGTGCGCCCCGTCTCCAACCCGCCCAACGTGTTTCATCGCGAGACCGTCGAGTTCGACGCCGACGCTCAGGACGCTCCGCCTGGCGCCAAGCTGCAGGTCTTCGAAGAGCGCGCCCGCTCGATCGTCACCGAGAACGACTCGCCCGACGTCGGCTTTCGATACTCGATCAATCCCTATCGCGGCTGCACCCACGGCTGCGCGTACTGCTACGCGCGGCCTTCGCACCAGTACCTCGGGTTCGGCGCGGGCACGGATTTCGACCGCAACATCGTGGTGAAGCTCAACGCGCCCGAGCTGCTCCGAGCGCGCTTCGCGCAGCGCTCGTGGGAGGGGGCGATGCTCGCGTTCTCGGGCAACACCGACTGCTATCAACCCCTCGAGAAGCGCTACGAGCTCACGCGGCGCTGTCTCGAGGTGTGCGCCGAGCATCGCAACCCCGTCGGTGTGATCACGAAATCAACGCTGGTCCTGCGCGACCTCGACCTGCTCGCTCGCCTCTCGAACGAAGCGCGCGCGACGGTCTTCGTGTCGATCGCGTTCGACAACGACGCCGACGGACTCGCGCTCGACCCGTGGGCGCCCAAGGTCTCTCGCAGGTTCGAGGTGATTCGCGCGTTGTCCGAGGCGGGCGTGCGCGTCGGGGTGTCGACCTCGCCCGTGATTTTCGGGCTCAACGACTCGCAGGTGATCGCGGTCCTCGCGCGCGCGAGGGAGGCCGGGGCACGACGAGCGTTCTCGACGCTGCTGCGGCTCCCGAGCCCTCTCGACGAGGTGTTCTTCTCGCGCGTGGCCGAAGCCCTGCCGGGCCGCGCGGCGCGCATCGAGCGTTCGCTCGTCGAGCTGCGCGGGGGACGACGCGACGACAGTCGCTTCGGTCATCGCATGGTGGGCCAAGGCCGTCGGTGGGACGCGTTTCGCGCGCTCTACGACAGCGCGTGCCGGCGGCTCGGCTACGAGTCGAGCGACGAGTCGAACGAGCGCACAGCGAACGAGACGACATTTCGTCGGCCCCAGAGGCAGGGATCGCTGTTCTAGCGAGGGAGCACGGCGGGGTGGGCGCAGAGGCTCGTGCGGATGGGTCTCACTGCGGGAGTCCCAGCTCCCGCGCTGCCCCCCAAATCCCCGAGCACGAAGCGCGGGCGACTCGTGGTCGTTCGCGTTTCGGTTTTGTGTAGTCGGGGCGACTGGATTCGAACCAGCGACCCCCAGACCCCCAGTCTGGTGCGCTAACCAGGCTGCGCTACGCCCCGGAAAAATTCCGTCCGACTGTCACTCCCCTCGCGTTCGTTGACTGTTGAAACAGCCGCCGACCCCGAGGGGATGCGGACCATGCCAACGGTCGTCGCCAAATGCAACCCCTCTTTCGAAAAAGTGTGCGCCTCGTCAGCCGGACGAGCTTCGCCGTTGGTCGAGCGTCGCGAGCAAGGACGACAACCGCGCTCGAACGCCGAGAAGACCGTCGCGCATGCGCTCGGCCGCGCGCGCCTCGGGCGACGCAGTCGCGTCGGCGACCTCGAACCCGTTTTCGCGAAGGTACTTTCGCGCGCCCTCGATCGTGAAGCGCTCGGTGTAGAGCAGGTGCTTGATCGTCGAGAGCCGCTCGACGTCACGACGATTGAAGATGCGCTGACCCGTCGCGCTCTTCTTCGGACGAAGCGACTTGAACTCCTTCTCCCAGAAGCGAATCACGTGCGGCTTCACTTCGAGCAGCCGCGCGACCTCGCCAATCCGAAAGTAGAGCTTTTGTGGGAGCTCGACCACCGACATCACTTATGCAGACTCCAGTGACGACTACTCGTCGCCCTCGGGGGCCTTCTCGCCGTTGATCATCGCCTTGAGCACCGGCGATGGACGAAAGCGAACGACGCGACGAGCGTCGAGGACGATCTTCTCTTTGGTTCGCGGGTTGAGGCCCGGACGCTTGCGCTTGTCGCGCACGACGAAGTTGCCGAACCCCGACAACTTGAGCTTCCTGCCGTTGGCGAGGGTCTCTTTCATCGTCTCGAAGATGGCTTCGACGATGTCCTGGGCCTCTTTCTTCGAGAAGCCTCCCACCTTCGCATAAACGCTCTCGATGATCTCTTGCTTCGTCATGAGACCCCTCTGTGTCTGTGACGAATCAGTCAACCATAGTCGCGTCCCGTCGACAACCGGCGCCGCTGCTCGCTCAACGCTGAACGGCGTGCAGATCTTGCACGACGCGGGCGACCGCGGATTTGACCCAGCCGTCGACCTCGGCGTCGGTCAGCGTCTTGTCGCCGACTGGAGAAAACTCCATGGAAAACGCGACGGAGTGCGTTCCCTCGGGAAGCTCTTTTCCGACATATCGATCGAAGAGGGACACTGACGCGCAGCGCTCTCCAGCGCCCTGTCGCAAGAGCGAAGCGACCGTCGCCACCGGATGCGCGCGAGCGACCAGCAGAGCCACGTCGCGGCGCATCGACGGCAGCTTCGACGGACGAACTGCCCGCAGCGCGGGAGCGGCTGCGAGCAACGCCGAGAGAGACAGCTCTCCGACCACCGTTGACGAAGGCAACCTGAAAGGCGCGCGCATCGACGGGTGAAGCTCGCTCACGTAGCCGATGGCTCTTTCTGCCACAGAAAGCCTGGCGAACGCCGCGCGGTGCGCCCACGGAGGAGCCTCGCCGCCGCGATCAGCTTGCACGGCGCCGCGCGTGAGCGCCTCGACGAGCGCCTCGACCACGCCCTTGCCGTCGAGCACGTCGACCGAGCCCGCGTCGCCGAGGTAGCTGTCGCGCGGGCCGACGAGCACGAACGCGACGCGCGTCTCTTCGTGGAGCGGACCTTCGTTGGCCGCTGTCGCTTCGCGCTCGTTTGCGAGTAGGTCTTCTGCGCGGCGCCCGGCGAACACAGTGCCGACCTCGAAGAGGCGCACCTTGGTCTCGCCGTGACGAACGGCGAGGCTCGCGTTCTTCAACAGCCCAGCGACGAGCGTGGGACGCATCGCGGCGCGATCGCCGCTCAACGGGTTGGCGATGCGCGCGCTGGCGCGAAGCCCGACGGACTCGAACAGCGCGTCCGCGTCGAACGCGTAGTTCACCGCCTCATCGAGCCCGAGCGCCACGAGCGCGTCGCGCACGCGCCGACGCTGCGAGAAATCACGGACCGCTCCCGCGCGCGCTCCCGACGACGGAACCACCGCCAGAGGAACCCGATCGAGCCCGAACACCCGACCGATCTCTTCGATCACGTCGATCTCGCGAGTCACGTCCGGACGAAACGACGGAACGCGAACGACGAAGCGATCGGCGTCCTCAGCGCCCATCACGAACCCGAGCGACGCGACGATTCGAGTGCACTCTGCCCGCGGAACGTCGATCCCGAGCACCGCCGCCACACGCGCGTCGCGCACCGACACCTCGAGCGCGGGCGCGAGCTCCTTGGGACCACGCGCCGACACGTCCGCGTCGACCACGGTCGCGCCCGTCAGCTCGACGAGCAGCTCTTTCAAGCGCGCGATCGCGAGCGGCGGACACGCGGGATCGACGCCGCGCTCGAACCGGTGCGACGCGTCCGAGTGAATGTCGTGTCGCTTGGCCATGCGACGCACCGCGCTCGGGTCGAAGTGCGCCGCTTCGAGCAGGAGTCGCGTCGTCTTGTCGGTGATTCCGCTGCCTTCGCCGCCCATGACGCCGGCGAGTCCGATGGGCTTGCTGGCGTCCGCGATCACGACGTCCCCCGCGGTGAGCGCGCGGGTCTTCTCGTCGAGCGTCTGAAGGACCTCTCCCTCCATGGCGTTGCGCGCGACCACCGTACGCTCGGCGATCACGTCGAGGTCGTAGGTGTGGTTCGGCTGCCCGAGCTCGAGCATCACGTAGTTGCTCGCGTCGACGACGTTGTTGATCGCGCGGAGCCCCAGGCGATGAAGCCGCGAGCGAAGCCACAGCGGCGAGCGACGGACGGTCGCGCCGACCAGCACCGCGGCATCGAAGCGATCGCACGCGTCGGTCTTGCTCTCGACGCGGACGCGCTCGTCGTCCTTCGCCGCGCGCGCGGCGATGGCCTTGGGTTTCACCCCGCCGAACGCGATGCCGAGCAGCGCCGCCACGTCTCGCGCGACGCCGAGGTGCCCGAGGGCGTCGGGTCGGTTGGGCGTCACGTTGACCTCGAGGATCCAGTCGTGCGCGCCCGGAAGGTAGTCGACGAGCCGCGTCCCTGCGGCGACCGACTCCGCTCCGTCCAGGACGATGATGCCCGAGTCGTCGGAGCCCAGATCGAGCTCGATCTCCGAGCAGAGCATGCCCTTGGAGACGATCCCGGCGACGGGCTTCTCGACGAGCGTGAACGACGGGCTCTTCGGGTCGCCGGTGAACACCGTCGTTCCCACGGGGGCGAAGAGCACGCGCCCGCCGGGGGCGGGGACGTTCTTTGCCCCGCACACAATTTCAAGCGACCCGTCCTTTCCCAGGTTGACCGTGACGAGCGTCAGCGGGTTCTTGCTGGTGGGGTGCGGGCGGGTGCTCTCGACGACGGCGACGAGCACCGACTCGAGGTTCGCCCCGACCTCGCGGACCTTCTCGATTTCGAGCCCGGCGTTGGTGAGCAGCCGCGCGACCGCTTCGACGCCTGCATCCGCGCCGAGCAGCGCGCTGAGCCATTGATAAGAGATGTTCATGGTTCTACTCGCGTCAGGGTTTGAGGCTCAGAGAGAGCGAAGAAAGCGCTCGTCGTTGCTGTAGAGCAGCTCGATCGACGGGACTTGATAGCGGATCATCGCGAGCCGATCGATCCCGAGCCCAAACGCGAATCCCGTGTATTTTTCAGGGTCGATCCCGCAGTTCGAGAGGACGACGGGGTCGACCATTCCGGCGCCTGCGACCTCGAGCCAGCCGCTGCCCTTGCAGAGCCTGCAGTGCGGATCGCGACCGCCGCAGAGCGAGCAGCTCGCGTCGAGCTCGACCGAGGGCTCGGTGAAGGGAAAGTAGCTCCCGCGCATGCGGGTGGTGACGTCCTTGCCAAAGAGCCTCTGGGCGAAGGTCGCGAGCGTGCCGCGCAGGTGCGCGAGCGAGATGCCCTCGTCGACCACGAGGCCCTCGATCTGCGCGAACATGGGGCTGTGCGTCGCGTCGTCGTCGCAGCGAAAGACCGTCCCTGGCGCGACGATCATCACCGGCGGCGGGTGCGAGAGGAGCTCGCGGATCTGCACGGTGCTCGTGTGCGTACGCAACAGCGCGCGCGGCCCGGGGCGCCCCTCGTTGTGCAGAAAGAACGTGTCCTGCATGTCGAGCGCGGGGTGATCCGCGGGAAACCCGAGCCGCTCGAAGTTGTTGGTCTCCCAGTCGCTCTCGGGCCCTTCGGCCACATCGAAGCCCATCGACACGAAGATGTCCGTCACGTCGTAGAGCACGCGGTGCAGCGGGTGCTGGCGGCCCACGCGCGGACGACGACCGGGCATGGTGACGTCGGTGGGCTCGCGATCGAGCTCGCGCGCGAGCGCCGCTTGTTTCACACGGACTTCTGCGGCTTCGCTGGCGGACTCGACCGCGGTCTTCACGCGGTTGACCGCCTGGCCGAAGGTCTTCTTCTCGGCCGGCGCGAGCTCGGGCATCCGTCGCATGATGAGCGTGAGCGAGCCTTCTTTGCCGAGAAACCGCGCGTGCGTCGCGCGAAGCTCGTGCTCGTCTCGAACGGGCGCGAACGCGCCGTCCACCTCGCGCTCGATCGCGTCGAGCGCCTCCATCGGTGTCGAAGTCATGCGGGCCGCGGTTGTAACCACAGCCGCGCGAGATTGGAACCACCGGTCGCGCCCCGAGCCGCTCGGATGCCTCTCGCGACGCCCCGTTGGAAGGAAGAAACGCAACGAGCACGCTCCTGGGAAATCTCCTGGGACCAATGCGTTGCGTTTCGCCAACGGAAGGCGTCGCGAGTTCAATCGTCGCGCTGCGAGCGCTACTGGATATCCGCGCGAGCCATGATCTCGAGCGTGTGCGCCGGGGGCATGTCGCTCGCGACCGCGTAGGCCACGCCCGAGCGCTCGGAGAGCACCACCGTGTAGCCCCGCGCGTAGCCGACGTATGCGGGCTGGTTGTTGACCCGCACCGGCTGCAGCGCGTCGGTGTCGAACGCCCTCGGAAGCACCGCGGGGTCGAACATGAACACCGTCACGCGTCGCCCGCCGACCTCGTAGTAGAGGGCGGCCGCCATGCTGTCGGACACGTTCGAGATGCGCGCGCCGACGAGCCTCGCAGAGACGCCGCGAAACCGCACCGGCCTCACCGGAATATCCAGGCGGCCGGTGAAGAAATTCGCCACTTGCGTCGGCTCGGAGCTCGTCACTTCGACCGGCAGATTGCGGGCGTGTCGCTGCGCGATGTCATCGAGCAGCGGCGGCATCATGGCGGCGCCCGCGACCGGTCCGGTGCCGTTGATCGAGCCGCGCCAACCGGTGGCGAGGGCGATCCCGGTGAGCGCAGCGCCCGCGAGCACGAAGCCCGACGCGTGCTTGCGGCGGCGCACAGACTGCTCGGCGCTGACCTTCTGCTGATCCTCGGCGTCGAGCGCCGCGAGCAGCCGCGAGCGCAAAGACCCAGGGGCCGCGTGTCCTTCGCGCGACGCCGCGAGGGCGCTCTTGATCGTACGAATCGCCTCGAGCTCTTCGGCGCACGACGCGCAGCGCGCGACGTGCGTCTCGACGAAGAGCGCAGCGCCCGGATCGAGTTCGCCGTCGACCCAAGCGTCGACGTAGCGACGGGTCTCGTCGCAGCCTTCCATCAGCCGACCGCCTCCTTCTTGCGATTACGAAACTCTGCGAGGGACAGAACGTCACCGTCGCTCTGGGCCTTGTGCGCCGGCTCGTGCGCGGTGATCCCGAGCCTCGTGGCGACAGCCCGACGCGCGCGGTGCAAGCGGGACATCACCGTCCCGATCGGACACCCCACGGCGTCAGCGATCTCGCGATATGTGAGCCCCTCGACGTCGGCGAGCACCAGCACAGCGCGAAACTCTTCGGGCAGCTCGTGCAGCGCCTTGAGCACCGACCCCTCGAGCAACGCCTTCTCCGCCAGCCGCTCGGGCTCGCGATTGGGGGCCATCGTCGCCATGCCCATCCAGCCATCGGACACCGGATCGCTGTCGCCGAGCGCACGCATCTGAGAATCGAGGGTCTGACGACGGTACTTCGAGAAGAACACGTTGGTCAGGACCTTGAGCAACCATGCGCGAAAGTTGGTCCCCGCTTCGTAGTGATCGAAGAAGCGGTACGCCTTGAGGACGGCGTCCTGGACGAGGTCGTCGGCGTCGCTGGGGCTGCGCGTCAAGCGCATGGCCGTTCGATGCAGCGCGTCGAGGTGCGGAAGCAGTTCGGCCTCGAAGCGCTTGCGTCGGGTCCGGTCGTCGGTCGGGCTAGCCATAGGGGAAGATGGGCTCCATCCGACGTCTTACGCACGCGGACAACAGGATCAACCCCCGGTCGCGAGAGCCTATTCCTTGGGGGCGCCGCTCTTTTCGCCGAGGCGGGCCTCGAGCTCTTCGACGCGCTGGGACAATCGCTTGACCTCGGCGGCGAGCTTCTCGATCTGGCTCGTGGGCGAGAGCCCCTCGAACACCTTGCGGGCGCGCTCGTCGACCGCCGCGCTCCACTCGGAGAAGCTGGCCTTGGACTGCTCGACGAGCTTCTCGAACTTGCCCGGCTCGTCCTTGCTCTCTTTGGCTACTGTTTCTTTGCTGTCCGCCGCGAGCTTGCCCGGGTCACGGGCGCTCTTCGCCTCGGGTTCGCTGTCTTTGCTCGCCTCGACCGGCGGCTCTTCGGCGGGCTCGGGCCCGTCCTTTCGCAGCATTTTGCCCATCGGACCGTCGCGAAAAAACTCGGTGAGCTTCTCGCCGGACGTGTGGATCAGGTCCTTGAGCGCCGCGAGAGGCAGCGCGCGCGACTGCTTGCGCTCTTCTTCGTAGAGGATCTGCGCGAGCGTCACGCTCGTGAGGTCTTCTTTCGTGTTGTTGTCGATGATCCGCACGTCCTCGCCGTTGCGAACGAGCACCGCGATCTGCGGGAGCGTGACGTAGCGACTCTCGACCGTGTCGTAGAGCTTGCGATTGGAGTAACGCTTGACGATCCGCGGCGTCGCGCCGCTCGCGGGCGGCTTGGAGGGCGTCACTGGAGTCTCGTTCGTCGTCATTCAGCTCGCTCCCGTACGATTCTAGGGGCCGCGCACAGAGGGCTTCGTCACCGCAGCGCGACCCAAGAACGACTCGGTTTTGCACTTCATGTCGCCCCGCGTCAAGGCAACGAGCAGGACGATCCACGATCGCCCGTCGCCGCCAGCGCCCGCGGGCGGTAGCGCGTGTCGCGCGCCTCCGTCGGTGGCACACTTCGACGGACACACGCTGTGATGGACCGGGCCGCGATCGACGCGTTGATTCATCGGGTTTCGTCCGTGAGCGATTGGGGCGCCCGCGTGCGCGTGCTCGTCGAGCAGCGCGACGCCCTGTCGGACGAGCAGTGGGCGGCCTTCGAAGAAGCGCTCGTCGTGCGCGCGGGGCTTCGCGACGAGCGAGCGCAGACAGTGCTGCTCGCGTTGACCGAGGCCACCGCCGAGCCAAGAGCGCGCCCGCGAGGGGCGCTCGTTTCGCCCGAAGCCGACTGGGGAACAGGCCGCCCGTTGACCCTCGGCGAGCGCAAGTCCCTCGCGCGCCGCCCCGATCGACGCCTCCTCGAAAGGGCCCTCGGCGACGCTCATCCCGACGTCGTCGCAGAGGTTCTGGTCAACCCGAGGCTCACCGAGGCCGATGTCGCGCGACTCTGCGCCGCGCCCCGCGTGCGACCAGAGGTACTCGCGCGCGTGATGGCGTCGCCGCGATGGGCTTCGCGCATTCGAGTCCGTCGCGCGGTCGCGCAAAACCCCGCGACGCCAGTGCCCCTCGCCCTGGCGCTCGTGGCGATGCTCGACCGACAAGACCTCCGCGAGCTGGCCTCGAACGAGCGCATCGCCGCCCCGGTTCGCGCCCGTGCTCTGGAGGTGCTCCGCCGACTTCCTCCGACGCCCGATCCCGATCCGACCATGCACTGAGCGACGACCCACGCGCGGTGTTCGACGAGACGCGATCGAAGCATGTGTGCGCCAACCCACACGGCGCGCCCGATCGACCACCGTCGCATTGATCTGCGATTCCTCGCGCGATGGACGGATTCGTTGCAGTGAAGTCGCGTGTCGTTGACGGTGGGATTTCAACGCTTCTACGCTCTGGGTCGAGATGGCCGCTCCTCATGTTCTCGTAATCGACAACGACCAACCCTTCGCCGAGGACCTGCAGGCCGCGTTCGGCGAGCTCGGCTGCACGGTGGCGACGGTCGAGGATGGACAACTGGGACTCGATGAAGCGCAGGTGCGTCGGCCAGACCTCATCGTTCTCGCGATCGAGCTCCGGGGGATGAACGGCTTCGCCGTCTGCAACAAGCTGAAGAAGCACCCAGAGCTGCAGCACGTCCCCTTGGTGATCGTGTCTTCGTCCTCGCCCCAAGAGACCTTCGATCAGCACTCGAAGCTGCGTCTCCACGCGCAAGAGTACGTGCACAAGCCGATCGTGGCAGACGAGCTCATCGCGCGGTGTCGCAAGCACGTCCCGCTCCCCGAAGCGCTCGACGCCGACGCCGACGGGATCGTGCTCGAAGACGACGTGTCGTTCGACGAAGACGAGCAGACGATCATCACGAAGATCACGCCAGAGATCGTCGCTGGACTGGCACCAGACCCCGGCCGCTTCGCACCCGCGCCGAAGCCCGTTGCCGCGCCGAAGCTCCCGCCCATCGCCGCCAAGCCCGCAGCGCCCGCGCCCGCTGCGGCAAAGCCCGCTCCAGCCGCTTCAGCGGCGGCGCGCGACGCGGTGTTCGACGACCTCGACTCGCTCGCGGACGCGGCGTTCGACAACATCATCCTCGACGACGGTGACAAGCCACACGTCGACGCGACGAAGTTGCCCGCGTCCCCAGCGGCAGCGGCACCTCAGCAGCCTCCAGCGCACGCTGCTCCCGCGGTCGAGCCGCCAGCGCCGCCAGCGCCGCCCCCAGCGCCGCGAGAAGAGGTCTCGACCCCAATCGACTCCGCTGCGGCTCGCGTCGACGCACAGCCCGCGGACGCGCCGGTCAACCTCGACGATTTCGACGAACCCACGTCGGTCGTCTCCATGCCGCGCGACGAGGCGCCGCCGTCTCCGGTAGCGCCGCCGCCGGAGCCGCCAGCGGTCGCTGCGCAGCGCGTGTCCGTCGCGCCGCCCGTCGCGGCCCCGACGCCGGTCACCGCCAGCGAGCCAGAGAGCGCCGCGCCGATCGCGTCGCAGGCCGACGAGGGTTTGCGCGAAGCGCTCGAGGCGTCCAAGGCGTCGCTCGCCCAAGCGCAGTCCGCCGTCGAAAAGAGCAACGCCGAGGTCGCAGCGCTGCGCGCCGAGCTCGCGCGCGCCACGAGCGCGCGAGACGAAGCGATCAGCAAAGCGCGCGACGCCGAACGGGCCCGCGACGAAGCGACCGCCAGCGGAGCGACGAGCGACGCGGGCGCCCAGAGCGCCGCAGAAGACGCCCGACGCGCGCTGCAAGAGCAGCTCGACGCCTCCCTCGCGAAGCTGCGCGAGGTCGAGACCGACCGAGAGCGCGTCACGACCGAGCGAACGAGCCTGCGCGCCGAGGCAGACCGCGTCGCGGTCCTCGAGCGAGAACTCGAAGAGACCCGCGCCCGCGCGGCCAAAGGCGGCGGGACTTCGACCCGCGAATTCCTCGAGATCCGCGAGTCGCTCAACAAAAAAGACAAAGAGATCCTCAGACTCAAGGACGAGCTCAACGCCCGCGAACGGGTCGTGCTCGACGCCCGCGAACGAGCCTCGAGCCTGGAGCACGAGAAGGCCGACCTCGACGAGAAGCTCCTTTCGCGCGAGCGGACGCTGGCCGACCTCGAAGATCAGCTCGCGCCGTTGCAGCGCGAGCTCGCGACGCTGAAAGAGACGCGCGAGAAAGAGCGCGCCGCCGCAGACGAGGCGCTCTCTGCAGCGAACAAAGCGACGCAAGAAGCGCTCGCGAAGAAGGACGCAGACGCCGCATCGGCGCTCGCAGCCAAAGACAGCGCGCACAAATCCGCGCTCGAAGCCGCCAAAGCGCAGGCGAGCGCCGAGCGAGACGCGCTCACCAAGCAGCTCGAGGACGCCCGCGAAGCCGCGCTCGTCGCCGAGCGCGCAGCAAACAACGAGAAGACCCGCTCGCTCGAGGCCGCGCACGCCGCCGCATTGGCCGCCGCGTTGGCCGCAGCGAAGAGCGCCGAAGAGCAATGGACCGCCAAGAGCGCCGCAGAGAAGGCCGCTCTCGAGAAGGCAAACCGCGACGCGAGCGAACAGCTCGAGTCGAAGCACTCGGCAGAGGTCCTGCGGCTGACGGCCGAGCTCGAGCAAGCCAACACCGACCTGAGCAAGGCGCTCGAGCAGGAGAAATCCAAGGCAGAACAGCAAGTCGCCGCGGCAGAGAAGCAAGCGCGCGAGTCGATCGAGAAGGCCGAAGCGGACGCCAAGAGCAAGGTCGAGGCGAGCGAATCGTCAGCGAGGCAAGCAGCCGAGGCCTCTGCAGCGAAGATCGCATCGCTCGAGGCCAGCGTCGCAGAGGCGCAGGGCAAACTCGACGCGACGAAGACCGAGCTGACCGAGCGCGAGGCCCGTCTGAGCGCGGCGCAATCGCAGCTCGACGAGGGCGTGAAGAAGCTCGAAGCGACGACCGCAAGGCTGTCGGAGACCGAGACCAAACTCGCGGCGGTGGAGGCAAAGAGCGCCGAGCTCGAGTCCAAGCTGGCTTCGGTGACCAACGAGCGCGGCGAGCTCTCCGCGAAGCTCGAGCGCTCCGAAGCGCGCGCGCGACGCGAGGCCGAACGACGAGAGAAGAGCAAGGCCGCGCTCGAGGTCGTCGCGCGGCTGCTCGCGAAGGACGCGGACGACGCGAGCCCTGACGGCGCAGACGTTGTCCGCGCAGACGCGGAGTAATCAGCGCGGCGCGGGGCGCGGAGGCGAGAGCGACGCGATGCGCGCGTGCACCTCGGCCTCGATGTGCTCGAGCGCGCGAGACCGCGACGGCCACGGGCAGCGCAAGAAGGCCTCGTAGTAGCGCCGCGCGCAGCGAAGGTCTCCGCGCGAGCGCGCGACGTCGCCGAGGACCACGAGCGCTTTGGCGCAGTCGCGCTTCTGCTCGCGGAGGCAGCGGATCGCGAAGCGCGTGGCGCTTTCGGTCGAGCCCTGGGCGGCGGCGACGAGGGCTCGCAGGAGATCCGTCGTTCCGAGCGGCGTTTGGGAGTCTTCTTCGAGTCGCTCGAGCTGCCGAGCTGCGTCCGTGCTGCGATTGGACGCGAGGTACGCGAGCACGAGCCCGGCCCTCGTTCGCGCCGTCGGATCTCGACGAACGGCTGCGCGCATCGCGGCGAGCGCGTCGTCAGTTCGCCCCTGGAGCGTGCGGATCGCCGCGATGGCCTCGACCACGACGGGCGCGGTGTCCGACTCGCGAACGGCGTCGCGCAGATACCCCTCGGCGAGCTCGTCCTGATGGGACTCGAAGGCGTAGCTCGCTCGCGCGAGAGACACGAAGAACGAGCCGTCCGCGACGAGGCCTCGCTCGATGCGCCGCGTCGTCCAGTCGAGCATGCGCAGCGCTTCGTCTCGCCGTCCGAGCGCCCAGTGTTGGCGCGACTCGTTGACGGCGAACAAAGGAACACACGGATCCAAGAGGCGCGCCGCGCGAAACTCATCGAGCGCCTCTTCCGTGCGCCCCGCGCGCGCGAGCGCGAGGCCGTGGTTGTGGCGTATCTCCGGGCTCTGCGGCGCGAGCCTCGCGGCCTGAGCGAGCCACGAGAGAGAGCGGACGTCCGTGGCGACGCCGAGCATTCCGAGCACGCGCGCGGCCATGACGCGAGGACGCAAGCTCACTCCGTAGACGCCCGGCTGCGCCTCGCAGCGGGAGGTGAGCACAGGAGGCCGTCCTCCGAGCGTCGTATCGATGTCGAACGACGGTCCCTCGCGCCCCACGTAGCGCACATACACGTGCTGCCTCGCCGCGACGCCCACGACGGGAACGCCGATTCGCTGCGCCATCGCCAGGTAGAGGTACGTGAGGCCCTCGCAGTATCCCATCCTCGTCTCGAGCACGCGGTGAATGAGCGCGCGATCGATCTTGTTGTAGAGGCCCGACGGGTCGAACTCCGCGGCGAATCCCTGCTCGACGAAGAGATACCGGTTGAGCGCCTCGATCTTGCAGCGATCCCCGCAGCGCGCAGGAAATCGGCTCCGCAGCTCTTCGGCCATGAAGTAGAGCCGCAAGAGCTGAGAGTTGACCGAGACGGACCGATCTCTCGCTCGCGCAACCAGGAGGTTGAGCTCAGCGAGGTCGATCTCGCTCTCGGGGGCGCGGAGGATCGCCTCGATTCTGGGCCATTCTGGCGCCAGTGTGACCGGCGGAGGAGCCCGGAGCTCTGGGCAAACCGGGGTCGGGAGGCACTCGGTGTCCAGCTCGGGCTGAACGGCGGCCATCGAGGGCGCAGCGTTCGCCGCGCGGCACCCTCCCCCGAGCGCGACGACGACGCTCAAGCAGAGCGTCACCGCAGCGCGGCGCGGCGCGGGACGAGGCAGGCCCGCTGGGCGGGGTTCGGGAGAGGCTCGCTCGAGCATCGGGGCTGAAACTACTTAGAGACCGCGGGGACGATCGGTTGTTCCCGCGGCGGCAGAAAATCGTAGCTCACCCGCGATCGACCGCTCGCGCGGGCGACGGTGTAGAAACGGGGTCCATGACTCGCATCGACAGGTCGCTCGAAACGGTGCTCTCGATCGGGACCCAGAGCCCCGAGGCGTCCGTGTTTCGAGTGCTGGTCGAGCTCGGCGTGCAAGTGGCTGGGGCCGACGAGGGCTCGCTGCTCGTGCTCGATCGCGCCACGAATGAACTCGTGTTCAGCATGGTCGTGGGCGTCGAAGAGTCCGCGCTCATCGGCAAGCGACTGCCGGTCGGCAAGGGCCTCACCGGGCTCGCGGCGATCACGCGTGAAGTGCAGATCGGCGCTCCGACGTACGTCGTCGGCCAAGAAGCCAAGGGAGGAACGGGCCCTCGAGCGGTCATCGCCGCGCCGATGCTCGTTCGAGACGAGTGCGTCGGAGTGATCACCGCGGTGTCGTTTCGCGAGGACAAGACCTTCGGCTCCCGCGACGCGTCGCTCTACGCGAAGCTCGCGGCGGTCGCCGGCGTCGTCGTTCAACAGCGCCGCGCGCTCCAGCGCGCCGAACGCGAGGTGAGCGAGCGCGACGACGACGACACGACCGAGCGACGCATCGCCAGCTCGCTCCTGCGGCTCTCGCAAAACGCGCCCGGAGCGATGTCCCACGTGGCGTCGGTGCTCGAGTCGATCGAGGCCATCGAGCGCAGCGCGCGCGGCGAGGACGACGAGCAGTGACCGTTCCTCGCCTGGCCCAAGCGTTGATCGCGCCCCCCGAGTCGCTCGTCGACCGGCCGCTCGAGCCGGTGACGATCGCTGTGCTCGACTCGGGCATCGATTGTACGCACCCCGACCTCGCAGGCAGGGTCATCCGCGCGGTTCGCGTCGAGCTCGTCGACGGAAAGCCCGCGATCGTCGAAGGCGAGACGGACAGCAACAACGATGTCTACGGGCACGGAACCGCGGTCGCCAGCATCGCCTGCGGATTGAGCCCCAACGCGCAGATCATCGACGTGAAGGTCCTCGGCGAAGGGCGACTCGGGACCGGCGCCGCGCTGATCGTCGGGCTCCGGTTCGCCATCGAAGCGCGCGCTTCGGTGATCAACATGTCCCTCACGGCTGGCCCCGAGTTCGCGGGCCGACTCCACGCGCTCTGCGAGCAGGCGTATCGCCAAGGGCAGATCGTGGTCGCGGCGACGCGAAACATGCCGCTCGCAGACCACGGGTTTCCCGCGGAGCTCTCGAGCGTGGTCTCCGTCGATCAGCGCCGGATGGAATCGCTGTTTCGCGTTCACTACCGGCGGACACACCCGATCGAATACGCGGCGCACGGCGAGGAGGTCACCGTCGCCGCCGCGGGCGGCGGGCACACCACCAAGACCGGAACCTCCTTCGCGACGCCAGCCGTGAGCGGTCTTTGCGCGCTGTGGCTCGGCGCCTTTCCGGGACTGCGGCCGTTCGAGATCAAGTCGCTGCTCAAGGCGTTTGCAACAGAGTCCGACGCAGAGGGCTCGCCAGACGGACGCTCGCCGATCCGGTGACGGAAGCGCAGGTAATTTCAGCTCCGCCTTCGGTTGGCGACACGCGCCCGAGTGAACCCGTGGCGTGTCTTCTTCCAACCGGGCGTCGCTTGAATTTCAGCTCCGCCTTCGGTTGGCGACACGAATGGTGGGTGCATCGGGCGCGGCGACGCGAGACACTCTGCGAGAGTTATGACGCCGAGCGAGCTTCTGTCGCACCTCCAACAGGACGACCCCCGCCGCCAAGAAGCGGCGCGCGCGCTCGTCGCGCTGCTCTCGCAGCTCGTGCGCGGTCGACTCGTCGAGCCTTCGAGCCGACAGAGCTTCGAGATCCGACGGGACGTCGAGCGCGAAGAGGTGGTCTCGCGGGTCGCCCTCAAGGTCATTCAGTGCTCGCCCCTGCCCGTCGCTGGAAAGTCCGACGGAGAATGCCGCAGATACCTCTCGACGATGCTCGTGCGCGCGCACATCGCCGAGTATCGCAAGCGCTCGAGGCTCGTTCTGCCCGGCGACGACAAGCTCGTTGGGCTGCGAGGCACAAGCACAGCGACGGACGAGTCCGCCAACGCCGACGCCGCGGATGACTACATCGAGCGCGCCCGCGCGCTGCTCGATCGAGCCTTCGATCGCGTGCTTTCCGAGCGACAAGAGCGCTTTCGAGAGGCGGTCGTGCGCGCGTGGAAGCAGATCAACGAGCTCGTGTTCGCGCAGGTGTCCTTCGCGACGATCTTGTTGCGCGACGAGGGCGCGGACGCAGCACAGGACCGGGCCGCGTTCGTTCGCGCCCGCAACCGGGTGTTCAAGAACCACGAGCGGCTCCGCGTGGCCCTCCGCGAGGCGTCCGACGCGATGCTCGCCGAGGGCTCGTTGACCGAATCGGACGCCAAGGCGCTCGATGAAGCGCTGATTCTTCTGTTTCGCTGTCAGAACAGCCCGGCCTCGCGCATCGAAGAACAAAACGTCCCGCCGTAACCCGCTCGTGCGTCGCGCCGCTTCGGGCGTCGCGATGGTGCTCCGCCCGTTGGCTCGAGGCGGCGTCCGCGTTTTTCCCCCGAAACCTCTCGCGCTCCCTTCACGGTCCGGCCGAAGGAATGCCCCGCACCATGGCCTCTCGAAATCTCCTCGACCGCCTCGGAATCTCACGAGACGCCGCGCTCGGCGAGCTGGCGTCGATCCCCTGGTCCGACCGCGCTGACCGCGACTCGAATGAACCGCTCGACGCAATCCTCGCCCGCGGAGAGGTGGACCCTGCTGGGTTCGAGCCGATCGGCTGGCCCGAAGAGCTCTCGCCTGGGCTGAGCTTCGCGCGCTCGCGCTCCAAGCCCGAGCTCGTTCGCGTCGAGGGCGCGCAGGTGTGCTCGGCGGCCGTCGTCGGCGCAGCGCGCAGGGTGGGCGTCGACTCGCTTCTGTTCATGGCGACCGAAGGAAGCGCGCTGAGGGTCGGAGCGAGGCTGCTCTCTGTCGAAGACGCCAGGCTGGCGCTCGATGCGCTGGCCACGGACGAGGTCGAAGCGCAGGAGCTCTCGCCGCTCTCGGCTCGCGCGCTCGCGAGCCTCACCGTGGTCGAGCGGTGGAAGAGCCCGCACGAGTCGGAGATTCGCGCGGTGTTCGACGGGCTCGAGCTGGACGAGTGGTTGGTCGCTGAGGCCGGCGAGCTCGCCGAGCGCGGCGGAGCCCACTCGTTTGCGGCGGCGCTGGGCCTCGTCGGTCGACTGCACAACGAGCGTGCAGAAGCGCCGTCCGCCCTGGTCGCGTCGGTGATCGACGGGCGCGCGACGCTGCCTTCTCCGCGCAAGATGATCGCTGCGTGGTGGCCGAAGGGCGCGAGCATCACAGACGTTCTTCGAGACGCCGACCGCGAGGTCGCTCGCGTCAGGGCTGCGCTCGAAGCGCTCGCGCGGGCAGCGGACGAGGAGCACCCTGCCCTCGCGGGGATGGCGCGGCGCTGGGTTCGCCAGCGCGACGACCTCGAGTGCGCGCGCTACGCGTTGAGCGTCGCGAACGCGGACGGACCTCTCGGGATCAGCCTCGCGGCGCTCGATCGCGCGGCAGAAGCGCAGCTCTCGATGTTCAGCGCGCTCGGCCCCTACGCGGACAACACGCGGCTGGTCGAGGTGAGCTGGCAAGAGCCCCACCTGTGGTGGGGTGCTCTGGCGGTGTAGTCTCGTCGCAACACCACCAACATGGGAACTCGAGTGCTCGGCCGATTCATGCTCGGCATCGTGATCGGCGGCGCGATCGGGCTCATCGTCGCGCGCAAGAGCGTCGGACAGGGAGCGGACGTGTTCTCGCTCCAACGGGGGCCGACGCTCCTCGCGCTCGTCATCGGGGCGCTCGGCGGCGGGATCGCGAGCGTTCTCGCGGCGCAGAACCAATCGAAGGCCGCGCTCGCCATCGGCGGAGTGACCGCGCTGTTGCTCGCGTTCGTGGTGCTCGTGATCGACACCAACGCAGCGAGCGTCTTCTAGAGGACGTATCGCTCACCCGAAGTGATGGGCGCTGAGGCGAACGCCGGCGAACGTCCCGTTGTACGGCACGCTTCCGCGATCGGACCCGGCTGCACCCGCGATCACCATGAGCGGAATCAAGTGCTCTTCGCGCGGGTGCGCCTCTCGCGCGTTTGGCGCGCGGGACCACTCGCGCAAGAGTCGATCGCGGGTGGCGGGCTCGCTCTGCACGGCTTCGCGGAGCCACTGATCGAAGGCCTCGGCCACGGCGCGGCCGCGCCCGCCGAAGCCGCGCATGTTGTGATAGCTCATTCCGCTGCCCACGATCAGCACGCCTTCGTCTCGAAGGGGCGCGAGCGCTCGTCCCATCGCGAGGTGCTCTTCGGGGTCGAGTCCGGCCTTGAGCGAGACCTGCACGACCGGCATCGTCGCGTCAGGAAACGCCACTTTCAGTGGGACGAACGTGCCGTGGTCGTATCCGCGCGAGTCGTTGGTGGCCGTGCGAAAGCCCGCGGTGCGCAAGAGCGACTCGGCCCGCGAGGCGACGGTGGGGCTGTTGGGAGCAGGCCAGGTGAGCCGGTAGGTCTCTTCGGGAAAGCCGGAGTAGTCGAACAACAACGGAGGTCTCGCGGCGGTCATGATCGTCGGAACGCTCTCTTCCCAATGCGCAGAGAGCACGAGGAGGGCGGTCGGACGCGTCGCCACGAGCGATGAAATCCCGCTCAGATAACGGCGAAGCTCATCGGACTCTTCGCGCGAAGAGAACCCCAGCTCGGCGAACGGCCACGGCCCGCCGCCGTGGGGAACGTTGATCACGGGCATCCGTGTTCGAGCGCCGCCCGTCGTCGCGCGACTGGCTCCCGCGCCCTGCGCTGCCGCTGTCGGCGCGGGCCCGCTGGTCGAGAGCGTCGTTGCTCCCGCCACGGCAACGCCGGCGATCGCTGCGGTCGCGAGCGCGCCCCGGCGTGAGAGTCCCTGTGGGTCGCGAGAGTCTTCGTCGCTCATGGTTGGTTGCCTCGATTGTGGCTCAGCGCAGCGAGGGCACCAGCGTCTATCGCGCTGCGATCTGCGCAACGATCAGTTGCTCTCGCGCAACACGCGGTCGAGCTCGGCGGAGACGTTCTCGGCCAGCGACGAGCGGCGAGCGGCGAGGCGGTCGACGATGTCGGGTCGTCGGGTTCGGATCAACGCGTGCCGCAGCGCGGTGAGCGAGAGCGAGAGCTCTTCGTCGAATCGCAGCGCGAGATAGCCGCCGAGCGGCGCGAGGACGAGCACCAACAGCGCCGCGAGCGGCCCGAAGCGCAGCAGCGCGAAGAGCACCTCGATGAGCCACGCGACGCCGACGAAGAGCATTCCGCCGAGGAGCTTCACGGTTCCCAGGACGTCTTCGTGCTTGGTGTATCGCGCGGCGATCACACCGACGAGGCGATAGGGCGCCCAGCCGAGGAGAGCGCCGATCGCCGCGAACGGCGCCATCGCGACGAGCCTCGCGGCCACGCGAAGGGCGACGGACCAGCGCACCCGACCGACCTCGAGCCCCCAGGGGTCCTCGACGCCAAGCGCTCGCAGGATCCTGTCGTACTCGCGCACCTCGCGGACGAGCGTTTCGGCTCGCTCGGGCGAGTCGGCCTCGAGCCTGGCAAAGGCGTCCGAGAGCTGCGCGGCTCGTCGGTGACGGGCATCGAGCTCGTCTCGAAGCGAAGGATCGCCGGTCCACACCGCCACGCGCGCGACGCCGTCGAGCACCGCGCGGGTGCTCGCCTGAACGACGATCGCGCGCAGGCGCTGGCCGATGGTCTCGGTGAGCGTCTCGACGGCCGCGCGCGGGTCTTCCGAGTACGCTGCGCGATAGTCCGCGACGGAAATCGGCTCGCCCACGACGGCGAGCACGCGGGACCTGAAGGTCGATCGCGACTCGTACTCGAGGCCCACCGGGACGACGACGAGGTCCGCGAAGGGGCCGAGCTCGGCGTCAGCCGAGAGCGCAATACGCGCAGCACCTGTTTTCAAGGGCTGCAGCTGCGAGTCAGCGTGCGAGACCCCTTCGGGAAACAGCGCGAGGGGCTCGCGAGCGGCCAGCGCCTCGCGGCAGAGCGCGAAGGTGCGCTCGTTGCCGTCGCGAGAGGCCTCGCCCTCGGCCGCGTCTTGCCGTCGAAACACAGGAATCGCGCCGAAGGCGCCCATCGCGAAGCGAAAGAACGCGCCCTTGAACAGGGTGCTCTTCGCGAGAAACCTCGCGGGCACGCCGGTCATGATCCGCAGCACGATCGGGTCGAGCAGGCCGTTGGGATGGTTGGCCACGAGCATGATCCGCCCGCTGGACGGAATCCGCTCTTGGTTGGCGACGACGCGGGAGGGAAAATAGAGCGCGACGAGCGCTTCGCACAGCTGTCGAAAGAGCGATCGCACGGCAGAGCGTGAGCGTACGGCAGTGTACAACTCTGCGCAGCCATGACGGACGCGAGGTCGATGAAGGCAGAATTTCCGGCGGCGAAGCTGTTCATCAACGGGGAGTTCGTCGATCCGGGCGGCGGTGCGACGATCGACGTCGTGGACCCGTCGAACGGGCGCGTGTGCTACCGCGCCCCCTGCGCGAGCGCAGAGGACGTCGAGCGGGCGGTGCAGGCCGCGCGCGCGGCGTTCGACCAGACGAAGTGGCCGACGATGAGCGCCGCGTCGCGGGCGAAGATCGTGAGGCGCTTTGGCGAAAAGCTGCTCGAGCGGCGCGAGGCGATCGCGTTGGTCGAGACCCACGAGAACGGAAAGCTCTACCGAGACGCGCTCGCCGAGGACGTCTCGGCCGCGGCCGGAGCGCTGCAGTACTTCGCGTCGCTCGCGGACAAGCTCTCGGGCGAGACGCTGCCTGTGCGCGGCGACTTCCTGACGTACACGCTTCGCGAGCCGCTGGGCGTCGTGGCGGCGATCGTTCCTTGGAACTTTCCGCTCTCGCTCACGGCGTGGAAGCTCGGTCCTGCGTTGGCCGCAGGAAACACCGTCGTGCTCAAGCCCAGCGAGCTCACGCCGGCCTCGGCGCTCATGCTCGCCGAGTGCGCGCGAGACGCTGGGATCCCCGCCGGAGTGCTCAACGTGATCCCCGGCCTCGGCGCGGTCGCGGGCGACGCGCTCTCGCGGCACCTCGCGGTCGATCACATCGCGTTCACCGGGTCCACGCGCACCGCGCGGGCGCTGCTTCGCGCGAGCGCCGAGAGCAATCTCAAGACGCTCTCGCTCGAGCTCGGCGGCAAATCACCACAAATCATCCTGGCCGACGCGCCCCTGGACGAAGCGGTCGAGGCCTGCGTCTGGGGGATCTTCTCGAACAAGGGCGAGGTCTGCTCGGCCGGATCGCGGCTCTTGATCGATCGATCGATCTATCACTCGTTCGTCGAGCGCGTCGCCGAGCGCGCCTCGCGCATCAAGGTCGGCGACCCGCGCGACCCGTCGACGGAGATGGGACCGCTGGTCTCCTCGACGCAGCTCGACAACGCGATGGGCTTCGTCGCGCGCGCGATCGAGGCCGGCGCGAGGCTCGTCGTCGGCGGCGAGCGCGACACCGCGGGCGCGAATGGAGCTGGGTTCTTCTTGCGTCCGACGGTGTTCGCCGACGTGCGACCGGGCAGCGAGCTCGAGCAAGAAGAGGTCTTCGGCCCGGTCCTGGCGTGCATGCCGTTCGACTCGGTCGACGAGGCGATCGCCAGCGCAAACGGCGTGCGATACGGGCTCGCCGCGAGCGTCTGGACGCGCGACACGGCGCGAGCCCACGCGCTCGCCCGCAAGATTCGAGCGGGCGTCGTGTGGCTCAACACGTACGACCAGTTCGACACGGCGGCGCCGTTCGGCGGGTACAAGCAGAGCGGCTGGGGACGGGACCTCTCTCCGGCGGCCTTCGACTCGTACACGCAGAAAAAATGCGTGTGGACCAGGCTGTGATCGGTCGCTGTTCGATGCGCTCCCACTGTGGGCGAGGCAACGCGCGCCAGGCAATTCTGATTCGCTAGAATATTTACAGCATGACCATCGGTCATTGAGTATCTGTCGGGGCGGCTCACATCGTCGAGCGCCTGTGGCGCCAGTCGCGGTAGCGTCGCTCGACGAATGCCAAACGAAACACCGTTGGATTGGGCGCTCGCGTGGGAGCGACGGGCGCGAGACCACCGCATCGCAACGCAGCCGATCGGCGGCGGCGCGGTCGAAGAGTTTACGTGGGGCCGCGTGCTCGACCAGGCGCGTCGCGTGGCGAGCTACCTCGACTCGCTGGGATTCGAGCCGCGCACGCGCATCGCGCTGGCGTCGAAGAACACGATCTGGTGGATCATCGCCGACCTCGGGATCTGGATCGCCGGCCACATTTCGGTTCCGGTCTATCCGACGCTGTCGAGGGGCTCGGTCGCCAAGATCATCGACCACAGCGGCGCGCGCGCGGTGTTCATGGGCAAGCTCGATGACCCGGCGGAGATCCGCGCAGGCGTCGACGACGAGCTCCCGCGCATTCGCATGCCGCTCGCCGTCGCGCAGCCGGGCGACGTGCGATGGGGCGACATCCTCGAGCGTTTCCCGCGCAAAGAAGCGTTCGCGTCGTGGGACCCCGACGAGTGCGCGACGATCATCTACACCTCGGGCAGCACCGGAACGCCCAAGGGCGTCATGCACTCGTTTCGCACCATGACGACCGCGACCGAGGGGCTGTTCGTGCTCTACCCCGTCGGGCCGACGGACCGCGTGCTCTCGTACCTGCCGCTCGCGCACGTGTACGAGCGCGTGCTCGTCGAGATGGGCTTCTTGCACACCGGCGCGGAGCTCTTCTTCGCGGACAGCTTGGACACGTTTCTCGAGGACCTTCGGCGCGCCAGGCCTACGCTGTTCGCGTCGGTTCCGAGGCTCTGGCAAAAGTTTCACGGCGGAGTCGCCGCGAAATTGCCAAGCGAAAAGCTCGCGAAGCTGCTTCGCATCCCGATCGTTCGCGACATCGTGCGCAAGCGCATCCTCGACGGACTCGGCTTGGGGTACTGCAAGATCGCCGCGTCCGCCTCGGCGCCGATCCCGTCGACGCTCATCGATTGGTATCGATCGCTCGGCCTCGAGATCGCAGAGGGCTACGGCATGACCGAGAACTTCGGGTGCTCCCACGCGACGCGCTCGGGTCGAGCCCGACCGGGCTACGTCGGAGAGCCCTACCAGGGCGTCGAGCACCGCATCGCGCCCGACGGCGAAGTGCAGGTCAAGGGCCCCGGCACCATGCTCGGCTACTACAAAGAACCCGAGCTCACGCGGCAGACCTTCACCGACGACGGGTGGTTGAAAACTGGTGATCGCGGCGAGATCGACGAGCTCGGACGGCTCCGCATCACCGGCCGCGTGAAGGAGCTCTTCAAGACCAGCAAGGGCAAGTACGTCGCGCCCGTTCCGATCGAGAATCGGCTGCTGCAGCACGACGCGATCGAGTCGGTGTGCGTGACCGGAGAGGGCCAGGGACAGCCGTACGCGTTGGTCGTCCTCAACGAAGCCGCCCGCAAAGACCCGGGAAAGAAGCGCGAACTCGAGACCTCGCTCGCGGCTCACCTCGACTGGGTGAACCAGGAGATCGACCCGCACGAGCAGCTCGAGTTTCTGCTGCTCGTCGCCGAGCCTTGGACCATCGAGAACGGGATGCTCACGCCGACGATGAAGATCCGTCGCGGCCCGATCGAAGCGCGCTACGTCGATCGCGTCGAAGACTTCTACCGCCAGAAGAAGCGCGTGCTCTGGGAGTAGTTCTTCACGGGCAGCGCCACTGGCAGTTCGCGTTGCCTCCGCAGGTCGCGGCGCTCGACAAGTTGCCGCACGTCGCGTTGAAGATCGTGCTCAGCCGTGGGATGCAGCACGCTCCCGCGAGGCCGAGGGTGCTCGTACAGAGCGGCGTGGTGGACCACACGCACGTCAGCGCAGTCTGGACCGCGCAGGTGGGAGACGTGGGGTACGTGCGGCAATTCGTCCCGCGGCTGCCGAGGCGCGCGAGGCAGCAGCTCGGGATGCCGCTGTCCGTTCGCACGTCGACGCCTGTGTCGACGCGCACGTCGACGCCTGTGTCGACGCCCGTATCGATCCGCGCGTCGACGCCCGTGTCGGCCGTCGAGCTGTCCATCGGGACGCCGCTGTCGACCGGCGGGTTGCACACCATGGATCCGCTCCAGACACAGGTTCCGCCGCCGCTCACGCGATTGCAGATGTCCCGACCGAACGGCGATTGAACGCGGCACAGGTCTGCGTTGACTGCGTTGATGGCGAGGCAACAGTTGGGAGGCGTCACGCCGGTGTCGACGCCGGAGTCGTTGCAGCGGCTCTCGAGGCTCCACGCGCAGGTCGTGCCGTCGCCAAAGTTGTTGCACATCATCGAGCCCTGCGACTCGACGCCGTCGCACATCCCTTGGTTGGCCAGCGAAAAAGCCCGGCAACAGGCGGTCGACGGCGGCACATCGACGCCCGTGTCCATCGGCGCGACGCCCGTGTCCATCGGCGCGACGCCCGTGTCCATCGGCGCGACGCCTGTGTCCATCGGCGCGACGCCCGAGTCCATCTCCGCGCCTGTGTCCACGCGACGATCGCTGACGACGTCTGCTGGCACTGGCGGATCACCACAGGCGACGGCGAGCGTCGAGACGAGCGCGCACGAGATTGCGAGACCTGGCGACAGCGCGCGAGCGCCGCCCGCTTTGGACGATGAAGGGATGGGCATGTTGCGGTGGCTCCTCCGAAGAAACGACCGCTAACCTACCACAGCCGGTAATCGCTTCGCGAAACCGGGGCGTTCAGCTCACTTCACCCAGAACACCGTGAAGGCGTCGCCGCCGTCCTCGCCGTCCGCGGCGCGCGCTTTGGCGACGTGTGGCGAACGGTCCAGGTGTGCGCGAACGGCAGCTTTCAGCGCACCCGTTCCGTGTCCGTGGAGCACGAAGCCGACGGTGTCTCCTGCGCCGTAGATCCGATCGATGAAGGCGTCGACCAACGCGAGCGCGTCGTCCGCGCGCAGGCCGCGCACATCGACCGTGTTGCTGTCGGTTCGCAGCGCCCGGTCGAGCGGGACGCCGGTCACCGTCGGCGGAGGCGTGGGTCCCTCCCCTGAAACGCGTCGCAGCGTCGGCTCACGCTTCTCGCTCGAGGAAGCGTCGCTCGAGCCCTCTTCGATGAGGACCTCGGAGGCGTCGACGTAGAGCTTCATCGGTCCGCGTCCCACCCGAAGCTGTCCCTTCGCGGGGATGTCGAGCACCTCGAGGGTGGTCCCCAGGCGAGCGACGTACACCTTGGCGCCCACGCGCAGCTCCTCCGCGCGAGGGGGCCTCCGAGCCGGTCCGTCTTCGGTGGGCCTGCGCGCGACGGCGTGGGCGAGCGGGCCTCCGATCGCGACCTGCTGCGCGACGCGCTCGATCGATCGCGCCGACTCGCGGACGTCCACGTCGCCCGCGCGCTTCTTCTTCACGCGCGTCTCGGCCTCGCGAAGCGCCTCTCGCGCTCGACGTAGCTGCTCCATGAGCTCGCGGGCCTCGCGAGAGATCTTCTCTTGCTCGCGCGCTCGCAGAACGTTGCGCTGGGTCTCGAGCTCGAGCCGCAGCTTCTCGACCTGCTTGCGCTCGTCGTCGGCCGCCTGTCGCGCGAGCTGAGCGCCGATCTGCTCGTCTTGAATCCGTCGAAGGGCGTCTTCGCGACCGACCGAGTGCTCGGGCAGAAGCGCCCTCGCCCGCTCGACGACGGCCTCGGGAATTCCGTACCGGCGCGCGACTGCGAGCGCGCTCGACGCTCCGGGAACGCCCATCGTCACGGTGAAGGTCGGCATCATCGTCGCGAGGTCGAAGCCGACCGACGCGTTGACGAAGCGAGAATCGCGGACGGCTAGCGTTTTGAGAAGCTCGTAGTGCGTGGTGACCGCGCACGCGGCGCCCAAGGACGAGAGCCGCTCGAGGACCGCGGTGGCGAGCACAGAGCCCTCTTCTGGATCTGTTCCCCCTGCGAGCTCGTCGAGCAAGACCAGGGCGCGGGGCCCAGCTTGCTCGATGATTCGCGAGAGGTTGGTGACGTGCGCAGAGAACGTGCTCAGCGATCGCGCGAGGCTCTGATCGTCCCCCACATCCGAGAGCACCGGCTCGAACCATCCCACGCGAGACCCCTCGTCCACCGGCAGCGGAAGGCCCGCTCGGGCCATCCACACCGCGAGCCCGAGACACTTGAGCGCGACGGTCTTGCCGCCCGCGTTGGGCCCGGAGATAACCAGGACTTTTCCACACTCTGCGCGCAGGTCGTTGGCGACCACCGTCGGCATCGAGAGCTGCAAGAGCGGGTGCCTCGCGAGCCGAAGATCGAGCACCGGGCCATCTTCGACCTCGACGGCGATCGCCTTCATCGCGTCGGCGAGGCGCACGGTGGCGAGCAAGACGTCCGCCGAAACCGCGGCGTCGATCGCGTGCTCGATCTGGTCGCACTCTCGTCGCGCCCGCTCGGAGAGCTCGGCGAGCACCCGAGCCTCTTCGCGCTCGACGTCCGCGAGCGCGACTTTGAGCTGGTTTCCCAGCGACATGACGGCGCCGGGCTCGATGAAGAGCGTGTGCCCCGAGGCGCTCGATCCGAGCACGATGCCCGAGACGCGAATGTGCGAGTCCGAGCGAACCGGCAGCACGTACCGGCCATCTCGGACCGTGTAGTAGCCGTCTTGGAGCACCTCGCGGTACTTGTGAATGAGCTCTTCGAGCCGCGCGATCACCCGCTGGCGCATCTCTGCGGCGCGGCGGCGCGACTGGGCGAGCTCGGTCGAGGCGCGATCGGCGAGGCCGCCGTCTGGGTCGAGCGCGAAGTCGAGCGTCGCCAGGAGCTTGTCGAGCGTCGGGTCCGTCGCGAGCGCGTCCGAGAGCCGCGGGTGCGTCTCGCGGTGCTGCCCAACGAAGCGACGAAGCGTGTGCGCCTGACGAAGGAGCTGGCGAAGCGCGTGGAGCTCAGCGGCCGTCCCGTCGGCGCCGCGCGAGAGTCGCTCGATGAACTCGACGATGTCGGTGACGCCGTCGACCGGGAGCATGTCTCCGCGCGACGCGAGGTCGAGCGCTTCACGCAACACCGCGTTGCGCTCGCGGGCTTCGTCGAGCGTGTCGGCCGGCTGCGTCGAGCGCGCGCGCGCCGCCCCGAGCGAGCTCGTGCAACGCTCGGCGAGGCGGTCGAGGAGTAGGGACCACTCGAGGTCCGCTGCGGTCTTTTCACGAGAACTCATGGCGCACACGCTCGGCTGATAGTGAGGTGCCTCGCGCGGCGCGTGACCGCGGCCGGCGAGGCGTCTGTCATGGAATCGCTGAATGGTAGCAACGCGTCGCGCTGCGCGGCTCGAGGCCGAACGGCGTGCGTCGAAGGGGCGCGCGAGGTTTCGTCGCTCTTGCCCCCACGTCAAGGACAGGACAGCGCCGAACGAGAAGCTTTCGTCGCTCGAGGCAAAGGCGCGCTACAGTGAGGGCACCAGTGCTCACGGCGGTGACCGTCGCGCGCGGCGCGATCTTGCGAAGCGCACTCTTGGCCGCGTTGGCGTCGAGCTGCGCGAGCTCTCGCGGGGCGTCCTCGGGCGCGCTCGTCGGGCAGAGCCAACCCTCGCCCAGGCCCATCGAGCTCGCGCTCGAAACGACGACCGGCGACACGCTCGAGCTCGCGACCCTCCGCGGCCGCGCCGTGCTGGTGGTCGCGTTCAACCACGACGACCTGCGCTCGCACGCCACGCTTCGAGAGGCCGAGCGGGTCGCGCGCGCGCATCCCGACTCGCTCGCAGTCGTCGCGGTTTGCGGCAATCCCGGGTCATTTCGGACGCTGCGGACGCTGCTCGAGGCCTTCGCGCACGTCCTCGAGCTCGAGCGGACCGTCGTCGTCGTCGCGTCCGACGCCGTGCGCGACGGGACCTCGCCGCTCGGGCCGGTGCCCAACGTTCCCACCACGATCCTCATCAATCGCGCGGGAATCGTCTCGCGCACCGTCATCGGCCTGCTCACCCAACGCGAGATCGAGGCGATCGTTCGCCCGGCGCTGCCGCCCGGCGGCTGAGCGAGCGGACAACGAGGGGGGCTTCGATCGATCCGCTACCCCTCGCGGCGCGTTGGTATACGATCCGGCTCTACGGCCATGGACGCAGCGATCCGCGCGCAACAAGCGCTCGTCGAGAAGCACCGCGAGTACGCGGACGCGCTCGCGCTCGACATCTTGCGAGGGCTCCCGAAGTTCGTGCGGGCCGAGGACGTCAAGGCCGTCGCGCGGGTGGGGCTCGTCGACGCAGCCTCGCGCTTCGACGCGACCCGAGGCGTGCAGTTTACGACGTTCGCGTACTACCGAATCCGCGGCGCGGTCTTCAACTGGGTGCGCGAGCAGTGCGAAAACGACCCGCTGCACCTGGCGAGAGCGGCCTCGCAGCGCGCGGCTGACGCGCTCGCGCAAGACGTCGCCGAGCGAGACAAGAGCGCGGCCGCTCCAACGATCGACGCGCAGACCGAGGCCATGACGACCCTCGAAGGGTTGCTCGACGGCGCGGTCGCGTCGTTCATGTTGGGAGAGGCGGCGGCGTACTACGACCCATCTTTTCAACAGCGCTCGACGCCCGAAGCCGAGGTCGCAGAGGTGCAGGCCTCGGCGTTCGTTCGGACCGTCGTCGATTCGCTGCCCGACAAAGAGCGCACGATGCTCGTCCAGGTGTACTTCGACGGACGCACCATCGAGCAAGCTGGCCAGAGCCTGGGTCTGTCCAAGAGCTGGGCGAGCCGGCTGCACGCGAGGGCGCTCAAGCTCATGCGCGAAAAACTTCCGCTCGAGTACGCAACCTGAGCGGATCGTCGTCGATACACCCGGTCGCGCGTGGAGCTCGGACACCCCGAGCCACCCCACCGCGCGAGGAGTCGATCACGATGGGAACAAACGCAATCCGCGCCACAGGCGCAGCGCCGCTCGCGAGCGCGCCGTCTCGCAGCGTCGAATCACAAGGGGGCGCCCGGTTCAGCGAGGTGCTCGCGGCCCGAGGCCAGGCCCCTTCAGCTGCACCCCCAAACCCCGCCGCTGCGACGGCCCCGCAGCGCGCCCAGAGCGCGGCTGCGCAGCAAGCGTACGGCGCGCACGCAAGCGAGCCGGCGCCGCTCACCGAGGCGGGCCGCAGGCTGCTCTCGCGCATCTCGCGCGGCGAGCGGTTCGTCGAGCAGGTCGTCCGCGGAGCGTCGAGCGGCGCCGCGTACACCCCCGCCGATCTCTTGGCGATTCAGGCGCAGGTGTATCGCTACACGCAAGAGGTCGAGCTGGTCTCGAAGTTCGTCGACCGCGCCACCAACGCGGTCAAGACGGTGCTTCAACAGGGGAGCTGACCGGCGCAGCTCACGCCGGCTTCGCGAGCATCGCCGCGCCGAGCACCCCGGCGCTGTCGCCGAGGGCGTTCTTCAACACCGGCGTGAGCAGCTCGTCGTTGAATACCTGTGCGCGTGCGGCGGCGACGCCGTCGGTGTAGAGAAGGTCGATGTTCGAGAGACCGCCGCCGAGCACGACGCAGCTCGGGTCGAGCACGTCGATCAGCGTGGCGAGGCCTCGACCGAAGGCGTCGCAGAGCGTGGACAAGGCCGCGCGCGCGGCGGGGTCACTGTCGCGACGCGCAGCGATTTCAGAGGCAGAACGGCGCTCACCCGAGAGCGATGCGTAGTGAGCCTCGAGCGCCGGTCCGCTGGCGTACCGCTCGAGACAGCCGCGTTGGCCGCAGTAGCAAGGCGCTGCGTCGTCGCCGAAGCGCACCGGGTGATGCCCCCACTCGCCGGCGATTCCGTGGAGACCGGGCCACAGCCGGCCGTTGAACACGACCCCTCCGCCGACGCCCGTTCCGACGATGACGCCGAAGACCACCCCGTCGCGATAGGCGCGGGCGGCGCCGAGGGTCGCCTCGGCGAGCGCGAAGCAGTTCGCGTCGTTGTCGAAGGCGATTTTTCGCGAGAGTCGCGCCTGGAGCTCCGCGCGAAAGGGTCGTCCGTTGAGGCACGTCGCGTTGCTGTTCTTCACAGCGCCGTCCGAGCGCCGAACGCCGCCGGGCATGCCAACGCCCACGGCGAGGTCGCCGACGTTTGCGCTGCGCTCGACGCGGGTGATGATCGACGCGGCGCTGTCGAGTACGGCTTCGTAGCCCTCGTTGGCGCGGGTGTCTGTGCGCTCGCGAGCGATCACGGTGAAGTCGTTGTCGTTCGTCACGCGGACGACGACGGCTTCGATCTTCGTTCCGCCGAGGTCGACGCCGAGCAGCAGGGATTCGCTCAACGCGCCCTCCACGCGCCGGCGCCCCGCACGGTCACGAACAGCGAGCGCGTCGACAGGTCGAACGCCCAACACGCGGTACAGCGCCCTGCGCGAACGTCCACGACAGAGGCCGTCGCGAGCGCTGGGCCGCCGTCGATCGAGACCGACACGGGCGGTTCGCCGGTCGCGCCGAGGCGATTCTCCCAGTCGATTTCTGCGCGAAGCTCGGTCGCGTCGGTTCCGACGGCGAACGCGATGCGCGCCTCGGCTCCCTCTGCGCGCGCCGTGATCGAGGCGCCGTCGGCGGTGCGCGCCGTTCGCTCGACGCCAGCGACGACCCGAGCGCGCAAGATCTCTCGTCGGTCGCGCGCGTCGACGATGCCCATCGCGTCCGTCTCTGCGAGGGTCACGACGTCCTCCGCGAGCATCGGAAGAACACCGCCTTGCCGGACGAACACGAGCGGACGTCCGAGCGGAGCGTCGAGCGTCACGTCCATCGGACCCGTGAATCCCTCGCGCGAATACCAGTGCACCCAGCGCCCCGGAGGAATGTGCACGCTCCTTCGGATGACGCCTGCCTCGACGACGGGCACCGCGTAGAGGTCCTCGCCGAGCAGGTACGCATAGGGATCGCTACGCGAGCCCGGGTCCGACGGAAAGGCGAGCGCGAGCGCGCGAACGGGGGGCGTTCCGTCGCGAGAGGCGGCGATCGCAAGGGCGCGCCAGTAGGGAACAAGCGAGTCGTGCAGCTTCGCGAGCTCGCCGTAGATCGCAGACGCGGCCGGGTCGTAGGACCAAGGGTTGTGGCTCTCGCCGCCGCCGCCGAGCTGCATGTACAGCGCGAGCGCCGAGTGCTCGGCCCAGCGAAGAAGCGCCTCTCGCGTGGGGCGTCCGCCGCGGTACCCGCCGGTGTCCGAGGCGAACGAAGGAAAGCCCGACGCAGACAGGTTGATCAGCGCGTTGACCGCAGCCGGCAATCCGCCGACGTTGGTGCCGACGGCCGCGCGAAAATCGTTGTCGAGGTCGCCGGGCCACACGATGTCGCACACCGACTGTCCGCCCCAAGAGCTCGCGCGGACGAGCAAGAAGCCGTCGCCGCCCGCGAAGCGATCGAGCGCGTTGCGGTACGCCCGATGATACCAATGCGGAAAGAGCGACGGGGCGATGCGCGGATCGGTGCCGTCTCCGAAGGACCAGCCGGGCCGCTGTAGAGCGACCTCCTGAATGATGTCCTCGCCGTAGTCGAGCTTGAAGGCCCTCACGCCGAGGTCGACGACCGGCCGCAGTCTGTCGGTCCACAGGTCGCTCGCGGCGGTCTGAGTGAAGTCCGGGATGCCGCCGTTGGCCTCCATTCCGCCGGGACTTCCTGTGTTGGACGGCGAGACGAACGCGGTCGGGGGATCGCCCTGGCGAACCAGTTGATTTCGTGTGCGAAACTCGCCGAACAAGACCTCGCTGGGGTTGGTCGGGACGCCGTCGGCATCGATCGCGTCGAGGTACGGCGTGTGCCAGACGAGCACGCGGTATCCGAGCGCTCGCAGCCCGCTGAACATCGTGGGCGGATCGGGGAAGCGCGCCTCGTCGACGACCGCGTCGTTGTACGAGCGCTGCCAGGGGTTGTCGATCCAGATGGTGGTGGTCGGGATGCCCTCGGCGCGCAGGCGACGTGCGTCTTCGAAGAGCTCGTCGCGCGAGCGCCACGCGTTGCGCCACTGCATGTGGCCGTGCGCCCAGTACGGAGGAAGCCGCGGGAGGCCCGAGAGGCGCGTGTATCTCGCGATCACGTTGATGGGGTCGGGGTCGACGAAGAAGATCACCTCGAGCGACGAGGCTTCGAAGGTCGCGCTCACGACCGAGGGTCTGGAGGAGGCGACGTCGAACGCTCCCGCCATGCGCGAGCGCACGAACACGCCATAGCCTCGGCTGTTGACGAAGAACGGCACAGGCACGTGCACTTCGTTGACCCCCGAAGCTGTTCCTCCGAGGTGCAGCTGCATCGGAACGATCGCGCCCCGCGCGTTGGTCCCGCCGAAGCGCTCGCCGAAGCCCACGTACGCGCCGTCATCCGCGCCGAAGTTGAGCCGTAACATCGCGACGTTGTTGGCGTCCCCCTCGATCGTGACAGAGTACGCCCCCTCTGCGATGCGCGCGGTCCGAACGCGGACCGACGCGAGCTCGCTCGACGAAGACGCCAGGGAGAGTCCGTCGCTGCCAGTTCGCGCGACGAAGCGATCGGGCGCAGCCCACGCGACGCCCGGCGCGCGCTGGAGTCGAACGTCGTGAAAGTTCGTGCGCGAGGCGCCTCCGCGACGGGTTCCGACCTCGAGCCAAGGGACGCCGTCGGCCGTTGCGAGCACCGAGCGTCCGTCGGCAGCGGCGAGTCTCAGCGAAGCGCCGTCGTTGCCGACGGTGATCGATCCGCGATCGTCCATCGCGCGTACGGTCTCGCGAGGCAGCGAAACGTCTGGCGAAACGTCGCTCCCCGACTCCCCTGCCCCGTCCGCGAAACCATCGGGGCTCGACTCGCCGTCGACCGTCGCGTCGTCGCGAGCGTCCGTCCTACCTGCGTCGGGGTCGCTTCGCGCCGGACACCCGAACAACCCGAAGGCGCACAACAGCAGGGTCGAGATCGAAGGGCGCGGGGCGATGTCTAGATCACGCATGGGCCACGCGCAGGGTAGCGCGCTCTGTGGTAACCGTGGCGCGCGTCGTGCCCATGACCGCCCCGGACATGTCCTATCGCTCGAGCCTCAAACACATCGCCGTCGAGGAGCCGATCGACCTGCTCGTGCACCGACCCCTCGGCTACGTCGTCGCCAGGCTATGCTATCCTACAAGGATTTCTCCTGACCAACTGACGATCGTCTCGATGCTGCTCGGGGTCGCGGCGGGCGTGCTCGTGGGCGCGAGCGTCGGTCGCGCGGGGGCGGGGTGGCTTCCGCTCGCGGCGGGGCTGTTCGTGCTCTCGGCGATCATCGACTGCAGTGACGGGCAGCTCGCGAGGATGCGTCGATCGAGCTCGCGGCTCGGGCGGATGCTCGACGGGGCGGTGGACGCGGTCGTGCAGATCGCGATCGTTCCGGCGGCTGTCGTTCACATGTTCGTGCGCCGCGGGGGCGCGGGGCAGTGGGACGCGTGGGCGTGGGCGATCGCCGGCGTGCTCGCGGTGCTGTTGGGAATGCGTCACACGACGCTCTACGACCAGTACAAGAACCTCTGGGTCCGCAACGGGACGCCTTCGACCACGGACTGCGACGACGTCGACGACCTCGAGCGGGACATCGCCGAGGCGCGCGCGAAGGGGCCGCTGTCCTGGCTGGACCTGTTTCGCTTCAACTTCTATCGCACGCACCTCGCGCTCGTGGCGGCGACGATGCGGGTGGTGGACCCGTACGTTCCCGAGCGTTTTCGCTCGATGCCGGCCTACTCCGAGGCGAGCGGCGAGCGATACCGCGCGCTCAACGCGACCTTGATGCGCGCCTGGTCCTGCTTCGGCGTCGGAACCCACATTTTCACCATGGCGCTCGCCCTCGCGGTGAATCGCCTGGAGGCCTACATCGTCTTGCGACTCGTGCTCTTCAACGTCGTCCTCGCCGCGCTCGTCCCCGCGCAGCGCCGCGCGTCGCGCGCTTTCTTTCGCAGCGAGGTCGCGTCGTGATCGAGTCCCCGTCGAGAGACTACTGCGCGATCCTGCTCTGCGCTGGCGTCGGCTCGAGGCTCAAGCCGCTGACCGACGATCGTCCGAAGTGCCTCGTGCCCATCGGCGACACGACGATGCTCGCGTTGTCGCTCGCGGCGCTGGAGGCGAGCGGCGTGGTCGGGCGCGTGGTGATCGTGACGGGCTACCGCGCCGAGATGGTGCGCGACGCGGCGAAGAGCGCCCGAATGCCGGTGACCTTCGCGCACGCCGACCGCTACGAGAGCACGCAAAACGTCGTGTCGCTCGCGACGGGCCTTCGAGAGCGAAGGCCGCGCGAGCCCTGGATGAAGCTAGACGGCGACCTCATCGTGGATCCTGCGATCATCGCGGCGCTCGCCGGCCCAGGCGCGAGGGTCGCCGTGGACACGAGCGTTCGCGTCGGGGCCGAAGAGATGAAGGTGCTCGTCGATCGAGGGCGGATCACGTGCTTCGGCAAGGGCCTCGCGCCCAAGCGATGCGCGGGCGAGTCGATCGGGGTCGAGGCGTTCGCCGGCATGGCGGCGGACCGCGTCGCCGCGGCGATTCACAGCGCCGTCGAGCGCGGTCGGTGCGACGTGTACTACGAGGACGTGTACAACGACGTGTTGTCGGACGTGGCGTTCGCGCCGCTCGCCGTGGATTCTACCTCGTGGATCGAGGTGGACGACCACGACGACCTCGCGCGAGCCGCCGCGCTGATCGCGAACGACCCGCGTTTCGGCGGCGGGAGACGCTAGCGACTTCGAGCGATGGTCGAGAGAAGGACTCGCCGCGGACGCACGTACGATCGCAGGAAGCAAGCGTCCCGCAGCGTTGTCACGCCGTTGCCGCAACGACACGGCGCGTGATAGACAGCGCGCGCATCGGGAAAACCCCCGTCGATTCGAGGATTCTTTTGACGATGACGCAGCGGAACATTCAGAGGGCCGTGGTCCTCGCCGCCGGTCGCGGTTCGCGGCTGGTAGCAGACAAGGGTCACCCAAAGCCGCTCGAGCCCGTTGCAGGCGTCGCGTTGCTTGTTCGCATCTTGCACACGCTCGCCTCCGAAGGCGTCCGCGACGCGGTCGTCGTCGTCGGCTACGAGGGCGCGCAGATCCGGCGCGCGATCGAGGCAGAGACCAACCTGCCGCTGACCGTCTCGTACGTCGAAAACGCCGACTGGGAGAAGTCCAACGGCGTGTCTCTGCTGGCCGCGAAAGAGTGGATCGACACGGACTGCTACCTGTCGATGGCCGATCACCTGTTCGCGCCCGAGCTGCTGCGCAAGCTGCGTCAGGCCGAGCTGCCCGCGGGCGCCTGCGCCCTCGCGGTCGACTACGACATTCCTCGCTGCTTCGACCTCGATGACGCCACCAAGGTCCACGTCGAGCGAGGCAGGATCGCGGCGATCGCCAAGGACCTCGAGCGCTACAACGCCATCGACACGGGCGTGTTTCGCGTGGGGCCCGCGCTCATCGAAGAGCTTCAACGCGAGGTCGAGCGCAGGGGCGACGCGTCCCTCTCGGACGGCGTCCGCGCGCTGGCGAAGCGATCGATGTTCTTCGCGGTCGACGGCGGCGAGGCGCGCTGGATCGACGTCGATACGCCGGAGGCCCACGCGCGCGCCGAGGCGATGATCCGCGTGTTCGGCGACGCGCTCGGCGACGAGCCCTCGGGACGCTCGGTGATCGACGCCGAATCGATGGAGCTCTTTTCGCCATCGTGGGTTCGCGGCGCGCCTGCGTATCGCGAAGAGCATTTCGCCCTCGCCGACGGCGTCAGCGGGGCGGGGCGAGGCGTCCCATCGAAGAGCGAGTCCAACGCGACCGTCGCGCGGATGATGTCCAACGAGAGCCCGTACCGCCCGTCGCAGCGGGTGCTCGACGCGGTCGCCAACGCGCTGACCCGCGGTCATCTGTATCCTGACGCGGCGATGGCCGAGGCGCTTCGCGCCAGACTCGCGGCTACGGCAGGGCTCGGCGCGCAGAGCTGCGTGCTCGGCGCGGGCTCGAGCGAGCTCATCGATCTGGTCGTGCGCGCGTTCGTGGCGCCCGGCGAAGAAGTGGTGATCTCGGTCCCGACGTTCTCGATGTACGAGTCGCGGACGAGGGTGTGCGGCGGAGTTCCTGTGCTCGTGTCGATGGACGACGACCTCGAGCTCGACGTCGCCGCGCTGATGGCGGCGATCACCGAGCGCACGAAGGTGGTGTTCTTGTGCACGCCCAACAACCCTACGGGAACCAGCCCCGACGAGAGCGCCCTGCGCAGGGTGCTCAGGCTCGGGCTTCCCACGGTGATCGACGAGGCCTACGTGGGCTTCTCGGCGGACGACGCCGAGGCCGAGGCCGGTCGGTCGGCGCTCATCCGTGAGTTTCCCAACGCGATCGTGCTCAGGACCTTCTCGAAGGACCACGGCCTCGCGGGGCTGCGCATCGGATACGCGCTCGCCTGCGAGCCCGTCGCCCGCACGATCAACCGCGTCAAACTCCCGTGGAACGTGTCTGTCGTCGCCCTCGCCGCCGCGCACGCCGTCCTCGACGACCGCGACGAGATCGCCCGTCGACGCGCGAGCGTCCGCGCAGAGCGCTCCCGCATGGCCGCGCTGTTTCGCGAAATCCCTGGGCTTCGCGTGTTCGAGGGCGACGGCAACTTCGTCCTTCTCGAAGTGAGCGAGAGCGGCTCCACTGCCGATGGAATCGTCCGCAGCATGCTCGCCGAGGGCATCCTGATTCGATCGCTCGCGAGCCATCACCTCAAGCGCGGCTTCGTCCGCGTGACCGTTGGCTCGATCGAAGACAACCGCCGATGCGTCGAGGCGCTGCGACGGGTGCTCGCGCGCGTTCGCCCAACGCACACGCGCCCGCGCCAGCGCGGCTGAGCGCTCGCTCGCTGGAGGTCCCGCGTGCCGCGGCTTCTGCTCGTCGCGTGGCTCTTTCCGCCGCACGCCAACGTCGGCGCCAAGAGACCCTGGCGCCTCGCGCGGCACCTTCCGTCCCTCGGCTGGGACGTCACGGTCCTCACGCAGGCCGCGGTGCCCCCGCGCTTCTTCGACTCGACGCCCGTCGCGCTGCCCGACCGCGTACGCGTGGTGCGGGCCTACGATCCGCCCTGGCTCGCGCGCGCGGTAGCGGCGATCGATGACCGTCGGTCATACAGTAAAACACCAAGCAGTTCGACGATCGACGCGCAAGGGTCCCCGAGCGCGCTGAGCCGCTGGCTCCCGACAGAGCCTGCTGTCGTATGGGCAGGGCACGCCGCGGCGCGCGCCATCACGCTCGCGCGCAGCGAGCGCGTGGACGCCGTGCTCACCACGAGCTACCCGTTCAGCGCGCACCTCGTGGGCGCCGCCGTGGCGAGAGCGCTCTCGATTTCGTGGGTCGCCGACCTCCGCGACCCGTGGACGATGCACTTTTCGCACAAAGCGAAGAGCGCGCCGACGCAGGCGATCGAGCGCGCCCTCGAGCGCGAGACCTTTCGCAGAGCGAGCGCGGTGACGGTCACGACCGAGGCGCTTCGCGACGCCTACCGCGCGCGCTTCGAGGGCCGCGCCGAGCGCATTCACGCCGTGAGAAACGCGTTCGACCCGATGCCGTTGCCGCCGCTCGCGAGGACCGCGGGGCCGGCGAGGCTCGTTCACTTCGGGCACGTGTACGGCGGCGCGAGGTCGCTCGCGACGATCCTCAGAGCGCTCGCCGAGCTGCGACGACAGAGCGGCCTCGACGCCACGAGGGTCGTGCTCGAAAACTACGGCCGCTTCTCGCAGCAGGACCTCTCGCTCGCGCGGGAGCTCGGCGTCGAGGATCTTCTCTCGCTTCAGGCACCGATGCCGTACGACGCAGGGATGGCGAGCTTGCGCGGCGCGGCGCTGTTGCTCTTGCCCGCGTGGGAGAGCGAGTTTGGCCCGTTGTTTCTGCCGGCGAAGCTCTACGACTACCTGCTCGTCGGCGCGCCGGTCCTCGTGGTCGGAGAGAACCCCGAGCTCGCGCGGATCATCGAAGAGACCGGCGCCGGGGTCTGCGTCGAGCCGCACGAGCACCGAACCATCGTCGAGACCTTGCGGCGCGCGATCGACGGAGACGCGACGCTCTCGGGCGCAGCGCCAGCGCGGGCCGCGGCGTTCGACGCGCGGGCGATGGCGGCGCGCTTCGACGAGGTCCTGAGGAGCTCGCAGGCGCGAATGTGGCACACTCGTCCGCGATGACGCGGCGACCTCTGTGTGTCCTCGTGACGGGTGAGACAGTCGCGCTGGTGCGCGAGCAGTTCGGGGAGTTTCAGCACTTCTTCGAGCGGGCGATCGGCGATCGCTGGCAGGGCGGATTCGAGGCGATCGACGCGCGGCACGACGACGCGTCGAAGGCCCTCGACGCGCGGTACGCAGCGGTGATCGTCACGGGGTCGCCAGCGTCGGTGACCGAGCGCGCGCCGTGGATGTTGCGCGCCGAGGACGCGCTGCGCGCGCTGGTCGAGCGAGAGAAGCCGCTGCTCGGCGTGTGCTTCGGGCATCAGCTCCTCGCGAGCGCCCTCGGCGGCGAGGTCCGTCGCAACCCCGCGGGCCGCAGGTTGGGAACGCACGTCGTTCGCCTCCGCGTCGACGATGACCCGCTGCTCGCCGGCCTCGACCGCGAGATCCGCGTCAACGTCTCGCACGAAGATCACGTCGCGGTTCGACCGACGAAGGCCAAAATCGCGCACCTGGCCGAGTCGGACCACGACGAGTTTCACGCGTTTCGCGCGGGGCGCCGGGCGTGGGGAGTGCAGTTTCACCCGGAGTTTTCCGACGAAATCACGCGCGGATACGTGCACGCGCGCAGGGAGCTGCTCGTCCGCGCAGGCTTGGACCCGGACGCCATCCTCTCCACGATCGCGGCGACGCCCGCCGGTCCTCGGCTGCTCGAGAACTTCGTGGCGATCGCTGAGCGCGACGAGGCCGCTGTGCGGTAATCTCTGGGCGATCGAGACGAGACAGACGATGAGCGACACTCCCAAGACCGCACCGAAGACCGTCGACGAAGTGATGACCCGCAAGGTCATCGTGCTCAGCGTCGAGGACAACCTCCAAGACGTGCTCGACGCGATGGAGAAATTTCACATCCGCCACGTCCCTGTCGTCGACGGCGAGAGGCTCGTCGGGATGGTGACCCAGCGCGACATGCTGGCGATGATGTCGACCCGACTTCACCGCTCCGAGCACGAGCTCGCGAAAGAGAGCACCTTCTACGAGCGCACGTTCGTCATCAACGCGATGACCAAGGACCCGATAACGGTCACGCCCGAGACGCCGCTCCGAGAGGTCGCGAAGATCCTGCTCGAGAACAAGTTTGGCGGGCTGCCGGTCGTCTCGCAGGGCAAGCTCGTCGGCGTCATCACCGAGACAGACCTGCTCCGCGTGCTCGAGCAGCTTCTCTGAGCGCTCAGCGGTTCCAGGTGAGCACGACCTGAGCGCTCGTGCTGCGGAAGCCCGCGACCCGCGCGCGCGCTTCGCGACCGCCCGCCAGCTCGAGGATGCCCTGCAGTCGCCCCGCGACCGCGTCGTCGTGCAGCGCGGCCTGCAGTCGCACGGGATACCAGGACGTTCCCAGGATCGTGCCCGAGACCGCCTCGCGTAGCGCGGGGTCGAGCGCGGCTCGCACGCGGTCGCTGGCTCCTTGGCCGTAGACCGCGTCGCAGGCGACCAGCAACGATCGCAGCGCTGTGCCTCGAACTTCCATGGACGCCTTTGTAACAATACATGAACAGACAACCGACGCGATGAGGCTCAGCTCGATCGCTTATCGATTTTCGATGACCCGAAACCGCACTCCGAAGCGCGCGATGGACGCGAGCGCGTCGTCGAGCGCGACAGTCTGAGACTCAGTCGTTACGACGACCACACTCGCGCCATCGCCGTGCAGCGAGCCGAGGCCGTCGTAGCCCGCGAGCAGCGACACGAGTCGGACCTGCTCGGGCTCGGCGATCTCGAGGACGCGCGCGACTACGCCATCACCGAGGGGCAGCGGTCGCCCGCCGAGCTCTCGCTTGCGGGCGCGCTTGCTCGCGCGGTGCTCGTTGCGTTGTTGACTCGCGGTCATACTATAAATTCCAGGCCGAACTGCGCTACGAAGGCTCGGTGCAGCTCGAGCGACGGGTCGCTGTCGAGCGCGTCTTTGCGGTAGCCGGTCTTGATCGAGAGCACGACGCAGCCGTCTTCGCCGCGGTCTTCGAAGCGAGCTCGCCACTCTTTGACGGCGAGCCTGTGGGCCGAGCCGTCGCGCTGGATTCGGCGGTAGGGGTGCGCTTTCGTTCCGAGCGAGAGCGCGTTGGTGATCCGCTCTTCGAGGTCGGTCTCGCCGCGCTCGGCGAGCCAGTCGAGCTGCGCTCTCGCGATCGGGTCGATGCGAACGCTCGTCGCAGATTTGGGATCGACGGGCCGGCCGTCCTCCGCGAGGTCGGGCACGTACTCGGGAGGCGCGAGCCAGCCCGTCTTCGCCGAGGGGATCGCGTCGCTCCACGGAACGTACGGCTTCAAGTCCACGACCGGCGTCCCATCGAGCATGTCGCACCCAGCGATGAGCAGCGTTCGCTTCTGGACGGACACGAGCCGCACCACCGAGAGTCCGATGGGATTGGGACGGTGCGGCGAGCGCGTCGAGAACACCCCGCGACGGCGGTCGCTGCGCGGCGGAAGCACCTGCGGTCGCCAGCCAGTGTTCTTGTGAAACCAGAACAGCACCCAGAGAAACTCCCACCCCTCGAGGTCGAAGAGCGCGCGCTCGACGCTCGCGCCGTCCTTGCCCGAGTGACCATCGAACAGCTCGATCCGCGCCTCGACGCCCTCGCCTGCGCGCGGCTGCCTGGGCGCCTCTGCCCGCTCGACGAACGGCGAGCGCACGACGCCGATCGGCTCGATCACGAGTCGATCCAGCGTCGCGCCTCGGCGATTTGCGCCCGCTTCGTCCACAAGCGAGAAAGCTAGCATTCATGCTAGTCCTTTGCGCCATGTCGCAGTCCGATCCAGGCGATGAGCTCGAGCCGTTCGTGACGGTGGTGCTCCGCTCGTTCAACCGCATCGACGAGCTGCGCTCGCTCGTGCACAAGGTGCTCGCGCAGCAAGGGGTACAGTTCGAGGTCCTCGTGATCGACTCGTCCAAGGGGATGAGCGCCAGGGACGTGCACGCGGCGCTGGCGACGAGCGACCCTCGCGTTCGCGTGGTGCACACTCCCGCCCGGGGCTGCCCCGCGGCA